>LXNI01002440.1_pt1 | contig 12865 bp, 8 predicted proteins | sample 809091 | NCBI WGS metagenome assembly LXNI01 (sample SAMN04870527, study PRJNA318959) | sponge metagenome | biome: 01000161; feature: marine sponge reef; material: water | host: Sarcotragus foetidus | place: Greece: Milos, Mediterranean Sea | collected 2013-05-29 | depth 5-7 m | reverse complement strand
GTTGTGGTTGGGAGACGGTATAGACCTAACGGCATTTGCGGCTGGCGTCGAAGCCTTCAATATGGGTACACGCATGGTTCCGCACTTGGTCGTTGAAGATTTCGTGATACTAGGCGTCGCAAGTGTGATACTTGGCTTAATCGCGAGCTACTTTCCAGCTCGCCGTATCATCAAGACGCCCATCCTTCAGTCGCTGCGAGAGGGTTAGTCGAGGTATTTATGAGCGAATTCGCGGTTCAGACACACGATGTAACTCGCATCTATGGCAGTGAAGTGGTTCCTGTCTATGCGCTGAGAGGAGTATCGCTAACGGTAGACGTTGGTGAGTTTGTGAGCATCGTTGGACCGTCAGGGTCCGGTAAGTCCACACTATTGCACGTAATCGGAGGCCTCGAACGTCCAACCGAAGGTGAGGTCACTGTTAGCGACACGATCCTTGGATCCTTATCAGATAGCGAGTTGACTGACGTTCGGCTCTACAAGATGGGATTTGTCTTTCAGGCTTACAACCTTATCCCCGTGCTGTCAGCTGTTGAGAATGTTGAGTTCATCCTACAACTGCAAGGAGTGAACCGAAAAGAACGTCGCGAACGTGCAAAGGAAGCACTGAGCGCTTTCGGTCTCGACGATTTGTTTGATCGTCGACCAGGAAAAATGTCTGGCGGGCAACAGCAGCGAGTCGCGATTGCGCGCGCGGTGGTGTCGAATCCGGCCGTATTACTTGCGGACGAACCGAGCGCAAACTTGGATTCCGAAACGACGAAAGAGTTTTGCGAGTACCTACAACATGCGAATGAAGACCATGGTGTCACGATTCTTACCGCAACGCATGACCCCCTCGTAATGGGCTACACAAAACGTCATATCAGACTGGTCGACGGGCAGATTGCCGAGTAGATTGGTCCATCGTACGTTTGTGCGCTGTTGTCTACAAGGGATCCTTGCTCTTTTCACACTTTCCGCGACGTCTGTATTTGGCGCCGAGTTAAGCGGACGGATCAAAGCGTTCGTAAGTGCGACGAAGCTAACGACAACAGATATCCTGGCTTCCTCGATAAGCGATCCATTGACGGATTTCCGACTTGACCTAAGACTGCAGTTCAAGCAAGCGATTGGACCACTTCGGATCGAGCTCGATCCAACATTAACGTGGACCGGCGGGGATGCGGTTCAGCTCTTGAGCGCGACGGGATTAGCTCTCGAACAGTTACCTGGGAACGACAGTAGGCGTTATTTCGAGTGGACGGACGAGTTGCTCGGAGATGACGAACAACGATTAGTCACTCGAGTGGATCGACTATCGGTTGCATTCCGTCAACCAAGCTGGTCGATACAAGCGGGTCGACAGGCGGTTTCATGGGGGAATGGCCTAGTTTTCCAACCCTTGGACCTCTTTAGTCCGTTCGCACCTACCACCATCGATCGCGAATTCAAACCCGGAGTGGACTCGCTTCTATTCGAATCGCTCGTTGGTGGTGCTAGTGAAGTACAGGTCTTATGGATTGGTCGTCAAGACGACGATGCACATCGTTCGACGCACACGCTAGCGCTTAAATGGCATACCGATCTGAGTGAATTTTCGTTTGATCTAATCGCTGCCGAGCACATTGGCGATGAGTTCGCTGCTATTTCGCTTTCGATTCCAGTCGCAGGATCACTTTTAAGGGTGGAGACTAGCCGATTGTGTGACGAGATGAGCTGTTGGACAAGCGGGCTCGCAAACGTTGACTATACGGTTGCGCTCGGACCGACTCTGCTCTATCTGTTCGGTGAGCTTTATCACAATGGCTTTGGAGTAGACGAAGTCGCTGAAACTGTGCCACATGCGTTAAGTGAACGGATGGCACGAGGCGAGATATTTACCCTCATGAAGAACTACGCCAGTCTCGGCGTCAATGTAACTTGGCACCCGTTGTGGAGCCAGACGTTCGTCCTCCTAGAGAACCTCGAAGATAGGAGTGGTTTGTTTCAAACCTCTGTGAACTACGAACCAGGTGACGCTTCTCGAATGCAGTTTGGATTCTCCAAACCATTCGGCGAAGAAGGTACGGAGTTTGGTGTACGTGAACTCGAAGGGGGGTATACCACCGGTGGCGAACCCACGTGGTTTATGTCCCTCGCGTATTACTTCTAGACATAGAAAGGATTAGTCGATGAACTCATCTCTAAGGAATTTGGTCGGCCCCAAAACAGGCTCGATCTGCGAGAGGTTGCAGGCGGCGTTTAAAGTCCGCCCGGGTGTAACCTCGATCGCACTCACATTGGTCATGGTCACGACAGCGGGTATTGACGGAAATACCGTCGTTGTCGACAACGCGGCGGTCTCTTCACGTTCGATGTTGGCAAGTGAGGCTGGCGTCGCGGCGATGCGAGAAGGAGGGAATGCGGTCGATGCCGCGGTTACGACCGCGTTCGTCCTCGCGGTCACGTATCCATCGGCCGGTAATTTGGGTGGTGGTGGCTTCGCGATCATTCGAACGCCCGAAGGCGATGTATATGCAAACGATCATCGCGAGCGCGCGCCGGGAGATGCTTCTCGAGATATGTTTCTAGATGAAAGTGGGGAGTACGTTGCGGACCGTGCGCTTCGGGCTCATCTTTCTTCCGGAGTTCCAGGATCGGTTGCGGGCTTACTCGCGATTCATGAACGATTTGGCGTACTCTCGCGCGAAGCCGTGATGACTCGCGCCATCGAACTTGCTCGGGATGGCTTCGAGTTACCTGCGGATATTGCGCGCCAGTTCATGTCGCGTCATGAACGGTTTCAACATATAGGTTCGACACGACGGGTCTTCTACAAGGACGATGGTTCGTTCTACCAAGCGGGTGAGGTGTTCAAACAACCCGATCTTGCTGCGACCCTTTCTCGCATTAGTGCGAAAGGACGTAACGGCTTCTATACCGGAGAGACGGCGGATCTCATCGTCGCAGAAATGTCTCGCGGTGGTGGCTTGATTTCAAAAGAAGATCTTGCGGACTACGAACCCGCATGGCGCGAGCCGATTCACGGTCGATACCGCGGATATGACGTTCACTCGATGCCGCCGCCATCCTCAGGAGGGGTGCTTGTCGTGCAGTTACTCAACATGCTTGAGCCGTTTGACTTGTACGAATTGGGATTTCATACTGTGCCCGCCATGCATTTGATAATCGAGGTGGAGAGGCGCGCATACGCCGATCGAGCAGTTCATCTTGGCGATCCTGATTTCTATCCAGTGCCGCTCGATCGATTACTTTCGAAGCGATATGCGTTAAGTCGCATTGAGGATATTGGTGCCACCGCGTCGAACTCTGATGATATTGCGGCAGGTTCGATTCCGCGAGAACCTTTTGAAACCACGCATTTTTCGGTGATCGACGCTGAAGGTATGGCTGTGGCGTTTACGACGACGATTAATGGTGGCTACGGAAGCGGGATTGTGGTAGACGGCGCGGGATTTCTGCTCAATAACGAAATGGACGACTTCAGCGCTAAACCTGGTACACCGAATATGTTTGGACTCATCGGTGGTGAGGCTAACGCAATTGAGCCAGGCAAGCGGATGTTGAGCTCGATGACACCGACTATCGTTTCGAAAGGCAATCGGTTCATTCTGATCACAGGTAGTCCCGGTGGATCGACCATCATTACGACGACGTTACAGGTGATTCTCAACGTGATTGATCATGGCTTTGATCTGGAAGAAGCGGTGAACGCACCGCGCTTTCATCATCAGTGGCAGCCAAACAGCGTGCGATTTGAGGCAGGGATTAAGGAAGCCCGCATGAATGCGCTACGGGAGATGGGGCATGTGAATCTACAGGTCCTACCAGAACAATTCAGAATCGGCGATGCTAACTCGATTCTCAAGGATCGAGATTCGATTACAGCCACCAGCGACCGTCGCAACCAAGGCGGCGCGGCGGGATTTTGAACGATATGCTTTGTGCGTGGTAGAGACGCAAATTTTTTTCGCATGAGTAGTTTGACTCGGAAGGTTGTCTGGTTGACGTGTGCGATTTGGATTTGTCCCCAACTCGTTGCAGCCGTAATCGAAGGCCGTGTGGTTGACGACACCAAAGCTCCGCTTAAAGGTGTGTTGGTTCGAGTCACCAATGGAGAGATTGGGATTTCTGAATCGGTTTATTCGCGGAATGATGGCTCGTTCACGCTACAGACTGAGCTGCGAGGTGACGTTGAGGTTCGATTGAGGACGCCGTATTACCGCGATAGCAAGCTCAGCGTCTCATTGAGTGCAGACCAGCCAAATGTCCTCAATGTCTCGATGATCAAGATGACTGATCCTCAAGAGATTTCAGATAGTCTGCCTGCGGCGTATCACTTCGGCAATCTGCCATTCGAGGAAGGAGACGATTCACTCTTCAACAAACACCAATTCCAGCGAGACTGCCTGACCTGTCATCAGATGGGGAATCCGCTGACTCGTGTAGCTCGCTCGCCACAAGATTGGGTAGGTGTCATCATTCGGATGCATGCGATGTTAGGCAATTTTGATGCAGAACTTCGAGACCGGCGTTCCGAATTACTTTCCGTTGGATTCAATGGCGATGCGCTCTCGGTTCGGCCGGATTTCCCGCTCAGTGACGATCTTGCGCGCGCCAAGGTCTACGAATACCGCATGGATCGCAGTGTTGTTCCGCACGATGCGATATACAACCCTGACGATGGATTGCTCTACACGGTGGATCAAGCGGCAGACCACATGGCGATCACGGACCTGACGACCGGCGAGACTAAGTATGTATCGCAATCTGGTGAAGGAATGGTCCATCATGTCTTCGGCTCAGTTGGTGGTGAACTAGCGGTCTTCAATGGCCGTAATGGTCCGCACTCTCTTGATATGGGTCCCGATGGGAAGTACTACGTCACCAATACCTCGACAAACAGCATTGGCGTGTTCAATCCCAAAACACACGAATGGGAACCCTCGTTTGTCATCGGTCGGGGAGCGGTGTACCCGCACACTATTCGCTTCGACCTGAACGGAAGAGCTTGGTTTACGCTCGCCGGGTCAGAATCTGTCGGGAGTTTAGATCCGGAGACAGGGGAGACAGTGGTGATTCGTCTACCACGAGTTCGGCCCGATGGCATGTCTGGTGGTACGACTCCTTACGGCATAGACACGGATCCGATTACGGGCATGATCTGGTATACACGACTATTTGGCGACCGCATTGGCAAAATCGACTCAGAAACCTCGGAGGTAACGGAGTTCGAGTCACCGATTCGCGGACCTCGTCGCATGCGATTTGATTCATCGGGTACGTTATGGGTTACTGGTTATTCCGAAGGGACGATTGCAAAGATTGATCCCACGACATTCGATGCGACCGTGTATCCAATGCCCGAGTTCGCTGCCGACTATAGGCCTGCACCGTATGCACTCGGAGTCCATCCAGGCACGCAAGAAATCTGGGTTAACGAGAACATGACCGATCGAATGTACCGGTTTATTCCGGATGAGGAACGGTGGGTGGTATACCCGATACCGTTATCAGGCACTTACACACGTGATATGACGTTTACTGATGATGGCAAAGCGTGTACTTCCAACAATCCTGTGCCTAGAACTGCGCTCGAAGGTGGCGTTCTTCAGATAATTTGCATTGACGCGAACGCAAACCAACTTGGTTCTTGATGTCAAAGGCAACGCAGCAAGAGTCGCCGCCTGAAATACAACCGGTGCTCACCGAACAACAGAAGCAAGACTTCGATGAACTAGGCGTCATTAAGATCAACGGCGTGTTTGACCAGAAGATCGCCAGTGAGGTGGAAAAGGAGCTTTGGCGTCGATTCGAAAGATGGGGCATCGAGAAAGATGTCCCGAAGTCTTGGGAGGAATTGGACGAAGCCACGATTAGGAAGGTAACGAAGGGCACTCGTCGAGTTCGCGGTCTTGAATCGATCTATAACGACCGAACCCTTGAAATCGCCAGCACACTTGCACGTGAGCCAAAGTTAGAAAAGCAGACGGCGCTGCTGCTTCTCACTTTTTCACACCAACACCAATATATATCGGACGAAGTCGTACCAAGTTCAATCTGGCATTCTGATACTCCGAACATTCCTGGTGAAGGCTTGGCAGGCGTGATAGTCTTGGGTTTTATCAATCATGTTCGACCGCGTGGGGGTGGAACCATGGTGATCACTGGCTCCCATCGTTTGTTCGAAAATTCAACTTCGGCTGTTTCATCAAAGAGTGCCAAGCGAAAGTTAAAGAAGTATCCGTATTTCCGCGAATTGCTATCCAAGCAGACGACGAATAGAGAACGTTTTCTCGAGGAATCAGGCTGTGTAAACGGTGTCGACCTTAGAGTTGTTGAATTGACTGGCGAGCCAGGTGACGCATATTTCGTCAACGGCGCCGTAATGCACACCATTACTCGGAACTATCAGCCAATACCGCGTATGATGGTAAGAGGGTTCTATGGCGCATCGAAACTAACGACTCACTATGAGGATTTATTTGCAGCCAGAGCGGAGAAAAAGCGTTCGACTACGACCGAATCTTAAGATCGCCGTCGCTCGACTCTCACCAGATTGTGACCAACACCGTATAGCGCGCAGAGAACTAGAACGAGAATTCGTACGAGTCTATATAAACCCACTTAATAACGCATCGCCGCGTGACGCCTGTCTCATGTAACTCAGGGTTCAACACCAAGCGTTGGGAATCGTTGTTGCAGGAACTTAGGCATGATCGGCTCGATCAGTTGCCTCGTCTTATTCCACGCGGCCGCAATTAGCAGCAACATTACACCCATGCTAAGTCCTGCTACAGACATGTCTGCGACCGTGAATAGGGCTGCTAACACCCAAACCATCGCACCTATCAGGAGCGCGCGGCGATTGATCACCAAGGCGAATACGAGCAATACAAGAAACAAAAACAGTCCTAGAATGACCTCGCTTACTGAATTCCATGCTATTTCTTCCGCCCACCAGTAGAGTGGTTGCAGAATGAAGGGTGCGGCGACAACGTGGGTCCAGAACGCAACGTCTGTTGCAACGGATTGCCGCTTCGGGTCACGTAAATCCCACCAGATCGCATAAGCTTCCACTAAACAGCCGCAAACGAAAGACGCGATCAGAACGGGCCACATGCGCAGTGAGTTGAAGGGTGTGACCGATTCAAACGCAATACCCGGCTGCACGTTATTCCTAGGATAGTCCCCTGGAATTGGTCCCAGCCCGGTTCCGAAAACAACAACGACGATCGCCAAGATAATCCCGGTAACGCCTAGTGCATGCGCTATAGGTACGCGCGCAAATCGCCAAAATCCAAACGATAGAGCGGTCGAAATTAGTAGTGGGAAGATATACGGCACCGTCGTGGGTGTGCGGGTTACGCCTACCTGGTCGTTGATGTCTAAGGGTTGAATGTCGTGAATCGAACCACCTATCAGAAGCTGAAATCCCAATATCAGTCCTGAAATAGCAACTGAACACGAAATGACGATTCCTGTAAATCTCATCCTATGTCGACGCACAAAGTACCACGCTAAACCGAATGCGGTAATCAGTGCCAGGATGTGGTTCAGAAATTCCACTGCGATGAGCGTATTCAACGAAACAAAGGTGATAATGCATGCAACGCCGACGAAAATATCGTTGTATCCGCTGACTAGGCGGAGCTGTTCTTGCTCGAAGGAAGCCATATTCGTAAGATCGCTCAATTGACTCGTCGGCTGCAAAATAACTATTCGTGTGCGGTAAGCTTATAGAAATAAGCACGCGGTAACGGTGATTCTAGATCTCCCTCAAGCAATTATCTTATCAAGTTTCAGGCTCAAAGGTCCAACACATTGACATCATAATATCAGAATATATCTTGTGAACTCATTAGCGAAAGCCGCGTATGATGGTTGCTCGATTGATCATCTAACCGAATTATTAATCAAGTGAAATAGGATCTAACGTCTGCACTTCTCCGATGGATCGCTCAACCAGAATGTTCCCACTCAAATCCATGATGCGGAGTTTGAGAGAATCAACTGACGGCATATACACAGTCGCGTGATTACTACGTTCAATCTCCAATCTATCGTAAGGTACCGTGCGTTCGTCTTCAGTTGGATCGAATACTTCTACAACGCATGATCGACCTAAACATTCGGGTGTTTCTATTATTTTCGGACTTCGAATACCTCCCATTCGCATCCAAGAAGGTCGTCCATTCTCGTATTTTGTTTTTAGTCCGACAACCTCTATGTCGATACCGTGTTCGAAGCTAATGAGATTGTCGTGCAAATCAACTAACACGATAGGATGATCACGTAGAAATCCCTGCTTCGCAGCTTGCCTTCGCCACGGTGATTCTTGATCCGGAAAATGCCTTTCACTGAATGCAGTCTGGCCAATAGTCAGCGGATCTATGCCAGTCATGTCCTTGAGAAAAAGGGTCATTGGTGTTGAACGCCTTAGCATTACTTCACTCACATGCCCATAACCGCAGTGAATGAGTACCTTGGCGTCGGGGTCTTTGTCAAAAGTCCGTGAAATGATGTTTTTCGCTTGCCATCGGTCCCTTTCGCTGCTCCTGTTTATGGGATTCTCAGGATCCTCTGGGGCGACCTGGTCTTGTTCCTGTTCATACGCGACGATTTCGAATCCTAGCGCGCGCGCTGAACGAAGCAATTGAGCATATACGACATCGTTTGAGTAATAGCCATCATCTTGCGTGGGATATCCAAGGTTGTTGATGGTGTGAGCACGCGACAGAGTTTCTACAGCCAAATATCGAAAACCCTGATCATAGAGTGATTCAAGTAGTTGTAATGGCAAAAGTCGATCTGGAGACGCATGATGTCTCTCGTTAGTTACAACAATCCGATGATTTCTTGCACGTTCTACGATATATGGTATTGCCCTTTTGGTCTTGAAATCAGGAAGTGTGTTTGCATCATGTGATTTGTCCGAACGGGCTCTATCCATCCACAATAGTCCAGATTGGTGGTTCCCGATCTTGCCTTCTACAGTAGCTAGATACATCGCAAGTGTCCTATAGTTATCATCACCAACACAAGGTTGATCTAACGCACGTAGATTCGCAATTGATTGCCAAGTAGATCGATCTGTGTCGAGATATATGCTACGGATAACCCACCAGTCTGGGCAATCGATCTGTTCTTCGGCAGTTGACATTCCAGCCATAAATGCCATCAAAACGCTCCATACGACATTCTTTGGTATTACTGAAAAATTCAACTAAGATAGATCCTATAGATATGTGCGGTTGTTCTACAAAATTCGGTTATATATTTCCGTTTGCAGAGTTGATAGCCAACAACCATGCATAGTCGTAATTATAAAACGTATTTCGATATTTTCCATTGGACTCACGCCTGTACAGATCTAAAATTAGTCGAAGTTTCTACACTGTATGTAATCTGAGTTAGAATGCTTCGCGTTTTCGAATTGATATTGACGTCAATTGTTGTGATAGTGACTAAATTATCGTAATCATCACGTAGAGTTCGTACAATTCGCGCGCATCCACTATCGTTTGCTGCCTAGAAGATTGGTGGCTATCGAGCGAATTTACACAATCCAAAGGATCTCAAGTGAGTATAGACTCATTTAAGTGTCGTTCAAGTCTCGTGCTTCATGATCGCGAATACGACTATTTTGACTTAAACGTTGCCTGTCAGAATGGTGCGGGTGATGTATCCAGAATGCCAGTATCTCTAAAGGTCTTATTTGAGAACCTTCTTCGTTTTGAGGATGGTAATTCGGTAACACGAAGTGATATCGTGAAGCTCGGTAGTTGGAGTTCGAGTAGTGATGATGCTTCTGAAATAGCCTATCGACCAGCACGAGTGTTAATGCAGGACTTCACCGGGGTTCCTGCCGTGGCGGATCTAGCCGCCATGCGCGGGGCTACTGTCGCCGCTGGTGCGGACCCATCGTTGATCAATCCATTAACTCCTGTTGACTTAGTGATTGATCACTCTGTGATGGTTGACCATTTCGGATCGTCCAGTGCATTCGCTGCAAATGTCGAAGCGGAAATGGGGAGGAATGGCGAAAGATATAGATTCCTCAGGTGGGGCCAGCAGGCGTTCGACAACTTCCGTGTGGTACCACCAGGTACAGGTATTTGCCATCAAGTCAACCTGGAGTATTTGTCTCGAGTCGTTTGGACCAAAGAGGAAGATAGCAAGTCTGTCGCGTATCCAGATACGCTTGTGGGCACAGACAGTCATACCACCATGGTCAACGGACTCGGTGTATTAGGGTGGGGAGTCGGCGGTATCGAAGCCGAGGCGGCGATGTTGGGACAACCGATCTCAATGCTTGTCCCCAAAGTAGTCGGTGTGCGATTGACTGGCGAGCTGTCAGAAGGTGTTACCGCTACCGACCTGGTATTACGAGTCGTTGAAATGCTTCGCGAACACGGCGTCGTTGGTAAGTTCGTAGAGTTCTTTGGACCAGCGGTTAAGCATCTTTCGCTGGCGGACCGCGCAACGATCGCCAATATGGCGCCAGAATACGGTGCGACGTGTGGATTCTTTCCGGTAGACCAGGAAACAATCCGTTATTTAGAACTTTCATCTCGACCTGCTGAGACGATCGCTTTGGCCGAAGCGTATTCGAAGCAGCAGGGAATGTGGCTTGATGAAGAGAACGAACCTGAGTTTTCGGAATTGCTTCACCTCGATCTAAATGGAATAGTTCCCTCACTTGCGGGACCGAAGCGACCGCAGGACCGCGTCACGCTATCGGGAATTAAGGAGGCGTTTGATCAAGCAGCTGCCTTGAGCGGTGCGTCGTCTGATGACGGTGGAGTTTCGATCGAAGGTGAGGACTACGAGTTAAAGCATGGCGACGTTGTCATCGCTGCGATCACGTCTTGTACAAACACGTCGAATCCTGCGGTGATGTTAGCGGCCGGGTTAGTTGCCCGAAATGCTTTGGATCGAGGACTAATGGTAAAACCTTGGGTAAAGACCTCGTTAGCGCCGGGTTCCAAAGTCGTCACAGAATATCTCGAGGAAACCGACCTTCAATCAGCGCTAGATCAAGTTGGCTTCAATCTTGTAGGCTATGGATGCACAACTTGTATCGGCAATTCCGGTCCACTGCCAGAAGCAATTTCTGATGCTATTACGAAAGGTGACTTGACCGTTTCGGCCGTCCTTTCCGGTAATCGCAACTTTGAAGGTCGCGTGCATCAAGAGGTCCGCGCGAACTGGTTGGCGTCGCCGCCGCTGGTAGTTGCATTCGCAATCGCGGGTACTACACGAATCGACCTAACGAAAGAACCTCTCGGTCAAGACTCGGATGGAAACGACGTTTTTCTTCGGGATATTTGGCCAAGTTCGAAAGATGTTGAGGATGTGGTTGGACGCGTCACCGCTTCCATGTTTTCGAGCCAATACAGTGACGTCTTTACCGGTCCGGATGCGTGGCGTGAGATCTCGGTCAATGAGTCCAGCACATATGGCTGGGACGAGTCAACCTACATTAAACAACCGCCGTTCTTTACGGTGGGTGGAGATCTTGATCAAAACGTCGTTATCGACGAAGCTAAGGTTCTGGCGGTTCTTGGTGACTCCGTGACGACTGATCACATTTCGCCAGCTGGAGCCATCCAACCTGCAAGCCCGGCAGGGGAATATCTTCAGCAGAACGGCGTGCAAGTCATTGATTTCAACTCGTATGGCTCTCGTCGCGGGAACCACGAAGTCATGATGCGCGGCACCTTAGCAAATATCCGAATCAGAAACGAGATGCTAACCGACGTTGAAGGTGGCTACACCAAGCATGCACCGACCGGCGACTTGGTCTCGATTTATGACGCTGCGATGCGATATGAACGCGAAGGTACCCCGCTGGTTGTTTTTGCTGGCAAGGAATACGGTACCGGTTCGAGTCGTGATTGGGCAGCAAAGGGAACTCGGTTACTTGGCGTGAAGGCAGTGATTGCCGAAAGTTTCGAACGTATTCACCGGTCCAATCTTGTAGGAATGGGCGTGTTACCGTTGGTATTCGGTGAAGGAGAGTCTCGTAAAACCCTTGCATTGGATGGATCAGAAACGGTCTCTATTGGCTTTTTGGACGGACAGACAGAAATCACGTCGAGACAAGAGTTGAAGATGGTCATCCATCGCGCCTACGGCTCAAAGGACGAACACCGTGTCCTGAGTTGCCTCGACACAGACAACGAAATTGAGTACTTCCGCTGCGGCGGCATCCTTCAATACGTCCTGAACAACATCATCGACGAAGCGGCTTGACCGCAGTAGTGATTTAGAGACCTATGCCGTTTGAACACTCTGGCGAAATCGACGCCACCACACACGACGCACTGTATCGCATGCGACACAGTTTGGCACATGTCCTAGCGCAGGCGGTACTTGAGATACGGGAAGGCGCGACGCTAGGTTTTGGCCCTCCTATCTCGGACGGTTTCTACTACGACTTTGTACTGCCGGAACCGATTACCGAGGCAGACTTTCCGGAACTCGAACGTCAAATGCGTCGAATCCTCAAGAAAGGGCAACGGTTTTATCACGAGGAGCTGCCTAAGGAAGAAGCACTTGCTCGTATCGATGAAATGGGCGAACCGTATAAGCGCGAGTACGCAGAGGAGCTGTGCGAGAAAAACGGTATTGAGGCTCTGTCGTTTTATCGGAACGGACCTTTCGTGGATATGTGTGAAGGACCACACGTTGACACTGCCAAGGAAATCCCGCGCGATGCGTTCAAACTAAGAAGCGTTGCTGGTGCGTATTGGCGTGGTGATTCTCGAAATACGATGATGACACGAATTTACGCTTGGGCGTTCGAGGATAAAGCCGCGCTAGACGCCCATGTGGAGGCGTACGAACTTGCACTAGAACGAGACCACAAGAAACTGGG
>LXNI01002439.1_pt1 | contig 12880 bp, 11 predicted proteins | sample 809091 | NCBI WGS metagenome assembly LXNI01 (sample SAMN04870527, study PRJNA318959) | sponge metagenome | biome: 01000161; feature: marine sponge reef; material: water | host: Sarcotragus foetidus | place: Greece: Milos, Mediterranean Sea | collected 2013-05-29 | depth 5-7 m | reverse complement strand
TGGTGAGGTCCAGGCCGACTTCCAAAACGCTAAGCAATAGAAAGTCCTTGTTCTTGAAGTGATGATACAAACTGGCCGCGGTCAAGTTCACCTGGGCGGCGATGTCTTTCATCGTGGTCGCTTCGTAGCCGTTGCGATGCAGCACTTCCGCGGCGGCCCACAGAATGTCTTCGCGATCGACCGATTGATCAGCAGGCTTTCGTGCCAAAATATGGCTCCCGAGCTTCGTACGCGGCGCAAGTCAATCAAATTGCGATTAGATTATAGAGGAGCGTCGCACGGCATTCAAGCGCCTGCCTGCCGCGATGCGCTCGCGACTTATTCGCTTGCTCAGACTATGGATTCAGACTACGGTACACATTTCAGATGCAGCGCCTATAATGATCGCGCTTTTGACAGTTCAGCGGATAACGATATGAGCAGCAGCGGCTGGCGTCCATTTGATCTCGTGTTTTTCGATTGCGACAGCACCTTGTCAGCCATCGAAGGCATAGACGAATTGGCGCGCTCAAAGGGCAAGGCCGGGCGCGTCGGCTTGCTGACCAACAAGGCGATGGACGGCGATCTTGACCTCGCCGATGTCTACGGCAAGCGGTTGAAGGCCATCAAGCCTACTCGCGCGCAACTCAAAGCTGTGGAGGAGCGCTACTGGGAAACAGCCGTCGAAGACGCGCTTGAGGTCATCGCGGCGCTGCGCTTTCTTGAGGTGCAAGTTTTCATCATCAGCGGCGGCTTGATTGACGCGGTGAAGGGCTTTGGGCGCCGGCTCGGCGTCGAGCCCGAGCGGATTCGCGCGGTCGAGTTGGAGTACAACGAATTATCGGGACGCTGGTGGGATTATCACGAGCCGGGGGCGCAGCAAGCGAAGACCTACCTCGACTACAGTACGGGTCCCTTGACAGTGTCTCACGGGAAATCCCGGATTATCGGCGAACTGGCTGGCGACCTGCCGGGACGGCGGTTGATGATCGGCGACGGCGCATCCGATCTGGCGGCGCAGGACGCGGTTGACCTCTTCGTCGGCTATGGCGGCGTCGTGGCGCGCGAAGCCTTGCTTGACGCTTCGCAAGTATTTATTCATGCCGAGTCGCTGTCGCCCATACTGCCGCTGGCCGCCGGTCGTCGTGGCTGGAAAGCCGTTCGCGACACCCGTCACGAGCGCACCTTCCGCAAGGGGATCGCGGCGGCGCTGAACGAGCAAGCGGTGACCTTCAGCAATGAGTCACTGCGAGACAGCTTTTTTCGCGACTTTGAGGACATCAACTAGCATGACATTTTCCGCGCTTATATTTGACATGGACGGCCTATTGGTTGATTCCGAACCGGTCTGGCACGAAGTTGAAGTGGAATACATCGAGTCCTTCGGTTACGCCTACAGCGATGAAGTGCGCAACATGGGCATCGGCATGCGCGTGGATGAGTTCGCTGCCATCCTGCAGCAGCATTATCCGAAACTTGGCGACTCGGCAGCAGCCATCGAATCGGCCATCACTGAGCGTTTGCTGTCGTTGCCGCCTGAGCGAATCAAGGCGCGCCCGGGCGCCGATGAGATCCTGCGCTACGCCGCGGATCAACAGATCCCGCGCGCGATCGCCTCCAGCTCGACGCAAATCGTCATCGAACACTTTGTACGCCTCATGGGCTGGGCCGAGCTGATTCCCAAGCGCTATTCGGCGCAGTTCATGGCGCGCGGCAAACCGGCTCCGGACATTTATCTGCACGCGGCGGAGCAATTGGGCCTGGCGCCTGAAACCTGCCTGGCGCTGGAAGACAGCCACGCCGGTACGCTAGCTGCGCTGGCCGCCGGCATGACCTGCTTCACCGTGCCCGATCTGTCGCATTCCGCTGTAGAAGCGTTTGCCGGCGTGAATGACAAGGTGTTTGGGGATCTGTTAGAAGTGATGGACGAGATCAAAGCGAAAGGGCTGTTTGCGTGAATCGGCAGCATATCGTTGTAGCGACCGACCTTACTGCGGAGAGCATCGCGCTGCTCGAAAGCAGCGACGGCTTCCAGGTCACCTGCGTGCCGCCAAAGACATCCAATGTGCGCGCCGCCCTGCCCGACGCCAACGCAATCATCACGCGTTCCGACTTCAAGCTGGACGCGCCCCTGCTGGACCATGCGCCTGACTTGCGCTTGATCGCGCGTATGTCGGCCGGCTTGACCGGCATCGACATCGACTACGCCACCGAGCGCGGCATCCTGGTGATGAATACGCCCGGCGTCAGCGCGATTGCCGCCGCCGAACACACGCTGACGCTAATGCTGGCGCTCAATCGAAACTTGCCGGCCGTTCACGAGAGTCTGCGCGAAGGCTGGTGGCTCTTCGACCGACAGCAACAAGTCGGCGTTCAGCTGCATGGCAAAACCATCGGCATCGTCGGTCTGGGACGGGTGGGCCACCGCGTCGCTCGACTATGCCTGGCGCTGGGCATGACCGTGCTGGCATACGATCCGTATATCCGTGAAGAGCAGGTCGATGACCGGCGCATCGCCTTGGTGAGCCTGCCGGAGCTGCTCGGCGACTCGGACTACGTCAGCATGCACGTGCCGGCGACTAAAGAGACGGTCGACTTCTTTGACGAGAACAGCTTGCGCTTGATGAAAGAGGGCGCCTGCTTCATCAATACTTCACATGGCGGCGTCATCAAGGAGTCTCTGCTGGCGGATGCTCTCAAGGACGGACGCCTGGGCGGCGTGGCGGTGGATGTATGGAACGAAGAGCCGCCCTTCAACAGCCCGCTGATCGGCCTGGACCGCGTCATTCATACCCCGCATATCGGCGACAATACGGTCGAGGCGCGGCAAGACCTGTCGCTGCAGATCGTCCAGCAAGTGATCGACGCCCTGGACGACCGCGACTACCGCAACGTGGTGAATATGCCGCTGCTGCCCGGCGTCAACTTCGCTGAGATTCGTCCCTATATGCAACTGGCCGAGAGCATCGGCTCGCTGCAGCATATCCTGGCGCGCAGTTCAATCCGCCGCATCGCCATCGAGATCATCGGCGACGACATGAACGGCCTCATAAAGCCGATGACGGTCGGCATACTCAAAGGCATGCTCGCTCCGGTCCTGGGCGACCACGTCAGTTACGTGAATGCTCCAGTGCTGGCCGCCGAGCGCGGCTGGCAAATCACGCAAGCCAAGGGCATCAAGATCAGCGAATACAGCAACGTCATCACCTGCCAGGCGACGCTGGATGACGGCGAGGAGATTAGCATCGCCGGCGCCCTGCTCGATCGGCAGAAGCCTTACATCTTGCAGATCAACGATTATCGCGTTCACTTTGAGCCGCGCGGATATCTGCTGATTATGGGAAGTTATGACCGGCCCGGCGTGATCGGGCAAGTCGGCAGCTTGATGGCGGAGAACGGCATCAATATCGCCAGCTGGCATACGGGCCGCGCTGAGCCCGGCGGCAATACGCTGACTGTGCTCAATTTCGACGAAGCCTTGCCGGAAGCGCTGATGGATATACTCATGCAGCAGGACTTCATACGGCACGTGCATCAACTGCGGATTTAGGTGCGGCCGTCAAGAACTATTAGGTTCCCCGTCCTGATTTCGGCTGTGGCCGAAACTCTTCACGTAGGCAATACCGATGCCACAGGCAGCGCCAACGATCAAGGCAAAGCCTTCGGCGCTATGGCCGAGCTCCATAATGCGCATACCGATCAAGACAATCGCTAGCGCTAATCCTACGACCAGGAACATTCCCAACCGTTCGTTCCAAATAAAGCCCCTAATAACTGCTAAGTCCATTTGCACTTGATTATGATGGCGGGCTGATTCCAATTCCAAACCGTGCTTTTCTCTTCGCTCAACCATAGCCAAAATGCGATCGGCGCTACCCGGCGACAGCCGTTCGTACCCTTCTTACGATAGTCGGATGAGGCAGCGCGCCGGAATACTCGAGATGTGCAATCTTGAACTGAGCTTCTGGCGCCTCTTGCCCAGACAACTCTTGCATGTCTTCAAGTCTGTCGTTTCCCAATTCTGCGGGAATCGAGTTGCTTTCATCAGCAGACAATGCGATAAATCCCAGACAGGTTCTTACTTGTTGTTTTGCTGGCGCAGTTCTTTGTCATATTCTCCGATTGCCCAACGCATACTTTCGCCTACTGCTGCCCAGGTTGCGCGTAACGATTCTTCTGTGGATTGGACGGACGGCGGCTCATGATATCGCTTTTGAATTTGCTGAATTGCATCACGATCCATAGACCCGCTCCAGTCAAAAAGCCGGGCTACTCCACGTAACAGAGGGCGCTTCGGAATTTCGATGGCTGTCGCTGATTCGTCAATGGCCATTTCAACCTCTCACAATTGTCAAGTCCAATCATATCGTTATGGCGGCGGTCATGTCAAGACGTCTGAAAGTCGCTTCAATCCAAATGACTCTTGATATTGAGCGCCACTTCTTTGCTGATGCCGTTAACCGCGGCCAGCTCGTCGACGCTGGCGTTGCGGATGGCGTCGATGGAATTCTCGAAGTGCTTGAGCAGGACCTTGCGCCGTTTGGGACCGACGCCGGGGATGGTCTCCAGTCGGCTGGCCATACCCTTCTTCTGGCGCTGTTTGCGGTGGCTGGTGATGGCGAAGCGATGCGCTTCATCGCGCGCGCGCTGCAGCAAATAGAGCGCTTCGCTGCGCCGCGGCAGCAAGACCGAGTCCAGCTTGTCCGGCAGGAATATCTCTTCAATACGCTTGGCCAGGGACGCCAGCGGAACGCGATCGGCCAGGCCGAACTCGTCCAACACCGCTTTGGCTGTATTCAGTTGCCCCTTGCCGCCGTCAATCAGCAGCAGATCCGGCAGCAGTCGCCAGGTTTCGTCCTTCTCTACCCCATCGGGCGTCAGTTCCGTGTCTCGCTCCACGGCGTTCTTCCAGCGCATGAAGCGGCGAGTCAGCGCTTCGCTCATGGAGAGATAGTCATCGGAGCCGGCATGAGTGACGCTGCGGATATTGAAGCGACGGTACTCGCTCTTTCGCGGCGCCCCTCGCACAAATACTACGCGGCTCGCCACGATTGCCGTGCCCTGCGTGGTGCTGATGTCAAAGCACTCGATCCGGTTGGGGATGCGCGGCAGCCCCAGCGATTCCTGCAATTCGGCCATCGCCATTTCGTGCTTGGTTGTGTCGGCTTCGTATTGCGCGCGCATCGTATGCAGGCTTTCCACGGCATTCTCTTGCGCCAAGCCGACCAGCTTGCGTTTATCACCCCGCTGCGGCACGTGAATCGTCACGCGGGAGCTGGCCCGTTTGTCGCTCAGCCAGCGCTCCAGAATGCGCGCCTCTTCGACTTCGTTGGGCAGTATCAGCTCGCGCGGGATATTGGCGGAATTGGCGTAGAATTGGCTGATGAATTGCTCCAGCACCACGGCATCGCTCTCGCCCTCGGTATTGTCCATCGCGCGCGAATCGCTGCCGATTAGCTTGCCATTGCGAATGAACATGATCTGCACAGTGGCGTCGCGGTCGTCGCGGGCCAGCGCGATCACATCGTGATCGGTCATGCTTTTGCCCACCGCCTTGTGTTTGTTGGTGATGAAGTCGATAGCTTTGAGCTGGTCGCGGATGCCGGCCGCCTTCTCGAAATTCAGGTTCTCAGCCGCGTTGTTCATCTCGTTGACCAGGCGGCGCTGAACATCATTGGCGCGCCCGCTGAGCACATCCATCAACTCTTGAATCATGAAGCGATATTCATCGCGCGTCACCGCGCCGATGCAAGGCGCGTTGCAAAGTTTTATATCGTGGAAGAGGCAAGCTCGCTCATCCTTGCCGGTGATCTCGCGATCGCAAGTGAGGTAGGGAAAGGCTTTGCGCAAGTCGCTCAGCGTCTTCTGCACCACCCACATGGCCGAATAGGGGCCGAAGTAGCGCGAGCCGTCGTTGGCTATGCGGCGGGTCGTCTCGACTTTGGGGAATGCTTCGCCCCAGCCCACGCGAATATACGGGTAGCGCTTGTCGTCTTTCAACTCAATATTGAAGCGCGGCTTGTGCTTCTTGATCAGCGTTTCTTCGAGGATTAAGGCTTTGACTTCATTCTCGGTGATGATGAAGTCAATATCCTCGACTTCGTCGCGCATCCTCAGGGTCTTGCTATTGCCGTCAGCCTGCGTGGTGAAATAACTGCGCACACGATTGCGCAGGCGTTTCGCTTTGCCGACGTAGATGATCTTGCCGCGGCGATTCTTAAGCAGGTAGACGCCCGGCTTGGCCGGCAGATTCTTGAGTATCGTCTCAATGTGGGGCGGTTTCTCGTAGTGCATAAGCGCTGGTAAACTAGGCATAGACGGTCGGAATCTCAATCATTTTAGCATGATCGCGCGTCGGGGTGAACTGAACCGGGTCGGCCTTGGGGCGCGCGCAATTATCTGACGAACCCAGCCCAATCAACATGAGGAGCGCCAGCTGATGCGCCGACACATTCCCGTCCTCATGAACGAGGTCGTCGCCGCGCTGCAGCCCGAATCCCCCAGGAATTCGCGTCTGATCGACGGCACTGTCGGCGGTGGCGGGCACAGTCGCGCATTGTTGGATGCCGGCGTCGACGCGGTCCTGGCGATAGATCGCGACGCGCGCGCCATCGAGACGGCGGGGCAAGCGTTGGCAGCCTACGGTGACAGCGTCAACTTCCACCACGGCAGTTATATCGACATGCAGGCTGCTGCGCGCGCCTTGGGCTGGCAGACTGTCGACTCCATCTTGCTTGATCTGGGCCTGTCGTCTTATCAGCTTGACGATCCGGCGCGGGGTTTTTCTTTTCGTTTCGACGCCCCGCTGGACATGCGATTTGACCGCGATGAAGCTGGAGATACCGCGGGCGATCTCGTCAATGGCCTGGCTGCTGACGAGCTGGCGGAAATATTTTTCCGCTACGGCGAAGAACGCCATTCGCGCCGAATTGCCCGTGAAATCGTACGGCAGCGACCCATCACCACGACGCGCATGTTGGCCGAAGCGGTCGCGGACGCAGTGCCGGCTCAAAGCAAACGACGATCCAGAGTACACCCGGCGACGAAAGTCTTTCAAGCGCTGCGCATCGCCGTGAACAAGGAACTCGATGCGGTGGAGCGCGTGATTCCGATCGCCATTGATCTGCTTCGTCCCGGCGGCCGCCTGGCGGTTATCACTTTTCACAGCCTGGAAGACCGACTGGTCAAGCAGGCCTTCAAACGACTCTCGACCAGCGTTGTAGCCCCGCCGGGCATGGCTTCCATTGAGGAGCGGCGGGCTAGCATCCGGCTAGTCAACCACAAGCCGATCAGCCCCGATCAAGCCGAAGAGAGCGCCAACCCCCGCAGCCGCAGCGCCAAGCTGCGCGTCGTCGAAAGACTGCAAGCGCCTTGAACTTGAGTTGCGCGTTATGCCGATTCAGATACATTGAATACAGTATTGATGGGCAGCTTGGTTCAAGTTGCTGTTTTTTTCATGTTTCCCAAGGCAGGGATCGCGGCCAGAGATGTCACAAGCTTGGATCCAACATACCTTCAGCCGCAAACGGTTTCGTACGCGAAACCAGGCGACCGCATTGGCGATTCTAGGCGTCGCGATATTGCTCATCCTCGGCAGCCTGTATTTGTCACAGGTCGCCTCATTCGCCATAACCAATCGGCAAATTGAAGAGCTGATTAAACAGAGAGATGAGCTCAAACGGCAGAACGAAGGGCTGATTGGCGAGATCGCCAGCTACCGCACCGTGCCCCGTTTGTTCGCGCGCGCTGAAGCGATCGGCTTCCGTCCCGCCACCAACGCCGATATCGATTACATCCTGATAGACGGCTACAACCCGAATCGGGATCGGATAGCCGTTGCAACAAATGATGTCGCAGCAGCGGCGCCACCAGCGCCCGTATACGACGAAACTTTCGGCGGTTGGCTGGAGCGGCATTTCGCCCTGCTGCGCGATCAGTTCCAGTCCTTCGGCGCCTGACGGGAATCTCGCCATGCAACGGATGTCCTCACAGCAGGCGACCATTCAAGCGCGATTGCCCTTCGTGGCGCTCTTCCTGATCTTGATGGCGGCTTATCTGATTGTCAATCTGGCCAATTTTCAATTCTTCCCGCGCTCCGTGCGGCAAGAGTTGGAAAAGATAGGCAACTCCATCACCAATACAACCCTGCGCATCCCGGCCGAGCGCGGCCGCATCTACGACCGCGATGGCGAGCCGCTCGCCTTCAACGTGGTGCAATACCGCCTCGGCGTCAGCCCGGATCTCGTTTCCGACAGCGACAACTTGGCAAATGAACTGTCGGCTATCCTGGATATCGACGACTTTGAACTGTATCGCAAGATCACCAGCGACCGGGTCTGGGAGTTCATCGCGGGTCCAATCTCAGCCGAGCAGGGTCAAGCCATCGCTGCGCTTGATAACATTTCACTTGGTCTGGAAGAGATTCCCAAACGCTTCTATCCGCAAGGCGAATTGGCGGCGCACGTGGTCGGCATCGTGGTAGACGACGGGCTCAGAGGCGCGCTCGGCGTCGAAGGCGCCTACAACGACACGCTCTCGGGCCGCGTATTGGACCTCTCGGTCAGCAAAGTTCCCTTTGGCTTGCCGGAAGACCGACCTGCCGAGCAGCGCGGCCACGATATCGTGCTAACGCTCGACCGTGATGTGCAATTCTGGGTGGAAACCGAGTTGAAAGCCGCGGTAGAAGAATACAGCGCCTTCCGTGGCACGATCATTGTTATGGACCCGCGCAACGGCGATGTGCTTGCGCTCGCCAACCATCCGTCTATCGACCCCAACAGCTTTCTGGACATTGCCGATCCAAATCTGCGGGTCAACCCGGCGATCAACGAAACCTACGAGCCCGGCACCCTGATGCAAGTGCTGACCGTAGCCAGCGCCCTCGATGAAGGCATCGTCTCAAAGTTCTGGACTTACAATGACCAAGGTTATCTTGAAGTTGGCGGAAGGGATATATGGAATCCAAACTTTCAATCCCACGGTACCACCGATGTCAGTTCGATCCTGGTCAACTCGCTGGACATTGGCGCGGCGACGATCGCCTTGGAAATGGGTACGGAACGCTTTTACAGTATGATGCGCGCCTTTGGCTTGGGGCAAGCAACCGGCGTCGGACTGTTCGCCGAGGAGCGCGGCGAGCTAAGAATCCCCGGCGACACCGATTGGAACGAGAGTTTCCTCGGGCTGAACAGCCACGGCCAGAGCGTCGAAGTTACGCCAATGCAGATGATCACTGCCTTTTCCGCAATCGCCAACGACGGCATTATGCGGCAGCCCCGCATCGTGCGGCGCGTTATCAATGAAGAAGGCGCCGAAGACGCCCGCCCTACTACGATTCGGCGCGTCATCTCGGCTGAAACTGCCGACACCGTCAAAGACATGCTTATCCGCGTCGTTGAAGACGGCGCGCCGCAGGCTCAACTGCCCGGCTATACCATCGCCGGCAAGCCCGGCGCCGCGAAGATTTCTACGGCAGTCGCTTTCGAAGAAGGCCGAAACGCCAAGATCCTTTCCTTCATCGGCTTCTTGCCGGCCGACGATCCGCAAGCGGTTGTGCTGGTAAAGTTGGATCGGCCAGACGGTGATTTTGGCTACCAGGTAGCGGCCCCGGTATTTCGGCGCGTGGCTGAGCGCCTTGTTATTTTGTTGGAAATACCGGATGATAATGTTAGAAGTCGCCTGACAGCGGCTGAGGCGGAACTCAGTACAAGCGAAAGCTAGCCAAAGAAATCATATGGATGGTCAATTACCGCTGGCGCTCAGTGTCGGCGGGGCAACATTCCTGCTCGGCGTCATCTGGGGCGGCCCATTTGTAGCGATTCTGCAGCGCCTAAAGCTCGGCAAACAAATCCGCGCCGAGTTGATGGACAGCCATCACGTGCAAAAAGTCGGTACGCCCACGATGGGCGGCATCATGATCATTCTGCCGACCATGGCCATTACGCTGGCGCTCAATATATCGCCCATCGTCGAAGAAGGTTCCGGCCGCAGTATCTTGCTGCCGCTGATCGTGCTGATCGGCTTTGCCCTGCTTGGCGTCATCGACGATTGGGAGGGCATTCAGACTTCACGCGGCAATGTTGGCGAGGGCTTATCCGGCACGATAAAGTTCGCCGCGCAAATCTTGTTGGCGCTGATCGCATCGACCGTCATCTCACACTTTGAGTTTTCATTTGCCAATTCGATGATTTTGCCGCTGGTGCAAGTCGCGATTCCTTTGCATCCCGTCTTATTCGTTTGCATCAGCACCTTCATCATTGTCGCATCGTCCAACGCCACCAACTTTACCGATGGTTTGGACGGTCTAGCGGGCATCATTACCGCCAGCGCTTTTGGCGCGTATGGCGTCATCGCCTTCTTACAGAACCAGATCTTTATGGTGGAATTATGCTTTGTCATCGTGGGCGCCTGTTTCTCCTTCTTATGGTATAACGCGCACCCGGCGCAATTGTTCATGGGCGATACCGGCTCCCTGGCTTTGGGCGCCACGCTGGGCACGGTTGCTGTAATGACGGGTCACTGGCTGCTTCTGCCCGTCATCGCCATTGTGCCGGTGATGGAAATCCTCAGCGTGATCCTTCAGGTCGCCTCGGCCAAGTTGAGCCGACGCTTCTACGGCGTCGATATTCGGCCCTTCCGCCGCACGCCGATCCATCATCATTTCGAGCTTGGCGGCTGGAGCGAAACGCAGATCGTGCAGCGATTCTGGCTGATTGGCATTCTCAGCGCCTTCGTCGGCGTGGCGCTTGCGCTCCTGTAGTGGGCAGGGGCGGATTCCCAGCTCACGAAGTTTGCGCTCATTACTTCGACAAATGATCCAGTCTGAATAAGTCGCAGATGGCCGATGCACTATAATATTAGTGCTCTGTCCAGTTCCTAGTTAAGCGAGAGCCGAGTTTTTAATGGCGCAACGCGACCCTTTGGCCGGCAAGCGGGTAGTTGTTTTTGGCTTTGGGCGCCAGGGGACCGCCCTCGCGCGCTGGCTGCCCACCGTTGGCGCAGAAGTAGTAGTCACCGATAGCCGCAGCGCCAAAGAGTTGGGCTTGCGCCGCCGCGACTATCCAGGCCTGCGCTTTTATATGGGCGGGCATCCCGACGAGGTTTTGGTCGGCGCGCGCTGCATTTGCGTGTCGGGCGGCGTCCCGCTTGACCTGCCCATACTGCAGGAAGCGCGCGAACGAGGCATTCCCCTCACCAACGACGCCCAGCTTTTCCTGGAACGCTGCCCGGCCCCGGTCATTGGCATTACCGGCAGCGCCGGAAAGACCACCACCACAGCCCTCGTTGCAAACATTGTTGCCGAGGCCGGATACAAGGTTTGGCGCGGCGGCAATATCGGCAATCCGCTTATAGAGGACCTGCCACGGATTAGAGCCGCAGATATCGTCGTCATGGAGCTGTCCAGTTTTCAGCTGGAACTGATGTCGGCCAGCCCGACGGTCGCCGCCGTCCTCAACCTGACGCCGAATCACATCGATCGGCACGGCACATTTGAGAATTACGTATCCGCCAAAGCCAATATCCTGCGCTATCAGCGCGCGACGGACGTGGCGGTCTTGGGTTGGGACAGCCCCGTCAGCCAAGCGCTGGAGCAAGTGGTCGCCGGCGAGCAATTGGCGTTCAGCCTGTATGACATGGTACCGGATGGCGCTTTCATGCTGGGCAGCCGGCTGCTGGTGGCCGGATCAGCCAGTTATGACATGGGCCCGCATGTGGTCTGCGAGCGCGAAGAGATCCCCCTGCGCGGCGATCACAATGTTCTGAACGTTCTGGCGGCCTGCGCCATCACCGGCGGCATGGGTTTGGCGATTGATCGCCCGGGCGTCACGCCGGATGTTATGCGCAAGTCGATACGCAACTTCCAGCCGGTAGCGCACCGCCTGGAAACCGTGCGCGAAGTGGGCGGGGTGACTTGGGTCAACGACAGCATCGCTACTGCGCCCGAACGCTTGCTGGCGGCTTTATCCAGTTACGAGGAACAGCTGGTGCTGCTCATCGGCGGCGCTGACAAAGACCTGCCTTGGGAGGCGGCGATTCATTTTGCTCTGCGTAAAGCGCGGCATATCATCGTTTTCGGCGAAGACGGCGCCAAACAAGTGGCTTCAAAAGTGATGAATATCATGGAAAAAATGCGCGTGCGGGACGACCAGCTTTCTCGCGTCCAGACGCTTGACGAAGCAGTTGAGCGCGCTGCCGATGTCGCGCAAGCGGGTGATATCGTGCTGCTGTCGCCGGGCGGCACTAGTTACGACGCCTACGATGATTTTGCTGCGCGCGGCGCCCACTTTCGCCAATTGGTATCTGAACTATAATGAATCTGTTAACGCAGACGGCTAGAAATTTGAATGACTGAACAAGCTATCCATGACGGCAGACAACGTCGCATCCGCCGCCAGATAAGGCGCAGTCCCGGGCTGACCGTCGTCAACGACGACAGCGTTCGCCGCGTCAAGCATCAGAGGATCCGTTTCATTGCGACCTTTGACAAACCCATGCTGGCGATAGTGCTGCTGCTGCTCATTATCGGCGGGCTGATGGTCTTCAGCGCGACCTGGGATTGGAGCAACCAGACCTACGGCACGGCATCCGGCTTTTTCGTCGAGGAACATCTGCGCAACGTCATACTGTCGACCGTCGCGCTGTTCTTCTTTGCCACACTCGATTATCGCTTTTGGAAACGTTTCGCTATCTGGATGCTGCTCTTTACGATAGTAGCCTTGGTGGCGGTGAGAATGTATGGCGAGCTTAAATTCGGCGCGCGGCGCTCCTTCGCCGGCGGTCGCTTACAGCCCGGCGAGTTGGCTGAATTTGCGGTTGTGCTGTATATGGCTGCCTGGCTCGGATCCAAAGGGGCGCGCGTGGACAGCTTCTTTTTTGGGCTGCTGCCTTTTATGGCAGTGGT
>LXNI01002438.1_pt1 | contig 12882 bp, 12 predicted proteins | sample 809091 | NCBI WGS metagenome assembly LXNI01 (sample SAMN04870527, study PRJNA318959) | sponge metagenome | biome: 01000161; feature: marine sponge reef; material: water | host: Sarcotragus foetidus | place: Greece: Milos, Mediterranean Sea | collected 2013-05-29 | depth 5-7 m | reverse complement strand
AGCGCTTCTGCCAGCGCACGGGCCAGTTCGGTCTTGCCGACCCCGGTGGGTCCCAGGAACAGAAAGCTGCCGATGGGCCGATCAGGCTCGTTCAATCCGGCACGGCTGCGCCGGATGGCGTGCGCCACTGCGGCGACAGCAGGTTGCTGGCCGACAACCCGGCGGCCCAGCGTTTCCTCGAGATGCACCAGCTTGTGCGCTTCGCCCTCGAGCAACCGGGTCGTGGCAATGCCCGTCCAGCGCGAGACGACCTCGGCGATGTCGTTGGCATCCACCTCTTCGCGCAGCATCCGCTTGTCGGCCTGCAGCCGTGCGAGCCCGGCAGCCGCCGCGTCGAGCTGCCGGTGCACTGAAGGGAGCCGTCCGAAGCGGATTTCCGCGGCGCGTTCGAGATCTGTCTCCCGCTCCACCTGGGCAGCCAGCGACTCTGCCTCAGACTTCAACGTCCGGATCTCGCCGATGGCTTCCTTTTCTGATTGCCAGTGGGCCTTGAGTGCTGCCACCCGCTCACGTTCGCATGCCAGTTCCTCCGCGATGTCGGAGAATCTCGGGGATCCGGGCTCCTGGTCGGGAACGAGCCCATGTGAGGTCTCATCGCCGCTCAGGGCCAACTCGGAGATCTCGAGCTGGCGGATGCGGCGCTCGCACACGTCGATCTCGAGGGGCACTGAGTCGATCTCTATGCGCAGGCGGCTGGCGGCCTCGTCCATGAGATCGATGGCCTTGTCGGGCAGGAAGCGTTCCCGCAGGTACCGGTCAGACAATGTGACCGCGGCAACCAGAGCAGCGTCGGTGATGCGCACGCCGTGGTGGACTTCGTACCGCTCTTTCAGGCCGCGAAGGATGGCCACCGCATCGGTCACCGACGGCTCACCCACATAGACCGGCGCGAAGCGACGCTCCAGTGCGGCGTCGTGTTCGACGTGCTGGCGGTATTCGTCGAGGGTCGTCGCGCCCACCAAGCGCAGCTGGCCCCGAGCCAGCATCGGCTTCAACATGTTGGCGGCGTCGAGCGAGCTGTCGCCGCCGGCGCCGGCGCCGACCAGCGTGTGCACCTCATCGAGGAACGTGATGATCTCGCCGTCGGATTCGACGATCTCGTTGAGCACAGCTTCGAGCCGCTCCTCGAACTCGCCCCGGTACTTGGCCCCCGCCACCATCGCAGTCAGATCGAGGGCGACGACGCGCTTGTCACGCAGACCCTCGGGTACGTCTCGGTCAGCGATGCGACGGGCCAAGCCCTCGACGATTGCCGTCTTGCCGACGCCCGGCTCGCCGATGAGGACCGGGTTGTTCTTGGTGCGCCTCGACAGCACCTGGATGATCCGGCGAATCTCGTCATCGCGACCGATGACGGGATCGAGCTTGTCGTCGCGGGCCTCTGACGTGAGATCGCGGCCGAATCGCTCGAGCGCCTCGCAGGTGTTCTCCGGAGTCGGCGACGTGGGGCTGGACGGCAGCGGCTGATGGCGAGGATCGACGTCATGATTCATGACTACTATTGTATCAGCAAACTTGATGGTTATACACTCAATTTTGTCGTCGCATCGGTGATGGGGCTACCGAGAGAGCGTTCAGTCTCAAACCTATGGATTTGACCTTCTTCCGGGCCCCGAACCCGGTGGCGGGATGAGATCGGTCTGCGGCAACGGCACCAGGTCGCGCCGGTACTGCCGGTGCGTTTCGGCCACGACAGCGGCGGCCTCGACCTGCACGTCGGCGAGCTTGCGCTCCAAGGCCGCCACACGCTCTTCGAGCTCAAGCACACGCTTGACGCCTGCCAGGTTGAGGCCCTCGCTGGTGAGCTGGCTGATGCGATTGAGCATGGCGATGTCACGGTCGCTGTAGCGGCGGCTGCCGCCTGAGGTGCGTGCGGGCGCCACCAGGCCCTTGCGCTCGTAGATCCGCAGCGTCTGCGCATGCACACCGGCGAGCTCGGCCGCCACCGAGATGACGTACAGCGCCCGGTTGCGCTCTGACGCAGACGGCGTTCGCCGTGATGGTTCGCTCATGTCGTCGCTCCTGCAGCGTCGGCGAGTGTCGCCGGTTCCGGCTCGGCATTGCGCTGTCGCCGGCTCGGACCTGTCTCGAAATCGGTGACGTCGCGCAGCGACTCGATGGTTGCCTGCTCCGCGGACGACAGCTTGGTCGGCACGACGATCTCGACGCTCACCAGCAGATCGCCCGTGCCGCGGCGGGCGGTGATGCCGCGGCCGCGCACCCGGAAGGTCTTGCCCGAGGGTGTCCCCGGCGGGATGCGCAGCGTTACGGGGTTCCCGTCGAAGTCGAGCACCTTCACATCAGCCCCGAGCACGGCCTCGGGGAACGTGATCGGCACGCTGAGGGTCAGGTTCCGGCCGTCTCGTCCGAACTCGGCATCAGGTGTCACGTCGACGAGCACAAAGAGATCGCCGCTCGGTCCCCCGCCCGAACCCGGCGAGCCCTTGCCCGCCAGCCTGATCCGCCCGCCGTCGTCGACGCCCGCAGGAATGCGCACCTTGACCTTCCGCATCCCGCCCGACGCCGAATCGGGCGCCGCAACCTCGGTGACGGCGCCGGAGACCGCATCGCGAAACGAGATGCCGACGCGGGTCTCCAGATCTTGGCCGCGCATCGGCATGGGGCCGCCCCGGCCGGCGCGGCCGCGGCCATCGCCGAACAGATTGCCGAAGATGCCGCCTAGGTCGCCGAGATCCTCGACGCGGATGCTGAAGCCTCCCGGGCCCGACGCGAAACCGCCCGCCTGGGGGCCGAAGCCCGCTGGCCCCATCCGGCGCGCCTCGTCGTAGGCAGTGCGTTTGGTGGTGTCGCCGATGACGTCATAGGCCGCGGAGATCTGCTTGAAGCGCGCCTCATCGCCGTCGCTCGAATCCGGATGGTGCTTGCGGGCGAGCTTGCGGTAGGCCTTGGTGATCTCCTTCTCCGACGCGTCGGGCGAGACGCCCAGGGCCGCGTAGTAATCGGTCTCGAACCACTCGCGTCGTGGGTCCATCGCCGTCTCCTACCCCGTGCGCACCTTGACCATGGCGGCACGCAGCACGCGGCCGTCGAAACGGAACCCGCTGCGTAACTCCGCGGTCACAACTTGGTGAGCTTCGCCGGTGAGTTCCGACCCGTCGGCGTCAGTTCCGGCCGCGGCGGCGTCGCGGGTCCTTTCCGCATCGTCATCAGATGCCGTCGACTCCGGTTCGGGTGCCGCTTCAATCGTCACTGCCTCATGCTGGGTGGGATCGAAGGGTTCCCCGATCGCATCGATTCGTTCGAGGCCAGCCTTGCCCAAGGCCACCAAGAGCGACTGTCCTACGGCGGCCACCTCGCTGTGACCTTGTGCTGTGGCCGCGTCGCACCCGTCGAGCACGGGCAGCAGCGACTCGACCAGGCGGCTGACGCCAGCCGAGACTTGCTGATGTCGCTCCGCCTCGACTCGCTTGCGGAAGTTCTGGAACTCGGCCCGCTGGCGCTGCAACTGGTCCAGATAGTCGTCCCGCTCGGCCGTGGTCGCGTCGAGTTGGGCCAGCAGGTCGGCCCGTTCTGCCAGCTCGTCCAGATCCGGCAGATCCGGCGGACTCTCTCGCACGGCCTCCTCAGCCGCTGCATCGTTCTCGGGCTCGGCTCCGCTCACTTCTCCTCGTCCACGATCTCCGCGTCGACGACATCGTCGTCGGAGCCGGCGCCGTCTGCGCCAGCAGCGGTGTTGGCGGCCGCAGACTCGTACAGCTTCTGGCTGAACGCGCCGCTGGCCACAGCGAGCGTCTCGGTTGCGGATCGGATCGCGTCGAGGTCGTCGCTCTCGATCGCCTCGCTGGCAGCCGCCAGGGCCGACTCCACAGGCTCCTTGTCGTCCGCGGCAACGCTGTCGCCTTGCTCGTCAAGCAGCTTGCGGGTTTGATACACGAGCGTGTCCGCGTTGTTGCGGATCTCGGCCTCCTCACGGCGACGGGCGTCCTCGGCTGCATGGGCCTCGGCGTCGGAAACCATCCGCTCGATCTCGTCGGGGGACATGGCCGACTGCCCGGTGATGGTGATCGACTGCTCCTTGCCCGTCGCACTGTCCTTCGCGGACACGTGGACGATGCCGTTGGCGTCGATGTCGAACGCCACCTCGATCTGCGGGACGCCTCGCGGCGCCGGCGGCAGGCCGACGAGCTGGAACTTGCCGAGCGTCTTGTTGCCGCCGGCCATTTCCCGTTCGCCTTGCAGCACGTGGATCTCCACCGACGGCTGACCGTCTTCTGCGGTGGTGAACATCTCGGACCGGCGCGTGGGGATCGTGGTATTCCGCTCAATGAGGCGCGTCATCACGCCGCCCTTGGTCTCGATGCCCAGGCTCAACGGCGTGACATCGAGCAGCAGGACGTCGGTGACATCGCCTTTGAGCACGCCGGCCTGGATGGCCGCACCGACCGAGACCACCTCGTCGGGATTCACGCCCTTGTGCGGCTCGCGGCCCGTGAGCTCGGTTACCAGCTTCTGCACGGCAGGCATCCGGGTGGAACCACCCACCAAGATCACGTGATCGACGTCGGACTTCCCGAGACCTGCGTCGTTGATGGCCTGCTCGAACGGGGCCCGGCAGCGCTTCAGCAGGTCAAACGTCAGTTCTTCGAACTTGGATCGGCTCACCTCGTAGTCGAGGTGGAGCGGACCGCTGTCGGTGGCCGTGATGAACGGCAGGTTGATCTGGGTGGTCTGCTTGGACGACAGATCCTTCTTGGCCTGCTCGGCCGCCTCCCGCAGCCGCTGGCAGGCCATCGCATCGGTGCTGAGGTCAACACCATGGTCGCCCTTGAACGACGCAACCAGCCACGTGACCACGGCGGCATCCCAGTCGTCGCCGCCGAGGTGGGTGTCGCCGGCGGTCGACTTGACTTCGAAGACGCCGTCGCCGATCTCGAGCACGGACACGTCGAACGTGCCGCCTCCGAGGTCGAACACCAGGATCGTCTGGTCTTCGTTTTCCTTGTCGAGGCCGTACGCCAATGCTGCGGCCGTGGGCTCGTTGATGATGCGCAGCACCTCGAGCCCGGCGATCTTGCCGGCCTCCGTCGTGGCAGTCCGCTGCGCATCGTCGAAGTACGCGGGCACGGTGATGACGGCCTCGGTCACCGTGTCGCCGAGGTACTGCTCGGCGTCGAGCTTCAGCTTCTGCAGTACTCGGGCCGAGATCTCCTGGGGCGTGTAGTTCTTGTCGTCGATGGACTTGCCCCACGTGGTGCCCATGTGCCGCTTGACCGACGCGATGGTCCGGTCGGGATTCGTGACCGCCTGCCGCTTGGCGACCTCGCCGGTCAACACCTCGCCATTGCGTGCGAAGGCCACCACCGACGGCGTCGTGCGGTCGCCTTCGGCGTTGGCAATGACGGCGGGCTCGCCGCCCTCCATGGCAGCCACCACCGAGTTTGTGGTTCCGAGGTCAATTCCGACAGCTTTGGGCATCGTTGTGCCTTTCATCGTGAGGCGTCCCGGCCCACAGAAGCCGAGAATGCAGATTTGTGGTAGGGACAAGCATATAAGTTGAGCGCCTTATTGGCAACTTCTCTAAGTGATCCTACCGGTCGAAGCCCGCAACGCTGTTCGATGGCTACCCAGGCGACACTTCGACCGCCAAGGCCGCGGGCTACCGTGCACGCCCATGTCATCGCCAGGCGAAACGCACACCCTCGTGCTCCTACGCCACGGGCAGAGTGCTTGGAATCTCGAGAACCGCTTCACCGGCTGGTGGGACGTGGGCCTCACCGTCGATGGCGACGCTGAGGCCCGCGCCGCCGCAGCGGCGCTCGAGGCGGCGGGCATCGAGCCAGGCGTCGTGCATACGTCGCTCCTTCGGCGTGCCATCCAGACCGCCAACACCACGCTCGACGCGATGGGGCGGGGTTGGCTGCCGGTACGGCGGCACTGGCGCCTGAACGAACGGCACTACGGCGCGCTCACCGGTCTGAACAAGACCGAGATGGCCGAACGGCACGGCGCCGACCAAGTCCACCTTTGGCGTCGCAGCTATGACGTGCCTCCCCCGCCGATGCCAGCCGACCACGAGTTCGACGTCGGGGGCGATCCGCGTTACGCCGGTCTGGCTGCGGGCGAGCTGCCCCGCACCGAGTGTCTCGCCGATGTCGTGACGAGGCTGCTGCCCTACTGGCACGATGCCATCGCGCCCGATCTGGCAGCGGGGCACACCGTGTTGGTGGCAGCCCACGGCAACAGCCTGCGGGCGCTCGTGAAACACCTCGACGGAATCGGCGATGCCGAGATTGCCGAGCTCAACATCCCGACCGGGGTGCCGCTGGTGTACGAACTCCGCGGCGATCTGCAGGTCGCGCAGCAGTGCGCTGTGCAGGACCGTTACCTGCGCTGAGCCCCAGGCGCCGCTACAGGGCGTCGATGCCGCGCTCGCCGGTGCGGATGCGCACGACGCTGTTCACCGAGGTGACCCACACCTTGCCGTCCCCGATGCGCTCGGTGCGGGTGGATTCAACGATCGCATCCACGACACGTTCGGCCAGCTCGGTCGCCACCAGCACTTCGATGCGGACCTTGGGGATGAAGTCGACGTGGTACTCGGTGCCCCGGTAGGTCTCGGTGTGGCCGCCTTGGCGGCCAAATCCCCGTACCTCCGACGCGGTCAGCCCCGTGATGTCGAGATCCCTCAGTGCTTCGAGCACCATCTCCAGCCGGTGTGGCTTGATGACCGCTGTCACCATTGCGACCGAGGCCTCAACCATTGCGCCCTCCCGACTCACCCCCCAGCGTCGCACGCCGCAGGGCCGATTGCACGCCATTTGTCCGATGAATGGACGGCGGGCGCTAGTCTCTGGCCCGTCTTTGAGGGCCGGGCAATGCTACGGTCCCGCGCTTGTGGGCCTTCGGGCCCCGGCGCAAAAGGCCACCGTGGCAAGGGAGCGGCATATGACTGTGGCGAATCGTGCGGAGAGTCTTCGTGAAGTTGATCTGTTCTCCGACTGCAGCAAGAAGGAGCTTCAGCACATCGCACGCAAGGCCGAGCAGGTCGATTTCACGGCCGGCGACAACATTGTCGAGGAAGGCAGCGGCGGTTCGATGGCTGGCTATGCCTTCGTGATCGTGCACGGCACCGCCGTCGTTCGGCGCAACGGGCGCAAGGTTGCCGAGATCGGGCCCGGTGAGTCCATCGGCGAGATGGCCCTCTTTGACGACGGCCCGCGCACCGCATCGGTCGTGGCCGCCACCGACATGGAGGCGATCATGCTCTCGCGCCGGGAGCTGAAAGGCATCATCGACAGCACCCCGTCGGTCGCGCACAAGCTGCTGTCGGAGCTGGCCGGTCGCCTGCGCAAGGCGAATCGCAAGCTCTACGGCTGAGCCGGCCCACACATTCGGCTGCTCGCGGCATGGTGAGCCCGCCGACGCCATTGGCCTCGGGGGCTCCCGGCCACCGCGGAGCCGTCAACTAACTTCACCAGCGTGAGCAAGCCACCCCTGCGGCCGCACCAGCTTGTGCTGGGCATCGGCATCGCATTCGCTGCAATCACCGCTGCCTCAGGCATTGCAGCGGCTGCCTTCGGATTCCACGAAGACACCGACGAAGCGCATCGCGAGGTGTTCGGCAATGTGCCGGGAGGCGTCAAGTTCGCGTTCTACGCCTTGACGTGCGCGCTGATCATCTACGGGGCATGGAACTTCGCCCAGCGCACGCGTAACTGGCAGCGAGGTGCGCCCGACCGGCGCTCCACCACCGTGTCCAACGCCCGCCGGCGACTCCACGACTACCGCGGCGGCGTGCTCATGCAGACGCTGCTGCGCGACCCCGCAGCAGGCGTGATGCATGCGCTGCTCTACTACGGCTTCCTGGTGCTGCTGGCGGTCACAACCACGCTCGAGATCAATCACCAGCTGCCCACGGCGGCGAAGTTCCTCGTGGGGCCGACCTACCAGGGCTTCAGTTTCGTCGGCGACTTGGCGGGATTGATCTTCGTCGTCGGAGCGGTCTGGGCCATCGTGCGCCGATATGTGGCGCGCCCGTATCGCATCCGGATCAAATCACGGCCCGAGCACATGGTCATCCTGATCGTGCTGGCGGCGCTGGGTGCCACCGGCTTCGTGGCCGAGGCCATGCGCATCGTGATCGACGGCCGACCGGCATACGAGCAGTGGTCCTTCATCGGCTACCCGATGTCGACCGCATTCGACGGCCTCGCGAACATCCGAGGCTGGCACCAAGCACTGTGGATTGCCCACGTGGGCTGCTTCATGGCGTTCTTGGTGATGCTGCCGGTCACCATGCTGCGGCACATGTTCACCTCGCCGCTCAACATGTACCTGCGTGACCGCGAGCGGCCCAAGGGCGCCATGCGGATGGTGCCCGATCTGATGGAAGCCGACGACATCGAGACCATCGGCGTGTCGGTGGTGAACGAGTTCACCTGGAAGCAGCTGCTCGACACCGACGCCTGCACCATGTGCGGCCGCTGCACAGCGGTGTGCCCGGCTCACGCCACGGGCAAGCCGCTCGATCCCCGCGAGATCGTGCTGAAGACGGGCGAGATCATGGCGGCGACCGGCGATCACGGCCAGGTGACGCCGCCGATCGGCACCGACGCCGAGATCACCGTGTCGGCCGATTCTATGTTCGAGCGCATCACTCACGACGAGCTCTGGGCGTGCACCACCTGCAGGGCGTGCGACGAGGCCTGCCCAGTCAATATCGAGATCCTCGACAAGATCCTCGACATGCGTCGCTACCTGACGCTGATGGAGAGCGAGTTCCCCGCAGAGCTGGGCACCGCATTCCGGGGCATGGAGAACAACGCCAACCCGTGGAACCTCAACAACGGCGAGCGGGCCGACTGGGCTGATGGCCTCGAAGTCGAGGTGGTCGATCCCGACGACGCGTTCGACCACGAGTACTTGTACTGGGTGGGCTGCGCCGGATCATTCGACGACAAGAACCGCCGGGTGTCGGTGGCCACGGCGAAGCTGCTGCAGCGAGCCGGCGTCGACTTCGCGATCTTGGGCCCGGGCGAGAACTGCACCGGCGACAGCGCTCGGCGCTCGGGCAACGAGTACCTCTTTCAGATGCTCGCCGCGGAGAACATCACTGCGCTGAACGGCATGGGCGTCCGCAAGATCATCACCCAGTGCCCCCACTGCTTCAACACGCTGCGCAACGAGTACCCGCAGTACGGCGGGAACTGGGAGGTCATTCACCACGCCCAGTTCCTCGAACAGCTCGTGGCCGACGGGCGGCTGGATCTGTCGCAGGCGCGGCTGGACGAGCGGGTCGTGTACCACGACTCGTGTTATCTGGGCCGCCACAACGACGTCTACCTGGCGCCGCGCAACGTCATCGGCAGCCTGGGCGGGGTCGAGATCGTGGAAGCCCCGCGCAACGGCACCAAGGGCATGTGCTGCGGGGCAGGCGGCGCACGGATGTGGATGGAAGAAACCCTGGGCACCAAGGTAAACGACGAGCGCTCACGCGAGCTGCTCGACACCGGCGCCGACCGCATCGCTACCGCGTGCCCATTCTGTTACATCATGATCGACGACGGCGTGAAGGGCCACGGCGTCGAAGACGACCAGGTCAAGGTCGCCGACATCTCCATCCACCTCATCGACGCCCTCGAGGCCGGCGAGAACTGAGCCTCCCAACAGCGGCCCGCCCGCTGGTCACAGCATGCGGCGGGAGCGGAAGTTCTCGTGATAGCGGCTTGGCGTCGGGCCTCGTTGGCCCCGGTACTTGGACCCCAGCAGCTCGGCCCCGTAGGGATGCTCGGCCGGCGTCGTCATCTCCATGAAGCTGATCTGGCAGATCTTCATGCTGGGGTACAGCGTGATCGGCAAGTTGGCCACGTTGGACAATTCGAGGGTCAGGTAGCCATCCCAGCCGGGGTCGACGAATCCCGCCGTGGTGTGAATGAGCAGGCCGAGACGCCCCAGCGACGACTTGCCTTCGATGCGCCCGACGAGGTCGTCGGACACGGCCACGCGCTCAAGCGTGGAGCCCAGCGCGAACTCGCCGGGATGGAGGATGAATGCATCGCCGGCGGCGACCTCTACTTCCTCAGTCAGGTCGGTCTGATCCTCGATGACATCGATGACGCGGCGGGTGTGGTTGCGGAAGACCCGGAACGTGGCATCCAACCGCAGATCCACCGACGAGGGCTGCACTGCTGCGTCGCCCAGCGGCTCGATGACGATGCGGCCTTTCTCGAGCGCTTCACGAATGCTTCGGTCCGACAAGATCACCTCGGCTCCCTTCCATCTGAATAGGCTCCGGCCTCGTTCCGCGGGTGTAGTTCAATGGCAGAACTTCAGCTTCCCAAGCTGATAACGGGGGTTCGATTCCCCTCACCCGCTCAACTCACCCCGCCAGCAGCGTCGCGAGGGCCCAGAGAGCCGCGACGAATCCCACGAGTGCCAGCGGCACCGCTCGCCGCGCTGGCGCTCGCACCGGTTGCCCGCCTTCGTCGGCACGCCGAGGCCGCACCATGGCTGCCACGTTGCCCACGAACAGCGCGGCACCCAGTGCCAACACCAAGTACGGGATGAGGTCGTCGCCGAGGAACATCGAGCCGCCGTTGGCCGCGGCCGGCAGCACGGTGAGCGCGGCAACTCCGAACATGGCGATCAGTTTTCGTGCGCCATGTCGGCGAAGAGCGTGTATTGGGGCATGAATGCCAAGCGCGCGGTGCCAGTCGGCCCGTTGCGGTGCTTTGCGACGATGATCTCCGCCATCCCACGATCGGCGGTGTCGTCGTCGTAGACCTCGTCGCGGTAGATGAACATGACGATGTCCGCGTCTTGCTCGATGGAACCCGACTCGCGCAGGTCCGACAGCATCGGCCGCTTGTCACCGCGCGACTCGAGGTTGCGGCTGAGCTGGGAGAGCGCCACGATCGGCGTCTCGAGCTCTCGGGCCAGGATCTTGAGGCCGCGTGAGATCTCGGCGATTTCCACCTGGCGGTTCTCGGCATTCGCGCGGCCGCTCATGAGCTGCAGGTAGTCGACCACGATGAGCCCTAGACCGCCGAGCCGGCTGCGCAGCCGCCGGGCCTTGGCACGGATCTCGGTGACGGTCACATTCGGGTTGTCGTCGATCCACATCTGCGCATCTCCCAGGCGTCCCACGCTGCGCGTGATGTGGTTCCACTCGTCTGCGCGCAGCTGGCCCGTGCGCACCCGCGTTGCGTCGACACGCGCATCGGAGGCCAGCAGCCGACCCGTCAGTTCGGCATGGTTCATCTCCAGCGAGAAGAGCAGCACCGGCTGCTGCAATTCGAGGGCCACGCTGGAGGCCATCGTCAATGCGAAGGCGGTCTTGCCCATCGCGGGACGGCCGCCCACGACCACCAAAGATGACGGCTGAATGCCGGCCAGAATCCTGTCCAGCGAGGAGAAACCGGTCGCAAGGCCCGAGAACGCGTCACCCCGCTCATACAGTTCCTCCAACCGGTCCAGGCTCTCGTCCAGCAAGTCGTGCAACGACTGCGTGGAATCGACGATGCGGCGCTCGGCCACGCTGAACACCATCGACTCCGCCTGGTCGATCGCTGTAGCCGTATCGGCGGGCCGGCTGTAGGCCAGCTCGGAAATCTCTGACGAGACAGCGATCAAGCGCCGTAGCAACGCGTTGTCCTCCACGATCCGCGCGTAACGGTCGACGTGGGTGAGCGTCGGCGTGGAGGCTTCGAGTGCCAGCAGGCGCTCGGGCCCCCCGACGGCGGCGAGGTTGCCGGTGCGTTCGAGCTGATCGGCGACGGTCAGACAGTCGACGGGCTCGGAGGTGACATAGAGCGACTCGATCGCCTCGAAGACCAGGCCATTCGCCGGCACGTAGAAATGATCGGCATCAAGACGCTCGACCGCAGCACCGATGGCGTCACCCGAGAGCAGCATCGCGCCGAGCACGGACTCTTCCGCGTCAATGTTCTGCGGTGGTACCCGCCCACCGGCGCGACGCGCGACATCGGTCGGCAGCTCGGCAAGACTCATTGCCGCATACCTTGCCGGGCGCACCCCGTGGAGCGCTTGGGCAAAGAACGTGGAATTCCGGTGGAAATCTCGGCCCCCGCCTGTGCACAGGCGGCCAGTTGTCCACAGGTCGTGTATCGGTGCGTACCCATGCCCTCAGTTCACAGCAGGGCTGTCACATCAAAGCTGGCAAGACCGGGTACCGATCCGGCTCGCAGACCGAGCGCTAGTCGAGCGCGACTACCTCGACGTTGAACGCGAATGACACCTCAGGGTGCAGCTGTGCGGAGACCTCGTGGGTGCCGATGGTCCGGATCGGGGCGTCCATCGACAGCTTGCGCCGGTCGACATCAGCGCCGGTACGGGCGGTCACCGCAGCAGCGATCTCGGTGGTCGTGACCGATCCGTACAGGTGCGTGCCCGAGCCCGCGCGGGCTGCGATCGTCACACCGTTCGCGACCAGTTCTTTGGCGACACGCTCGGCGGTCTCGCGCTCACGCAGGTCACGCGCAGAGCGTGCCCGAGCCATGGCAGCGGCCTGGTCGACGGTTCCGTCCGTCGCCCGCAGGGCCAGCCCGCGCGGGATCAAGTGATTCCGCGCGAAACCGTCCGCAACGTCGATCACGGATCCAGCGGTGCCGACGCCGTCGACATCGCTGCGCAGAACGACCTTCATGCTCGTTCTCCGCCGATCTCTGCAGGTGCCTGATCAACGATCTCGTCGAGCTGCTCTTCGATCTCGCTGTCGGGCTGCTCCTGCTCGTCGCCCGCAGGCCCACCTGCTCGATCACCAGGCGGCCGGCGGTCGTCACCCGGACGCCCGCCGCGGCGCTTGTCACCGCGACGCTGCGTCATCGGCCGGCGCGCGTACTCGATCAGCGCCATCTCCCGAGCGGTCTTGATCGCGCGCGCCACCTCACGCTGCTGCTGGCG
>LXNI01002436.1_pt1 | contig 12886 bp, 10 predicted proteins | sample 809091 | NCBI WGS metagenome assembly LXNI01 (sample SAMN04870527, study PRJNA318959) | sponge metagenome | biome: 01000161; feature: marine sponge reef; material: water | host: Sarcotragus foetidus | place: Greece: Milos, Mediterranean Sea | collected 2013-05-29 | depth 5-7 m | reverse complement strand
TATTTAATTGACATTTTAGGCGGAGTTCTGTATTCTTGAAGCAGAAAACAGGAGGTAGCTATGGAGAACTTGTTAACTAATAAGACCGCTTCGTTAACCGAATTTCGTGACCCTAAGACTGTGATCAAAAAAGCCGGCGGCAAGCCTGTTGCCATCTTGAACCGGAATAAGCTTGAAGGCTATTTTGTTCCCGCTTCCGCTGTGCATAAAATCAGTTTTGAGCTTGCTGATGCCGATGAGGTTGATTCTGCTATTACAAAGAGCATATCTAAAAATCGGCCAATCCTGGATTATCTGAAAGATAAATAGGAATGAACTATTTATCTTCCGAGATGGTGTTTGCTATCCATCAGCGAGTTATTGGACCTAAAGAGTTTCAAGGGTTGGTTCCGAACAAATCTATTGAATTAGTTTTAGCCCGTGTTGACAACCGCATTGCCTACGGATTGATTGAGGATGTCTTTGAACTGGCTGCTTGTTATGCCTGTTATATTGCAGTTAGTCGTGTATTTAATGATGGAAATAAACGGACGGCATTCACGGCAATGGATACTTGCTTGCGGATTAACTGCGTAGAACTGAATTTTGATACTGTGGAAGCGGGTGACATGATCATCAAAGCAGTCCAAGGCATTGTTGATGAAAAAGAACTGGCGGAGTGGCTGAGAATATTGGCTCAATAAAAATTTGAGTCCACCTCTTTTAGATGAAGCTAATTTATCACCCCAAAGAATCCACCTTCAAATATCTTTTCAAAAAACACGGGCTTGACCCGAGCGATGAGATGACCTTGTTTCTTCTTCCCGGGGTATCGGTCGTACAGGAAATAGAAGATTATTGCTCTGGCAGAGGGGTGTGGGGGAAAAACCTGCTCACGTTCAACGAACTCTCGGATTTTGTAAATGAGGCGTCCCCGAACCTGAAAAAGAAAAGAATATCAAGAACTCAAACTTTATCCGTAACCAGAAAGGCGGCTGAATCGGTCTCGGGGAACCTTGAGGTTTTCGGGGGATTATCACAGAACCGGGATTTTCTTGATGCCGCAGCTTCAATTGTTGCAAGACTTAAGCAAAGCAAAGTCTCCGTGGGGGAGTTTGTCGGGTCAGCCAGGAGAATCAAGGCGCGGGGTCTTCGCAGGAAACTCTCGGATATAGGGCTTGTTTACGGAAGATACGAAGCGCTTGTGGCGGAAAGAGGTTTTCTTGACGATGCGGATTCCGTCCGCGTTGTTTCAGAAAAATTGGGCAGAGAAGGGCTTGCCCCGTTTTTCCCGTCGGCAAAAAGACTCGTGATTTTCGGTTTTTCCGATTTTACCCTCTGCGAACTTGATGTGATAAAGAGCCTTTCCTCCACAGTTTCAGAAACTTTCTTTTTCCTAAGCGATTTCGGTGACTTGGGTGAATACAGAGACTGTTTTCTGGGCAGGTTCAGCGAAGCTTCCGCGGACTATGAAGAAGATTTCGCAATGACAGAGAAAGGACCGGAAGGCAATACAAAGAGGGAGTTCAGCGAGTTTCGCGACTCTCACGACGAGATTGAATATGTCTCAAGGACAATTAAAAAGCTCATTCTGGATAAGGGGCGGAAGGCCTCGGATTTTAAGGTTCTTGTCAGGTCATCGCAGAAACGGGGCCGTTCCATAGCCCATATATTCGAGAAAAACGGAGTCGCCGTTGATCTCAGGAATTTCGGCACTCTGGCGGGAAGCGTATATGGACGCCTTGCGGACGATATCCTTCGCCTGAAGTCGGGCAATTTTCACAGAAACGACCTGATCACGCTTCTCTCGAACCCGCTTTTTGTCCTCTACCTGGGAGAATCTCAACTCTCGCGGCGCTGCATCAACCTCGTAAAGGAGATTTCTTCTGAAGATAAGAACTACAGGACAGTAAGCGGCATCTCTGGCTGGAAGAGGATTCTGGAGCATATAGAGGAGCAGGACGCCCAGTTGTCCGCAGTTGCTCGTGATATAGGCCTGGCGCTTGATTCTGTATCGTCAAAGTTTGGAAGAAGAAGTTTTGCCGCCATGACTTCTGATCTAAGGAAGATCTTTTCAGAACTCGGGGTCTCTGAGAGCTCTGCACTGCTTATGGAGAGAAATAAAACGACCAGGGAGTGTTTTGACGAATTCTTCTCTTTTTTAAGGGAACTTTCCTTTTCTTACGGCGAGTTCGATTTCCGAGTCTCAGACCCCGGAGAGTATCTTCTTATCCTGGATGAGTTTATGGGGGAGAGGACGGTTTCCTATAAAACTCCCTGCGATGCTGATTCGCAGAGGGTAAGAGTTATTGATTTTTCAGCAGCGCGCGGCATAAACCCCGAGTTTCTTTTCCTGATCGGCCTTTCGGACACCTCTTTTCCCTCTGCCCTTCCCCTAGACCCCGTTTTAAAGCCCAGGGAAAAGGCGGAAATAAACCGGGCGCTTGAAAAAAGGGTGTTTGACGATGAGGGTCTTCATTACGAGAGGGAAAAGCATCTTTTCTCCATCCTGAGTGCTTCGGCTTCTGAGAATGTGTTTTTCTCCCGCTTCCGCTACGATCAGAGATCAAAAGAGATAAAACCCTCCGATTTTCTTGAGGAAATGGGGATTTCTCCCTCGTCGCTCAGCCCTGGGATCTTTCCAGAGTCGGGAGATATGTTTTCAAGGGAAGATGCTCTGTTTCACTGCTTTTTACCCTCGGGAACGGGAAATGGCGATCCGAAGATCATTGAAGTCTTAAGCCAGTACTACGGTTCAGATATCGTCGGTCATATCTCCGGGGGCATTTCCGCTGAGAGAAAAAGACTTGAACCCGAAGGAGATTATACGGATTTTGAGGGGGTTCTTCGCAATACTCCATCCCCCCCGGACACCTTCTCACCCACAAAGCTTGAAACCTATGGAACATGTCCTTTTATGTATTTTTCACGGGAAATACTAGAGCTGGGCATGGTCAAAGACCCAGAAGAACAAAGGGTATCGCAGCTTGATCTCGGTTCACTTGCCCATGACATCCTAAAAGAACTTATGGCGGCCGTTTTCGCCGAAGGTTCCGATCGGCCGCAGGCAAGCCGTGTCTTCGATGTCTACGAGAGACTCAGGGGGAAGTACGAAACGAAGCCCGGGTTTTTCTCTCATCTCCCAAAAAGCGTGGCTGAGATGGAAAAAAGAAGGTTCTTTGACTTTATTTTGCCGAATTTCATCTCCGATGAGATACAAAGAATCGGAAAAGATGAATTCACTCCCCGGTTTTTTGAAAAAAAAGTGAAGTTTCGCATCACAAATGCCGAAATCAGCGGGAAAATAGACAGGGTCGACGTCCACAGAGACAGTGAGGAAAACACAGCGGTTATTGATTATAAAATCGGGGGCTTAAGTGGCAGGAAATATTTTGATTTTAAAAATCTGCAGCTCCCTCTTTACCTAAAGGCGCTTCTTGATGAGGGGGCTGTTCCCTCCCGGGGTTCTTATCTCTCAATCGGAAAACCGGGAGACAGCGTTTCGTCCAAGGACCCCTCTCTGGATGAAGCGGTCTCGCTTGCGGAGTACTACGTGGAGAACATAAAAAAAGGTTTTTTTCCTCCCTACGTGGGAAAAAAAGAGGAGAATCTGGAGATCCATTCCCTTGAGATGTCAAAGAATCGTCCCTGTTCCTACTGCGATTATGTGGATCTTTGCAGGGTGAAAGACGGAGCGGTGAGAAAAACCGGGCATTCGCAAGGATAAGTCATGAAGAGAATTTCCGAGTTTCTAGAGCTTAACGATGAGCAATCCCGGATACTTCGCCCGGCGGGGAGGGTGGCGGTCAGGGCGGGGGCCGGATCGGGGAAGACGAGGGCGATAATAGCCAGATATCTTGGTATTCTCGAGTCCGGTGAAGCGGATATACCTCAGATAGTGACCGTTACTTTTACGGAGAACGCCGCGGCTGAACTCAAGTCGAGAATAAGCACGGAAATCTCAAAGTATATCGATACTCACGGCTACAGGGGAAACATCTCCGAAGGGTGGCGCAGGAGGTTCTTTTCCGCTCCCATAGGCACTATCCACAGCTTCTGCTCAGGGATACTGAGAGAAAACGTCTTTGATTCAGGGCTTCCCTTGGACTTCTCCGTAATTGAAGGCTCCGAGAAAGACGCTTTTTACGAACAGAATATCGGCAAGTTCCTTCTTGCGAAGATAGAGGCCGGCGACCCCAGGCTACAAAGGCTTCTCGAGATGGAATCTTATGATTACGCCCAGATCCTGAAGATCATAGCCATGATACTGAAGGAAGCCGGGAGGCTTCACCTGCCTCCTCCTTTTCGCTATTGCGGGGAAAACGTTGGTCTTGAGGTGCCCGGTCCGGAGAGGCTTGAGTCCATGAATGAAAGGCTTCACATAGTGATTGAAGAGTATATCTCCGTTCTTTCATCCCGTTCCGAGAAGAAAAAACAGGTTCTGCACGATCTCAGCGGAAAAATAGACATGACTCTGGGTATTGACCGAAACATCCGCCACCTAAAAGCCATCTATGAGCAGGCGAAAAGCGAAATGACAAAGTCCGAAGTCGAGCACTCAAGGCTTGCGCTTGTTGATACGGTCTTTTCGGTAATGGGACATTACGATTCGGAAATCAACTCCATTTATCTTGATCTATCGGGCGACGCATACCGTTTTCTAAAACAGGCGAAAATGTCCGAGGAGAAAATAGAGTATGAGGACATGATACGCCTCACGATTGAATTGCTAAAAGAAAATCCTGAAATATTAGGCTATTACAGAAGTTTTCTAAAGTTTATTATAGTTGATGAATTCCAGGACACGGACTCCCTTCAGCTTGAGTTGATGAAACTTCTTACAGACGGCGACTCCGGCAGCAGTCTTATCGTAGTCGGTGACGTAAACCAGTCTGTTTACGGTTTCAGGGGCGCTGAACCCGAGATATTCGGGGGGATACTTGGGGATAAGGATTTCGGGAAGATATCCTTTGCGGCCAATTACCGCTCCCGTGACAGGCTGATAGAGTTTTTCAATCTTTTTTTCGCCGAAACTTTTCCCGAAGGATATTATGAAAAAATGACGGTTCCTGTCCCCCAACCCGATCCACGTATTCCGGTTGAAATAATCGCGTGCGAAGGTGCGAAAGCCGATGAGTCTATTGAACGGGAAGCCCGTGCCGTGGCATCGAGGATAAAAGAGATACAGAAGGAGTCTTCGGGAGAGATCGCTCTTCTGTTCAGAAGGTCTTCAAACGTCTCTGTTTACGAGAAGGCGCTTGCGCGGGAGGGAATAAGGTTTCAGTCCCGCATAGGGCGCGGTTTCTACGATCTTCCCGAGGTAAGGGATGTTATGTCCATGCTCAGATACTTTCTCAATCCGCAGGATAAACTGGCGCAGGCGTCGATACTCAGATCTCCTTACTTTGGGGCTTCTGATGATGAGCTTTTCTCTCATTTTTGCGGGGAGGGAAAGCAAAACAGCCCCAGAGTCGGGCAATACCTCCGTTTTCTTGATGAAGAAAGAGGAGAGTACATTGACGGAGATACTTTCAGGACAGTCGATTTCGCCGTAAACGGGCTTGGTTATTCCGTCGCGGTCCAGGCACTTCCAGACGGCAGGGCCAAATATCTCAATCTCAAAAAAGTCCTTCTGATGACGGAGAATCTGGTTTCACACAAGGGATACGGGCTTTGCCAGGTGGTTGAACACTTTGATTCCATGCGTCGAACTTATGAAGAAGAGCAGGTATTTGAGGAAACAAGGGACGACAGGGTAGTGAAACTCATGACTGTTCACGGGGCAAAGGGGCTTGAATTCCATACCGTTTTCCTCTGCAACACTAACTACCGAAGGGTGACGACCTCTGAGAGGGTGATGGCGGATATCGAAAAAGGTTTCGTAGTTAGATACCCTGCATCCTCTTCGGATGACTGGGAGGAGCTTAAATCCAGAGTCGAGAGGAAAGAAGCCTGGGAAGAGAGAAGGGCGCTCTACGTGGCTATGACCCGGGCAGAGAAAAAACTTTTCATATGTTTTAGCGGCCGCCGAATGGCCAAAGAAGAGCGCATGCAGGTGGAAGCAGGCAGCTTCGCCGAACTTATCGATTCAAAACTTTCTCTGTCTTCCCGGTGTCTTGAGATGTCGCAAGGGTTTACCGATGATGCCTGGGGAATTTCCTTCTCGGGGTTTTACGACGGGGAAGTTTCAAAGGAGCCTGACACTGTCTCGGACACCTCTTCCTTGGAAAGAGAAACACCTCTGAACCTTAAGTACATGGAACCCGTCTTCAGCAAGGAAGATAAGCCGCGGCGTGCGGAGATTTCCCCGCTTCCCGACCTCTTTTCTCCAACCGACCGCTTAAAAGACCCTGAAAGGGCGGGAAGTATAATGCACAGGTTCCTTGAGACCTGGGATTTCAGGGAGGAAACGGTTGAGAAGGAAATTGAATTCGTTCTGGGGGAATTTCTTGTTTCACACCTGAATATGAAAGATCTGCTGCGGGAACTTTCCTCAAACCTTCTTACGTCCGAGCTTCTTCCCCTTATTCGTGCGGCCGGAGAAGTCAGAAGGGAGCTTAAATTTGTCTTTCACCCCGGAGAGGGTGCTCCGAAGAGGGGAAGGATAGACCTTCTGACAGAAGAAGATGGAGGAATGCGTCTTTTTGATTACAAGTACAGAAAATCAATGAGTGACGACGCCCGGGAGGCTTACAAAGAGCAGATGGACGGTTACTGCGAAGCCATAAGCTCAAGATTCGAAAAGCCGCTGCTCTCGCGCCACATAGTCCTTATCCCCCAAGTGGAGCTTGTCTCCATATAAGATTTCATGAAAAAAACAGTCGTGATAATCCCGGCGCTTAACGAAGAGCGTTCCATAGCACAGGTGATTGCGGATATTCCCCGGGATCTTGTAACGGAGATAGTGGTCGTGAATAACGGCTCAACCGACTCCACGGCAAGCGTTGCTTCAGACTGCGGAGCCACGGTCATAGAAGAAGCAAGGAGGGGGTATGGATGGGCATGCCTTGCGGGGATAGATTACATTAAGAACTCTTCGTATATGCCTGATATCATAGTGTTTCTGGATGGTGATTATTCTGATTATCCAAAGGAAATAAAAGAACTTGTCTCCCCGATAACAGGAGGTGGATACGATCTCGTCATAGGATCAAGAACCATCGGCGAAAGAGAGAAAGGGGCGCTTTTGCCCCAGGCGCTTGTGGGCAACTATGTGGCTACCAAGCTCCTAAAGCTGCTCTATCGCGTTGATTTCACCGACCTCGGTCCTTTCAGGGCCATAAGATACGATAAGCTGCTTTCTCTTGGCATGAGAGACAAAACCTTCGGATGGACGGTCGAGATGCAGGTAAAGGCCGCGAAGAAAGGGCTTAGCTGCACAGAGGTTCCTGTGAGTTACAGAAAGAGAATAGGAACTTCAAAAGTAACCGGGACGATTACGGGAAGCGTCATGGCCGGGGTTAAGATCATCTGGGTGATATTCAGGCAGCTTTTTTCGTAGGGTTTTACTGGCGCGTCCCCGGCAGGATTCGAACCTGCGGCCTCAGGATTAGGAATCCTGCGCTCTATCCAACTGAGCTACGGGGACACAGAAGGAAAAATGAGTCTACCCGCTTGGGTTTCCGGTTCAAGGGAGGACGGGGCCAAGCTCAATCTCGAAAACCTCGGACCAGTGTTTTCCGGTGATAAAGAAGGTGTTGGAAGCGGATTTCCAGGCAATACCGTTTAACACTTCCGCTCTTTTGGGAAGGCTCAGCTTTTTTCTTAATTCCCCGAGGCTTATACGTCTTTCCACCACACCGCTCTCTGAATTTACTACCACTATATCGTCTGAGCGCCATATGTTGCAGTAGATTTTCCCCCCTGCGTATTCAAGTTCGTTAAGCATCCTGACCGGGGATCCTCCCTCTTTTACGCTTAGGACTTTTGTTACCTTGAAGCTCCCGGGGGAGAGAAAATACAGTTTTTCGGTTCCGTCGCTCATTATGAGGTTAGTTCCGTCGTCGGTAAGACCCCATCCTTCGGTTGAATAGGTAAATGATCCCTTGCGCTCCAGGTTCTCCTTGCCGTATATGAAACCTCGACCGGATTTCCAGGTGAGCTGATATATGCTGTCGCCCAGTATGGTAAGGCCTTCGCCGAAGAACTGTTGGGAGAGGCTTGTCTTGGCAATCACCTCTCCCGTGGCCGGGTTGGTTTTTCTAAGAGATGACTTTCCGTAAAGGCCGGTACTTTCATAAAGAAAACCGTCTCTGTAGACAAATCCCTGAGTGAAGGCGGTCGGGTCGTGCGGAAAAGAGTTAAGCACCTTGAAGGTGGTCCGGTCGGGAGGATTCTCCTTGGTTTCCGTCGTGGAACCTGCGGAGAAGATAAGGAGAAAGAAGCAGATAAAACCTGCTATACCCGGAAGGGGATCTATTGTTTTATGATACTGCTTCCGCATGGGGCTTATTCTAAGGCATAAATACCTCTTTTTGAAACCCCATGTGTTTATTGCATTTCAACTTCAGCTTTGATTTAATAAGGTGACTGTTGGCCGTCATTGTTATTTAAGTGCGGTAAAAAAATTATTGGAGGGGTAATTAGCGTGAAGATTAAAATGCACGGGATTTTCTTAAGTTTGTTTTTTGCACTTGGTGTTAGTTTCTTATTCGGCACCGAAACGTCCGCCCATGAATACAGGGGTTTTTCCCACAGTCCAGACCTTGATGTAAATGCGGAAAACTTTGTTGATGGAGATGAGGATTCCATGGAGAAAATGAAGAAAATGGCTCGTCACATGGCAAAGCACCTTGCCCTGATTCAAGAGGACTCAAGCCTTAGTCGCCCGGAGCAAGCCAAAGAACTGGTAATATTGGGACAACGGGCGAGGGAACAGGGGGTCTTCAATAACGGCGAAGTCTACTCCATTCTTATAAACCCCGAGGGATATATAGTAAATCACGGGTTGTATTCCGACTTGCATTTCAGCAGGTACCTCTCTTCTTTCGAGTTTAGGGATGGGAGCGGCATGACGACCGGAACTGTGCAGACACTGCTCGACAGCGAGGGCGAGGACCCGACATGCGTAGATTACCACTATGACGGACAAGATAGAAAGGTATGTGCAATAAGTGTGGATGTCTTTTCTGCCGGGGGTCGTACAATCAATGTAACGGGCCTTCATCACGCAAAGGATGACTACAATCTAGTCGAGAGGGAGAATCCTAACTGTGATGACCCGCTGTTCAGCCTTCCCGTCACCGCAAAACAGGTTAACGACGAGCAAGACCCGGAAGAGAAGGAAGGACTTCTCGTGCAATATGTAAAAGCAGTTGCCGAGAGACTCAAGGCGCGCCAGGGCAGGATAGGATTGCAGCTATTTGAAGAAAACCCCCAACTCGTTTCCCTTATCACGGGACTTGTTCCGGGTAGCACACCGGAACAGATACAGTCTGCGGGGGAAGAACTCGGGGAAAAATCTGTCCAGATAGCTCTCAGTACAACAGGCTGTCTCGCCAAGGGAGATTACAGGGAGGGTTCTATATACCCCTTCATGCTGGATCCGGTTGAAGGCGTCGCAACTATAAACGGACTCGATTTTCATCTTTACGGCCTAAGTATTTCATTAACCGACCCTGACCCGATTCAGCGTGACGGAGCAAATATTCTGGAAGCTTTTATTAATGCAACAACGAACGGAAGCGGAGACCTCGCAGATTTAGCAGCGGGAAACAGCGGTTTCGTCACGTATCATTGGGACCATCCCGAGATTCCTGATGACAACAACGAGGGCTATCTCGAAAGAAACGAAGTCCCAGGCTTCTCCATAAAGAAAAGCTATATTGAGGTGGTAGACGTAACATCACCTGAGTTTGCCGCTTTGGGTGTTCCTCCGTCTTGGCGTATCGTCGGTTCAGGAATTTATCTCGACGACGAGGATGACGAAGGGTGCGCAATCGCCGCAACTGCCAATACTCCTCAAAGCACTTTGCTTAACTTGTTCCTGATAGCGTCTGTCTTGTTCTCGGCTGTTTTCTTGAGAAAGCATATTTAGACAGAGCAGGCGAAACAAAGGAACTGGGAATTCTCTCCCGGCTGGATATGATCCCCAGAATTTTTCCTTGACAGCACAGCGGTTTTTGCTAGAATTAAAAAGAAATTTAGACAAGGCTAAAATAATTTTTTGCCTGCTTGAATCTTAAGCGGTTTTTTTGGAGATTAGAGAGAAAAGATGCTTTCGCAGTCAATAGAGGATTACCTCAAAGCCATTTACGAGGTTGAGAGTTCCGAAGGGAAAGTTTCAACAAGCGCGCTTTCGGAAAAACTGGGCGTGTCTCCTGCTTCGGTGACGAGCATGGTGAAGAAGCTCTCTGAGAGAAAGCTTATAACCCACAAGCGCTACCAGGGAGTGAAGCTTACCTCCGCGGGCAGGAAAATAGCCCTTGAAATAATCAGGCACCACAGGCTCGTTGAGCTTTACCTCAAGGAGGCGCTTGGCGTTCCCTGGGACCAGGTGCACCAGGAAGCCGAAAAGTGGGAGCATGTGCTCTCAGAGGATCTTGAGGACAGGATCGACAAGTTCCTTGGCTATCCGGTTACCGACCCGCACGGTTCCCCGATTCCGCGGCGGGACGGCACCATGATTGTAAGGCAGTGCAACGCCCTTGTGGACGTGGAACCGGACACTCTGGTGAAAGTGGTTGAGGTGAGCGATCATGACCCGGAACTGCTTCGTTATCTGGGCGGGATAGGTCTTTACCCGGAAACCGAGATGACGGTTGTTTCGAAGCAGCCGTTTAAGGGCCCCATAATCGTTGAACTGACCGGGAAGGAGCATCCCATAGGACGAAACGCGGCCAAGTACATAATGGTTGAGAAAGCGAGAAACTGAGAGAAAAAATGAGAGTCATAACGGGTATGCGGTTTTTGCTGCTGTCCGCGCTGCTGGTCTTCTGCGCGGCCTGCGCTGAGAGCAGCGGAAGCGTAAAAAGAGAAGGCACTATAAAGGTGGTTACGACCACGGGGATGGTCGGAGATCTTGTTAAGAACATTGCCGGAGATGCCGTAGAAGTCACCTCCCTTATGGGGACGGGGGTTGACCCCCATCTCTACAAGGCAAGCGCCGGGGACGTAGAGAAGCTTGCCCGTGCCGACATGATTTTCTATAACGGCCTTCACCTTGAGGGCAAGATTACGGATGTCCTGGGGCAGATGAGAAAAAGCGGAATATTCACCGTGGGTGTCGCGGAGGGAATAGACAAGTCCCTGCTTGTTTCTCCTGAGGAGTATGAAGGATATTACGACCCGCATATCTGGTTTGACGTGGCGCTGTGGAAAAAGGCGGCTAAGGTGGTAATGGAAGCGTTCTCGCTCTACGATCCTGAAAACGCCCCCGTCTACAGGAGCAATACTGAATCCTACCTCAAAGAACTTGACCTCCTGCAGTCTTACATACAGAAGAAAATCGCTACGCTGCGACCCGAAAGAAGGGTGCTTATAACGGCTCACGACGCGTTTAATTATTTCGGAAAGGGCTACGGGTTTGAAGTGATGGGGCTCCAGGGGATAAGCACTGATTCTGAGGCCAGCGTCGCGGACATAAAGAACCTCTCAAAGACAATCACCGAACGGAAAATTCCGGCTGTTTTCGTTGAAACTTCGATTTCTCCAAGATACATGCGCGCCCTCAGGGCCTCTGTAAAGGCAAGAGGTTTTGATGTTCGGATAGGCGGCAGCCTTTACTCCGATTCAATGGGCAACCCGGAAACCGAAGAAGGCAGCTACATAGGGATGTTCAGAAGCAACGTGGATATTATAGTTGAGTCACTCAGCCGCAGTATCGAAGTTGCCGATTCCGAAGCCAAGGCCGCCGGAGATGGGTGATGAGCGGGAGAGGGGAAAATCCGGTCGCTCCGGCGATCCGTGTGACGGACCTCACGGTTGCTTACGGCGACAAGACCGTTCTTTGGGATATAGATCTTGAAATTCCAAGGGGATCGATGGTTGCAGTTGTGGGGCCAAACGGTGCCGGCAAGACAACGCTCATAAAATCCATACAGGGTCTTCTTCCCCGCGTCGCGGGGGTCATATCCATTCACGGCAAACCCTACGAAAAGCAGAGAAAGGAAGTCAGTTACGTTCCCCAGAGAGGTTCTGTGGACTGGGATTTTCCAACGTCCGTTGTGGATACGGTGAAAATGGGAAGTTACGGGGACCTTGGATGGATAAGGCGTCCCGGAAGAAAGGAACACGAAAAGGCGCTTGGCGCGCTTGAGAAAGTCGATATGCTTGAGTTTGCCCAGAGGCAGATAAGCCAGCTCTCGGGGGGACAGCAGCAGAGGGTGTTTCTCGCGAGAGCCCTTGTTCAGAGTGCCTCGGTCTATCTGCTTGATGAGCCCTTCCAGGGGGTTGACGCCACGACTGAAAAAGCGATAGTCACGATACTGAAAGAACTTGTAGCCGGGGGGAAGACGGTGCTCGCGGTTCATCACGACCTTAACACAGTTTCTGAGTACTACGAACGTATTGCCATTCTTAACGTGGGGCTTGTGGCATCGGGAAGTGTGGGGGATGTTTTCAATTCCGAGAACCTCATGAAGGCTTACGGGGGCAAGACTTCCTTTTTCCCCGAGAGAAAAGCGGCCAAAAGGGCAGTGTGATGCTTGAATTTGTGGTTGAGCTTTTCTCTGACTATACGGCCAGGACCATTTTACTTGGAGCGGCTTCCCTTGGGGTCGTAAGCGGTGTGGTGGGCTCGTACGCGGTGCTTAGAAAGCAGAGCCTCGTGGGTGATGTCATGTCTCACGCGGCGCTTCCCGGAATAGTGCTTGCCTTCATGATAGTGGGGGTCAAGGAACAGCTCCCGATTTTTATCGGGGCCGCTCTCTCCGCCGTTCTGGCGGTTTTTGTAATCAATCTCGTAACG
>LXNI01002435.1_pt1 | contig 12896 bp, 10 predicted proteins | sample 809091 | NCBI WGS metagenome assembly LXNI01 (sample SAMN04870527, study PRJNA318959) | sponge metagenome | biome: 01000161; feature: marine sponge reef; material: water | host: Sarcotragus foetidus | place: Greece: Milos, Mediterranean Sea | collected 2013-05-29 | depth 5-7 m | reverse complement strand
GTCGTGGCGCTGGGTGGCGACGGCGGCTTCATGTACCAGGCCACGGAACTGGCAACCGCGGTGAAATACCGCCTCAACCTAGTCAACATCGTCTTCAACAACAACGCCTACGGCAACGTAAAAAGAGCCCAGCAGGAAGAGTTCGGCGGCAACGTCATCGGCTCAGACCTGACCAACCCGGACTTCGTGCGCTTCGCAGAAAGCTTCGGCGCCCCGGGCTTCCGGGCAGAAACCCCCGAACAGTTACGCCAGGCCCTCAAAGCCGCCTTCAAGGAACCCGGCCCGGCGCTGATCGAAATGCCCGGCGCCGACATGCCCAGCCCCTGGCCGTATATTTTACTTCCCCGGGTCCGGTCATGAAAATCTCTCACCGCTTGTAAACAGACGCCTTCCGCTCCAGCCAGGCGCTGTAGCGGGACAGGCTGAAGCAGAACAGCCAGAAAAACAGGGCCGCGAACAGGTAGCCGGTGGCGCTGACGCCGGGGCTCAGCCAGGCCGGGTCGGAGGCGGCGCTTTGCACCATGCCCAGCAGGTCGAACAGGCCGATGATCAACAGCACGGTGGTTTCCTTGAACAGGCCGATGAAGTTGCTGGTGATCTGCGGCAAGGCCACGGGAACAGCTTGCGGCAGGATGACCAGGAAAGTGCGTTGCCAGTAGCCCAGTCCCAGCGCTTCGGCAGCCTCGTGCTGGCCTTTCGGAATAGCTTGCAGCGCGCCCCGAATCGCCTCAGCCATGTAGCAGGACATCAAGACCGTCAACGCCAGCAAGGCCCGCAACAGCTTGTTGATCTCCAGTCCTTCCGGCATGAACAGCGGGAACATGATAATCGCCACGAACAGCACCACCAGCGCCGGCACGCTGCGCCAGAACTCGATCCAGGTGGCACAGCAAACCCGCACCAGGGGGCTGGAGGAGCGCCGGCCCAGGGCCAGCAGCACGGCCAGCGGCAGGGAGGTGGACAGCACGAACAGCGCAGTGACCACGGTGAGGAAAAAACCGCCCCAGCTTCCGGTCTCCACGTGAGCCAGTCCGCCGTAGCCGCCCAGGAACAGCACCGTCCCGATCAGCGGCCAGGTAATAACCAGGCATACCACCACCCAGCGCTTGCCCGGGAAACGGGGAATGAACAGCGGCAACGCGGTGAGAATGATCAGGCCCAGGCCCAGGTTGACGCGCCAGCGTTCCGCCTGCGGGTAGAGTCCGTACATGAACTGGTCAAAGCGCGCCCGGATGAACGGCCAGCAGGCCGCGCTTTTGTCAGGACAGTCCGCGGGGGTTGACCCCAGCCAGTAGGCGTCGATGACCAGCCAGTTCAACAGGGGGACACCCACCATGAGGATCAAGCATACGCAGCCCAGGGTGAGCAAGGTGTTCAGGGGGGATGAGAACAGGTTGCCGCGCAACCAGGCCAGGCTCTCGGGTAATGCGCCCCGTGCGTCAGTCCCGGTCATCTTCAAGCGCCCGTCAAGGCAATCTTCCTGTTATACCAGTTCAGGAACAGGGCGATGCACAGGGAGATGAAGGCATACACCGCCATGGTAATGGCCATGATGAACACCGGCTGCCCCACCAGGTTGTTCACCGTGCCGACAAACACCGACACCACTTCGGGATAGGCGATGGCCGCGGCCAGGGAGGTGCTCTTGAACAGGTTCAGGTAAACGGTTGTCAGCGGCGGGATGATGACGCGTAATGCCTGGGGAAACAGCACCAGCCGGACAGTGACATAACGCGGCAAACCCAGCGAGTGCGCGGCTTCTGTCTGTCCGCGCGGGATGGAAGTAAAACCGGAACGCACAATTTCGCCGATGTAGGTCGCGTTATACATGGACAGCCCCACCACCAGGGCGAGAAACTCAGGCATCATGACCAGGCCGCCGCGGTAACCGAAACGGGTCTGTTGCGGAAACTCCAGTTGCGCGCCGGCAAACAGCACGACGGCGCCGGCAACAACTGCCAGGATCAGCAGGTTCCGGGAGGTCAGCAGGTTGCCGCGCCGGGCTTCGGAGCGGACGTCGGCACGGTAAGCGGGCTGCCGCGCCTGCCTGCGCAGCAAATACACCATTACACCGGCCAGCGCCAATGCCGCCGCGATCCAGCCCCAGCCCGGCCCGAAACTGAGCGACGGCATGAACAGCCCGCGGTTATTCAGGAAGATATAATCCAGCAATTCCAGGCTCTCACTGCTGCGCGGCAGGGTACGCAACACCACGAAATACCAGAAGAAAATCTGTAACAGGGAGGGGATATTGCGGAAAATTTCAATATAGGCGGCGGCAAGCCGGGACACCAGCCAGTTATCCGAGAGGCGCGCAAGGCCAATGATCATGCCCAGCGCGCTGGCGCCGGCAATGGCGACCGCGGCCAGCAGCAGGGTATTAAGCAACGCAACGAGGAAGGCGCGGGCAATGGTGGAATCGGCGCTATAAGGTATCAGCGCCTGCCCGATCTCAAACCCGGCCCGCTTCCACAGGAAATCAATACCGGAGTCAACGCCCAGCCGCGCCAGGTTCTGCTGCGTGGTCGCCGCCACCAGGTAAACGACGGCAGCAATGATGATTAACAGGATGACCTGGTAGCTGATATCCCGGTTCAGGATGCTATGTCTTGCCATTCCCCTCACCCCGGCCCTCTCCCTCAAGGGGAGAGGGGGACATACTTACGCATTTCTGCCGTCTGCCACATTGTCCCCGGCCCCCTCACCGGAATGGCAACGCCGAGTGCAGGCCGCCGTCTTTCCAGCTTGCGTTCAGCCCGCGTTGTACGCCCAGTGGGGTGAAGTTCCTCTCCCACATATCGTTGTAGTTCCCTACCAGCTTGATGATGCGGTAGGCCCAATCGTTGGACAGGCCGAGTTTTTCCCCGAAGTCGCCGTGCAAGCCCAGCAGGCGCTGGACTTCGGCATTCCGGGAATTTTCCCGCACGGCATCGACGTTGGCCTGGTTGATGCCCAGTTCCTCGGCGGCCACGCGCACGTTGAACGACCACAGCGCGATATCACGCCAGCGCGGGTCGTCCTGGCGCACCAGCGCGGCGAACGGCTCTTTGGAGATGACCTCATCCAGGATCACATGCTCATCCCGGTCCGGCCAGTTGGCGATGCGCCCGGCGGTGGAGAGGCGCTCATTGGTGAACGCGTCACAGCGGTCGGCATAATATGCCTGCAAGCCCTTGTCTATGTCGGCAAAGGTAACCGGCGTGTAGCGCATACCGTTGGCGGCAAAGTAATCGGCGATGTTCTGTTCCAGGGTAGTGCCCTGGGCAATGCAGATGGTGGCGCCGTCCAGGTCCCCCAGCGTCCTTATCCCGGCATCCCTGCGCACCACGAACCCTTGCCCGGCATACAGGTACACCCCGGTGTAATCCAGTCCCAGCGAGACGTCGCGAATGAAGGACCAGGTGGCGCCGTCCGGGAAGATGTCTATCTCGCCGGACTGCAACAGGGTAAACACGGTATGCGGCGTCACCGGGACGTATTCGATGCGGACCTCGCCAAATACCGCGGCGGACAGGGTCTTGCAATGGTCGATGTCAAACCCGACCCGCTGTCCCGAGTCGTCGATGCTGCTGAAACCCGGGCTGCTCTCAACAATGCCGCAGCGCAGCTTGCCCCGTTCCCGCACCTGCTCCAGCGTACCGGCCGCCACCACTCCCGACGCCAGGAACAGCAGCGCCAGTAATCCCGGGACAGCCAGCCAGGACCGGCTGTATGCAGGGGCGGGGCTTGCGTACACACTTACTCTCCCTGCTCCTGCCGGGCGGCATAGGCGTCAAGCTGCTCCTGCGATGCTTCCTGCTGGTGCTGGTCTTTCCATTCACGGTAAGGCATCCCGTAAACGATTTCCCGGGCCTGTTCGTAGTCCAGTTCCTCGCCCCGCTCCCCGGCCGCGGCGCGGTACCATTTCGACAGGCAGTTCCGGCAAAAACCCGCCAGGTTCATCAGGTCTATGTTCTGCACCTCGGTATGTTCACGCAGGTACCCCACCAGATGGCGGAACGTGGCCGCCTCGATCGCTTGCCTGGTATCGTCATTCATAGCTTTCTCCGCTCATTCAAGGTTGTATTTTTGTATCCGGTAACGCAGGGCCATGCGGGTAATACCCAGTTCCCGCGCCGCCCTGGAAACATTGCCGTTGCATTTTTCCAGCGCATTTTTGATCAGCATCAGCTCCGCGTCACCCAGTGTCAAGTCAGTTTCAGTATCAGGGGACAGGTTTAAACCTGTCCCCGTTCTCGGCTGCGGCTGCGGCGCCAGGGCCAGGCTCTCGGGCGTCAGCTCACCGCCGCCGGAGAGTAATACCGCGCGCTCAATCATGTGTTTCAGTTCGCGCACGTTGCCGGGCCAGTGATACGACCTGAGCGCCTGCGCCGCCGCGGCAGACAGGCTGATGGCGGGAATGCCATAGCGCTTGGCATTCTGCTGCATGAAATGCCGGGCCAGCAACAGGACGTCATCTGCGCGTTCCCGCAACGGCGCCAGCGTGATGGACAGCACGTTCAAGCGGTAATACAGGTCGGAACGGAATTCACCCCGGTGCGCCAGTTCGGCAATATCCCGGTTGGTCGCGGCGATGATCCAGGCCGCCACCGGCCGCTCCTTGGTGGTGCCCACCTTGCGCAGCGTCCTGCGTTCCAGCACCGCCAGCAGTTTTGCCTGCAAATCCATGGGCAACTCGCCAATCTCATCCATGAACAGCACCCCGTCCTCCGCCGCCTCAATCAGGCCCGTCCTGGCCGTGTGGGCGCTGGTAAACGCGCCTTTCTCATGGCCGAACAACTCGGCCTCGATCAAATCTTTGGGCAGGCTGGCGCAATCCACGTGTACGAAGGGCCGCTGCGCGCGCGCACTGTTGGCGTACAGCAAGCGCGCCACCACGTCCTTGCCGGTGCCGGTCTCGCCGAGTATCAGGATGGTGGGCGGGACACTGGCCGCGGTGACCTGTTGCAAGCGTTCAATCTGCTGCCTGACGGCCCTGATTGCGGAGCTCTGGCCAAGAAAATCAACCCCTTCATGGGCGTGTTGTTCGCGCTTGCTGGAATAGGTCAGCTTCTGCGAGAGTTCATCCTGTTGCAGCACTCGCTCCACGGTGAGCAGCAACTCATCGAGGTCGATCGGCTTTTTCAGGTAATCGGAGGCGCCGGATTTCATGGCGGACACCGCGTCTTCAATCTCGCCGTAGGCGGACATCACCAGCACCGGAAACACGTTGTTGTCGTTATCCTGCAAGCCGGTCAGAAATTCCAGCCCGGAACCGTCGGGCAGGCGCATGTCCAGCAACAGCAGGTCGGGCGTCGCTTCCTTGAGTTTTGCCGCGCCTGCCGTCAGGGTGCCGGCAACGTCAGTGCGGTACCCCGCCCGCGTCAACCGTTTACGCACGGCGCCGGCGAACACCGCCTCGTCCTCAATAATCAATATCCGTTGCTCGAGGCGCGGCACCTCGGTTTCGGTGACGAACGGACTGCTGTGTGTGATCATGCTGTCAATTATACCGCGACGTTGCTGGATGGTGGAGACTTGGGAGCGCTGATTCGAACCAGCGTACCCTTGTCCTGTTCCACGTCAAAATTCAAACTCCAGCCGTGGCTCTGGCAGATTTTGAAGGCGATGGGGATGCCCAGGCCGGTGCCGAAACGCTTGGTGGAGGGGCCGGGTTCGAGGTTGCCCGGTTGCGGGCTGAACGGCAGGCCGGGGCCGTAATCCCGGATACCGATAGTGACGCTTTGTTGCTGTTCGGTGACCGTTATCAACAGTTCGGCGCCCGCCGGCGAGGCATCGACCGCGTTCGCCAGTAATCCGTAGATAGCCTGCTCCATCAGGTCGGGGTCCACGCTCAGGGAAATCGGATCAGTCCCGTATTCCCGTTTGACGTCCATGTCTTTTTCGGCGATCTTCCCTTGCAGCAACGCCAGCGCGGCATCCAGCAACGTGACCACACTGACGTCCCTGAACACCGGCTTTAACGGATGCAGGTAGGAGACCAGCGCATTCACCCAACGCCCCAGGCGGTCGATGGTATCGACGATGGCCTGCTTGCCTTCTTTCAATTCCGCTTTATTCTCCACGTCGTCCAGCACCTGGGCGGTGGCCCTGATACTGGCCAGGGGGTTGCGGATGTTGTGGGCAACGACAGGGATCAAGCTGCCCAGCGCGGCCTGTCTTTCATGCTCAACCAGGGCGTCGCGACTGGTTTTCAACTCGCCGGCCATATGGTTGATCGAACCGGCCAGTTGCGTCACCTCGTGCACGCCCTGCTCCGGAATCCGGTGCTCGAGCCGGCCCTGGCTGATTTCCGCGGCGCCGGCCATGATCGCAGCCATGGGCCGCACGAAACTGTTGCGGATAATGCGGCTGGTATAGATCACGATCACCACTGCCAGCAGGAACAACACCGGGATCAGGATGGGCGCGTAGCGCGTCCACAGTTCGATGGTCTGCTCAAGTTCCTGGTGTTGCGTGGTGTACAGCGCTTTCAGTTCCAGGTATTTCTGTTCGAACTCGTTGAACATGTCCCCGGTAGCGCGAAAATCCAGGACGTGCGGCCTGGTGCCTGCATCCGCCTGGTCCGGTTCGTCAACAATCCGGTAGATGTCTATCTGTATCTTGCGGTAAGCCAGTTGCAATGCTTGTATCACTTCATCTTCATCCCGCGTCAGGGATGTACGCCGTAACTGATTGAAATGGCGGCCAATTCGTCTTGAATATTCATAATATACTGCAAGCGCCTCCAGGTCGCCCAACCAGCGCGCGCCGGACACTTCCTGCAATTGCCGGTACAACTCACCGCGCAACTGTTCGCTTAAATAAATGGAGTTGTTGATACGGATGGACGCGGCCGAGGTTTTCTGCCAGATATAGGCTGACAAGCCGGTCAGTAACCCGGTGACCGCCACCAGGAACAGGAAGGCCACCTCGTGCACCAGCAACAGGCGACTGAGAGAACGTTTATGGGCGCGGGTCATTTGCGTATCTTATCATGCCAGAAACGCCCCTGTGCTGCCCTGTGCTCCGTCACCGTGATCCCGGCAACGTCTGCGGTAATGCGGATCATCCCACCCTGCGCCGTGCTGAACAGCCTGGCGCCCTGTTCCCGGTAACGGGCCAGCACGTCCTTATCCGGCAGGCCGAAGCGGTTGCGGTAACCTGCCGGGAAGACGGCGATGGTCGGGGACACGGCCGCGACAAAGTCAGGTGTTGAAGACGTTTTGCTGCCGTGGTGGGGAACCACCAGCAGCTCGGATTTCAGGCGCCCGCCATGCTGTTGCAACAGGCTTTGCTCCGCGCGCTTTTCTATGTCGCCGGACAGTAATAAGCTGCGTCCCCCGGCGCGCACCTGCAGCACACAGGAACGGTCGTTGGCGGACATGTCCACGGCCTCCGGCGGGTGCAATACCCGGAACTCGACACCGTCCCAGCGCCAGGACTGCCCATCCCGGCAATCCGCTACCCGCGCATGCGGGACCCTGCCGGGCACGCTGCTGATGACCCGCATGACGGGAACTTCATCCAGCACCTCCGGCAAACCGCCGATGTGGTCGTTATCGCCGTGGCTTTGCACCAGCAAATCCAGCGCGCCCACACCGGCGTAGCGCAGGAACGGCACGACCACCGCAGCGCCGGTATTGAAACCCGAGGGATAAGCCGGGCCGGCATCATAGAGCAGGTTGTGCCGCTGCGTGCGCACCACCACGGCCAGGCCCTGCCCCACGTCCAGTACGCTCATTTCCACCGCTCCGAACGCCGGCCCCGGTTTGGCCGGAAAAAATAACGGCGCCAGCCACACCAGTCCCAGCCACCGGGGCGCGCTGCCGCGGGGCAGCAACAGGATCAGGATGCCAAGGCTGATCACTACCAGGGTCAATACATCCGGCTGCGCGACGGGCAGCAACTGGAATTCCCATGCGGCGATAAACTCCAACACCCGCCACAGCGCGTGCAGGGACAGCAAGGCAAGTTCCAGCAACCAGTCCACCCCAACGCACAACAACAGGCAGCCGCCGAACACCAGCGGTATCACGATGAAACTGACCCAGGGCACTGCAAACAGGTTCGCCAACAGGCTGAATACCGGGAGCTGCTGGTAATACAGGGCCAGCGCCGGCGCCAGGCCCAGGGTGACGATGTATTGCACCCTGCCCCACTCCCGGAACCACCGCCGTTGCAGGTGCACCCGGTAGCCGATACCGTAAAATATCACTGCCACCGCGCCGAAGGACAACCAGAAACTGGCCGCCATGGGCGCGTACGGATCCAGTAGCAGTGCCGCCAGCAGCGCCATTCCCAGCACCTCACCCAAAGGCACTGTGTGGTTGTACAATTTCATGCCGAAATACACCCACAACATGATCAAGGCGCGTTGGGTGGGGAGCGCAAACCCGGCCAGCAACGCATACCCCAGGGCTGCCAGCATGGCGCAGACCGCCGCCACCCGGAGCGCAGGCAGCCCGCCCAGCCGCGCGGGCGCCAACGCCTGCAACATGCCCCAGGACCTCAGCAGCAACAGGTACACCAGGCCCGCCACCAGGCCGATATGCAGGCCGGAAATGGCTATCAGGTGATTGGTGCCGGTGGCGGTCAAGGTTTCCCATTGCGCCGCGTTCAAGCCGCTGCGGTCGCCGACAGCCAGCGCCGGGACGAACCCGGCCAGGGGGTCGGAACCCAGCGCACGGCGGAGCTGTTCCCTCAGGGCAAAGCGGAGCGCCGCAGGGCTGAAACGGCCGGCGGGGCGCAAGCGGACGTTATCCTGGTTATCCACCACGTACCCCGTGGCCCGCAAGCGGTTCTGGAACAGCCAGGACTCGTAATCGAAACCACCGGGGTTCATATACCCGTGCGGCCGTTTCAGCCTGACCTTGAGCCGCCAGCGCTCGCCGGGGCGCAGAGCCTGGTGGTTCTGGTACCAGCTCAGCCGGACCAGGCCGGGGTCGGAGTCGATCGGTCGCCCGTAATGCGTGAGCCGGTCGATATGGAAATTAAAGCGCAGCGCCCGCTCATCCGTCTCCGGCAATGAGGTCACCACGCCCTCGGCCAACAGCGACTTGCCCTCATCACCGGGCAACAACTCCCGCTGTAACAGCAAATGCGCATTGAGCAAGGTCCAGAGCAACCCGCCCAGCAACCAGGCGGGATATTCACAACAACGCCAATACCAGCCCAGCCAGGCAACCACCGGCGCCCCCGCCACAACCCAGACCGGCGGCAACACCGAAAAGTGAAAACAGGCGACAACGCCCAGCAAAAATGACAGTCCTTCGTAGAACACCGTTTTTGAATTAAGAATTAGGAATTGGGAATGGGTTTGATTTCCAGGTTGGTTGGGATAATTGGTGCGAATTTATGTTACCACGGTGGGGTTCGTAATTCTTAATTCCTAATCCCCAACTTCCCTTCGCTCAACTCATAGACCTTGTCCAGTCGTTCCAGCAAACGGGTATTGTGGGTGACCATCACCAGGCTGATGCCGTGGGTCTTGTTCAGTTCCAGCATCAGTGAGAATACCCGGGTTGCGGTGTGCTCGTCCAGGTTGCCGGTGGGCTCATCCGCCAGTACGCAGCGGGGGTGGGTCACCAGCGCGCGGGCGATGGCGGCGCGCTGTCTCTCGCCGCCTGACAATTCTCCCGGTTTGTGTTGCACGCGCGCGGCCAGGCCCACCTGTTCCAGCATGTCCGCGGCGGCGCCACGAGCGGTTTGTGGCGTTTCCCCCCTCACCAGTAACGGTAACGCCACGTTCTCCAGTGCGGTGAACTCCGCCAGCAGGTGGTGGAACTGGTACACAAACCCCAGCGTCCGGTTGCGCAGGCGGCCGATTTCCGCCTCGGACAGCGCCGCCAGGGAAACCCCGTCCAGCGTCACTTCCCCGGCGCTGGGCTGGTCCAGACCGCCCAACAGGTGCAACAAGGTGCTCTTGCCCGAACCGGAAGACCCGGCAATGCCGATACAGGCGCCGGCCTCCACTGCCAGGTCAATGCCCCGCAACACCTCTACGTGCAGGTCGCCCTGGCTGAAGGTCTTGCGCAGGCCGGAACAGGCCAATGTAACCGGATTACTCATAGCGCAGCGCCTCCGCCGGGCGGGTGCGCGAGGCGCGCCAGGCCGGGTACAGGGTTGCCAGTAACGCGCACGAGAAAGCCGCGCCGGCAATCACGAAAACGTCCGTCCAGTACAGGTCGGAAGGCAGTTCACTGATGAAATACACCTCCGGTGAGAGGAATTTCATTTGCAGGTAATGTTCCAGTGCGGCCACGATAGTGTCTATGTTAAGCGCCAGGGCGACCCCCCCGGCGCTGCCCAGCAATGCGCCGGCCCCGCCCAGCGCCGCGCCCTGGATGATGAATATCTTCATGATGTCCTGCGGCGCGGCGCCCAGGGTGCGCAACACCGCGATATCCGCCTGCTTGTCCGTCACCATCATCATCAGGGTGGAAATGATATTGAAAGCCGCCACGGCAACAATGAGCGCCAGTATGACGAACATCATCTTCTTTGTCATTTGTATCGAATGGAAATAGTTCACGTGCCGCTGCGTCCAGTCGATGACGCCAAAGCGTCCCGGCACCTGCCGGAGTGCTGCCCGGCTGAGGTGCGGCGCGCGCAGCGGGTGCGCGGTCTTCAGGCGCAGGCCGGTGGCGCCGTGCGTGCGAAAAAACCGGGCCGCATCGTCCAGGTGGGTAAACACCATGGCGCTGTCGAACTCATACATATCGGTGTCGTACACCCCGACCACGGTAAAGCGCTTGAGCCTGGGCAGGATGCCGGCCGGCGTGATTCTCGCCGAGGGCGAGACCAGCGTCACCTGGTCGCCCAGGCGCGCCTGTAACAACGCCAGCAGGTCCGCGCCCAGGACGATCCCGTATTCTCCCGGCGCCAGCGCAGCCAGGTCGCCGGCGATCATTTTCTCCGGTAAAAACGACACCTGTCCTTCCGTTTGCGGCAAAATGCCGCGCGCCAGCACGCCTTTCACCTGTTCCGCGAACGTCACCATCCCTTCCGACTCCACGTAAGGGGCCACGCCCGTTATCCCCGTCTGTTCCCGCGCCCTGGCCGCGACCTCTTCCCAGTCCTTCAGCGCATCACCGTAACCGATGACCACCGCCTCGGCCTCCATGCCGACCAGGTGTTCGGTCAGCGCCCGCTCAAAACCGTTCACCACGGACAACACCGTGATCAGCACGACCACCCCCAGGGCAATGCTCAGCGCCGAGATCAGGGAGATAAACGAGATGAACCGGTTGCGGCGCTTCGACATCACGTAGCGCAAACCGATGAAGACCTGATAGGAACTACGCATGTCTCATATTCCCGTACAAACAGGAACTGATAGGATACAGCCTGTAGCTTCCTGCTTGCGCAGGAACGGGTGCAAGACGTAGCTTACAGGGGCTAGGGAGTGCCTTATTCATACCTGAGCGCCGTTGCCGGGCGCACCTGTGCGGCGCGCCAGGCCGGGTAAATCGTACCGACCACGGCCAGCAGGAAGGCCAGGGCCGCGGTCACGCCCACGTCCTGCCAGCGCAACTCGGACGGCAGTTCACTGATGTAATACACGTCCGGCGAGAACAGCCTGACGTTCAGGAATTGCTCCACGGCGCTCATGATGGCGTTGATATTTTCCGCCAGCCATACCCCGCCCAGCGTTCCCAGCGCGATGCCAACCAGGCCGACTACGGTACCCTGGATAATGAAAATCGTCATAATGCTGCGCGGCCCCGCGCCCAGGGTGCGCAATACCGCAATATCCGCTTGTTTGTCCGTCACCACCATCATCAAGGTGGCGATCACGTTGAAGGCCGCCACCGCGATGAGCAGCATGAGAATAACGGTCATGACCCGCTTCTCCGTCTTCAAGGCCTGGAAAAATACTGCGTGCCGGCGGGTCCAGTCCACCACCTCGTAGTGTCCGGGCAACGCCTGCGCGACCTCCCTGCCGATAGCGGGCGCCTGCATCACGTCGGCGGTCTTGAGCCTGAGGCCGTCCGGGCCGGATCGGTCAAACAACAGCAACGCGTCCTGCAAGTGCGCCAGGGCCAGGCCGCTGTCGAACTCGTGCATGCCCGCGGTAAAAATGCCGGTGACGGTAAATCGCTGCAGGCGCGGCAGGAAGCCCGCGGCGCTGCCGGCCGCCTGCGGCGCCACCAGCGTCACGGTGTCGCCGGGCCCGACGCGCAGTTTGCGCGCGGCCTCGGAACCGATAATCATGCCAAACGCACCTGCTTGCAGCCCGGAAAACTCACCGGACACCATCTTCTGCGCAACCAGGGACACGCTTGCTTCCGCCGCCGGTTCAATCCCGCGCAACACCACCCCGTGCACCCGGCGCGCGTGCACCAGCATCCCTTCCGCACGGAAATACGGCGCCACCCCCACTATGCCGTTTCCCTGTGCCAGGGTTTCAGCCAGCGCGCGCCAGTCGCCGATGGCGCCGTCATGGCTGATCACGTCGGCATGAGACGCCATGGCCAGGATGCGTCCGGTCAACTCCCGCTGAAACCCGTTCATCACCGATAACACGGTAATCAGGGCCAGCACCCCGATGGCAATTCCCAGCATCGAGACCAGGGAGATGAACGAGATAAAATGGTTGCGCCGCCGCGCCCGGACGTAACGCAGACCGATGAATGCTTCGAAGGGGTTAAACATCTGCTCAGTATACATTTAGAGACAGGTGGGGTCAGGGTATAATGCGTAACCATGAACATCCTCGCGCTTGATACGGCCACCGAAGCCTGTTCCGCGGCGCTGCTTGCAGGAACTGCCGTGCATGAACGCCACACTATCGCGCCGCGCCGGCACGCGGCACTGATCCTGCCCATGGTGGACGCGGTCCTGGCAGAGGCCGGACTGGCGCTGAGCGATCTGGACGCCATTGCCTTTGGCCGCGGGCCCGGCGCTTTCACCGG
>LXNI01002434.1_pt1 | contig 12899 bp, 5 predicted proteins | sample 809091 | NCBI WGS metagenome assembly LXNI01 (sample SAMN04870527, study PRJNA318959) | sponge metagenome | biome: 01000161; feature: marine sponge reef; material: water | host: Sarcotragus foetidus | place: Greece: Milos, Mediterranean Sea | collected 2013-05-29 | depth 5-7 m | reverse complement strand
ATCACGCCGCAGACGCTGATCAACATCCGGCCGGTGGTCGCGTCCATCAAGGAGTTCTTCGGCACCTCCCAGCTCTCGCAGTTCATGGACCAGGTCAACTCGCTGTCGGGTCTGACCCACCGGCGCCGGCTGTCGGCTCTCGGCCCCGGCGGCCTGAGCCGCGAGCGGGCCGGGTTCGAGGTGCGCGACGTGCACTTCTCTCACTACGGGCGCATGTGCCCGATCGAGACGCCCGAGGGCCCCAACATCGGGCTCATCGGGGGTCTGGCCTCCTTCGCCCGCGTCAACGAGTTCGGCTTCATCGAGTCGCCCTACCGGGTCGTGAAGGACGGCCAGGTGACCGACGAGATCGTCTACCTCGCCGCCGACGAGGAGGAGGAGTACGTCGTCGCGCAGGCCAACGCGCCGATCGACTCCGAGGGCCGGTTCATCAACCCGAGGGTGCTCGTGCGGCGATCCCCCCAGGCGGCCTCGCTGCAGGACCTCCGGCTCCAGCTGGAGCAGGAGGTCTTCTTCGGCGCCACCACCGAGATCTCCTTCGTGCCGCCCAACGAGGTGCAGATGATGGACATCTCGCCCAAGCAGATCGTCTCGGTGGCGACCGCCCTCATCCCGTTCCTCGAGCACGACGACGCCAACCGGGCCCTGATGGGCGCCAACATGCAGCGCCAGGCGGTGCCGCTGGTGCGCACCGAGGCCCCCTACATCGGCACCGGCGTGGAAGGCCGGGCTGCTCGGGACGCGGCCGACATGGTCATCGCCTCAGAGGACGGGACCGTCGTCTCGGTCGACGGCGACCACATCGTGCTGGACTACGCCGACTCGGGCCGGACCAGCATCCGGCTGCGCAAGTTCGAGAGGTCCAACCAGGACACCTGCATCATCCAGAAGCCGGTCGTGCGCGCCGGTGACACCGTCAGCGCCGGCGATGTGCTGGCCGACGGCCCGTCGACCGACCACGGCGAGCTGGCCCTGGGCAAGAACCTTCTGGTGGCCTTCATGTCCTGGGAGGGCTACAACTTCGAGGACGCCATCATCCTGTCGGAGCGCCTGGCGCGCGACGACGTGCTCACCTCGATCCACATCCACGAGCACGAGATCGACGCCCGCGACACCAAGCTGGGCTCCGAGGAGATCACGCGGGACATCCCGAACCTCTCCGACGACATCCTGGCCGACCTCGACCACCGCGGGATCATCCGCGTGGGCGCCGAGGTCGGGCCGGGCGATGTGCTGGTGGGCAAGGTCACGCCCAAGGGCGAGACCGAGCTGACGCCCGAGGAGCGGCTGCTGCGGGCCATCTTCGGTGAGAAGGCCCGGGAGGTGCGCGACACGTCCCTGAAGGTGCCCCACGGCGAGTCCGGCAAGGTGATCGACGTCAAGGTGTTCGACCGCGACGATCCCGAGGCCGGGGAGCTGCCGCCCGGGGTCAACCAGCTGGTGCGGGTGTACGTGGCCCAGAACCGCAAGATCAGCGTGGGCGACAAGCTGGCCGGCCGCCACGGCAACAAGGGCGTGATCTCACGGATCCTGCCCATCGAGGACATGCCCTACACCGCGGACGGCACGCCGGTCGACATCATCCTGAATCCGTTGGGTGTGCCGTCGCGTATGAACGTCGGCCAGGTCCTCGAGGCCCACCTCGGATACTGCGCCCGGCACGGCTGGGAGATCGGCGGAGCGCAGGTCGGGGACGAGCCCGTCAAGGGGACCGAGACCAAGACCCGCCCCGTCACCCCGCCTGCGATCCATGTGGCCACGCCCGTCTTCGACGGCGCCACTTGGGACGAGCGCGAACTGGCCCAGGACAAGCCGACGATCGTGGACATCCTCTCCAACCTCAACCCGGAGACGTCCGACGGCCACCGGCTGATCGAGACCAACGGAAAGCAGACCCTCTACAACGGGCGCACCGGCGAGCCCTACGACAACCCGATCACCACCGGCTACGTCTACATGCTGAAGCTGGCCCATCTCGTCGACGACAAGATCCACGCCCGCTCCACCGGCCCCTACTCGATGATCACCCAGCAGCCTCTCGGCGGCAAGGCCCAGTTCGGCGGCCAGCGCTTCGGCGAGATGGAGGTCTGGGCGCTGGAGGCCTACGGGGCGGCGTTCTGCCTTCAGGAACTGCTCACCGTGAAGTCGGACGACGTGCTCGGCCGGGCCAAGGCCTACGAGGCCATCGTCAAGGGCGAGAACGTTCCCGACCCCGGCATCCCCGAGAGCTTCAAGGTGCTCATCAAGGAGATGCAGTCGCTGTGCATCAACGTCGAGGTCCTCTCGGCCGCGGGCGAGCACATCGAGATGCGGGAGCTCGACGAGGAGAGCCTCCGATCCCTGGAGTCCCTCGGGATCGACCTGCAGCGTCCCGAGCGCGGCAGCGACGAGGACGACCTGGCCCGCACTGCCGGCCACCGCTGAAGCAGCCGCAGACCACAGCCAGCAGAACAACGCAACGGACGCACGAACGAAAGACGGACCCAGAAACATGCTCGACGTCAACGATTTCAGCGACCTGAAGATCGGTCTGGCCAGCGCCGACTCGATCCGCACTTGGTCGAACGGCGAGGTCAAGAAGCCTGAGACGATCAACTACCGCACGCTCAAGCCCGAGAAGGACGGCCTGTTCTGCGAGAAGATCTTCGGGCCGACCCGCGACTGGGAGTGCGCCTGCGGCAAGTACAAGCGGGTGCGCTTCAAGGGCATCATCTGCGAGCGGTGCAACGTCGAGGTGACCCGCTCCAAGGTGCGCCGCGAGCGGATGGGCCACATCGAACTGGCCGCGCCCGCGGTGCACATCTGGTACCTGCGCGGCACCAGGTCGTGGCTGGCCTACCTGCTCATGGGCACGCAGCCCAAGGAGGAGCTCAAGGCCAAGCAGCTCGAGAAGGTGATCTACTTCGGGGCCAATCTGGTAGTGAGCGTGGACGCCGACCGGCGCCACGCCGACATGCCCGAACTGGAGGTCGAGGTGCGCCGCGAGCTCGACGGCATCGACGCCGACCGGAACCTCGAGCTGTCGAAGCGCCAGGAACGGCTGGAGTCGGAGCTTGCCGAGGCCGAGGCTAGCGGGGCCAAGGAGTCGGAGCTGCGGGCGTTGCACCGTCAGGCCGACAAGGACATAGAGGAGATCAACGAGCGCTTCGCGGAGGAGCTCGAACGGGTCGACCGAGCCTGGGAGGTCTTCTCGGACCTGTTCGGCCGCCAGATCATCGAGGACGAGGATCTGTGGCGCGAGCTAGTCGACCGCTGGGGCGACTACTTCGAGGGCGGCCAGGGCGCCGACGCCATCGCCCGGCTCATCGCGGCCCTCGACTTCGACGCCGAGGAGGAGACGCTGCGGAGCCAGATCAACCCTGCCGCGGGCCAGCGCCCGCTGTCGGCCCAGCGCAAGCAGAAGGCCGTCAAGCGGCTGCGGATCCTGGCCGCGTTCAACCGGCGGGACAACTACGGGAGGCGGATCAACGACCCCCGGGCCATGATCCTCGACGTCGTCCCTGTGATCCCGCCGGAGCTGCGGCCCATGGTGCAGCTCGACGGCGGCCGCTTCGCCACGTCGGACCTCAACGACCTCTACCGCCGCGTCATCAACCGGAACAACCGCCTCAAGCGCCTGCTGGACCTGGCTGCGCCCGACATCATCGTCAACAACGAGAAGCGGATGCTGCAGGAGGCCGTGGACGCACTGTTCGACAACGGGCGCCGCGGACGTCCCGTCACCGGGCCCGGCAACCGGCCGCTGAAGTCACTGTCGGACATGCTCAAGGGCAAGCAGGGCCGGTTCCGCCAGAACCTGCTGGGCAAGCGGGTCGACTACTCGGGACGCTCGGTCATCGTGGCCGGCCCCACGCTGCGGTTCCACCAGTGCGGCCTTCCCAAGATCATGGCCCTGGAGCTCTTCAAGCCCTTCGTGATGAAGCGGCTGGTGGACGTGGAGTTCGCCCCCAACATCAAGTCGGCCAAGCGCATGGTCGAGCGGCGCCGGCCCCAGGTTTGGGACGTGCTCGAGGACGTCATCCGGGAGCATCCGGTGCTGCTGAACCGCGCCCCGACGCTGCACCGGCTGGGCATCCAGGCCTTCGAGCCCGTGCTGGTGGAGGGCAAGGCGATCCAGATCCATCCGCTGGTGTGCGCGGCCTTCAACGCCGACTTCGACGGCGACCAGATGGCGGTGCACCTGCCGCTGTCGGCCGAGGCCCAGGCCGAAGCCCGGGTGCTGATGCTGTCGGCCAACAACGTGCTGAGCCCGGCGCACGGCCGGCCGCTGGTGACGCCGACACAGGACATGATCATCGGGGCGCACTACCTGACCAAGATGGTCGAGGGCGGGCCTGCGCCCGAGCGGTCCTTCCGCTCGATCAACGAGGTCCGGTTCGCCTACGAGAAGGGCGACATCAAGCTGCACGCGCCCATCGAGTACCGGGGAGCCGAAGACCTGATGGTGGCGCCGGCCAACGGCGACGCCGCCCGCTACGCGCCGACCACAGCCGGCCGGGTGTTCTTCAACAACGCCCTCCCGGACACCTTCGGCTATGTGAACAGCACGGTCGGCCAGCGCGACATGGGTGAGATCGTCGACCGGCTGGCCCGGGGCTTCCCGGTCGCGGAGGTGGCCAAGAGCCTCGACGCCGTCAAGGACATCTGCTTCGAGTTCGCCTCGCGGTCGGGTCTCACGATCTCCATCGACGACGTGAGGACGCCCAAGCAGAAGACCGAGATCCTCGACCGCTACGAGAAGCAGGCCGACAAGATCGAGCGCCAGTTCCGGCGGGGGATCATCACCGACGGCGAGCGCCGCCAGCTCGAGGTCGAGGTCTGGTCCGAGGCCACCGAAGAGGTCACGGGCCGGATGAAGGACGAGCTCGAGTCCGACGCGTTCAACCCGGTCAACATGATGGTCGGCTCGGGGGCCCGCGGGAACATGATGCAGATCCGTCAGATCGCAGGCATGCGCGGTCTGGTCGCCAACCCCCGCGGCGACATGATCCCCCGGCCGATCAAGAGCAACTTCCGCGAGGGCCTGAGGGTGCTGGAGTACTTCATCGCCACTCCAGGCGCCCGCAAGGGGCTGGTCGACACCGCGCTTCGCACCGCGGACTCCGGCTACCTGACCAGGCGGCTCGTGGACGTGGCCCAGGAGGTCATCATCAACGCCGAGGACCCGTTCGAGTCCGGCGGCTACGTGAAGGGCATCTGGCTCGACGACATCGGCCCGGACACGGCCGCCAAGCGCACCTACCTCGACACCAGGCTGTTCGGGCGGGTGCTCGCCGACGACGTGACCCTCAGCGACGGCTCGGTGATCCTGGCCGGGACGATGGTGGGCGACGCGGAGCAGGAGGCTCTGCGCGACGACCCGCAGGTGACGAGGGTGCGGGTGCTGTCCCCGCTGAGCGACGATTCGGCCTCGGGCATCAGCGGGGCCTCCTACGGGATGTCACTGGCTACCGGAAAGCTCATCGAGCGGGGCGAGGCGGTCGGTGTGATCGCAGCCCAGTCCATCGGCGAGCCCGGAACCCAGCTCACGATGCGCACCTTCCACACCGGCGGCGTCGCCGGCGCCCAGGACATCGCGGGCGGCCTGCCCAGGGTCGTGGAGCTGTTCGAGGCCCGCACGCCCAAGGGCAAGGCAACCCTGGCCCGCCAGGCCGGCGTGGTCCGCATCCGCGACGACGGCAGCGGTGAGCGCATCGTGGTGATCGTGGAGAACGACGGCACCGAGCACGACTGCAGGATCGGCAGCGAGTACCGCCTCGAGGTCCGCGACGGCGACGAGGTGGAGCCGGGCGACGCCCTCGTGGAGGGGCCCCGAGACCCCAAGGAGCTGCTGGAGATCCGCGGCATCGACGCCACCCAGCGCTACCTGGTGGCGGAAGTGCAGAAGGTGTACCGGGACCAGGGCGTCTCGATCCACGACAAGCACATCGAGCTGATCGTCCGCCAGATGACCAAGAGGGTCGCCATCGGGGAGCCGGGCGACACGAGCTTCCTGCCCGACGAGCGGGTCGACAAGGCCAGCTTCGAGCGGACCAACCGGGAGACCGTGCGCGACGGCGGCAGGCCGGCGTCGGGGCGGCGAGAGGTGATGGGAATCACCAAGGCCTCCCTGGCCACGGAGTCGTGGCTGTCGGCCGCGTCCTTCCAGGAGACGACCCGGGTGCTCACTGAAGCCGCCATCGAGTCCAAGCGCGACACCCTGGTCGGCTTGAAGGAGAACATCATCATCGGCAAGCTCATCCCGGCCGGGACGGGCATGACCCAGTACCGCCAGGGCTACTCCACCCACGCTCCGGATCACACGCCGATGGACTACTACAGCTCCGAGGACTCCGATGTGGACCTCGCCGACATGCTGGCGCAGAGGAGCAGCGAGATGGAGGGCGCCGAGGTTCTCGACTATCCGGTGGGCGACGCCGCCGGCCCGGTGACCGAGGCGGGATGACCGTCCGGGCTCGCACACCGATCCTCCGGCGGGGGCGCCGCACGGCTCCCGCGCGCCCCTAGACTGCCCCGTCCGGCTCAACGCCAACCAACGTCAAGGAACCACCGCCGCATGCCCACCATCCCGACACGCCCGATGCGACGTCACTCCTCGGGCGACGCTCGCCATCGCCGCGCTCGGTGAACACGAAGGAACGCCCCACCTAGATGCCCACCATTCAGCAGCTGGTCCGCAAGGGCCGCCAGACGAAGCGCCGCAAGGAGTCGACGCCCGCCTTGCAGGGCGCGCCCCAGCGGCGGGGCGTGTGCACCAGGGTCTACACGGCCACCCCCAAGAAGCCGAACTCCGCGCTGCGCAAGGTGGCCCGTGTCCGCCTCACCACCGGCGTGGAGATCACCGCCTACATACCGGGCGAGGGCCACAACCTCCAGGAGCACTCGATCGTGCTGGTGCGGGGCGGCCGCGTGAGGGATCTGCCCGGCGTGCGCTACAAGGTCGTGCGAGGCACCCTCGACACCGCCGGCGTGCGCGAGCGCAAGAAGGCTCGCAGCCTCTACGGCGTCAAGAAGGAGTCCTGAGGTGCCGCGCAAGGGACCCGCGGCGCGCCGCGAGCTGCAGCCCGATCCGATCTACCGCTCACTGCTGGTGACGCAGGTGATCAACAAGGTGCTCCAGCGGGGCAAGCGCACCCTCGCCGAGCAGATCGTGTACGACGCGATGTCCATCGTCGAGGACAAGACGGGTGCGGAGCCCGTCTCCACCCTCAAGCGGGCCGTCGACAATGTCCGTCCCCAGCTGGAGGTGCGCAGCCGGCGAGTGGGCGGCGCCACCTACCAGGTTCCGGTCGAGGTCAGGCCCCGCCGGGCCACCACCCTCGCGGTGCGCTGGATCGTGTCGTACGCCCGCGGCCGGCGCGAGCACACCATGGCCCAGCGGCTGGCCAATGAGCTGCTGGACGCCGGCAACGGAGTGGGCGCGTCGGTGAAGCGGCGCGAGGACCTGCAGAAGATGGCCGAGTCGAACAAGGCCTTCGCCCACTACCGCTGGTAGACACGCCGCCGAGGCCGCGCAGGAGTCGCGGCGCTGAACTCAGCGGCGGTGCCCTCACCAACGAACACCGAAGAGCCGCCCTGACCAGCCACGACACCATTCCTGAGCACCTACAGGCTTGAGCCAGTAGCGCGGTCTCGGAGGGCCATTCGCCGACAAGTCCGTCCTGTCCCGCATCAGCCGGAAGTGGCTTCGGCTCCAGCCATGTCGTGGAGCGTTTCCAGCGCGGTGCGCCAAGGAGGCGTCTCGGTGGCTGGCGGATCAAGATCCTGACTGTCGTCGGTCGCGCGATTGATATGGAGGAAGTCGTCATTCTGGAAGTCTGCGAAGGCGATCACGTCGTGTGATCGGTCCTCGAGTCGGATGTATTCGATTTCGGGATGTAGGGCTGCTAGCGACGAGAAGGCGCGCGACGCTGAGGTGGGCGTGAGGGAAGCATCGGGATCCTCGATGGCGTAGATGGGCACATGCTGGGATCCCAGCGAACGGCGGTGTATTCGTCCGGATGTGAGGGTGACGTTTTCGGATCGACAACCGAGGGCCTGACCGACGACGGCTAGCGGCTCGCCATCAGAGACGTACGACGCGAGGGTGTCGAGCTTCTCGACCAGGTCATGCGTCGTCTCGCACCAGTGTCGGAGCAGGGTCGTCGAGTCATCCAGGGCCGGCTTGGTCGGCTGCCACAGCGGGTGAGGAAGCACTGTGCGCCACGCGTTCCGTACTTCGACGAGCGCTGTGTCGTCTGGCTCGTGCGGAGTGTGCGCGTGGGCTTGGAGTAGCGAGCAAAGGAGGACCGCCTCGGAATGGTGGCGGTCAAGAATGTCGAGTGCGGCTTCCTGCTCGGCGGTGCTGAGTGCTGCGAAGTACCCCGATTCGTCCTGGTGCCCCCAGAAGAACTTCCAGAGGGCCGTCTGAGCGTCGACGACTCGCACCGGGTCGGCTAGGTCGATCTGTATGAGCTTCCAGCACAGATGGTTGAAGATGACATAGCTGGGAACGATGACAGGCGGGCCGACGTAACGAGTGAACTCTTCGTCGGTGAGTCCGTTCACGAACCGCTCTACGAAGCTGTGGAACTGCCGCTTGGCTCTCGATCGCAGACTCGACCGGCGCTGCTCCTGTACGCCCTCGTCCTCCTCAGCAGCCTCCTCGTCTTCAGCCTCGATCTCCTTGGCAAGATCATCGAGTTCGTCAGGGGGCGAGTCGGGTCCATGCGCTCCCGGGTCGCCCGTTCGGCCGCGCTGCACATCGGCCTCGAACCGCTCGGCTATCGATGTGAGGAGTATCCCGAGATCGGTGGGATCTGACGCGCCGCGTTGATCCCAGTTGCGGTACTGAGCCAGCTTCGGATGCGACTGGATGGCGTCCCAGTCCAGCTCGTCGTACGCGATCGCCACCGAAGTCTCGTCGTCGCTTGCTTCGGGCGCCTTGCGCTTCAGCATCCGCCAGATGCTCCTGCTGTCGACAACAAGGGCCGCGTCGAGTTGTGCCAGCAGTTCTTCGAGTTCGGTGTCTCCGAGATCGAAGTCGCCGGCTCGCTTGAGGAGGTCTGTGCGTCCCTGGCCTGCCGCCAGGGCGTTCAGCGCGTTGACGTGGTACGGGAACGTCGGCAGCGTCTCCTCGCCGGTCTCGAAGATGAAGCGCACAGCAGCGACGCCGTTGAGCGCTGACGCGGCCTCCTCGTCGAGGCTCACCGCGAATCTGGTCCTGCCGGCGGAGGGCTCGCTCAATTCCCATGCGACCTCGCCAACGACGGCCCCGTCGACGATGAGCTGCGGGGGCGCTAGTACTTCTCGGTCGAAGACGCCGCTCAGCCTGGGTGTCTGCCACGAGAGTTCCGTAGCGGCATATCGCGGCGGGGCCTCGTGCTCATCGTCGTCGTCATCGTCGTCGCTTGTGAGGCTCAGGCCGAGCTGAGTGATGTCGATCGAGTCGGCGCTGACGACGAGGCTGTTGATGAGGTGGTCAAAGGCCGTCCGTTCACCGATCAGGAGGTTCGTGAGTTCGATGTTGCCGTTGGGGTGAGTGCCGAGAAGGGCAGGCGAGGAGATGTTCGGCGAGCCCTGCAGACAGATCGCGATCCCCTCGGACCGAGCGATCAGGAACTTCGCATGCAGGAAGGTGCCCGCGTCCGGTGCCTGCACGGACCGAACGTCGCTGCGCCCGGGGGCAGCATCGAGCACAGCTGTGAGTCGTTCAGGGTCCACCGAGGTGAGACGTTCTTGCAAGAGCACTTGTAGCACTGCTGGCGATAGGCGCTGAATCAGCTCAGCGAGTGCCTCACACCTGTGGTCATAGAAGGGTGCGTGCACGACGAGTTCGTCCACGGTGCGCCCGTTCACGGCTTCTGCGAACTGATCGAGCAGGGCCCGATCAAGGTTGTGACGTACCCGTGAGCCGCTGTCCTGTGCCTTCCCGTACAGCCATGGTGCGTCCTGCCAGGCCTGCTGAACACGCTCCCGCACGAACGAGTCCACTAGTCGCTTGTCGCACAGTTGATCGATGAAGTCCCTCGCGGCGAGGAACTCTCCTCGCTGACCCTGATCGTCTTGTGACCAGTGATACGACGAGAAGCATTCCCCCTGTGAGGCGTAGCCGCTCATGCTGAGATTGCCCGACCCGACAGCGAGCAGGCCCCGATCCTCACTCAGGAGCATGATCAGCTTGGCGTGAGCCGCAGTGTCGGCTTGTACGGGCGCGATCACGTAGGTCCGATTCACTTGGCGAAGCTGCGCTCGGTCGTTCGCGTCGGTGAGTCTTCGAGCGGTCTGACGGCCGTCTGAGAAGATCACCCTGTTCCGGCTCCTGGTCAGCAGCGGGAGAAGGTGCTGTTCATAGAACTCCAGGTCAGCCCCGTAGGTCATGATGAGAGCACTGTCCCAAGCCGCGTCCAACAGCGTCGGGATCCGCATCCTTGGAGACGTCATCGATCCCCCGGGCTCAAGAAGTCGAAAGCGCCCGTCGGCTGGAGATCTCCTGCCAGCCGCATCTCCTCGCCCTCTTCGCTGAGGCCGTGATCCTCCTCATACAGATTCCCGCACCATCCGAGTTCGAACAGGAACGTCGCCAAGGCGTTGAACCTCGAATCGTTCATGCCGACCTGTGCGACCTTTGGGAAGAACCGCAACCGGCCTGCTTCGCGCCGGAACCGGAACGTGTCGCCGGTCGTGGGGAGTTTCGCCATAGCGACTCGCTCATGCTGCGAGATCACGTAGTCGAACGTGAGCCACTCAACCACCTTCCCGACGGTCGCACCATCGTTCATTCGTTCGCGGAGCTGGCCCAAGAAGCGCTGCATTCCGAGGCGCTTGCGCCCACCTTCGAGGACGGGGAACCAATCGCCACGCTCCACCAGCGCCAGCTCGGCCCTCCAAAGCCGCGCGGCCACCAAAGTGATGAGGGTCAGAGCCGCTGCGAGGTGGTCCGCGCCGGTCTCGGTCGAAAAGCCGTCATAGTCGAGCCACTCGATGATCTTGTCCTCAGAAAGCGCCGCGTCCAGGTTCCATCGATCGTCCAACTCCCCCGAGACAGCACCAACGCTCATAACCCAATCGAGAAGGACCTGGTAGGGGGAGCCCGCCGAAAGACCGGCATCCGGCAGATCGACTTCGATTGACGACGCGAACGACGTGAAATCGATGTCCTCGAGCGACGCACGCACCTCGGTCATCGGTATAGGAACGCGATCCCCCTCGCGTTGGAGCCCCCAGCAACTCAGACGACGCCACATCTCGTTGATGGAGGCGTTGAAGTACTCGCGAGCTTGGTACAGGCGCCATCGCCTCGCTGTGCGCAGGATCGGCTCGCTAGGAACGAAGGCCGAGCCCTCTGAGCCTTCATCGCCACGGTCGGCACCAAAGTAGATCAGCCGCCGGAACGACGACTCGTCGACAGGCGTCGCCGCTGACTGCGCCGAGAGCTCACACATGAACCGGAGCGTCTCGCGCCGAGCGGCTGACTCGCCAGGATTGCCGAGGTGAAGAAAGGCGTCCACCAGAATCGGACGGTCGCTTGCATCTGGCTCCCGCAAGCGACAGAAACAGGCCCGCCGACCATATTCGGCCGCGGCTGCGTACGGAACCGGCTCGTCGTGGCGGTCGATCCAATGCCGGTAGTACTCAGTGTCCGCTACCACCGATCGGAAGGCCTCCGCGACGCGTTGCCCCGTCGGCGTCACGGCATCGACCGTAAGCCCCAGACGGCGATCAGCGAGTGCGACAAGGCCGACTGACTGCATGACCGTCGCGTAGTAGAGGCCGTAGCCACCCATCGACGAGTCCATGTAGTCAAACCGCGGATCGAACCCGTCGGGTTCCCGCGCGACGACAGAGCTGATGCGACGCGTTCCGATCGGTGTCCCTCGATGGTCCGGGCCGTCGCACAAGCTGCATGCGACCGAGTAGATGCACTCAAGGGGGCGATACCACGCCTTGAGCGCCGCCTTGGTCCGAGGGAGATCACGACTCCAGAACTCGCTCAGCACGAAGGCATAGAACGACCAGTAACGGGGATGAACCGTCAGCACGTTGATCCCCGGAGATAGGCGAGGCAGGACTCGGTCGGTCACGACCGAGCCCAAACCAAGATGATCCTGCCCCCCTCCAGACGGATACATCTTCTCAGTCCAGTACGGAACGGCGTCAAGCAACTCCGAAGAAGACATGAGCGGAGATCCCTCCTACTGGGCGATGCACCCGCAGCCCGAGCAGCCTAGAAGATCGGGTGGACTTCCAAGAAGGCCTCGCCAGCCTCGCTGGTGCCGGTGGAGTCTGGTGATCAGGTTCGCAGGATGGCGTTTCGTTGGGGTCTTGGGTGGTTGGCGTGCTGGGGGTGTGTGGCGTGGCGGGGACTAGGTTGTGTCGACCGTGGCGCTGGCGGCCGGAGTTTAAGTTGGCCGTTGTTGGGGTGGAGCTGCCAGCCGTCGTCGTGTATGAGGTGGTGGCAGCGTTCGCAACACAACAGCAGCGCGAGGTTGTCGATGTCGGTGGGTCCGCCGCGGCTGTGCCATTTGATGTGGTGGGGTTCGCTTCCTTCGGCGGGGGCGGCGCAGTTGACGCAGCCGCTGTCGCGGGCTGCGAGCGCGATGCGCTGGCCTGTGCTGGCGTGTCGTTGGGTTCGTCCCAGCCACAGCGGGTCACCCTCGGCGCTGAAGATGGCGGGCAGGATCTTGGCCTGTGCGGCCAGCTTCGCGATCTGCTCCGCGGGCACGGCCGTGGCGTCGTCGTAGCGAAGGTTGCATAGCTCGGCTGAGACGGTGTCGTAGTCGGCGATCACCAGAAGGGTGGTGTCGGGTCGGTTGTGGGGTCCCTCGCCGGTGATGAGGTTGGCCAAAGCGTCGGCGCGGCGCTGCTGGGGTGTGCCGCCGTCGGTGCGGTCTATGCCGTTGACGGCGACGCGGTTGCGG
>LXNI01002433.1_pt1 | contig 12904 bp, 10 predicted proteins | sample 809091 | NCBI WGS metagenome assembly LXNI01 (sample SAMN04870527, study PRJNA318959) | sponge metagenome | biome: 01000161; feature: marine sponge reef; material: water | host: Sarcotragus foetidus | place: Greece: Milos, Mediterranean Sea | collected 2013-05-29 | depth 5-7 m | reverse complement strand
TCGAACTTGCCGTTCCCGAGGGACTGCGCAGTGGCGTCTATGCCGCGCGGCTGAAAGGTGACGGGCAGGAAGATCATATTCCATTCATTGTTCGGCCGCCTCGGGGGTCTGCCCAAGCCTCCATTCTCTTCCTCGTCCCGACATTCACCTACCTTGCCTACGCCAATGATCGGATGGATGCTGCCAAGGAACTCTTCGCCGACCTGCCGCCCGGCGAGTTCAGACTGGACCCGCGCGACCTCTACCTTGATGAGCGGCCCGAATTCGCTATGTCCCTTTACGACCGACACACTGATGATAGCGGCTGTTGTTACTCGTCCAGTTTGCGTCCGATCGTAAACATGCGTCCCAAATACCGCCATGTCCTGACCAGGGGACCACGGCATTTCAGCGCCGACCTCTACTTGATCGACTGGCTCGAACAGAAAGACTTCTCCTATGATGTTGCGACAGATGGCGATTTGCACAACGAGCGCCAGGACCTGCTCGCCAACTACAAGGTGATTGTGACCGGAACACATCCGGAATACTGGACTGCGCCCATGTTGGAGGCCCTGGAAGGATTCCTTGCAGGAGGGGGGAGGCTCATGTATCTGGGGGGAAACGGCTTCTTCTGGGTTACAAGCGTCGACCCGGAACGTCCCCACGTCGTTGAAGTCCGCCGCGGCCAAGCTGGCACGCGTGCATGGGACTCCGCTCCCGGCGAATGCTATCACAGTACAACCGGCGAGTTGGGCGGGCTGTGGCGTCACCGCGGCAAACCGCCTAACCAGATCGCGGGAATCGGGTTCACGGCCCAGGGTTGGCGGGATCCCGCCCCCGGTTACGTCAGACGGCCGGGCAGCTTCGATGAACGGGCGGCATTCATTTTTTACGGCGTCTCTGCAACCGAGACGATTGGCGACTTCGGCCTGGTTTTTGGGGGTGCCTCCGGCGACGAGCTCGACCGCATCGACTACGGCCTGGGGACGCCCCACCACACGCTCTTGCTCGCTTCTTCTGTGGACCATGGACGTTCCATTTATCCGGTTATAGAGGACTTCCTTCAGATAACCCCCGTTCTGCTAGACCGTAAAACAGACAATGTTCACGCCGACATGGTCTACTTCGAGACGCCAAACAACGGAGCCGTTTTCTCGGTGGGATCGATGTGCTGGTGCGCCAGTCTGTCGCATAACGGCTATGACAACAACGTCTCCCGGATTACCGAAAATGTACTGGACGCCTTCTCGAATTCTATCGATCTTCCGCCATCGCCGACGCCGTGAAGCGGCCCCTCCCTGACGACTTTTCGATTGAGGAAAGCGCTCAAGTATCCACAGAAGATTGCATTTCTCAGCCGGCATGCTCTTCCTTCCACCCGGTTTAGAAGGACAGGGCTTGCCATAGTCTGAGTTTTCGAGCCGCGCAGGGCTTTTGAAACGCGTTTGTCCAGCCAATAGCGCCGTAGTAAAATGTGCCGCAACTCCTCCAGGTTTTTCCGCCTGAATTGTAAGAGTTCTGGCGCAAAGTGAATCAGGGAGGAAACATGTTTGTGCATGAGCTGGCAGACTCGATTCATGACGTTGCCTGCAACACTCCCCTTCATGACAGCGCTTGCCGCCCGCGCGTCATCCTGCCCACCGCGGCCGGCGCCTTGGCGACCTACTCCTTCTCTCAATTTGCCACATTCAAACCGATTGCACTACCAGTGCTTGGTTACGGCCAGTCTTCACCGACCGGCTCGCACATGCTGGCCTCATGTCGCAGAGGGCCTGCAGATCCAAAACCTGGTCACTGGCGCCGTCTCAAGATCTGAGACGTCGCCAGTCGCAGCCATTCTCAAAGCCGATTCTTGCTGTCGATACGTTTCTTACTGAGACCGCGATTCTTGCTATAGTTGGAAACCTCCATTTTGCTTAACCCGGGAAAGTCGATTGCGAAGAGCAGTTGTGGTCGTTCAATCCATGTGACCGACCGAAAGTAGTCCTTGAAGAATGGTTCCCCCTCGGCAACCAAAGGTCCAAATCCAAGGAGGCAGATCGATGGAGAGCAAGCAACGAACCAGACGCGATTTTCTGAAAGGGAGCGCAGTTGCTATAGGCGCAGCTGTATTGACGGCATGCGCCCCAGCGCCCCAGGCTGCAGAGGATTCCGCCGGATCCGGGGACGAAATGCCCGCCACCGAAGAGATTCTGATCCGTTTTGCCATGTGGGACTGGTACGCCAATACGCCGGGCGTTCGCTGGGATGAGTGGAATCAGACCGAAGCATTCCCGATTTTCGAGGAAGCCAACCCCGGTACGAAGCTGGAGTGGGAACCGCTTGGCAGCGGCTGGCCAGACAAGATCCTCACCCAGATGGCCGCCGGCACCGCGCCCGACATCATCTCGACCTGGTCTCCCCACATCGACACCTGGGCGGAAAAACACCAGCTCCTCGACCTGCAGCCCTTGATCGACGTGGACATTCCCGATGCCGATGACATCTATATCGGCTTCGCCTGGGATCAGATGTGGGACCCATTCAACAATATCCGTATGGGCATGTTGTCCGATCTCGATATCACCAGCATCTACTACAACAAGACCGCGTTCGAGGAGGAAGGCCTGCCCTTGCCGACGGTCGACTGGACCGAAGACGAATATCTGGTAGCCGCCGAAACCCTGACCGTTCGCGATGACAGCGGCGAAATAACGCGCTGGGGCGGGCAGTTGCGACCCGGCTTCTGGCTCAGCTATTCCTACCATGTGGAAACCCATGGCGGCGAGGTTCGAGACGAGGAGACCCGCATGATCTGCGGGTTGGGCGAGCCCGAGGCGCAGGAAGGGCTGGAATGGGTGCGCCGCTCGATGTGGGATCTCAACATCTTTGCCCAGAACAACCAGATGACGGCAACCGGTATTCCCAATATGTGGACCGGCTTGCTGCCGGCCGAAGTCGTGGCCATGGCCGAGCGCAGCGCCGATCAGTTCTTTGCGCTCGCCGAGAGCATCACTGAGTTTGAGTGGGATATTGCCCACATCCCGACCGGCCCCAAAGACCGTGCCTGCATGGGCCTGCCCGACGAATGGGTGGTCTACAAAGGTGTTGTGGAAAGAGGCAACCATGACGAGGTTTGGGAGATGATGAAGTGGCTGACAGGCGAATGGTACCAGGACAAGATCGCCACCGTCTCCGGCCGCATTCCCGGGCTCCTGGCCATGGCAGATTCCTGGGCCGGCACGCTGCGCCAGACTGACCCGAGACTGGAGAATGTTCGACTGGAAACGGTTGTCGAGCAGTTGCAGATGGGTTACCCTCGCCGTGGACCCACCTTCCGATATCAGCAGATTGCCGAGGAGCTGATCAATCCTGCCGTCGATCTGGTCTTCATCGAAGGTAAGGCGCCTGTTTCCATATTCGAGGACATCGGCCCTCAGGTAACTGAAGCGCAGCAGGTGGAACTGGAGCGCGCGGCAGGATAGACGGGAATCGGCTATCGAGGCCGTTCTCCAAACGCAAGCCAGCCAACTGTTTTTGCCAGGTTTCAAGACCGGCGACTGGGGGTAGGGTTCTAACCCTACCCCCTTACCCGACCATCTGCAGTCTTTGCGCGCTGACCGTTCGCGTCTTCCACCAATCTCGAACCAAGCCATCTATGATTCTCAGCATTCAGGACCGGTTTGCCCAAAACCCAATGAGGGGTACCTGACCTGTGGCGACTCAGCTAAGTTTGCCCGGTTTCGCCAAGCGGCGATTCTCGCAGAGGACTGAGGACGTCCTTACCGCCTACCTCTGTCTGCTTCCCTGGATTATAGGCTTCCTGGTATTCACATTGGGTCCTCTGGTCTTTTCATTCGTGTTGAGCTTCTTCCGCGCCGACCTCTTTACCCGCAACGTCTTCATCGGTCTAGAAAACTACCAGGAACTGGTCCGGGATCCCCTGTTCCTCAAGAGCCTGCGCATAACTGCCGTCTATGCCTTCGTTTCCGTTCCTCTCGGCGCGGCAACTGCCCTGGCAGTCGCCCTCCTCCTTAACCAGAAGGTTGTTGGCCTCGGCGTGTGGCGAACGGTCTACTACCTGCCGTCCGTCATTTCGGGCGTTGCTGTCGCCGTCCTATGGATGCAGATTTTCAACCCAAGAATGGGGTTGATAAACAACGCCCTGAGGCTGGTGGGTATCGACGGCCCCAGCTGGATCTTTGATTCGGATTGGGCGCTCCCCTCATTGATCATCATGAGTCTGTGGGCTGTCGGCGCCAACATGCTGCTTTACCTTGCCGGCTTGCAGGGAATCCCCACCTATTTGTACGAAGCCGCCAAGATCGACGGCGCAAGTGTCTTGCGGCGCTTCTGGCACGTGACGATCCCCATGCTTTCCCCCACAATCTTCTTCAATGTCGTGATAAGTTTGATTGCTGCGTTCCAGTTCTTCACCCAGTCCTTTATCATGACCAACGGCGGGCCAAACAACTCTACCCTGAGCATGGTGCTGTTTCTCTACCGCAAAGCATTTCAACAGACCCGCTTTGGCTACGCGTCCGCGGTGGCGTGGGTTCTTTTCGCCATAATTATCGGTTTTACGCTTCTGTTCATCCGCTCTTCCAGCCTCTGGGTTTACTATGCTGGCGAGGAGGAGAAGTCATAGTAATGCTGCAAGACGCCGGCGGCAATTGGCATACTTGAGATGCGAACATCGCTTGAAGCCACTTTGTTGAAAAACTCTGGACGAGCCTGGCAACCTGTCCTGCGACAGTTAGGGCTCCTCGTCCTCATCCTTCCCGGGGCGAGTCTGTTTCTGATCCCCTGGCTGTGGATGCTCTCGACCGCGGGTAAGGAAACAGCCCTCATTTGGAAAACGCCTCCGGTCTGGATTCCGCCCGTCTATCAATGGGAAAACTTTATTAAAGCCTGGCTGCAAGGCGATTTCACCGTCTACTATCTCAATACGTTCTACATCAGCGGGATGAACGTCATCGGCGTCTTGATCTCCAGCGTTCTGGCAGCATACGCCTTCGCCCGGATTCGCTTTCCTGGCCGCGACATTCTCTTCATCATTGTCCTCAGCACCATGATGCTGCCAAGGCAAGTAACACTGATACCGCTCTATATGATCTTCAGCGAGTTTGGGTGGATAAACTCTTTCAAACCACTTATCGTACCGCTCTTTTTCGGGGATGCATTCAGTATCTTCCTGTTGCGTCAGTTTTTCCTGACCATCTCCAGGGAACTCGATGACGCCGCCCTCATCGATGGTTGCCGCCGCATAGGCGTCCTCTTTCGTATTCTCCTGCCTCTCACGCGGCCGGCACTGGCCGTTGTGGCAATATTCAATTTCACCTGGGCCTGGAACGAATTCTTCACGCCTCTCATCTATCTGAATTCGCCTAAACTGTTCCCAATTACTTTGGGCCTGCACCGCTTCATCGGCCGAACCGAAATCGACATCCAGTTCTTGATGGCAATGACCATCATCTCGACACTCATACCAATTGCCATTTTCTTCCTCACTCAGCGATACTTCATACAGGGAATCGTCATCACGGGCATAAAAGGCTGAATTCCAGGCCGGCAGGGAAGGACCAGTACTTCCATTGCGGCCATCGGACTGCCTGAATTGCCAGAACGCAGCCGATTGCCACACTCGGCGGAAAACCACGAAAAGGGGAGCATTCAGATGCAGACAACTAAAACTGCTGAAAACGAGAGCGGCTATAAAGCGCTTACACAAACACAGGTTGCCAGTTTCTGGGAAGAAGGGTTCCTGGTTGTCGGCAAAGTATTGGAGGACGAGCTCATCGAAGAGATGCGCTGCGAGTATGATTCCGAGTTCGACCTGGCCCGCAGCGGCGAGCGGCCTGTTCGCAACCTGGCTGTTGGCGAAGAACATCACGATCATGACGAAGAAGACCAACAGGAGATGCTTCAGTTCATGGGGATCTCCGAGTACAATCTTCGATTTCACCAACTGATCTATCATGATGTCATCCTCGACGTCATTGAAGACCTGATCGGTCCCAATATCCAGCTGTACCACAACCAGGCTCTCTACAAGCCGCCCCACCATGGCGGCCCGATCTTCTGGCACCAGGACAACGCCTACTGGAAGTGTGTGCCGGCCAATCTGGTCAGCGTCTGGCTCACCCTCGATGACGTCGACTATCACAATGGCGCCATGCAGTTCATCCCCGGTTCGCACCTGCGCCCAATGATCCATGACCAGGCCCAAGGCAGCGATGTCCTCCTAGACATGGGCAAGTTGGTTGACGACAGCAAGGCGGTCGTGGGCGATCTGCCGGCCGGCGGCATCACCCTTCACCATTGCCAGACCCTGCATCGTACTGCGCCGAATACGACCGACCGTCAGCGCCGGGCGCTTGCCATTCACTACATGACGCCTGGCACAAGGTCTGCGCAGACACAAGAGTCATTCCAGGTTTCTTTCGGCAAACCCATGCTGCGGATGCGGGTCTGAGCGCACCGCGCAGCAAAAGAGACCGATTAGGATTCAAGTACCGATTTGGAAGACTCCCGTAGAGCGAAGAAAAGCGAACCAACCTCTGCGTCTCGGGCGAGTCCATTTCTGGCGGTTGGAAACTGCACGCTGGATGATGTCGTAACCCCGGACGGACGGATTTCCCCGCGGCAACTTGGCGGCAATGCCGTATACGCGGCCGTCGGCATGCGCCTGTGGGGCGTGGACGTCAGCATAGTGAGCGTGGTCGGCGCCGACTATTCCAACGAATGGCTTGAACTGTTGGCTGAAGCCGGCATCGACCTTTCAGCCGTTGCCAGAATTGCGGACCCGCACCTGCTGCGCTCGCGCGCTTTCTATTTTCCTGACGGCAGCCGCACCGATCGCATCGACGAAGCGCGATCGATGCTGCCAGCCCATGCCGGCGAAATAATCGATCTCGAAAGCGAATACGCCGACACCGGCAGCCCATTGCACCGCCGCATCTGGCCGACCTTCTGCCCCGACCTCTCCCAGTGGGCCGAATTGGCGAAACATGCCTGCCACGCCCATCTTGCCCCCGGGCCGCTTCCCTGCAGCCGCGCCAACGCAGCCTTCCTCAAGCGGTTACGGGGCGATGACGTCGTCATCAGCTTCGACTGGCCCTGGTGGGATTGGGACCGAGAGGCCCAAATCGACGCCAATTTGCTCAGAAACATCGATTTCCTGCTGCCAAGTATTGAAGAGCTAGCCATCCATGCCAACGCCGTGTTTGGAGTGGACAACGGGAGCGAAAGGCAACAGGGTCACATCTTCAAAGCAGCCAAGCAGTTGCTGGCGCTCGGTCCGCAGGGAATCGGCGTGAAAATGGGCGCGCGCGGCATGCGCATGCTGTTGCGGGGCCAAGGTGACTGGCGTCAGGTTCCGCCCTTCCCCACCAAGGCGGTCGATCCCACCGGGGCCGGTGACGCGTTCTGCGGTGGTTTCCTGGTCGGTCTGGCGCAAACAGGCAGTCCCGTGCAGGCGGCACTCTACGGCGCGGTTTCGGCCTCGTTCATTATTGAGGATTTCGGCGTGCTGCATGCACTGAACGTAGAACCGGAACATGCCCATTCAAGGTTGCAGCAGCTGCAGGTTTCCCATCAGGAATCGGACGTTTGACAACGTAATACTGATTTGTTACCTTTGGCGCAGCGCTCTAAGTCAACCCGAACAGCCGTCCGCGACGCCTTCCACTTACCGCAACAACTGCATACATGCCCCTTCGAACTGTCCTAATTCACATAATTTGAGGAGATAAACATGAAATCTACGCAGCGTGTGTTTAGGCTTGCATTTTTGCTGACACTGGTGGCGGCCCTCCTGATCGCCTGTGTCGCACCGGCGGCTACCACCGACTCTGCCCCGGCCGACGACGCCATGGCAGCGGAATCGGCAGAGAGCGAGGGACCAAAAATGGGAGGAGTCGTGACCGGCTTTGTCTCCTCCGATCCCAAGAACTTTGACCCGGCCGCGATCGCAGGATGGGACCAGGGTGTAATTGCTCCCAATCTGCTTGAAGGCCTCTTCAGACTATCGCCGGACGGTCGCGAAATCGAACCGGCAATCGCCGAAAGCTTCGAAGTATCGGACGACGGCAAGACGTGGACCTTCAACCTGCGCACCGGCGCGAAGTTCCACAACGGCCGTGATATCACTGCCGATGACTTCAAGTACAGTTTCGAACGCGTGCTGAACCCGGCGACCAGAAGCCCCAAGGCTTGGATGCTTTCGATTGTCGTCGGTGCCCAGGATTTCCAGGATGGAGCCGCCGATGAAGTCAGCGGCATCAGAGTCGTGGATGCGCAGACTCTGGAAATCGAGTTGGCCGAGCCGTTGGCGCCATTCAAGTCGATGCTCGCCAGCATTAACCTGGCCGTCGTACCACAAGAAGAGGTGGAAAAGTGGGGCGAGGACTTCGGTCAGAACGTCGTCTCCGCCGGACCATTCTCGCTTGGTGAGTGGAATCTGAACCAGGATGTCACCTTGAACGCCTTCGAGGACTACTGGAACGGACGTCCCTACCTGGATTCGGTCATGTTCCGCTTTATCGGTGACGAGAACACCCGCATCGTTGAACTGGATGCCGGGCGGCTGGATATGGCCTGGGTTCCGCCAGCCCACTGGGACCGCTTCAGCACCGACCCGGTCTACAAGGAAAAGCTGGGCTGGGCTGAGACCTTCCACACTGACTTCATAGCAGTAAACCTGGACAACGAACCATTCGGCACTAATCCCAAGCTGCGCCAGGCCGTCCGCTACGCCCTGGATCTTGATGCAATCATCGCCAGTTTGCAAGGTCGAGCCACGGTTGCCCAGGGTCTCCTGCCGCCAGGACTGCTCGGCTTTGATGAGGGCATGATATTGAACTATCCGACAAACCTGGATTCGGCCAAGGCACTGATGGCCGAGGCCGGCTTTGCCGACGGCGTGCCCGGCACGTTTGATGTCATTCTGCCGCCATGGGGCAACCTGATCAAGATGCTGGAAATCTATCAGGCGAACCTCAAAGAGATTGGCATTAACATCGAAATAAAACCGACTGAATTCGGGCCTTACATGGAGGCGCTGGAAACAGGCAACTACGACCTGGCCTGGATGTACCGTGTGACCGACTATGCTGACCCGGACGGCTTCTACTTCCCGCTCATGCACTCCGACAACCTCGGCGCAGGGGGCAACTACGCCCGCTACGCCAACGCAGATGTAGACGCCAATATCGCCGCGGCCCGCGCCACCGTCGACGATGCCGAACGCACCACGCTGTACCAGGCCGTAGACGCCCAATTCGCCGCAGATCTACCCTACATTCCGCTGACGCACAACATCTACGTGGACGTCTCAACGCCGCGTGTGCAGAACTATGTTCCTTCGCCGATGGATACGCATATGTTCCACCGTGTTTGGGTGGAGGAATAGTAAAGGCGAAAGCAAGCAGCTCAGAAGCAATGGATTGTTCTATTGAACCAACACTGGCTGCTGCCCGGCAGAAGCATGAAATTGACTGAATTCGAGTTATGACCAATATGTACGTCGCACGCGGAAGAGATGATCTGAAGCGTGCGACGTACACTTCCTTAAGGAGGCAAGAGTGAACGAGAGTGCTTCAACTATGGAGAGTTATGTCCGCGAGGGAAAGCGCATGGCCTATGAGTTGGGCAATCGCGGCCCCATCCGTTTCAACGCTGACGGCACGCTCCACCAGGAGATTATAGACGCCTACTGGCGCTGCGGTTTCTACGTATTGGAAGGCGCACTCGCGGATGAGGAACTCAACGACCTGCGCGTCGATATGGAAAGCGGCTTGGAACGCGCGCCCTATACCAAAGATGCAACGGTTGACGCACAGGGCCGCCCCGCGCTTGGCGTCGATTTAGAACGGCCCTCGTTTCGCTTTGCAAAGCCGTTGAGCGACCCTTACGGCGGCACCGAGTTGGTTAGCGGCCGCCATCCGGCCAAAATGAACGAGCCGGCGCCGCCCTCGGATGCTCCTGACTTTGTCATAAACAGTATCGGTAGCCCCCTTCAGATCATGGACTCCTGCCTGCGGCTTTACGGACATCCTCAACTTCTGGCGATCGCGGCAGCCATCAACGGGCCCGACTTTGTTCCCTTTACCGAATCAGTCATTGTAAAACGCGCAGGGTTGGGGCCATCGGTAGCCTGGCATCATGATGGCACAACGCACTGGGATAGCCCGGACTGGGACGAGGGCACACACGGGTTCAACTTCATGGCGCAACTCTATGGCAGCACCGCCGAGAACGGCGTCTGGCTGCTGCCCGGCTCTCACAAGCTGGGCAAGATGGACATCAAAGCAATGGTGGAAGAGAACGGCTCAGACCGGCTGCCCGGCGCAGCGCCGATGATTTGCGAACCGGGCGACGTTTGCATGTCCAACCGCCAGGCCCTACACGCCTCATTCGCCAACACTTCCCCGCAAAAGCGGATCACCATCAACTTCGGCTTTCACCGCCTGCAAGCCGTTCTCAACACGCGCACGAAACACGGAGGCACCGAGGTTGTTTACGACGCCGAACGCGTCCGTGAGCGTTCACGCATCATCGCCCTCGCAATCGACGCCCGCCAACAGCGCTTTCCCAACGAAACTCGTTACGTTTACAAACCTCTGGCCGGGCAGGAGGACGCCAATCGCTGGAACGATGACACTCGCGTGAGTCTCCTCAGGAATTACAATCTGAAGGACCTGAGCCTCTGAACTGGAATCAGTCGCCACATTGGAACTTCAGTGGTCCCGCATAGTTTGCAAGGATTCGAGAGCGAGTGCCATTCGATCCTGGTAAGACCGGCGCCGCCCCAGCATGATCGCTTACGTCGTTCGCCGCCTCCTCCAGTTTATCCCTATCCTCATCGGGCTGGTCACCGTGCTGTTCGCTTTGCTGAACATTCTGCCTGGCGACCCTGCCCGCATGATGGCTGGCCCTTTCGCCAACCCCGATGTAGTCGAGACGATCCGGCAGGAGATGGGTTTCGACCGCCCACTTCTGGTCCAATACTTGGATAACCTCTGGAATCTGGCGCGGGGAGAGTTCGGCCGCTCATACCAATCGCGCCGCCCCATTCTCAAGGACATGCTCGAGGTCTTTCCCAAGACATTCCAGCTGGCGCTGGCCGCCGAGGTTACGAGCGCCTTCATTGGAATCTGGCTGGGCGTCATCGCCGCAACCCGGCGCAATGGCTGGGCCGACCGGTTGATCATGGCGGTGGCGGCGCTGAATCTCTCCTTTCCGCTCTTCTGGCTGGCCCTCATGCTGCAGATCGTGTTCGCCGTCTTTCTGCGCATGCTGCCGCCTTCAGGTTATGGCGCCGGTTTCGACCGCTTCATAATCTTGCCCGCCTTCACCCTGGCACTACCTTCCCTGGGGCTTTTGGCCCGCATCACCCGCGCCGCCCTGCTCGAAGTCATGGGCGAGGACTACATCCGCACAGCCCGCGCCAAAGGCCTCAAGGCCACACTGATCACGCGCCGCCATATCCTGCCAAACGCCCTCATCCCTATTGTGACGACCATCGGCACCGACTTTGTACGCCTGCTCGGCGGAATCCCTATTATTGAAGTGATTTTCTCCTGGCCCGGAATCGGCAAGTACGCCTATGACGCGCTCGTCTTTCGCGATCTGCCCGCCTTGCAGGCATCGGTCATCATTCTGGCCGTTTCCGTATCCCTGGTAAACCTGGTTGTGGACCTCCTGTATGCGTTTATCAATCCGCGCATTCGCTACGTTTGACTGGCGCCGTTTTGGGCAGGCTCGTTTGCCCATGGTTGGCGTCGGCGTGATCCTCTTTCTCATACTGCTGGCCGCTTTGGCTCCTTTCATCGTCAGCGATCCAACCCAGATCGAAATGCGCCGAGAAGTGAACGGAGAGACGGTCATGCCCCCCTATCCGCCAAGTCAGCACAACCTCTTCGGCACCGACCAGCTGGGACGAGACATCTTCGCACGCGTTGTCTATGGTCTGCGCACTTCGCTCATCGTCGGCATACTGGTGCGCGGCTTGTCGATGGTAGCCGGCACCTTGCTGGGGCTCATCTCAGGATTCTTTCCCCGAATCGTCGATGACATAATCATGCGCCTCACCGATATAATGCTCGCCTTTCCCGTCATACTTCTGGCGATGACGGTCACTGCTGTTCTTGGCCCCGGTCTCGTCACGGTTTGCCTGGCATTGGCTCTCGTCGCCTGGCCTGACGTCGCCCGCCTGGTGCGGGGTCAGGTGCTCGCGATCAAAGATCAAACCTACGTGGAAGCGGCGCGCAGCGTAGGCGCCGGCAACTGGCGCCTCCTCCTTCGCCACGTGTTGCCCAACTGCATGGGGCCCATTATCGTCGCCTTCTCAATGGGGATTCCCGGCGCGATCATGTACGAGGCCGGATTAAGCTTTTTCGGCTTCGGCATCCAACCGCCGACCCCCAGCCTGGGCTCTATCATCAGCGACGGACGCGGCTACATTACCGTTGCGCCGTGGTACCCCGGCTTCCCCGGCCTGGTATTGACCCTGCTCGTGCTCTGCGTCAACCCGGTCGGCGATGGCCTTATCGACGTGACTAACCCGCGGTCGGCAAGAGGAGAGCGCAACCGGCGATCAGCAGACTGATTTGGATGCGCGCCTGCGATTCTGCTAAACTCGATTACACATTCGCGCCTTTCCGGCATCCTCTCAGAATACGACTCCCGGCACCCTGCTCGACTCCAACTGGAATAGATTCGATGGCAACTGATAAGCAGAGCGTTCGAGTGCAAAGCGTTGAACCTTCCTTCAACCCCGTCCAGGATGAAGACCTGGACCAGTACAGCGACGAACTGTTGGAACTCACCATAGTCGACGTCGACGTGCATGTCGATGATACCCTCATGTTCATGCTCGATTACATGGAGGGCCATTTCCGCAAGCGGATGGAGACAGTCTTGCAGGCGGACTTCAAAGGAG
>LXNI01002432.1_pt1 | contig 12911 bp, 12 predicted proteins | sample 809091 | NCBI WGS metagenome assembly LXNI01 (sample SAMN04870527, study PRJNA318959) | sponge metagenome | biome: 01000161; feature: marine sponge reef; material: water | host: Sarcotragus foetidus | place: Greece: Milos, Mediterranean Sea | collected 2013-05-29 | depth 5-7 m | reverse complement strand
GCCTGTGCCCCAGGTACAAGCAAAGGAGGGGCCGATGCCCCAGCTAGTGAAGAAGCGGCGCTCGGGTTGGGCAGTGCTGGCCGCCGGCGCCTTGGTCGCATCGCTCCTCGCGGTCGGGGCCGGACCCGCGGCCGCGATCGACGACGACTCCGAGCAGGATCACAAGGCCACGGCGACGGCGTGCCTCGGTGAGGCCTTGGATGATCATGGGTTCACCGATTTGGGCAGCCTCGAGGCGGCCGTGCCGAACATCAACTGTCTGGCCTACTACGGGATCACCGTTGGCAAGACGGCTGACACGTTCGACCCGAACGCCAACGTGACGCGCAGGCAGATGGCTCTGTTCCTGTACAGGGCCGCGAATCTCATGGGCGTAGACCTGATGGGCGGCGACATGGCCGCTGACTTCGGCGACATCTCCGAGTTGGACGACGACAGCCAGAGCGCCATCATGTCACTAGCGAGCAACGGCATCCTGGACGGCCGCGGCGACATGGCCTTTGAGCCCGGCGCCGACATCACCCGCGCCGAGATGGCAGTGGCGCTGGTCAGCTTGCTCGACCATGTGTCGGGCAACCTGGGCAAGAACGACGACGGCCTGTTCGTGTTCGGCGACGATGAGGACCTGCCCAACGACAACTTCGCTGACGCCTATGCGTCTGTGCCGGCGGCTGTCAACAACGCCATCAGCGCGGCCTACGAGCTGGGAATCACCTCCGGTGTTGGCGACGGGACCTCGTTCAATCCGAGCGGGACTGTTCCTCGCCGCGACATGGCGACGTTCATCATCAGGGCGCTGAACCACAGCAACGTGCGCCCCGCCGGTATGACCGCTCAGGTCCACACCAGGCCGATGGGTGCTGCTGAGATCGTCGTCTCGGTGCGTGACGCCGACTTCGCGCCGGCCGCGAACGTTCCGATCGACGCTTTCAGGGCTTCTGCGCCGCAAGAGGACAGGGCCTTCAAGCAGGACGGTTCCTGCAGCAGCCGTACCACTAGGGTAGACGGTGCCAACAAGTGCATGATCGACGGAGCCGACCCGGTGACGACGTCACTCGGCAACATCGGGCTGGCTCAGCTCTCCGCGACTGACATCGGTGAGGACGGTCTCACTGTGTGGCTATGGACCGGCGACATCGGCGACGACTTCGGCAACGACACCGAAGCGCTCGAGATCTCTGTCGATCCGCAGCCTCAGATGGCAGCGGGTGCGAGTGTGGCTGCGATTTCTTCGGACCTGGGTCTGAAAGGCGCCGGCGATGCTCGTTACGGCCAGACCGTGACATTCACCATCCAGCTCCAGGACAACGAGGAGAACGATGCGGCTACGCCTGACGGTGGCGTGAAGTACACCCTGCGGCTTGAGACGTTTACCGGGCGTCAGCCTGTTACCACGGCGAACGCGCCCGTCTCGGTGACGCCTGACGAGGTGGAACTCGGCAGCGACGGCTCCGGCACGTTCGTGGTGACGGCCCGAGACCTCGATCCGAACAACAAGGGCGAAGTCACGGTCAGGTACACGCTGACTAGGACCGTTACCGACGAGAACGACGACGAGAGCGCACCGAATCTCTTAGTGCCTGGCGTAGGTACTGTCGCTACGTCGGAAGTCCAGCCGGCGACCAACCCGGAGACGTACACCCACACCAAGTTCTACCGAGGTGTGGTGGTGTTCTCTGACGCCGATGCCAAGGTCGCCGCGGTTTCGGTTGATGCGGCTGATCACCAGTCCACTCCGAGTGGCAACAACCCCGTCGGAACGGCGGCCACCGTCACGGTCCTCGACCAGTACGGACGGCCCATGTCCGGCGAGGGCATCGTGCTCGACAGCGACGCCGACACCGACTCGACCACGTCGAGCCGCCCGCGCTTCACTGGCCCGAACGGCCAGGTGCGCATCGGCTACAGCTACGGCGGAGGCGCTGCGGTTGAGACTCTGACGGCCATCTGGGACGGCGACACCAGTGACCAAGACGGTGACGGGACCGAGGAAGGCACCGGCGAAGGCGAGGGAGACGACACTGAGTGTCAGGACATCCAAGATGACGGCTCAAACGATGGCGGCAACGACATCTGCGGTTCGACCACAGTCTTCTGGGTCGGAGCGGTCACCGACGAGAACTCCGCAACGGTGACAGCGAGCACCGATGACCAGGAGATCACCGGTCCGGCTGATGTTCTGAGCCATGACGCTGACAACCAGCAGATTGTCATCGACAGTGACGCCGATGCCGATGATGACGGCGAAAGGGCGCCGTCGTCGATGAGCTACGACTCCAACGACTTCTTCCAGGTGGACGGCTCGCCGACCACGATGGCGGAGTTCGTGGAGACGCTAGACAAGGCGCTGGCTGCCTTCGAGACAGCTTCGGATGACACCAACATCAACCAGGTGGAGCCGACGTTGGTGTGGTCGGACTATGTGTACGACGACTCATCGTCCAGCGCTTGGTTCCGGTTGGCCAGCAACCTGGCCACCAACGAGCCAAGCAGCTAGGTAGGTAAAGGAGCCGGGGTTCATCCCGAGCCTCGGCTCCACCCCTCCTCTCTAATACCACCAACCCCGAGGAGGCCCCCGCACACAGCGGGGGTCTCCTCGCGTCTCCGCTGCGATGGCGGTCAGCGACTGTCTACTGTTCGGGCAACCAAATATCAGTATGTTTCACTGATAATGGTATCTATTTGATGATTTGAATTCTCTTCAGGTATAGTTGTCGCGCCGTTGCAAGCCACGGTCATGGCTCGCCTCAAGCATCCACAAGGCACGGAGGCAACCCGGAACCATGGACACCGCCACCCTGGACTTCAACACCGTCACGCTGATGGTCACGATCGCAGGATCCTGGCTGACCCTCGTCGGTCTGATCATCTATCAGTCCAACCGCCTCGACAACAAGATCGACACCAAGATCGACGCCCTCGACAACAAGTTCACCTTCGAGTTGCGGGCCGTGCACGGGGAGTTCAAGATCGTGCGCCGGGAGATCTCGGTGGTCGGGGAGCGGCTGGCCAGGGTGGAGGGCCACTTGATGGGGCCCGAGAGCTTCTCCCCGAGCCCGCTGTCAACGCCGACGGACGAACCCGGCGACGGCGAGCGCGAGGCCGGCTGACCGGGTCTCAACACGCTGGCAGAGATGATGGGCCAAGAAGGAAGCCGAGACCATCGTCGACCAGCCGCCCCCTCGGGCTGGACGCCATGGCCACCAGAGAGGGGCGTCAGGGTTCTGGGCGCCGTCATCAACAGCCGCGCTGGCCGAGGGACTGACCTCTCGAGGCTGATCGAGCAGTCGCTGCGTCGAGTTGCCGAGCCGGGGCCATCGTTCGCCTCGCGTTGGCGGGGCCAGTTCCGGGCGGCCGGTGCCCGCTACGACGACCTCGCCCGCAAGTACCTGCGATGATCCTGCTGGACACCGATGTGCTCGACGCCGTCGCGCTTTGGAGACGTGGGAGAAGGCCGGCAAGGCCCTCGTCGCTGATCGCCGGGCGTTAGCGCGCCCGGTCGTGTCTGGGTTGGGGGGCTCTCGACCGCGGCTTCGACGGCGCCTTGGGCGTCCAACCGGGCGATGAGCGCGGTCGGCTTGAGGCTGATGTCGTCGACCCTCTGGCGCCCAGCGCGGCGATCGTGGCGTCTTGAACGGCGAAGCGGTCGTTCGGGTCGGGATTCCCGGCGGAGGGCTCCTCGAGGACGGGAGGATCGGGGCTGCGCGTCCTGAAGCCGCCGGGTTGTCGCGGAGTATGATTGCAATCTGTCAGATTGTATGATTCTGTTGTGTCGGTGTGTATGACGCCGGGGGCGGGGTGAGAACGGTGTCCCCAGGACGCGGCTGTGGGCCCCTTGTCCCGGCCGGTTACCGGCCGCGGCTGGCCGACGCCGAGCTCGACGCGGCGCTCGACGCTGTGGGCTGGGTGCTGCTCGAGGGCCCGCGGGCGTGCGGAAAGACCTGGACCGCGCTGAGTCGGGCCCGCAGCGCGGCGCGCCTGGACATCGACGTGCCCGCCCACGAGCTCGGCCGGGTGCAGCCCGCCGTGCTGCTGCTGGGGGAGCGCCCCCGACTCATCGACGAATGGCAGACCGTGCCCGAGGTGTGGAACCATGCCCGCCACGCGGTCGACGACTCCGGCCGGGCGGGGCAGTTCATCTTCGCGGGATCCGCGTCGCCGGCCGACGACATCACCCGCCACACTGGAGCGGGCCGGCTGCGTCGCATACGGATGCGGCCGATGTGCCTGTGGGAGTCCGGCCACTCGACTGCTGAGGTGTCGCTGTCGGCGCTGCTCGACGGCGAGGCCCCGACCGCCCCCGCGGCAGGCGGCCTCGCCGAGGTCGCGGCGATGGTGTGCCGCGGCGGTTGGCCCGCCCTGGTGGACGTGCCGGTGGCCGAGGCCCAGCGGACGCTGCGCGACTACCTCGGCGAGGCTGCCCGCACCGACGTGGGACGCCTCGACGGATCGAGGCAGCACCGTCCCGCAGGCGTCGAGCGGCTCATCTGCTCGCTGGCGCGCAACACCGCCACCGAGGCCGACTACACGACGCTGATGAGCGACACCGAGCCCGACCCCATGCACCGCCACACTGTCCGCGAGTACCTGGAGGCGCTGCGCAGAGTGTTCCTCGTGGAGGAGCAGCCCGCATGGGCGGGGCATCTGCGGTCGAAGGCCGCGTTGCGCAAGTCGCCGAAATGGCACCTTGCCGACCCGTCGCTGGCCGCGGCCGCGCTGCACGCCAGCCCAGACCGGCTCGTGGCCGACCCGGCCACGCTCGGGAGTCTGTTCGAGTCGCTGGCCGTGCGAGACCTGCGCATCCTCTCCCAGCGCATGGAGGGACGCGTCACCCATCTGCGCGACGCGTCCGGCCAGGAGGCCGACGCGGTGGTGGAGTGCGGAGACGGACGGATGCTGCTCGTGGAGGCCAAACTCGGCGGCGGCGCCGCCATCGAGGACGCGGCCCGCACACTCAAACGGATCAACAACAACATGCCCGAGGACAGATCACCGACGCTGGTCGTGCTCACCGCGGTCGGCCGCGGCTACAGCCGCGACGACGGGGTGGCGGTGGTCCCCATCACCGCTCTCGGCCCATGACCGGCAACGACACGGCCAGAGCCTCGACAACCAGGCAATGCGTGGCCAGGCCGGCCGGGAATGCCCTGCGGGCAACTGCTGCCATCCTTCCGGAGCCGCCCCCCTCGGCCAGCACACCGGTTGTTCCCAGCATCGTGCATTGAAAGAGATTGCCCAAGCATGTGGTCCTAGAAGTTGCCCTCGGGTCGGGCAGTGCTCGCCGTGAGCGCCTTGGTCGCAGCGCTCCTCGCGGTCGGGGCGAGCCCCGCGGCCGCGATCGCCATCGGCAACTCGCCCGATGCGACGTCGTCGTTGCCTTCCCTCCGGGGCGGTGCTCGACTCAGCTTGCGCAGGCCGCTTCGGTGACGTTCTCGATCTGCCCACAGACGATTCGGGCCAACCGCCTGCCCGACCCGGTCACCGGCAGCGTGGACCTCCACGCGCCGAGGGGCCGGCTGCCGTGAGCCCACCTGCAGGGGTGGGGTCTGTGCCTTCGAGACACAATGAGCGCAAAGCGCCACATTGTGCGCAACGCACGCTGGCGGCGCCTGCGCCATCGGTTGTGTTGTCCACGGCGCCGCCTTCGGACCCGTCGGTCAATGAGACGGCGACGTCTCGATCCTAGTTGCTCATTATGAACGAGCCGCCGTGCATGGTGATGTGTAAGTCGACCAGCACGTCCATTCCCAGCAGCACATCGAAGTCCGGGGGCTGGTATGGCAGTTCCATCACGACTATGGGCCCGCCCACGGCAAAGGTGTGGAGGTCGCCTGCGTCGGTGGGGGTGTCGACAGGGATCGACAGATGAAGGCCCAGCAGGTTGGTGTGCACAGGCTCGCCGCTGGCGGGCATGAACGAGCGGCCCCCACGGGGACGGCACCCACCTGTTGAGCCGCCCTGCTCGTGACGGCGGTGGTCGTGGCGCCGGTGTCGACGAGTGCCGCGAAGCGGTTGTCGGGCTCTGAGCCGTCTGGGCCGACTCTGGCCGAGACTTGGATCAGGACGCGGCTGTTCTCCACAGCCTTGACGAATGTGGGCATCTACAGCAGTGCGAGGGTCTGAGCGCCCAGCGCGACAGGCTCGGCACCGACCTGTTGGATCGAGAAGTTGCCGAGGCCGTGCTGGTCTTGGCCTGCGATGTACGCTTCGCTGGCGGTGGGGAAGTATCCCCTGATCTCTCCGTCGACCATCAAGGCGGTCTCGCCGTGGTGGTCCCTCTCCGCGTGGGTTCGATATTTCTCGAGGTAGATGACGTGGTTCGACTCGACTTGTGAGGCTGCGTCCTTCGACATGTCGGCATCTCCTGTGTGTGGGCTGCCCAGAGTATGCCCAGCGAAGCGAAGCGGCAGCAAGCGCGCGGCTGCTCGAGAGCACCACAATACTGCCGCAAGCTCTGTAGGCCGCTGCTGACGCCGAACGTCCGCGTCGATGATCTCTGACTGGGTGACCGGCCTGGTTCCAGCACCAGGCCGGCGGACCAAGACCTGAAAGGGAGTCCAATGACCCCGACCGCGGCGCCAAGCTCGCCCGTATCGAGGAGGCGGTCCAGCACTGGCCCGACAGGTGTTTCGCGTTCGACGAGTTCGGGCCGCTTCAGATCCGGCCCACAGGCGGCTCCGCGTGAGCGCCTGTACGCCGGCCCCAGCGCCGACGGGCCAACTACCACAAGACCCACGACGTGCTCTGGGGCGTGGTGCGCCGCCGGAGAGTCCGCGGCCAACACGCTGGCCGCGCTCCGCTCGATCCGGGCCCGCCGCCGAGACGGCGCCCGCATCCACATCATCTTGGACAACCTCGCAGCCCACAAGGGCCCGACCATCCGCCAGTGGGCCGCCGACAACAGCGCCGAGCTGTGCTACACCCCGACCTACAGCTCCTGGGCCAACCCCATCGAAGCGCACTCGGGCTGTCACCGGCCCCGGATCTCGGACCGGGTGCGGGCTTGTCGGTAAGGCGGTAGCGGCGGGCGCGGGTGTTGCCTTCGGCGCGCACGACTCCAGAGGCGATGAGCGAGCCGATGAGCGTGCGGGCGGTGGCTGCATCTGCGCCGAGCACCTCGGCTGCCGCCTCATGGAGAGGCCGTCTCGGCGGGCCATGTCCTCGAGCAGCGCCCTCCGCTGTCGCTGCGCTTCGATGCTCGACCCGCCGACGCTCGCCACCACCGCCGGGGAGAGCTCGTACTGGGTTCCGCCGCCCCTGCCGACACGGACCAGCAGCCCCTTCGCGACCAGCGTCGACAGCAGCGGGCCGATGTCGGCGCCGGGCAGCGCATCGGTGTATTGCCGTCTCGCCAGCCGGCCCTTGCGTCGTGTCTCCACCAGTGCTCTGCGCTCGTCGGGCGAGTCCGGTCCTGCGTCCAGCTGCCGAAGCCACACCTGTTCGTCCACGCTCACGAGAAGCCGGTTGTGCAGCGTCACGGTCACTGAAGCCTCCGCGGCGGTGAACGTCGGCGGCAGCATCAGGCGGTCCTCCATGGCCCTGTACATTCGGTCGACGCCCTCGCCGAACTCCTCGACGAGGCCGATGCCTTTGCAGCGCCCGCATGATCCGGCGGTTGCGGCTGAAGTGCTCGAAGCGCATGTTGTCACGGCCAAGGTTGTGCCCGACTAATCGGCAGCCGACAACCGCTTCGCGGCACCTGTCGGCACCGGCGCAACGACGACCGCCGTCACAAGCCATCTGCGCAACAGGCGGGCGCCGTACCCGGGTGGGCGCCGCCCACAGCACATAGAACAACATCCCGATTTGTCCCTCAACGACCCGGACATGGCCGGCTTCGAGGCGGCGCTCGGTGCCGACGAGAGCAACAACGACACGGTCGCGGTGTCCTCGTACGATCCCGACGACGCCAGTGATGTCGGTAGGTTCGTGCTGACCGTGGTGGCCGACTCCTAACCCTTAAAGGCGGGCGCGGCTCCGGGTTGGCAGAGCCCGGGGCCATCCCTCCTGCCTGATAGAACCACCAACCCCGAGGAGGCCCCCGCACAATCTGCGGGGGCCTCCTCGCGTGTTGGCGTGGGTTTGGGGTCAGTGCAGTACGTTCCCATGCGGTGGGGTGGGCCGATCCCGGCATGGCGGCGGGGGTCTGCGCCAGCAGACGGTGCGTGGGGCCTGGAGGTGGGGCGTCGGCGTCTGAGGCGGCAGGCCGGATTGGTGGGGGATGGATGTTCGGTGGAGCCGGTGCAGGCACGAGCTGGTGAGCTAGCCTTGCGCGAGTCCCCAGAGAAGGAGCGCCGCGGCGTGACGCTTGGCTGGTCATCGCGCAACCTGCAGGTTCGCAGCAATCTAGAGGCCTACGAGTCCGGGTCGCGGGAACGGCTGGAACAGACTGACGATGGCCGTACGGCGCTCGTGCACGACGGCTTGGTCGTGGGCTTGTTCGACGACGGCGACGAGGCGTGCGACGCCGGCCGGCAGCGCTACGGCGCCAACAACTACTCGGTCGTGGAGATCGGCGCGAGGCCGGTGAGCCTCGGCCGGCACTCCTTGGTGCTCGACTGATATCGGCCACGCTGGGAATCGATGCGGCTCGACGCCTGCCGCCGCGGGCTGTTCGTCCTCAATGCTGCATCCGCGGTGGCCGGGGACGCGCGGGGCGAGGTCGGCTGCCGTGCGCTGCTGGACACGGGGGCCGATGTCTCTGCGATCTTCGGAAGCTGTCGCCGAGAAGATCAGCGCGGACTGTGTGGGCGCCGTCGAAGCGAACGCCGCCGGCGGGGCGACTCTTTGCCGATGTGGCCGATGTGGTGATCCGGTTCCCGTCGGGGCTTTCCGCGCTTGACCGGTCCCCGACCTACCGGGTTCGGGCTCTGGTGCTGCCACTTCAAGACCACGACGCGCCAGTCGGCATGGACATCGTCGCCCAGTGGCGTCAGGTCGTGCTGAGTGGCCGTGAGTGCGCCATCGATATGGGCTAGGAGAACGCGGCGCCGTGTCGTCAGCCACGATGCTGTCAACGTCGAGATGTTGGCCGCATCGACTGTGAGCTCATAACCGGCGCGGCGCCGTCTGGCGATGCCGTGACGCCGCTTGAAGCGGGCATCGCCGCAAACGACGACGAGGCTGTGGTGTGCGTCTCCAAGCACTGCACATACGCGTCCCCGGTCAAATCGCGATAGAGATACATGTCGACCGCCGGGCCCAAGCTCACGGCCGCAGACAGGACCGAAGCAGTCGCTGTGGATGTGGGATGCGATCCCCCTGACCGGGCAGGTGCTCGTTGATGATCGCCTGCTCGAACCGCCGGTGGGGGTCCAAGCACCCTTGGGTGGCTGTGTCGGGTCTAGGATGGATCTTGGGAGTTCGCCGCGACGAGGTGCTGGGCAGGCACCGCGAGGCCATCCGCGCTGCGGCTGTCCGCAACAAGGCTGAGTCGATCGCGCTTGTTGGCTCGGTGACGCGCCGCGACGACAGCGACTACGACTTCTTGGCCCGGTTCAAAGACGGTGCCTCGCTGTTTGATATGGCGGGGCTGAAGCTGGACCTTCAGGAACTGCTCGGCGGCGATGTCGATGTGATCTCAGCGGGCGGGCTCAAGGACAAGCACCGACGCATCCTTGAGGACGCGATCACTCTGTGAGCGGCCGCGACGCCGAGCTGATATCGCACATCATGGTCGCCGCGGCCCGGCCTCCCCGCGTGTGTGCTTCAAAGGCGGTTTGTGGAGATATGTTGTGATTGTTGTATGAATGTGAGCTAGCTTGAGATTGTGACAATGGTTTCATATCCGCCGTTTCATCCTGACAGCGGCTCGAGACCGCGGTCGATGACGAGCGAGGAGTTCGCTGCGGCGTTTCCGAGCGAGAGCCACTACGTGGAGTGGAAGGCCGGCGCCGGCGGCTCCGCCATCCAGAAGGCGATCGTCGGGTTCTCCAACGCCGATGGCGGCGTGGTGATGATCGGTGTGGACGACTCGGGCCGCCCGGTGGGCAAGACGCTCGACGCTGGCCTGCACAGAAGGATCTGGGAGGTGGTCAACAACGTGGAATCGCCTGGGAGCATCGAGATGGACCGGCTTGATGTCGACGGCATCGAGGTTGCCGTCGTGTCGGTCAGCCGCCGCCGGCAGGGCCTCGCTCAGACTTCTGACGGGACTGTGCTGGTTCGCAGAGGCAAGCAGAACCTGCCTTTGACGGGAGCCGCGCTCATGGAGTTGGTCTCGCAGCGGGTGCAGGACAGCTTCGACAGCAGCCTGTCGCGGTGGCCGCTGTCGGCTGCTGATCGGGAGTTGCTGTCGCTTCTGTGCGCCGCGTTCGGGATCGATGCGAGCCTGCACGACCGGGACCGCGCGGACGCGCTGGAGGAACGGGGCATGGCGGTGCGCCGCGGCGGCGAGGCCGTGCTGACGAAGGCGGGGGCGCTGTTCTTGGTGCGCGGCGCCGCCGGCGAGTTCGGGAAGTGCTTCGTGGAAGTGTTCCGCTTCCCACGGCACGCAGCCGAGCACGACCGGCGAACGGTCATCGAGGGCACACCGGCCGAGCAGGTCGAGGCCGCGACCAGATGGGTCGACGACGAGCTCGGGTTCGACCTCGTCGTCGGCCGCAGGCGCCACGAGATGAGGCGCCTGCCGGTCAGAGCGCTTCGCGAGGCGATCGCCAACGCGGTGGCGCACCGCGACTACCAGCTCGCCGGCTCGGCGGTGGAGGTCCGCATCACCGCTCAGGCAGTCACAATCACCTCTCCTGGGGGCTTCGTCGCTCCGGTGACCGGCGAGAACCTCACCAGCGCCCACGCAGCCCGCAACCGGCGCGTGATCCAGGCCCTGCGGGCGTTCGGGCTCGCCGAGGACGCAGGCCGAGGCATCAGGGTCATCGTCGAAGAGATGGCCAACGACCTGCGGTGTGAGCCGACCTTCGCCGAGGACCCCAAAGGGCACGTCACCGTGCGGCTGCCCATCGAGAGCCCGGTCTCGCCCGAGGAGCGGGCATGGACCCGAGACCTCGAATCGCGCGCCGTCCTGCAAGCCGACGACAAGCTTGTGCTGATCGAAGCCGCCCGCGGCACAGAGTTGACCAACGCCGTAGTGCGCTCGCTGCTCGACACTGACAGCTTCGGGGCCCGCCAATGCCTTCAACGGCTGCGCGACAGCGGGCTGATCGACCAAGACGGCGACCGCCGCGCCGCCCGCTACCGCCTCTCTGCGACCCTGCGGCGGCCCGCATCCGTCGGGCTCGACCGCGCCGGGCTCCGCGAGGCGATCCTGGAAATGGCCGCGAGCGGCCCGGTCACGAACTCGACGGTGCGCCACCAGCTGGGCCTCTCGCGCAGCGAGGCCGTGACCCTGCTCAAGAACCTAGTCGCCGACGGCCGCCTCGAGATGCGCGGCTCCAAACGCGGGTCGCACTACACGCCGCCGGCACGCCGCTGAACCGGCCACGGCCCTCCCACACCGCCCGCAGCGGCCGACAACCCGTGCGCGAAATTCGTCACTGTTTCCCGAGCCTGGGAACCACGCAGGGTCTGGCTCAGGGGTGGATGCCCTTGATTTGTCCCTCAAGATAGCGACCCGAAAGTGGGTATCTTGCCGCCTCTAGCCGGGTGTGGCTGGGGGGACGAGCACCTTCGCCCAGTCATCCATGACCTGACGTCGGGCAGCGAGCAGGTCGGATCGCTGGTATGCCCGCTCCACGGCCCCGGCCGTGTGCGCCAGCGCCGCCTCGGCGACCTCGCGGCGCACACCGGTCTCGGCGCACCAGGTCCGGAACGAAGCCCGCAGACCATGGGGCGTGAAGCCCTCGAGGCGGGTGAACCGGCTCAGCGAGCCGCTCGTCAGCGTCATGCCCCTCGGCGAGCGGAACACCAGTCCCGAGCCCGTGCCGAGGTTGCGGGCCTCGTCGAGCGCGGTCATCGCCACCGGCGAGAGCGGCACCACATGCGGCCGGCCGGTCTTGGTGCGCCCACGGGGCACAGACCAGGTCCTGGCGTCCAGGTCGATCTCCTCCCAAGTGGCGAGCCGGGCTTCGGCGCTGCGAGTGACAGTGGCGGCCACGAACCACAGGCAGGCCACCGCCGGGCGCCACAGCTCCGATGAGGAATCGAGCTTGGCGAACACCGCGGCGAGTTCGCCGTGGGGCAGGCTGGCGAAGTGCTCAGCCGGCGTGCCGTTGTAGCGGGGCAGTGCAGCGGACAGCGGCGGGCCCGCGGGGTCGTCGCTGCGGTGGGCCTCAGCGATGGCCCAGCGCATGACTACACTCATCCGGGTCTTGACCTTGCGGGCGGTCTCGCGCTTTGTGTGCCAGATCGGGAGCAGGACGCGCACCAGGTCGGCGGTCGTCACCTGGTCGACCGGCATGGAGCCGATCCGGGGGTAGGCGTAGCGCTGCAGCGAGGATCGCCAGTTCTCCTCCGACTTGCCGCCCTCCTTCCAACCCCCTCGGTGGGCCTCGATCACGAGTTCGGCGGCCTCGGCGAAGGTCGGGATGCGGCCCGCCGGACGCTCGGCGGTGGGGTCGCCCCCGGCCCGGGCGATCTTGCGGTACTCGTAGGCGATGTCGCGGGCCTCGGCCAGCGTCGTGTATGCCACCGATCCCAGCCCGACGTCTCGGCGCCTTCCGCGGATCGTGCCCCGCCAAACCCACTGCTTGGACCCTCCCGGCGCCACCCGCAGGATCAGACCGTGCTGGTCGTAGTACTTGCCCGGCGTCTTGATGCCCCGGACGCCGGCTGCGGTTAGCTTCCCCATCCCTGAACCTCTAGGAGGCTGCTGAGCAACTGGTGGTGCTGCCGGTGCCGGGCCGGGTTTGCGGGGCCTGGTGGTTGGGTTGGGGCTGGTGGGGGTGTGGTGGTTGTGGCGGGGCCGGGCTCGCGGTGCCGGGGGCGGGAGTTAGAGGGTGAATGCGCCGCCGGTGAAG
>LXNI01002431.1_pt1 | contig 12912 bp, 11 predicted proteins | sample 809091 | NCBI WGS metagenome assembly LXNI01 (sample SAMN04870527, study PRJNA318959) | sponge metagenome | biome: 01000161; feature: marine sponge reef; material: water | host: Sarcotragus foetidus | place: Greece: Milos, Mediterranean Sea | collected 2013-05-29 | depth 5-7 m | reverse complement strand
TGGTGAATATGCTGGCCAGGATAGGGCAGGAATTAAGCATTACCACACGGCCGAAAAAAGCGGCATGAGTCGAGTTTTCCTCCCAGCTAATATGAGGATTGCTTCTTCACTATTGTAAAAGTAGATAGTCTCCAGCCGACGACGTTAGTGGGAACTGCCGCTTGAGCAGATTGCCAAGGCGCATGCTATTATGGCAGGCAGTGTGCATATCGGTAGAATCCTGTTGGTCAATGAATGACTGCCTGATGAATAACACATACGATCATTTATCCGTGGAATGCGCGGAAAAGGTATTGCGCGTCACGATTGAACGTCCCGAAAAGCTTAATGCGATGAGCCGGGATACGCTGCGCCAACTGCATGATGCGTTCACACACTACCGGGATGCTGAGTCCATCGTGCTGGCGATACTCACCGGGGCGGGTGAGAAGTGTTTCACCGCGGGCGGTGATCTGAAAGACCTTGATGCGGTGCGCACTGTTGCACAGACCCGGGCAATGGCAGACTTGGGCAAGCAGGCGCTGGATGCGATCCGCAACTTTCCGGTCCCCGTGGTGGCTGCCCTGAACGGCGCGGCCCTGGGGGGTGGCGCGGAGCTGGCCATGGCCTGTGATTTCCGGGTTGCGGCGGGGACGGCGCAGATCGGCTTTATCCAGGGAAAACTCAATATCACTACCGCATGGGGCGGCGGCGCGGATTTGATAGAGCGCATCGGCGCCGCGCAGGCGCTGTACCTGCTGGGCAGTTGCCGGCTGCTTGATGCCGGGGAGGCGCTCAGGCTGGGGGTGATTGACGCCTGTTGCCGGGGTGACGAGACGCTTGCACAGTGCCTGGATAATTTCATCGCCCCCTGGCTCGCGCGCCGCGCGGCGACCGTGCGCGGCTACAAGGCATTGAGAAATCGTGCCCGTGACAACATCACTCAGCCGTTAAGCGAACTTGAAACGGATACGTTTATACAACGTTGGCTGCATGATGACCACTGGCAGGCGGCCGCGGCCGTGTTGAACAGGAAAAGGTAGTTTGAGAGTTACCCGGGCGCTGCCTGTGCCTGCATGATAGTGACCGCGATGAACGATTCAGAAAAATTGCCGCCCGAACCGAAGCCGGACGTGCATACCATCACCGGTGAGGAAGCGCCGGCGCAAACAGCGCAAGGACCGCAGCGACGGACGCTGAGAACCTGATGCCGCCGGATGACATCATTGCCGCAGTCGGGCGCTTGCTGGCATGAGCGCGGCAAGCAGTGCAAACATCCAGCGCTTGCAACTTGCGCGCACTCTCAGCAAGGTTGCCAAAGCCGGTATCAAGGAGATACTGGCCATGCCGGATAACCCGGAAACGTTCTGCCGCGCCCGGCGTATCGGCATCACCGGGCCACCGGGCGCGGGCAAGAGCAGCCTCATCGCCGCCTGGGCGCGCGCACGGCTGGAGCAGGGCAACCGCGTGGGCGTGCTGGCGATTGATCCCAGCAGTCCGCTCACGCAGGGCTCAATCCTGGGCGATCGCATTCGCATGGAAGACGTTATCAATAACGAACGCTTCTACCTGCGCTCTGTTCCCAGCGGTCGCCATAACGACGGGCTGTGTCATAACGTCGTTAATTTACTTGATGTATTTGAGCAATATCATTTCGACGACGTGGTGCTGGAGACGGTGGGGACCGGCCAGGCAGACCATGACATCCGCGCCCTGGTTGATACCGTGGCGCTGGTGTTAAACCCGCAATCCGGCGACATCGTGCAGGCCATGAAAGCCGGCGTAATGGAGATTGCCGATATTTTCGTGGTCAACAAGGCAGACCTGGGCGGCGCCCGCCTGACGGCACAGGAACTGCGCAGTGTGCTGGACCTGTCGGCACATGAAAACGCCTGGCGTCCACCCATCGTCAACGTATCCTGCCGGGACCACAGGGGCATTCAGGAGCTGAACGGACATATTGACGAACACCAGGCATGGGTCAGGGAACACGTCGCGCCCGCTACCCTCCGGCGCCGCCGCCAGGATTACCAGTTGGCGCAGCTAATCGCCGCACAGGCGTCTCAATACCTGGCTGAAAATGCAGGCGCCTCGGGCAATCTGCGGGAAAGATACGAGCAGCTCGTCAAGTCGATTGCCCACTCCGATAATTCTCGCCGCACCGGGGACGGACTTGAGTCCGTCCCCATTACTATTTCCGATAATTCTTGAGCAACACGTAGAGGGCGCCGGTGCCGCCGTCCATCGGGCGCGCCGAGCAGTAGGCCAGTACTTCCCGGCGTTGTTGCAACCATTTTCCGATCAGGCTTTTGATGGTGGGCCGGCCCTGTTTGGAGCGCAGGCCCTTGCCGTGGATGATGCGCACACAGCGCTGGTTACGGGTCAGGCAGAGTTTGAGAAAGTCCGACAGGCTCTCCTTGGCGTGCTGCACGGTATAGCCGTGCAGGTCCAGTTCCGCGGCGACCGCGAACTGCCCGCGCCGCAGTTTTCTGAATACCTTGTCCTGCACGCCGGCGCGTTGGTACAGCAGTTCATCCCCGGTTTCCATGGCCTCGGTGTCGAAGAAGCCCTGCGCCATCTCCTGCGCGACCGTGGTGTCATCCGCGCGGCGTTGCGCGGCCACGGGTGGCGGCTTGTCGGGGCCTGGTTGAGCCCGGTCCTGCCTGACGGGAGTCACCTCGCCCACCGCGCGCCGGAACAGGTCGGTGTCGTCCCGGTCTGATTTTCGGTAACGTTTCATCCCCGCTTTTTCCTCGGCAAGCGGCTTGCCAGCCAGGGTGAGCGCAGGGCAAGCAGCAGGCACAGGGTAAGGCCATAGAGCGCCGGCGGCAGGATATCCGCCTTGACCAGCCACAGGTAGTGGAAGATAACCAGGATGGCAATGAGGTAGATCAGGGAATGCAGCCGGCGCCAGTTTTTCCCCAGCCGTTGCGCCATCCGGTTCGTGGAGGTCACTGCCAGCGGGATGAGCAGTACAAACGCGCTGAACCCCACGGTGATATAAGGCCGTTTCGCCACGTCCAGAACAATCTCGTTCCAGTCGAAGAACTGGTCCAGCACCAGGTAGGTGCAGAAGTGCAGGCAGGCGTAAAAAAATGCAAACAGCCCCAGCATGCGCCGGAACCGGATCAGCGAGTTGTTGCGGGTGAGCTTCCGCAACGGCGTAATCGACAGGGTAATGAGCAGGAAGTTGAGCGCCCACTCGCCGGTGAAATGCGTGATCTCCTTGATCGGGTTGGCGGTCAGGTTATTGGTAAAACCGTTATACACCAGCGCGCAGAACGGCAACGCACACACCATGAACAGGATCGGTTTATGCCAGCGCGCGTTCATTCCTGCTTCCTGTGACCGTTCGTGCTGCCGTCATCTGATACTCATTACAGGGTCCGTTCCCCCCGTTGGAGCAACGAACAATCAGTGTTTGGTACTGGTACTTGTATTCAGGTGTTCAATATTACGCTTAATCAGCGCCTCAATGGCGCGTAGTTGCTTCTTTTCGTCCCTGGATACGAAAGAAATAGCCTGGCCGCTGGCGCCCGCCCGTCCGGTGCGGCCGATACGATGTACATAATCTCCCGGTGTGTGCGGCAAGTCAAAATTAATGACTATAGGCAGTAACTCGATATCGATGCCGCGCGCGGCGATGTCAGTGGCAACCAGCACCTGTATCTTGTTCTTTTTGAAGCTATCCAGCGCCTTGGTGCGCTGTGCCTGACTTTTGTTACTGTGAATTGCAGAGGCGGTGATTGAATTCTTGCCCAGTCGTTTTACCAGCTTGTCTGCGCCATGCTTGGTACGGGCAAAAACCAGTACCTGCTCGTGAGTATCCCGCACAAGTTCACACAACAATCTGGCTTTGCTTTCCTTCTCGACCCAGTACAGTTTCTGTGAGATTGCCGCAACTGTCGAGTTACGAGGGGACACGTCTATTTCTATGGGGTTTCTGCAAATCGTGCCGGCCAGTTGGCGAATTTCCCTGGAGAACGTGGCTGAAAACATCAGGTTTTGCCGGCGCTGTGGAACAAGTTTCAAAATTCTGCGTATGTCCGTGATGAAGCCCATGTCCAGCATCCGGTCAGCCTCATCCAGTACCAGCAATTCCATATCGTCGAAGCGGACGGCTTTCTGTTGGTAAAGGTCCAGCAAGCGTCCCGGTGTTGCCACCAACAGGTCGACGCCGCGTCGCAGCGCGCGCAGTTGGGGAGTAATGCTGACTCCGCCGAATACCACCGCTGAGGTGAGCCGTTCATTCTTGCCGTAGGTCAGAATACTCTGGTGTACCTGGGCTGCCAGTTCCCGTGTCGGCGTCAGGATCAGCGCCCGCGCCCGTCCGGGCTTGGCCCTGGCATTGGCGCCTAATTGTTGCAGCATGGGAAGCACAAACCCGGCGGTCTTGCCGGTGCCGGTCTGGGCGGCCGCCATCACGTCGCCGCCGGAAAGAACGGCAGGTATTGCCTGGGCCTGAATAGGGGTTGGAGTGGTATAGCCCGTATGCGCAACCGTGCGCAACAGGGAGTCGGATAATCCGAGTGTGGTAAAAGTCATATATTTCTCATTGTCAAATGTATTTTGCAGGCATACACAGCCCTTCGGCTCCGCGATCAGGCGAAGCGATTGGCGCTGAATAACCAATGAATGTGTTCCCCGGACGGATGACGTCAGGTTGCACGGGTGTGCAATCGATAGATAATGTCCGGAGTTCGAAACCGCGGGTAGACCGGTGACAAAAGCAGAAAAAAGACCTATAACTAAAGATAATGCACTCGCAGCCAAGCATTACTCAATGCTGCGATAACCAACTATATCATGAAATTAAGGAGATTGCTTAAGAAATCTTTTTATGCTGACCCCAACTATCCAACTCCCGCTGTGCATTGAGTTAATTCATCGAAACAAGTATCATGGCAGCAGGTTTTGGTAAACGTGTTTGACCTCTAAATTGGCTACCTCTGTTTTACCTCCGCAGCGACGCTGCCGGATACCTGACAACTTGCCCAGCAAATATCCATTGTCCGGCAGTCATGGGATTTCATTTAATGGAACCTCTAAAAATGCCATCCTTGGCATTTTTAGAGACGGAAACGAAAAATTGCGATTTTCCGTTTCCTTCATTTTCAATCACTTAGGTGCTTGAAAATGGCAGCATATCCCTATGCTGCACGGGCACCTCTAATTTTTAGAGGTGCCCTTAACCTGAAGCGTTTACTGTTGCCTGTTGTCCTGTTACTGCTCGTTGCTTCAACCCGGGCGAATGAGCCACAACTCCCTATCCACAGCACGGATCATGCGCCGGTTATCGATGGTGTGCTGGATGATGCGGCCTGGCAGGATGCGACCCGGGTAACGGCGTTCTACCAGCGCGTGCCGGTTGAGGGGGCGCCTGCCAGCGAAGCGACGGAAGCGTACCTGACGTACGATAGCGCCATGCTGTACGTGGGGGTGCGCATGCACGACAGGAACCCGGATGCCATTGTCGCCAGGGAATTACGAGAAGATGAAGACGGCATCAGTGATGACATCTTTACCGTTGTGATTGACAGCATGCTCGACCGGAAAAATGCATTTGCCTTTTATATCAACGCATTGGGTACAAAAGGCGAGGGCCGTATTGAGAACAACTCCACATTTCGTATCGAGTGGGACGGCATCTGGTACGGCGCCGCCAGTCGTGACAACAAGGGCTGGATCGCCGAGTTCGGTATTCCATTCAAAACGCTGTCCATGGATACCCACGCGCCGGCCTGGGGGCTGGAACTGGAACGCTATATCAGGCGCCGTAATGAATTCGCAACCTGGGGCAACCATGACCAGGACAAATCCTTTACCTACGTGGCCGCCTACGGCGATTTAGTGGGCCTGGAGGGCCTGGACCAGGGGCTGGGCCTGGACATAAAGCCCCAGGCGGCAGGCCGTTATCGGCGGCGCTTTGACAGTGACGACAAGGATACCACCCTGAAACCCGGCGTCGAAGTGATCTACAAGGTCAATCCCTCCCTGAACGGATCGCTGATCGTCAACCCGGATTTTTCCAACGCCGTGGTCGATGACATCAAGACCAACCTGACCCGCTTCAACCTGTTTTTCCCGGAACAGCGCGATTTTTTTGTGCGTGATGCGGATGTCTTCGAGTTCGGCGGCCTCACGGAAGTAAACGGCATCCCGTTTTTTTCCAGGCGTATCGGCCTGCCGTTCGACAGGGAAAACCCGGAACCGCTGGATATCGATATCGGCGCCAAGCTGAGCGGGCGCGTGGGGCGCTATACCCTGGGCCTGCTCAACACGCAGATGGCCGGCGGACAGGGGATCGGAGCAAAAAACCTGTCGGTGGCGAGGATTGCCGGGGATATACAGGCCGAATCCAGGCTTGGCGCCATGATGACCTATGGCAATCCGGTCGCTGGCGCCGATAACGGCGTCGCCGGCATCGATTACCGCTACCGCAACAGCAACCTGTTTGGTTCCCAGGTGTTCGTGGCCGATGCCTACGCCATGAAGTCTTTCAGCGAGGGTATCGACAACGACGAGTGGTCCTACGGGTTGACGCTGGACTTCCCCAATGACCGCTGGAATGCCAGGGTGCGGTACCAGGAAATCCAGGACAACTTCAATCCGGCCCTGGGTTTTGTCAACCGCGCGGGTATCAGGTTGTACGAGGGCGACTTGCGTTACCGGATAAGACCCTCAGACAACCGCTTGCTCAGGGCGGCCAATTGGGGGTTCAAGTCTTCCTTCACCACGACCCTGGATAACGAGCTTGAGAGTGGCCGCGTGTACCTGCGCTTTTTTGACCTGGAAAGCCATGCCGGCGACCAGGTTCAATTCTGGGGCAACTGGCAGCACGAAACCCTGTTGCAACCGTTTGCCATCCAGCCCGGTGTGCACGTCCCCACGGGCGATTACGATTTTTACTTCCTGTGGGGCAAGCTGACTACGGCAACCCACCGGCCTGTTGCCATTGAAGTCACGTCCAAAATCGGCGAGTTCTATGACGGCGACATCATCGACATATTGGCGCTCCTGCGCTGGCGGCCGACGCCCAATTTTTACATCACCCTGGAACGCCAGGTGTTCGACGTGGACCTGCCCGCGGGCGACTTCAAGTTTGAGATCAACCGCGCCCGTTTCAACATCAACTTCACCCCGACCCTGTCCTGGACCAACTACCTGCAACAGGAATCGGAAACCCATATCATGACGCTGCAAAGCCAGTTACGCTGGATTATCGTCCCGGGCAATGAACTGACGGTAACGCTGAACCACGACTGGGCCAGGGACAACGGCTCATACAAGCGCACCGAGGCTGATCTATTTGCCCGCCTGGTGTGGACACACAGGTTTTAGCTGTGATAATTTCGGGAATGATGCAGAAAGTGGCGGATTCCGTGGGAGATGAATTTGTCGCCGCCGAATCCAACGCCTGAATGCGGCCAACCAGCCTGTACAAGGGCGACCTGTAGCCCGTTGCTGCCGGAACCGGCGGCCCCCACTCGATGAATCATGCAAATCTGATATAGTAATCAAATGACCGATACATTCACCAAAACACCGGGCTCCCGTTCCCTCGCGGATCTCGCCCCTGAGCAAGTCAGACACGTGGTCGATGGGTACACCGCGCTGCACGACGACGACGCCACCACGGAGCAGAGAAAGCAGCATTACCAGTTGATGGTCAATCACTACTACGACCTGGTGACCGATTTCTACGAGTTCGGCTGGGGCCAGTCCTTTCACTTTGCCCCCCGGCGGCGCGGTGAGAGCTTCAAGGCATCGCTGCTCAGGCACCAGCATTTTCTCGCCGAACGGCTTTCCCTGGAACCGGGGATGCAAGTGCTCGACGTGGGCTGCGGGGTAGGGGGGCCGATGGGCAACCTGGCGCGCCATACCGGCGCCGGCTTTACCGGCATCAACAATAACGCCTACCAGGTCGAGCGGGCCAGAGCGCACACCCGGGACATCCGCTCGTTGTGCAGTTTCATACACGGCGACTACATGCAGGTGCCCGAAAGCGATGGCAGCTACGATGCCGCCTTCGCCATCGAGTCCCTGCCCCACGCGCCGGACAAGACCGCAGTGTTCCGGGAGATCCTGCGCGTGCTGTGTCCGGGGGCCTGTTTTGCGGGCTACGAATGGTGTCTTACCGATGGTTTCGACCCCCGCAACGCAGAGCACCAGCGCATCAAGAAAGCTATTATGATGGGGAACGGATTGCCGGATATCGCCTCCACACCGGAGATTGGCGCGGCCGCGCGCAGTGCCGGGTTCGATGTGCTGGAAACCCGCGACCTGGCGCCGGAATCGGACCCGGAGACGCCCTGGTACCGCGCCTTGCAGGGCCGCGATCTCAGTCTTGCAAGTATTCCGCGCACGCCGGCCGGCCGCGCCCTGACCAACCTGGGGTTAAGGGTTGCGGAGAGATTGCGGTTGGTTCCGCAGGGCACTACCATGGTCAGCACGCTGCTGAACAGGGCGGCGGACGCGCTGGTCGAGGGTGGCGTACACGGTATTTTCACTCCGGTGTTCTTCTTCCTGCTTCGTAAACCGGCAGAGTGAATGAAGTACGTTTTTGACCCCGACGTCCTGCGCGAAGTCGCCCATTCCCACCTCGACCTGCCGCTGGAGGAGATGTTGCCTGCAATCGCCCGGGACCTTGCCGAACGCTATCCCGGCCGGATCGATACCAGTCCCGAGTGGCGGCATTATTTATGTTATAGGTTACAATACACAAGGGAACTCCGGGTTATGTGAGTCTTCCAGGGTAATAATTCCAGGAGATAAAGAATAATGAGTGAAGCCGTTAACCCCAAAGTGGGGGTGATATTCAAATCCTACGAGCCGCTGGCGTCCATGCAGGCGTATGCGCGCCAGACCGAGGAATCCAACCTGATGGGCGGGTTCTGGATTGCCGAGGCCTACCACTGGTTCCGCCAGTACGGGCTGGAGGCCCGGGGCTGTTTTACCACCCTGGCCGCGGTCAGCGTGGCGACGGAAAGAATACCCATCGGGCTCGGCATCACCTCGCCCTACATGCGCCACCCCACCATCCAGGCGTCCGAGGCGGCGGGCATCGACGAATTGTCCGGCGGCCGCTTCATCATGGGCATCGGCGTGGGCAAGGTGGGCATCGAGTACCTGGAATACGACCTCGAGAAGCTGAGGCCGGTCGGCGTCCACCATGAATCCATGGAGATCATGCGCAAGGTGTTTGCCGGGGAAGCATACGAGTACAAGGGCAAATATTTTGGATCTTCCATGCCGGCATACGACCGGGCCGGCGATGGGTTGCGCACGGAAATCCCTATCTACGTGGGCGCCACCGGGCCGTTCATGCAAAAACTCAGCGGCCGCGAGAGCGACGGCATGCTGCTGGCGGGGCTGACTTCTCCCCCCTTCGTAAAATACGCCCGTGACAACATGGAGGCCGGCGCCGCCAAAGCGGGACGCACCCTGCCTGCCGACTTTCCGGTGGGGGGCGTGATCCTCTGTTCCTGCTCCCGGGACGGCGACAAGGCGCGGGATGCCACCCGGCCCTACACCGGGACCTACGTGGTCAACAAGATCAGGAACATAAAAAATGATGTGATCCTGGCCGGTTCGGGCCTGCCGGACTCCGCCTGGGACCCGTTCCGCCAGGCCATTGCAGACGGTACCCAGGACCATGTCACCCAGCACGTGACCGATGAGATGATGCGCCGCTTCACCGTGATCTCTGGCACGCCGGAGGATTGCCTTGAAATCACCCAGGAACTGGTGGATGCGGGCTTGAACCTGCCCTTGCTGGAAGTGGTCGGCGCCAGTGAGGCCGATAACCTGGAGACCATCCGCCTGATGGGCGAGGAGGTCGTGCCGAATTTGAGACCGGCGACATGATGGAACAGCGTCTGGCGGAGAGAACGTGAAAATTGGAAAAAAACAATGAAATTAGCAACATTTAACATCAACAGCAGCGGTAAACGCACCATCGGGGTGTACCATAACGGCGCCTACATAGACCTGGTCACCCTGTCCGGCGGGTTGTTGCCGGCGGACATGATCGAGTTTCTCAAGGGCGGAGAGGCCATCATGGACCAGGCCCGCACCCTGCTGGCCGGGGTCGGGGGCAGTGCAGGACAGTACGTTTATGCGGCAGATGAAGTCACCTTGCAATCCCCGGTGCCGTTGCCCGGCAAGATCGTGCATACGTCCTGCAATTTCGACTCCCACCTGGAGGAGCTGACCACCTGGAACGACCCGGAATGGGAGTCCCACAACTGGGGCGACTTCCACTTCGAGCACCCGACCGGCTTCCTGGAAGCGCCGTCGTCCGTGGTGCCCAGCGGCGCCGGGGTCGAGATCCCGGTGTTCACGAAACAACTGGATTACGAGATCGAGATCGCCATCATCATTGGCAAGGAGGCGTACAAGGTGGGTGTGGAGGAAGCTTTCGATTACGTGGCGGGTTATACCATCTTCAACGACCTGTCCGCGCGCGACATCCAGGCCCGCGAACATTCCAACAAGGTGATCCTGATGGGCAAGAGCTTCAAGGGTTCCTGTCCCCTGGGCCCGTGGCTGGTGACCCTGGATGAACTTGACGACCCCCACGACCTGGACATGAAACTGCGCGTCAACGGCGACGTGCGCCAGGACGCCAACACCGGGCAGATGCACTACAAGACCGCGGAACTGGTCTCCTGGTGGTCGCACATGGGCCTGTACCCCGGCGACGTCATTACCAGCGGCAGTCCTCCCGGCGTCGCGGCCGGCATGGAATCACCCAGGTGGCTGCAGGCGGGGGACACGGTGGATGCGACCATTGCAAAACTGGGGACTTTAACGACCAGGATTATATAATTCCAAATTTGGGGTCAGAGTAAAAACTCATAACTGGTATTGCCCATGTCTGAGATTACGAATATGAAAGACCGTCAGGGGACGGATTTAAATCCGTCCCCGAATCCCGTATATGCTGTGCATCTATGCTAAACGTATCAGGTATAAATAACGTGTTAAACAGGCAAGGTATAAATAATGAATGCTGAAGTGAATAAGGAACTACTGGCCCGGGCCATCGATCACATCGACCGGCAGCGCCTGGTAAAACTGGTGATGGACCTGGTGGACATCCCCAGTCCCACCGGTGAAGAGGAGGGCGTTGCCCGCGCCCTGCACGAGATTTTCGGTTCGGCCGGGTTTGACGCGACCCTGCAACCCATCGGCGATGACCGTTACAACGCCATCGGCCGTCTGCAAGGCGAGGGCGGCGGCAAGTCACTGATGTTCAACGGCCACCTGGATACCTCGTTCGGCCCGGAGCAGGCCCATCGCGGCATCGGCTACCAGTGCAAGGCCACGCTGGTCGATAATGAATGGATCTACGGCATGGGCTCGTTCAACATGAAGAGCGCCATGGGCACGTATATCGTCGCCACGGAGGCGATCCGCAAGGCTGGCATCAAGCTGGCCGGCGACGTGGTGATCGCCGGGGTGGCCGGCGAGATAGAGAAGGCGCCGGTAAACGACTTCGAGGGCAGGCAGTACCAGGGCTACGGCGTCGGCACCAAGTTTGCGATCACCCACGGCGCGGTGGCCGATTTCTGCATCCTGGGCGAACCCACCAACATGATGCTGATCCCGCGCCACTGCGGCACCACCTGGCTCAAGATCACCGTGCCCGGACGTCTGATCCATACCGCCTGGTCCAAGGTGGAGACCAATGCGATCAACAAATCCAGGAAGGTGCTGGATGCCATCCACGACTGGATCCCCGGTTACTGCGCGCGCAACCGGGTGGGCGATTTCCAGCCCCGGGTGAACGTCTCGGCCATCGAAGGAGGCTGGCCCTGGCGCGGCGCCCGTACCCCGGACAACTGCTGCATCTACCTGGACGTCAGGACCATACCGGGCGTGATGCCGGTCCAGGTCTATAACGAAGTGCGAGCAGTCATTGCGGACGTGGCAAGCGCCAACGAGGAACTGGCCGGCGTGAAGGTGGAGATCTTCCTGTCCGCGCCCGGCACCTCCATACCGGACGACCACGAACTGGTGCAGACCGTCATCCGGGCGCACACCGACCAGTTGGGAGAAGCGCCGCAGATGGGCATGGAAACCTGGTACAGCGATGCCGCGCACATGAACCGCTATGGCATCCCCACGGTCAATTACGGCTCAGCGGGGCGCATCCGCACCACCGGCGGCGGCGGGTTCTCCACCGCCCAGGGCGAGGCAGTCCACATCGGCGACATGCTGGATATCATCAAGGTCTATATCCAGTCCATCCTGATGGTCTGCGGCGTTGCGGAGTGAATGGGCTCTACTAATCCTGACGATGTCCTGGCATGGTGCAGTGACGATCTGCAGGAGTTGACGCAACGCGCGGCGGCGTTGCGTGATGAGGGCCATGGACGGGTTGTTTCCTATTCCCCCAAGGTCTTTATCCCCCTGACCAAGCTGTGCCGCGACGTGTGCCACTACTGTACCTTCGCGCAACCGCCGCGGGCCGGGCAACGGGCCTATATGAGTATCGACGAGGTGCTGGACATAGCCCGGGCCGGCGCCGAGGCGGGTTGCCACGAGGCGCTGTTCACCCTGGGGGACAAGCCGGAACTGCGTTACAAGGTTGCGCGGGATGAACTGGAGGAACTGGGCCATACCTCGACCCTGTCCTACCTGCGGGCCGCGGCGCAGGCGGTGCTGGACGAGACCGGACTGCTGCCGCACATGAACCCCGGCGTGATGACGCAGGCTGAACTTGAGGACCTGCGCACGGTATCGGTATCCCAGGGGCTGATGCTGGAGAGCAGTTCCGCGCGCCTGTGCGAGCAAGGCGGCCCCCATTACGGTTCGCCCGACAAGAAGCCGCAGGTGCGCCTGGATAGCATTGCCGCGGCAGGCGCGGCGCGGGCGCCGTTTACCAGCGGCATCCTGATCGGCATAGGCGAGACCCGCCGTGAACGC
>LXNI01002430.1_pt1 | contig 12916 bp, 12 predicted proteins | sample 809091 | NCBI WGS metagenome assembly LXNI01 (sample SAMN04870527, study PRJNA318959) | sponge metagenome | biome: 01000161; feature: marine sponge reef; material: water | host: Sarcotragus foetidus | place: Greece: Milos, Mediterranean Sea | collected 2013-05-29 | depth 5-7 m | reverse complement strand
ACCTCAAAACACCGCCTGATATTCGCGAATCAAGGTAGTGCTTGTGCTCTTCAGTTCGCCCGCGCTTACTGCTGGCGGTGCTGGCGCTTGCTACCTCGTTACCACCACCATTACATGGGACGGAAATGGGAACTCCACGTCCACCACCACAGTGACGCCCATTCCGTGCCCTGCTGCGCCGATGGGACCCCGGCCATCACCACTGGAGGTCGACACTACCGACCCCACCCCAGAAGGAGTTACTCCCTCTGGCAACCAAGTCGCCTGCACTACACTTGGTACTGGACTACGGAGGGGAGATCAAGCTCAGATTGACTTGGGCCTTCTGATGCTTGGTGCGTCCTCTGTTGAGGAAGCTCAGGCCATCTGTCAAGGTTGATGGTCCGTGGACAGGCTGGTCTGCCGTTCCAACACGAAAGGTCGTCCGGTTCGCGGCTCGAGGTTGCTGCTGGCGGCCGGGGCGCTTGCAAGCACCGTCCCGCTCGGCGTGGGGTTCTCGCAGGACTCCCCTCCTGACGCGGCGGCCGTTTCGGTCGTGGACGGCGAAGGTGGCGGCATTGAGGGCGCGGTCGTCCAGGTACTCCGGGCGCCACAGGCAGGTGCGCCGCTTCCTCACGGCGCGCTCCTGATTCGGACACGAACCACCAGCAACGGTGCGATGGAGCGTTGGCTTCCGAGCGTTCGCGGAATGACACTCGTCGTCGATCATCCCCGGTACGCGAGGTTCGTCGGCACTTTCGACGACGGTCGGATGCCAGCGACAATCCGGCTCGGGCCAGGACGGTCTCTAGAGGGACGGGTCTTCTCTTCCGATGGCCGAGAGGCCGCAGGAGCTACTGTTTGTGTGCGTTGGGGAGACGAGAACGCGCCATTCCCCACCGACACTGTGCGCCGATGCGCCGACACCGACAACGACGGTCGGTTTGTCGTTAACGGTCTGTCCACCTTTCCTGAAGCCGAGGTCGTAGCCGAGGCCGAGGGTCATGGCCGGGCCGCGAGAGACATCGCCGGCTCGCCCTGGCCAGATCAACCGATCCTCCTCAGGCTGCCCGCAGAGGCGACCGGCGATGATGCGACTGCCCGCACAGCCAGTTCGGACGGCGTCCGGGTGCAGGTGCTTTCCGCCGCCGGGGTTCCCGTTGATCGCTTCACGATGCGGGTCTTGATCAAGCGGGCCCGGTCCCACTCGACATTCGCCAGGGAGGTCGATCAGGGGACGTCCCCCGTGGTCGTCCCGATTCCCGGGGACGTTGGGCGAGCCGATATCGTGCAGATCGACTTTCAGGCGGAAAACCACCTCCTGTCAGGCACCTACGGCCTATCTCCGAGTCCGGGGCGCGTCATGGACCTCGGCGTCGTGTATCTGGAACCGGGCGCTGTCGTGACCGGACGGCTGTTCGCCGCTGGCGGCGCCCAGCCCGTCGCTGGGTGCGTACTGGAGCTTCTGCCGGCCGGTAATGCACACATTCTGCACCGCCTGCTAGGAAGACAGGACATCACCGTCTCAGACGGCGACGGCGGCTTCCTCCTTGGCGGGCTGAGCGAGGGCCGCTACTATCTACGTACGGAGTGCAGAACAGGGCCGCCTACCGCACGGCTCACTGCCCTCGACGCCTCAGAGCGTGCCGACCTCGGGGAGATATGGATGCCCGCGCCGCGCACCGTTCTGGTGAGAGCGCGCGGGGTAACCCATGGCAGGGTCCGCGTGATGGACCGCTTCCGTGAGATGGAAATGCCTCTGATAACGGCCAATCTCCAACCGACAGGCGGAGGGAACCGAGACGCATCTTCATTCGCGGTGGTCCAGCTCGCATCCGGTCGTTACCGGATCGACCTCGAGGATTCCTCTGGCTCACTCCTCGTGTCGAAGGAGATTCGGGTCGACGTCTACGACCCAGCCGACCGCGTCGAAGTGGATGTCGCGTACCGGGACCGCACCATCCGGAGCGCCCTGACGCTGGACGGCGTTCCGGTGAATGGGGGTCTGGTCGGTTTCGAGCGGATTCCAGGCTCGCGGGCAGGCGCCGGGGTTCTCCAGATCGATGTCCAACAAGGCGACACCGTTACGCACTCGACGACGTTGTGGCCCGGCAGGGCGTTCCTGCGCCAATCCAGGTTGGCAGCGGATGGCTCGTTTACGGTGGAAGGAGCGCCGGACGAGTTCTTGTGGATGACGTGGGTCGCGGCAAACGGTCGAAGCCGTGTCGGCAGGATCTGGCCTAATCGGCCGCTTCCCCAGTTCGAGTTGGGCGGGGCTTCCGTAGTCAGCGGCGAACTGCGGCCGGCAGCAGGCCACGCCCTCACGCCGACCAACGTCGCACTGATCGGCGATCTGGGTCTCGAAGTCGCCGGCGCCTCCACGGCTGAGAATGGGTACTTCACCCTGCCCCCTGCGCCGCCGGGCCACTATCGGCTACAGGCCGACACCGGAGCGGGCCTTGCCCAAACCGAGCTCACTCTGAACGCGCACGTACACCCTCCCTTCCAGACTCTCCAGGTGGACGAGGAGGCACTCGGCGAAGTGGAAGTCCGGCTCGCAACACCAGATGCTCCGATGGTCGGTGCATGGATTCACCTCCTGGGTCCCGACGAAACCTTGGCCGCGGCCGGCCTCGTCGCCGAGGACGGCGTTCTCCGAGCCGACAACGTGCCACCAGGAGAGGTCACGGTTCTCTGGAATCATGGTGGCGCCTGTGTGGGTGCCGACAAGGTGACGGTCGAGGTCGCGCGAACAGCACAGTTGAATCGCACCTTGCCATTGGGCCGCCTGCTGGAGCTCCGGTGCTTGGACCGAAGTTGTGCGGGCGAAACCCTCTCCCTCGTCCGGGTTACCACCGAAGCAGGCGTCAAGGTCGCCCATCACCTGCCCGGAGCACTGCCCGGTACGACCTTCTCGGAGGACGGCCGGGTGGGCCTCGGCTGCTTGACTCCGGGCGCCTACACCGTTTCGCTCTGGGTCGACGAGCGCCGGTGGGGTGCAGAGTTCGAACTTGATCCGGGTCCAGAGGAGGTTCCCGTCACTGTCACCCTTGAGCCGACGCCCGAGTAGGCACGAAGTACGCCCGTCGCTGACCAGCAACCAGCCACCCGCACCTTCCCAAACGCCGCGCTCGACCCTCTGGACACAAACAGTGTCCGGTCGTATAGTCTGTCCATCTCTGTTGGGGCGCTGAACGCGCCAAAAGGACATCCGAATGACCCGCACGATCGCAGCCGCCCAGTTCAAGGAGAAGTGTCTGGCCATCCTGGACCAGGTCGACCCGGATGGCGTGGTGATCACGAAACACGGAAGACCCGTAGCCAAGCTGATCCCGGTCGCGAAGACCTCGGAACATCTGATCGGCAGCCTTAAGGGCAAGATCCGCGTTCACGGCGACATCATGAGCACCGGCGTGAAGTGGGATGCTGAGTCTTGACACCCACATCCTAATCCACAGCCTCGAGGACGCGCTGGATCCTGCAGAGCGTCGGATTCTGGCGGCGGACGAATGGAGCATCTCGGCGATCGTGCTCTGGGAGATCGCCAAGCTCGCGCAACTTGGACGCATCGAGTTCGACCTCACCGACCCGAGGGTTGCCAGGGTCCTGCGCCAGATTCGCGTCTGGCCCTTGACTCCTGCTATCTGCCACGCGAGCTCCGATCTCGACTTCCGTAGCGACCCGGCCGACGAGCTGATCGCGGCAACCAGCATCGTCGAGCAGGTGCCTCTGCTCACGCGGGACGGGAAGATCCGCGCCTCACGGCTCGTGCCGCTCGCTGAGGAGCGGTAGGGCCTCCAGAACCGGTCGCTTGCGCCCTGGCTACGGTCGGCACACCGCACCGCGCGGGTCAGCGGGTCGCAGCCCCTTCTCCGCGTCGGCGAGACTCTCGTTCCGCGCGGCCGCCTCGCCGCCGACCGGCGGCCCTTGACCCAACGATCTGGATACTGCCCGCCGTCGCAAGCTGGGCGCGCCCCGTCCTTCCAGCCCGTCATTTAGTGCCCTTCTCGCTTTCCCCTAAACTGATCCGAGGAGGAACTCAATGAAGCGATTCGCAGTGGTCCTGATGTTACTGGTCCGAGGTATTGCCAAAAGTTGTGGATCAGCGAGTTGATCAGGCAGCGTTCCTGACCTGAGTTCCGTCGTTGAATGCTACTCCTTCTCTGACCAAGGCGACGAGGTGGGGCGCGGTGACTCGTCGCCAGCGTTTCTGTGCCATGTCGAGCAGCTTGAAGGCCATGAGCAGGGCCTTGGTCCGCGAGCCGGCGCCTTTGGTGACGCGCTGGCGTAGCCGCACCGTGGCAAAGGTCGATTCGACCGCGTTGGTGGTCCGCAGGTGCTGCCAGTGCTCGGCCGGGAAGTCGAAGAAACTGAGCAAGCAATCCTGGTCCCTCGTCAGCGACTCGACCGCCTTCGGTGTGCTTGGCGCCGTAGTCCTCGACGAAGCGTTCGATCTCCGCCTCGGCGTCCTCGCGGCAGTCGGCGTACATGATCTCGTGCAGCGCCCGCTTGGCCTTCGCCTGGAGCCGCTTCGGCAGCTTGGCCAGCACGTTCCTCAGCCGATACGCCCAGCATCGTTGCTCCCTGGTCTCGGGCCAGACGTCCCGCACGCACCGCCAGAGACGCAGGGCGCCGTCGCCTACGGCGAGGACCGGCGCCCGCAGCCCCGCGGCGCTTCAGGTCGCGCAAAACGCTCGACCAGCTCTCCGCACTCTCCCGGTAGCCGTCCTCGACTGCGATCAGCTCCTTCGTCCCGTCGCTGCGCACGCCGAGCAGGACCAGCGTGCACAGGCGGTCTTCCTCCAGGCGGACCCGGAAGTGCACGCCGTCTGCCCACACGTAGACGTATTCCTTCTCGCTCAGGTCCCGCCGTCTGAATGACCGGTACTGCTCTTCCCAGGCCGCGGTCATCCGCGCGTCGCTGGAAGGCGACAGACCGACGCCTTGTCCCCCAGCAGGGCGCCGAGAGCTTCCTTGAAGTCGCCGGTGGACAAACCCCGCAGGTACAACACCGGAAGCACCTCTTCGACCTTCGGCGACCGACGCATGGTCGGCGGCAGGATCGAGCTGCTGAAGCTGTAGTCTGGACGGCGATCATCCACCCGCGGCGCTCGCACTTCCACCGTGCCGGCGCGTGTCGTCACCTGGCGCGCTCGAGCGTGGCCGTTGCGCACCACCAGAGCGCGGCCATCCTCCACGCGCTCCGCGCCGTGTCGCTCCACATACTCCGAAACCTCGGCCTCCAGGGCTTCCTTCAGCACCCGGCGGGCGCCCTCGCGGACCAGATCATCGAGAGTCGCCGGCAGCTTCCCCTCTACAGTGGTTTCGACTATCTTGAGCATGGGCGGCGTGTCCTTTCTCCCGGAATCCAACCGGGCGTTGCGTTGAACACCCAGGAGGATACGCCGCCTGATCTACATCATCGGATCCACAATTTCTGGCAGTAGCTCCCCACCACCGCTACGAGCCCCTACCGTTTGGTGGCCGAAGGCGCTAGGTGTCAGTTGAAGGCGGTCAGGAACGACCGCGCTTCAGGACGGCACGTCACGGAAGAGGAGTATCATCAACTACACGGTCGTGCCGGCGTAGAGCGTCAGGCCAACGTCCACGAACCAAAGCATGAGCTTCAGGCGGCCGTTCAGACCGTCGAATCTAGCGTTGACCTCTTCTCTCGCGCCGCCGAACCTGGCGGTGAACTGGTCTTCTCAGACCGATAACCGCGGACTGAAACGCGACGACCTCGCCCCGCATCCCGGTGCGGAAGGTCTGTTTCTCAGCACGCAGTAGGGCGAACTCGCTCTTGACCCGTGCCTCGGACGCCTCGAGGCAGGGAGCTCGTCACGAAACTCGGCGAACAGCTCGTTCAAGGAGTCAACGCGCTTCCTCAGCCCGGCCGACGTGGCGAGCTGCGCCAGTAGTGGTTAAGTCAGCGAACCCCCGGCGCCTGGCTACACCCGCTTCGGCCGCCGAGTCGTTGGGAGCGCGAACGGCTCGGCGCCGGTCGCCACCTCCGTCAGCCACGCGGCGTACCGTGGGTGATCCGCACTCAATCCTCGCGGTGCGCGTACACGAGGACATTCACGTCGGGCAGCAGCAAAGCGCGGCTCCCGGCTCAGCGAACGGGGCGGCGGTACTCGGCCTCGTCGTCGGCGACATCCTGCGTTCGAGGCCGGTCCAGCTCGATTCCGGACCTGGGCCCCTCGCCGCCCACCGTCACGAGCCGAAACGGTCGAGGCGGCTTGGGCTCGCGCCGCTTGAGTGCCTCGTCCAGCGTGTCGGCGATGAACCGGCTCACGCTGAGACGCCGCCTCGCCGCCGCACGTGCATGGCCAGCCGGTCCTCAAGAGATATCGTCGTCCTCATGGTATGCAGAGCGTAACCCGCAGTCATCACGCATCAACTGCGGTCCTGACACGCCGGTTCACGCGAACGACCGCGGCTCAAAGTCCTGAGCGTTGATGATGCTCGCGCTGTTGCCGGTGGCCCGGATCACGAACAGACCCTGACGCTCGGCGTACTTAGTGATGTCGTCGCCGCCGTCAAGGTAGGCGACCGCTCCGTAAACGGTTCGCCCACGGTACTCCGGGTACCATTCCAGAAACCGCGACAGCTTCTCCACGAAGCGGCCGACGCCCTCCGGGCGCAAGGTGGTCTTGACCTCCACCGCTACGACCTCCGCGCCGTTGGTCGCCAGAATGTCGATCTCGAAGTGCTGCCCGTTTCGCCGCTTGCGAGAACGCTGAAGGGTCCCCTCGACCGAAACCCCCCGCGCCTGAAGCAGACGGACGAGGTCGCCTTCAACCAGGCTCTCCATCAGCTTGCCCCACTGAGTCGTGAACAGATTCTCGGCCCGTCTGAGGCGCCGGTCGGTCTCCTGCATGCGCCGGTCCGTCTCCTGCATCTGCGCGGCGACCTCCCGCTGCCTCTCACGGGCCTCGTCCCGGATCTCGCGGATGCTCCGGGTCAGCTCGATGAGGTGCTCCATCGTGACCGGAGCCTCCAGGCTTCCTTCATGTGCGCTCGTCGTCATCGCCGGTTCTCTCGTGTCGCGGCATCCGCGATGCCGGGGGCGCTGGTGTCTGTGGAATACAGGTCGCGAGCGTTTCCCTCAGCATCGGACCGGACGGCTCAGATTATCACTCGTGGACGCCCGGCGGCTCCCCGCCTCGCCGCCGTTCAGCAGGAGTTGGCGCCCGGCCCCGCCGGCCCCGGCGAGACCGGAACCCGTCCTCCACTCGCCAGAGTCCCCAAGAACGCCGACAGACCTCCACAGGATCCAGAATCCCGGATCCTCCTTACACCGTGGGGCTCAAGCGCGCCCTTCTTGACATCAAGACGCTTCATCGTGTAATCCTGTTTCACCTTTCGTACAACTTGATCCGAGGAGGAGCTAAATGAAGCGACTCGCAGTGGCCCTGATGCTGCTGGTTCCGGTCGGCCTGTTCGCCGATGCGCCGGAGACTGCGACCATCAGCGGCACGATCGTTGATCCCGGCGGCTCACCGCTGCCCGGCGTCAGCATCACCCTGTCCAGTGAGCGTGGCGACAAGTTCACGATCACGGACGAGAACGGCAACTACCGCTTCGTGGGCGTCGTCCCCGATGCCTACGCGCTGCAGGCGGAACTTCAAGGGCTGGGCACAGCCAATGCCGAGTTCCGCGCCGCGGCCGGTGACCGGAAGTCGGTCGACCTGACCCTGCAGGCGGCGGTCGAAGGCGGTGAAATCCGGGTCACGGGTGAGACGCCCATGGTCGACAAGTTCAACGTCACCGCGGGCAGCACCGTGACGTCCGAGATCGGCGAGCAGACGGCCGGCACGACGCGCACCTACTACGGTGTGATCAACGCGATGCCCGGCGTCACCTCCGACGCGCGGAACGACGACATCCAGCAGACGCGCCCCTCGGTCAACGGCACGCACTTTGCCGACCAGGGCGTATACGTGGACGGTGTCGACACGACGTTCGCCAAGTTCGGCGGCAGCCGCGTATTTCTGCCGACCACCGCCCTAACCGAGGTATCGATGGAGGCCGGCGGTTCCTCTGCGGAGTACGGCCGCTACATCGGCTCCTCGACCAACGTGATCGTCAAGTCGGGCACGAACACCTGGCACACCGATGTGCTGTGGCAGCATCAGCGGGTCGACTGGGGCTCGGACTACAAGGACCAACTCTCGCTGACGGAGCGCCAGAACAAGCCCTACCCTGCCGACTGGTTCAAGCGCTGCCACGGCGACGAGCGAGACGCCGGCAGGGGCGAAATACCTAGCGGCACCGATGTCTCGGAGGTTTTCAACACGAACCGGCAGGCCTGCCTGCCCGGCTCGGACGAGTGGGCCGGGGCCTCGAACGGCCACGAGATCTCCGTCGGCGGTCCGATCCGCCGCGACAAGTTCTGGTTCTTCCTGGGTTGGAGCGAGTTTGACGACGCCTTCAACGAGCGCCTGCTCGGCGGCGACCCGTACGACGTCAGCCTGTTCAACGACGCCCGTATCCTCAAGCTGAACATGCAGTCGTCCGCGGCGCACTCCTTCGCCGCATCGACGATGGACACGCCTGCCTACCGAAACTACTTCAACGACCAGTCGTCCGACTACTGGACGCCGACGCCGCACGAGAACGACAGCGTGCTGTCGACGGTCAACTGGAACTGGGCCATCTCGAACAACTGGTTCCTGGAGGCGAAGGTCGCCCAGCAGGAGACGCAGGAGAACAAGTTCCTGGCGTGCTACGGCAAGCTGGAGCAGGAGAACCCCGAGGTGCTGACCCCCAACGGCGTCCCACTGCTTGAATGGCTGTCGCAGGACAACTTCCCCAATGCGCCGGCGCGGTTGGTGGAGACCTGTCTGCAGGCCAAGTCGCTCGACCGTGGACCGCTCGCCGGCCACAGCCCCACGAACACGTCGGGCGGCGACTCGAGCTACCCGCTACGCTTCCCGTTCGACCCGAGCCAAGGCATCTTCTATCCTGGCAACAACTACAACGTCTATCGGGACAACGAGAACCTGTCGGCCTGGCACAACGGCTGGATCCTCTCCGACGGCTTCGGCTTCAACGGCTTCCCGCGGGAGCAGGCGAACGTCGGACTGACCCAGTTCGTCGGCGCCAATCACGAATTGAAGTACGGGATGGACTATCAGGACACGAAGTGGGAGGGAGAGAATGCCCGAGTCCCCCTGATGGACGGGTGGGCTTTTGACGCCACGAACCCGTGGGGCTTCCTCAACGCCGGAGAGGACGTTCTCGACTCATGTTCCGTGTTCCGCAACGCCGGCACGAACCCCGACAACCCGACGGCCGCCTGGGACGGCTTCCGCACGAACCGCGGCAGGGGTTGCTACTTCGTCGACTACAACTCGACTCTCTTGACGTGTGAAGGTCTGGCCGGAGACGGTATGCCTCATCGGCCGACCCAGATCACTCACGAGGGCGGTGAAGTCGTACGTACGCCAGGCACTTGCGTCGGCCGCGGAACGGGCGACACGGAAGTGCGGGATGTCGGCTTCTACGTCCGTGACCGGTTCACGATCGGCGATCACTGGGTGATCAACCTCGGCGTCCGGACGGAGAACCAGGAAGCCTGGAACGACGTCCGGCGCCAGGTGGTGGACGACACCTACATCGACCCGCGAATCAACATCTCCTACGACGTCAAAGGCGACGGCGCACTGCTCCTGAACACCACCTACGGCCACTACCACGCCATGCTCAACCAGGCCTGGATCTCCGGCGGCGACGTCGCGCGACCGAGCATGCACGACCTCTGGAACGGCTACGAGGGGCGGGAAGTGTTCCTCTTCTGCGACCCGGGCGATGTGGCGTCGGCCAATCTGCTGGGGGCTCTCGGCTTCATCAACTGGAGTTGCAACCTCCCGCAACGTCGCGACACTCTCCGCGACGGCACCGTCGGCCAGCCCCTGCCGGGCTACAACGTCTCGTGGCAACTCGCACAGCCCGGCCTGATGTGGGACGCCGTTCAGGCGGGAATCATCGACTACGACATCCAGACCTACTACAAGGAAGAGATGATCGTGGGCCTCGAGTGGCAGTTCAGCCCCAACTGGGCTCTTGACGTCAAGTACATCGACTGGCAGCTCCAGGATTCGATGTTCTCCAACTTCCAGTTGGACCATCTGGGCCGGAACATCGGCATTACAGGGAATTACCACAACCTCGCGGAGATAGTGACGGCATTCGACGACGCGAGGGAAGCGGCCTGGGTCGCCGCCGGCAACGAACCCGGCACCCGCAACCCGTCGAGCGTTCTGAACCGAGAGGCTCTCGCTCAGGCGGATCCGGCGAAGAACGGCTACAGGGGGCTCCAGATTCAGTTGAACAGGCGCTTCAACGACGGCTGGGCCATCTACAACAATCTCGCCTGGTCCGAGACCGACACCACCGGCGCTGGCGTCTGGTGGAACAACACGCAGGGCGACTACCTGGAGGGCGTCCACCTCGTGCTCGACGAGACGCACATCGAGCAGTGCCAGACCGGCATGGAGACGCCGGACCGTCGGACGGGGCGCCTGCCGCTCTATCCTGAGGACTGCGCCCAACGGCTTGACGAGTGGCTCGGTTACCCCGTGTCCATGATCAACGCGCGCGGGGCAAACGGCGTCAACGACCGGACATGGATCTACAACTCCTTCGGGTTCAAGACTTGGCGACTCGGGAACCAGGATCTAACGCTTGGAGGTCACCTGACGTTCCAGACCGGTACGCCGTGGGCCCGCTCCGGAGGCGCCTCCTACGTCAAGGATCCGACGGATCCCAACAACGCGAATACCGACACTCGGCCCGGCACCGCTCAGGGCGGCGTCGGCTTCCGGTTCCACCCGTTCGGAGCCGAGGGCCGAAGGACCTCCGACGAGTACACGATCAACCTCACCGGCGCCTGGGGATTCCCCCTGGGCTACCGGGACGTCCGTGGCGAGTTCAGGGTTGAGGTGCTCAATGCCACCGACCAACAACGCCGCCGGAGTTGGGACGGCGGCGGCTACGTCTACCCCGTGCGCCGGTACTTCCAGCGCCCGCGGCAGATCAGGGCCAACATCAAGTTCCGGTTCTAGAGCCGGAGCGACTGCAACCGTGCTACGCCCGGGTGCCCGGCCACGTCGGCAGAACGCTCGGCATCCTCTTCATCAACAGCTTCCTGTTTGGAGAAAGGAACCATACCGATGACCAGAACCCATCTCCGTCCGGCTTTGAGCACCGTCTTGGTGACGATGCTCTTCGTTGCAATTCCCTCGATGATCGCTGGAGACGACAACACCGGACCGCGGACCCCGTCCACGGGAATCGACAAGAACGGCGACCACCACGATCAGAAGCCCGGCACACAAGGACCTGCATCCACGCCTCCTATGTCCATCGGCAGTATCGGTCCGCAGGTTCCGATTGTCGTTCCGGATCTCGAGCACCTTCTTTGCGTAGGCGCCGCGGTTGTGGGTGGGGCATCCCTTGAGGAGGCACTTGAAGCTTGCGGCTGAAGCCAGGGCTTCGGCTTCAGCGCCTTCCCGCGCGAGCAGGCGAACGCCGGGTTGACGCAGTTCATCGGCGCCAATCACGAACTGAATGAAGTAGCTGGACCAGTTCGTCGGTCTGCCCGCCAGCATGATCAACCAGCGGGGTGTGAACGGAGTCGCCGACCGCACCTGGATCTACAACACCTTCGGGTTCAAGACCTGGCGCGCCGGAAACCAGGACCTGACGATCGGCGGTCACCTGACCTTCCAGACCGCCCCCCCTGGGCCCGGTCCGAGGGTGCGGGCATCAGTGCCCAGAAGACCTGCGCCCCCGGCGCACGGCCGACCGGACTGTTAACCTGCCCGCCGATCACGCCCTCCGACCCGACCAGCGACGCGCGGCCGGGCACGGCGAACGGCGGCGTTGGCGTGCGCCTGCACCCCTTCGGGGCGGAAGGCCGCCGGACCTCGGACGAGTACACGATCAACCTGAGTGGCGCCTGGGGCTTCCCCATGGGCTATCGGGACGTTCGTGGCGAACTCCGGGTCGAGGTGCTCAACGCGACGAACCAGCAGCGTCGCCGCAACTGGGACGGTCAGGGCGAGGTCTACCCCGTGCGCCGGTACTACCAGCGCCCGAGGCAGATGCGAGCCTCGATCAAGTTCCGGTTCTAGGACCGGATCGAAAGAACCCGGGGCTTCGGCCTCCGGTTCAGAGGAAACAACGGGGAGAGGGCTTCGGCTCTCTCCCCTCTACTCCGCTCTCGCCTCCACCTAGGGACATGCCCCCGAGTCAACCTGAGTCCGGCGAGTCGGCCACCGGGCCCGGTATCGATCCAAACAAGCTACGCCGAGACGACGCTCAGGAGACCGAACCACCCTCAGTCTCAGCTACCCCTCCCCCGCAATCTGACGACTATCCCACTCCTGCCCCCACAGCGACTCCCCACCCCTTGCTCTCCCCAGGAGCGGATCTGGCACCGTTGGCCCAAGTCGCCACCAGAGCGGACGTCGCCCGCCTCGCCGAAGTCGCGACAAGGGCAGATGTTGCCCGCCTCGCCGAAGTCGCCACCAAGGCAGATGTTGCCCGCCTCGCCGAAGTCGCCACCAGGACAGACCTCGCCCGCCTTGCTGATGTTCCCACAAAGGCAGATCTCGCGCGGCTCCGCGACTTGGCAACAAAGGGCGATCTGGCTTACCTCAGAGAACTCACAGTCAGGTTGATGAGCGAGACAGTGACCCGAAGTGACATCGCCACCTTGCAGGCACACCTCGCGACGAGAAAGGAACTCCTTGCTCTCCAGACTGATCTGGCGGGAAAGGACGCGACGCTGGCCGCGGCGGCTTATCGGAAGCTGTCAACGACATTGACACAGGGTGGTTCTGGATTTACGGAGTCGTTTCTGCAGTCTCGCTGTCGGGTTTGTTGATCCAGACTTCCTGGGGCAGTGTCGGATGGACAGGTACGCCGC
>LXNI01002429.1_pt1 | contig 12928 bp, 9 predicted proteins | sample 809091 | NCBI WGS metagenome assembly LXNI01 (sample SAMN04870527, study PRJNA318959) | sponge metagenome | biome: 01000161; feature: marine sponge reef; material: water | host: Sarcotragus foetidus | place: Greece: Milos, Mediterranean Sea | collected 2013-05-29 | depth 5-7 m | reverse complement strand
AAATATGGAGAGAAACTCGACAGTCAACGGATCCGCTTTGCACTGCAGACAGCGACGGAGGGGTCAGAGAGCGTTTCTTCCTATCGCTCCCTGAAGGATTCTGTCAGAGCAGCAAGAGGTATCTCGGTGCCGATCATCGTCTGTCCAGACAACGATCGGTTTGTCTGTATTGACGGCAATACCCGTCTGACCGTTTATCATGAACTCCGGGAGGAAAATGCACCCGGTGAGTGGGATGCTATCAACTGCCTTGTTCTCCAGAATCCGGAACCGAGCGATATCGAAACGATTCGGGTCACTGCACATCTCGTCGGTGCACGCGAATGGCCTGCATATGAAAAGGCCCGCTATCTTCACTATTTGCGTAACGTCGAGTTCATGGACTACGACGAACTGATTGCCCGATGTGGCGGCAATCGGACGACGATCACACAGCAGATTGATGCCTACCACGACATGAATGCTTACTACAGAGACGTCAACAACGACGATGCATTCAGGATCGATCGATTCAGCGGTTTCGTCGAGCTTCAGAAGAAAGGCATAAAGGAAGCCATCTTCAACGCGGACCTTGATCTCAGCGATTTCGGTCGCTGGATCCGTGATGGACAGATATACCGTCTCCGCGATGTTCGAAGGTTGCCCCGGGTGCTTGCCGATGAAGAAGCGAAAGAAACTTTTGTCAACGGCGGTGTCCGCTCGATAGAGCATGCCATCGACATCGAGGAGGCCAATCGCAAGAGGGATGTCCATACCCCGTCAGTCAAAACCGATGTCGCCAATGCAAGCATGGGCGTATTGGCCGAGGCGCTGCTGCACAAGATCAAGGCGTTGCCGCGGGAGGACTACATGGCGTTGAGGGACCGGAACTATGAGAACGCAGATCGCGACCTGGATAACCTGAACGATTTGGTTGAACATCTCAGCGACCTGCTCAAGGATGTCACAAAGTGAGTCGCATCGTCGGCTGGTCATAGATACCGCGCAAGCGATTCAACGGCGCCATCCCTCGATGCAGATAACAACGGACCTCCAGGCGGACCCAGGCGACCCGGTGCCTCCGCTTATCGGAGGCTATAAACCGGACATTATTGGTCATCACTTTACCGACAGCATCCAGACCATCATCGCGGAAGCCAAGACAGACGGCGACATAGAGAACCGACATACTCGGTTTCAGATTGCTGCCTTCGTAAACCATCTCGACTCTATGGTGAAAGGGACGGGTACCTTCATCCTGGCCGTCAACGGGCAGGGTGCAGACACAGCGAGAACGGTGCTCAAGTTCAATTGCCGACAGTACGTATCGGCACGTCTTCACATCAAACTGTTCGATGGCCTGGATTTCTGGGCCTTAGGGCCACCTAGAGGTTTGTTGTGGCGCTTGTCTTAAGACGCCCGCCGGAATTTTCGCCGAAGCACACGGCGTATCCTTACCAACTCGATGCCATCCGGGCCATCAAGGACCTGCCGTATGCCGCCATCTTCCATGAACAGGGACTCGGCAAAACAAAAATCGCGATCGACCTCGCGCTGCTGTGGCTCCAGGGCGATGCCGTGGACACCGTGTTTATTGTCACCAAGAAATCCCTTGTAGAGAACTGGCGCAACGAAGTCTCGGGGCACTGTCATATTACGCCGCATATCCTGTCCGGTAATCGCGCCCAGAACAGTGTGTCCTTCAATTCGCCTGTTCTGCTCTATATCACCAACTACGAAATGATCGCGACCAATACCCGAATCGTCAATCTGTTCCTGCAGACATGTCGTGTCGGATGTATTCTCGACGAGAGCCAGAAGATCAAGAATCCGGACGGGGGACTGACGCGCACATTCCATGACATGGCAACAGCTTTCAAAAGACGGATCATCATGACTGGCACCCCCGCCGCGAATCGGCCATATGATATCTGGGCACAGATCAAGTTTCTGGATGGCGGGGATGCGCTCGGTGACAATTACGGAGCGTTTCGACAGGATATGGACCTGCCCGCGAAGAACGCTGCACTGGACGATTACGGCAGCCGCTTGTCAACCATTTATCAGCGCCTCTCACGGTTCATGGTCCGGGAGACCAAGGACACTGCGGGGATCCATCTGCCCGCGAAAACGATTCTGTCCCATCGGGTCGATTTGTTTCCCTGGCAGATGATGAAGTACGCCGCTTACCGTGACGAACTCGCCTACGAGTACGAGAAAATTGAAGGAGAAGTCGAAATTGACGACGTTGAAAATATTTTGAAGCAGCTCCTGCGGCTGGTTCAGTGCGCCTCGAACCCGGCACTCATTGATGAGTGCTACGAGAACGAACCGGCCAAGTTTCCACTGCTTCTCGATATGTGCCGGGAGTTCACAGCGGAATCCAAGGTGATCATCTGGACCGGCTTTGTCGAAAACGTCAACTGGCTGGCCAGGAAACTCGCCGAGTTCAGCCCCGCAATCATTCACGGAAGTCTGCCCATGTATCAGCGCAACCAGGCGGTGCAGGCCTTCACCAACTCGTCCAACCGGGTGCTTATCGCGACGCCCGGTGCAGCGAAGGAGGGCCTGACGCTGACCGTTGCGAACCACGCGATCTTTTTCGACCGCGGTTTCAGTCTTGACGACTACCTGCAGGCGCAAGACCGTATTCATCGCATTTCCCAGACGAGAGATTGTTTTATTCACAATCTGATCGCCAACGACACGATCGATGAGTGGGTTGATGTGCTGCTGACGGCGAAGTATCGTGCGGCGCAACTTGCCCAGGGAGATATCGATATCACCGCTTTCAGGGACTCTTTCCGTACGGATGTTTCCGACGTGCTCCGGGGGGTCTTGTTTCCGGACCGGCTGATTCCTTTCATTAAAAAGAGGACAAGATGATTACTGACGAGACCAGCATCTCAATCATGGGCAAAGATGTTCCCGCCCACTACGATGAACGACCCATTGAGAGCTTGCGCTTTTTGCCGGACAACCCCCGTGTGTACGCCGTTATCAGGGATATGGAAGATTTTGACGGGCTTACTCCTGAAGAGAAGCAGGAGCGTATCTACCAGAGCATGCTCAACGAGCCCAGTGTCAAGAATCTCATGCCTGAGATTAAACGGGATGGTGGGCTTCAGGAACCAATCATTGTCCGAATCGACAAAGATCAGGTTATCGAAGGCAACTCACGCCTGGCGGTCTACCGCAAGTTGCGTCAGGACCACCCCGACGACGATCGATGGAAATCTATCAGGTGTCTTGTCATCTCTAAACTGAAAGATGACCAACAGACACGCCTTCTGGGTCAGGCACACCTTCGCGGAAAAACAGAGTGGTCTGCGTATGCCAAGGCATTGTTTTGCTATCGCTGGGTGCAAGAACAAGGGAAAGATGCCAAGGTTTTAGCGAGATTGTCAGGATTTTCCCAAGATGCTATCAGAAAGCACGTCAAGGCGATTGATCTCATGAAACAGAACGATGACGACAATCAGTCCAACTACAGTTATTATGATGTGCTCGTTCGAAACCAGTCGATTTCACCTGAAATTGAAAAAAACCAAACATTGCGCGAGACAGTGTTATCACAGATAAAGACAGAAGCTTTCACCGCTCAAGAGATGCGCGCAGGACTGCCAGTTGTTATCAAGAAGCCAAAGATACTAAAAAAATTTCAGAAGGGGGGCATCACACTCAAGGACGCTCATGACCGAGCATCAATCAGCGGTGTTCAACAACGACTTAAGAAAGTTCATGATAGTGTGGATGATATCGAGAAGGAAGATATAACGTCTTTGGAAACAAACGAAGTAAGGGCTGTGCAACAAGTTGTAAGGAAAATCCAAAAAAACGTGAACCGAATTTCTAAGATGATCGATGAAAAACTCTCTTAGCGTTTAAGTTACAATGTAACGGAGACCTGAACGAAATGACCAGGAAGAACATATTGCTCGTCGAACCGGGTTATCGGAATAAATACCCGCCTCTCGGCTTGATGAAGCTCGCGGCTTATCACCGTGAACGGGGCGATCATGTGAGGCTGATCAAGGGCGAGGACAACTCCGTCCTGTACGATGCCTGGAGTCGGGTCTACGTCACGACCCTGTTCAGTTTCGAATGGCGCAGGACAGCCCAGGCGATCGACTTCGCCATACAGGCGGCCGGCAACCAGTCCGAACGCGTCTTCGTAGGTGGGATCGCCGCCTCGCTGATGCACGAGGAATTCGTTCAGGAACCCCGTTGGGCCGGTGTGCGGTTTGTTTCCGGACTACTGGATGGTCCGCCCGCGCAGGCCCTGCAGCTTTCTGCCGTCGACGGCGACTTCGGGACCGAGGACATGTCGGGCGCTCCGATCGAGGAACGCGTTCCGGATTACCGGATTCTTGAAGATATTGATTACACCTATCCTGTCCGGGATGCTTATTTCGGCTATGCCTCCAGAGGATGTATCCGGAAATGTCACTTCTGTGGCGTCCCGAAGCTTGAAGGTGCACAAAGAGAGATGAAACCGCTTGACCACCTGGTCCGCGGCGTGGCGGATGCACACGGTGAGAAGAAGGACCTGATCCTGATGGATAACAACGTCACGGCATCGGCCCGCTACCAGGAGATTATCGCGGAGATAAGAGACCTCGGTTTCACGCGGGGCGCTACGCTGGCCAGAGGCGGCAAACGGCTGAAACGGCGGGTGGATTTCAACCAGGGCGTAGATGCCCGGATTCTGGCCAAGTCCCCGATGTATTTGAAGGAGATGTCTTCAATCTGCATCAGTCCATTGCGCATCGCGTTCGATCATATCGGTGTGCGAAAGGTCTATGACGCATCGGTGAGGATGGCGGCGGATAATGGCCTGACGTCGCTCTCGAACTACATGCTGTACAACTTCATGGATACGCCCCAGGACCTGTACCAGCGGATGAGGATGAATATCCATCTGAACGAGGAACTGGGGGTTCGTATCTGGTCTTTCCCGATGCGCTATCAGCCGGTCAAGTTGAAGGACCGGTCGCATATCGGGCGGCACTGGAATCGGTACCAGCTCCGGTCCTTCCAGATCATGCTGCAGGCGACGCATGGCGTCGTCAGCGGCAGCCCTTCTTTTTTCTGTCGAGCATATGGTGACAACCAGGACGAGTTCCTGCGTTTGCTGAGCTACCCCCATGGTATGATTTTCCACCGGGAGTATTATGAAAACGGGTCCGGCAAACCGATCAGGGAAGAATACGAAGCGTTGCGCAGTCGGTTGTCCGAGGCTCAAAACCAAGAGTTGATCGGCTATCTGGCTGAACCCGTTGGTGGAGAGAAGGCGCGGGGAGAATACTATTTGCGCTTGGCCGGTTCCGGGAACATTGATCCCAAGATTCGTGAGTTGGTTGCTTTTCATGTGCTGGGAACGAAAGCTAAGGGCATGTCCGATAGTGGGCAGCAGGTATTGCCCCTGTTTCCGTCCTTGAACCCAGACCCCGTGTTACCGGATGAGGAGGAAATCGTTGAAGATGCCGGCTTGTTTGACCATGAAGGCTCTGAAGAAATACGAGTTGACAGCAATAGCGATTCGGTTGAAAGAGTGGTGGCTGTCGAGACCGGTTAGCAAAAATGAATAAGGCCATTCAGCCTGCATTCTCTGGGAAGCTTGTAGGCGCGGACTTGCTGGGATTGCTGACGCTCGGTATGTACACTGACCCGTTGGTGGTCTATAGGGAATATCTCCAGAATGCAGCTGATTCAATCAACGAATCGGGTGAGCGAACCGGTCGGGTCGATATCTGGATTGACCCGATAGGGATGGGCGTGACTATCCGGGACGATGGCCCTGGATTGTCACGTCAGCAGGCAACCAGGCAATTGGTTTCCATTGCTGACAGTGACAAACGCCGGGGCGTTGACCGCGGCTTCAGGGGAATAGGTCGGCTGTCCGGTCTGGCGTTTGCCGAATCGGTCAGTTTTCTGACCCGGCAATGCAAGGAGGCCCCCGTCGTCCGGATTCGATGGGACGGTTCGAGGCTTCGGGCAAGCCTGGCGGAAAAGATGGCGATAGAAGATACCGTGCATGACTGTGTAACGGTTGATACGGTCCAGGATGAATCGGAATTGTATCCGGATCATTTTTTCCAGGTTGAAATCAAGGGTGTCGCAAGATTCGCAGCGGGAGTATTGCTCAACAGACAGGCTGTCTGGAATTACATCGGAGAAGTCTGCCCGGTTCCTTTCGCTCCTGAATTTCAGTTCGCCGACACCATCTCAGCCTTTCTCAATGAAATGCCTTTGGAACTGGAGGTGTATTTGAATGATGAAGATACGCCTGTAACCAGGCCTCATGGACCGGGTATATCTTTCTCGGAGACCTCCAGTGACTGTTTCGGGGAAATCGAGCAAATTATGGTTCCATCCCTGCAAGGAGACAGTAATGCAGCCATAGGCTGGATTGCTCATTCCTCCTATCTTGGAACATTGCCGAAAAACGCTGGAATCCGTGGCATAAGAGCCCGTGACGGGAATATGCAGGTAGGCGGCGAATCGCTGTTCGATCACCTGTTTACAGAAAGCCGATTCAATCGGTGGTGTGTGGGGGAGATCAACATTCTCGACCCGCGCATCATTCTCACTGGCCAGCGGGATTATTTTGAACCAGGTCCCCATACGCGTAACCTTGAGAATCACCTGAAGGTGATCTTCCGCATGCTTGAGAGGCGATGCAGAAGAGCATCCTCGATTCGAAATACGGTTCGGCGCTTCCGGGCTGTACTGGAAGATATCGATGCGATAGGGGCGATGGTGGAATCGGGTTACCTGACTAAGGCCGCAACAATGCTTGCGACCGACAAGAAACTGCGGGAGATTGATGGATTGAGAATGGGTGCGGAACCATCGATATGCACAGAACTTGATGAAGCTCAAAGCAGGTTGCTTGAGCTGCAGCAGGTAGGGTACTTATCGAACTCGATTTCCGGGATAAAGAAGTCGGAGGTGGCTGTCTATCAGACGGTGTTTTCAAGACTGGTGGATGTTTGCGGGTCCCCTCGGATTGCAAAAGAGACCATAGATGAAATTCTTGCGCATGGTTCCGATTCCTTCCGCTAGCTGATGTCTGAGAAGCTTTTTATTCCGGAAAATTATCTCTATCTACAATCAAAGAATCAGTAGCATGGCAAAAGCACTCTTAGAACCCATCATAGTAGGAAATGAAATCACGTCGGAACTTAGACGCAGAAAGAGCAAGGATATTTATCATACAGTTAAAGCATCAAATCAAAAGCTTCTCAGACAGAAAGTTCAGCTCGAGGAAAAAGATGGCTGGTGTATAGCCAAGAAAAACATCAAATCAACCCGGATGGCCAAAGAAAAACCGGGTGATGAGCAACTTGAGGATGAGATATGGTGTGTATTTGCCCAAATGGGTTTCAAGGAAATGAGTCAAGGACGTCAATTTACGATTTCTGTGGGAAACGACCCTCAGCCCAGACAGATTGATATTTTTGCCAAGGATGATGAGACAGCAATAATCGTTGAATGTACGCAAAGAAAGGTCCTCGGAAAGAAAAGCATGGCAGCGCCAATTCAGAAAATACGGGCTATTCGGGGAGATGTACGTAAATCAATACTCGGGCATTATGGTCGACAATCAAGACTAAAAGTAGGTTATGTCATCGCCACACGAAATGTCAATTGGAGTGTCGCCGACCTTGCAAAGTGCAAAAACGCAAACATCGTCGTGCTTGCAGATGGGGAAGTCGAATACTATGCCTCCCTAGTCCAGCATCTGAAGAGAGCAGCACGATATCAGTTACTGGGGCATATTTTCAGAGGTCAGAAAATCAATGGTCTGGCTACTGAAGTTTTGGCAACAAAGGGGAAAATGGGCAACAATTCATTTTACACATTCATGGTCCGGCCGGATGACCTGTTAAAAATAGCCTATGTAGGACACAAGGCCAGCCGGGATACTGAGAATCTTGAAACATATCAACGAATGCTTCAGCCGCTCCGATTAAAGAAGATAGCGAAATATATCAATGAAGGTGGAAAATTCCCCACTAACATCGTTCTGAATATAAAAAGAAATCGAAGAAACAGTCTGAAATTCGATGTCATTGAAAAAGTGGGTGATCAGGCTCTAGGAAAACTACATTTACCACCGAACTACGCTTCAGCCTGGATTATTGATGGCCAACATCGTCTGTATGGATACGCTTATGCACGCGAAGACGGGAGGTTTAAGATGGACAGGACCACACTCCCTGTTCTGGCATTTGAAGACCTCTCCTCAAAAACTGAAATGGACCTTTTTATCGATATCAACAGCAAGCAGGTAAAGGTCAGCACTAGTTTACTGGTAGAACTCTACGCAGACCTGCATTGGGAGTCCGTGAAACCGGATGAAGCATATGAGGCCCTGTTGTCACGCATTGCCTCTCGGATGAATTCCAAAATGACATCACCTTTGCACGACAGGATAATCGTCAGCGGGAAGAAAAAAACACCCTATAGATGTCTGACACAAACTTCTATACGAGACGGGCTTGATGAAGCAAAGCTGGTTGGAACTATGACCAAGGATGTATTCATGCCGGGTCCATTATCAACAGCGAGACCGGAGGCCAATACCGAACATTTAAGCAAGAGCCTATTGGTATTATCCGAGTGCCTGAACCTGTTTGCGGGGCAATTGCGAGGTCACTGGGACATTGGTGATGGCAAGGGGGGTTATCTCTGCACAAATAATGGTATCAGGGCGATATTCCATGTGATCAAGGACATTGCGGATCATATACATAGAAGAGATGGCACCCAACTTTGTTATCTTTCAGCCGATGAAACAATTGAAAAAATCACTCCATACCTAGAGACACTGGTTCAATACTTCAAAGGGGCTACACCACAAGATATTCAGTCATTCAGAAAAGTTGGGTCTTCTCTGGCTCAGGTAAAACAGCAATCATTCGGGATGGAGGCCCAAATTCACGAAAAATTCGATGAATTCCGTCCACCTGGTCTTATGCAATACCTTGAATCGAGGGACACGACGGGAACGGAAACTGCAAGAGAGCATGTGATAAAAATACATTTGAAACTTTTTGACTATGTTATCAAAACGTTGAAGCATCACTATAGAGGCAATACGAAGGAGTGGTGGATACAGGGAATACCTTTAAAGATTCGGCAGGCTTGCGTATCCAGATGGGAAGAAGGCAATCGGCAAGGGAAAGAAGAAAGCGAGCTTAATCTTATTGACTATATAGCTATCTGCCACAACAACTGGGACCTTTTCAAGAATGTTATTTCTCTCGACTCCACAAACAAGCAAAATAAAAGTGCAAATACTAAGTGGATCAAGAACCTTAATGAAATAAGAAAATTCACGGCTCACCCAGAACGAGGGGTGCTGTCGAAGGAACAGGTAAGCTATATCAACCAGTTACACACGAAAGTGTTGGAATACTTCCCGGATTCTTAATAACTGGTCAAACGGATGGAAATAGAAGGAGGAAATGCCGTTTATTGTAGAGAATGTGTTTGGTTTCTCAGAGGTGGTGCCATACTCTCTCTGCGGCAAACCTTTCCCGATCATATTATAGTTACCAAGATGCACCGACGACCTTTCTGAACAATGAAATTGAGCCTGTCTTCTAAAATACCGGCGACCGGTGAACCTTCCTGTTTGGTCTCGCCCCGATCAAAATGGTATCGGCCAGGATGGGGATTGACCTGCAGACAAATCATGTTACCGTTGTTCGCGGTGACAGGTGTCATCCTGATTGCCGTCATACTGCATGGGAAATCACTGATCGAGTCATCCGACAGACAGTGGACAGAGTGGGGGTATGTGATCGTGTCGGTGGTGATGCTTGTCCTGTTGGGACGGGCCATCCAGTTTGTTCATCAGTCCTTGTTAAGCCCGTTGATTGAGATCAGACAGTGGTTGTCGCGCCTGATCATGGGAGATATGTCCGCACGTATGCCACCGTTATCACCGGGTGAGTTTAATGCGCTGGCGGACGATCTCAATACCCTGACCCGGTGGATCGAAAAGCTTCATAGTGATCTGCAATCTGAGGTCATTGCGCAAACCGATAAGGTGGCCCAGAAGACACAGGCGCTGGAATTATTGTATGAATTGGTGACCTCAGTGAATGAAGCGTATGAGGTTAATGATTTGTTGAGCCATTTCATGCGTCGACTCGGGGATATCTATGAAGCCGAATCCGGTGTCATGAGAGTCCTTGAGGGTGCCGAACTGAGACTGGTCGACAGTTACGGTTTCGCTCCAAGTAGTGATTATCTGGTGCAGCGTGTTCCGATTGGTGCGATCGTGCAGAAAGATCGATTCGGCCGGGCGATGGTCGACATACGACATGAGGCCATCAACCAAGCATCGGTTGTTAACGGATCGGGAAAGGGGGTCGAGGGATACCGCCAGATGATCTCCATTCCATTACAGTATCGCGATTCGGTTCTGGGTTGCTATCAGATGTTTGTTCATTCTGAGCGACAGCTAGAGGAAGAGACGACTGCACTGCTGGGGAGTATTGGGCGCCATCTGGGGGTTGCGGTTGAACAGTCCCGTCTGGATCAGGATGCCAGTAGACTGGTCATGGTCGAAGAGCGTACCCGGGTGGCCAATGAATTGCATGATTCCCTTGCGCAGACTCTGGCAAGTCTGCGTTTTCAGGTGCGGGTACTGGATGAAACGTTGCATCAGGGCAATGAACAGGTCACTTGGGAAGAACTGGAAAAGCTGGAAGATCAGGTCGAGGAAGCAAACCGTGAATTACGGTTTCTGATCGGTCGTTTCCGTGCACCACTGCAGTCACGAAGTGTCGTGATTTCGGTGGAAAAAATAATTCGCAAGTTCCGACAGGATACGGGGACAGCGGTTTTCTTCCAGAATGAGTGGTCGGATGATAATCTGCCCTTGGAGATGAGGGATCAGATCGTCGGCATTGTTCAAGAGGCCCTGACCAATGTCAAAAAACATGCCGACGCAAAGACGGTTCGGGTGTTGCTGCGCCACCACAAGGGACATTATCGAATTATGATCGAGGATGACGGTGTGGGATTCGATGAATCGTTACCGGAAAGGGGACAACCAGGCGAACATATTGGCCGTCAAATTATGGCAGAGCGTACGGAAAGCCTGGGAGGGACGTTGAGAGTGGATTCCGAGGCTGGAGAAGGGTGCAGCGTGAGTCTTGAGTTTGACTGGACTCTCGGGCCTGAGAGTGAAGCGTCGGAATCATTGAGCGGAGTGCCATCATGAAGGCCGTTCTCATTGACGATCATGCGCTTTTTCGAGCCGGTCTTGAAGGACTTCTCAGGCGCCGAGGTGTCGAGGTGATTGCCTGTTCCGATGCACACCAGGGTATTGAGGCGACCACGACTGCAAAACCGGATGTGGTGATGTTGGATCTTCGCATGCCGGAACTGGACGGGATCAACGCATTGCAGATGCTGCGCAGTCGGGACAAGTCAGTCCCGGTGCTGATTCTGACGACCAGCGATGAGGCCGCTGATCTCAAGGAGTGTCTGTGTCACGATGCCAGCGGATATCTGCTCAAGGATATGGACCCGGACGAACTGGTTGTGGCGCTGCGCAAGGTGATCGCCGGGGAACTGGTGGTTGCGCCGGAATTGGCTGGGACGCTGGCGGCGATTATTCAGAACCGGGACGAGATTGGTGCCGATTCATCCATCTCTATCTTTGCCTGTCTTTCACCCCGTGAGATGGAAATACTCCGTCACGTGACGGAAGGACAAAGCAACAAGGTCATCGCGAGACACCTTGGCATTTCGGACGGTACGGTCAAGTTACACGTTAAATCCATCTTGAGGAAGCTTGGGCTTCATTCAAGAGTCGAGGCAGCGGTGCTGGCGGCGAACGAAAGGATATTTTCTCACAATCGCTGATCGGGATCATTCACACTATCAGTACGGGAAACCATGACAGACACTTCAAGCGAACAGTCGCAAATGAATTTGAGCAGCGGTATTGCGGCATTCGAGGCAAAAAATTTTGCTCAGGCCCTGGCCCTGCTGGGTCCGCTCGCCGAAAAGGGACATGTTGAAGCACAATATCGATTGGCTATCATGTACCAAAATGGCCTCGGTGTCGTCATCAATGAATTGATGGCCATGAAGTGGATGGTGGCGGCCGCGCATCAGGGTTATCCGCTCGCGCAGCATGGGCTCGGGTTCATGTACCTTGAAGGGGATTGCACCACAAGGAATAGTAACAAGGCGATCGAATGGTTTACCCGGGCGGCTGAGCAGGGGATGGCGGGATCGCAGGCCGCGCTGGGGATGATGTATAAAACCGGGAATGGTGTGGAGCAGGATATCGAACAGGCGAGAAAATGGTATCGTATGGCCGGTTTTACTGACAGTGAAATATCCCTGCTTCAATAGTGCCCAGTGCGGACCCAGGTCGGATCGGGTGTGCGGCACGGCGGTCATGGTCTCGGGAAATGTTTTTACGCTACGTCAGGACAGTCTACGCCAGGGCTGACCGGTTGTACAAACTGCCTAACGGTCAGGCATGGTGTGGTGTGACATAACCCTTGGAATAGGTGTTGATGATGGATTCCAGACAGGCAGTGCGGGATAGGGGCCGGGGAAAGCGAGAGGGATAGACTATCGGCAGGTCATAAGGGGGTGCCTGATGGACCATCCACTGGGCGAGGTACTCTCCGGACCCACCTCCGGTCCCAATGCCGATACAAAATCCGGTGGCCAGCCACAACCCCGGGAAATGATTTACCGGGCCGAGAAGGGGGCAGCCATCCGGGGTATAACAGATCGGACCGTTGTTGATTACTTTGATCCCGGCGCGTCCGAAGGCGGGCATTCTTCGTATTACCCGCCGTAGATGCGGTTCCAGACGGGTAATATCAGGCGTCAGCAATTGTCCGGCAAAGTCGGCAGGTATACCATCGATTGCCCAGGGTTGGGGGTTGCTTTCATAGAT
>LXNI01002427.1_pt1 | contig 12932 bp, 9 predicted proteins | sample 809091 | NCBI WGS metagenome assembly LXNI01 (sample SAMN04870527, study PRJNA318959) | sponge metagenome | biome: 01000161; feature: marine sponge reef; material: water | host: Sarcotragus foetidus | place: Greece: Milos, Mediterranean Sea | collected 2013-05-29 | depth 5-7 m | reverse complement strand
CTGGACGTGGACGTGCCCGGCCTGGGCACGATCTCTTGTGACGTGGCCTTTGGCGGCGCCTTCTATGCCCTGGTCGACGTGGCCCAGACCGGTCTGGCGCTGGAGCCGCACCACAGCGACGCGCTGATCGCCGCCGGGCGGGCCATCAAGCGGGCGATCATGGCCACGCAGCGCATCGAGCACCCGGCGGGCGACCCCGACCTCAACTTCCTCTACGGCACGATCTTCACGCAGATGCGCCCGGAGGGCAGCGAGGTCCACAGCCGCAACGCCTGCGTCTTCGCCGAGGGCGAACTGGACCGCAGCCCGACCGGCACGGGCGTCAGTTCGCGGGCGGCCCTGTATCACGCGCGCGGCGAACTGGCCGCGGGCGAGACGCTGCATATCGAGAGCCTGATCGGCACGCGTTTCTCGGTGCGTGTGGTGGAGCGCACCCGGGTTGGCCCGCTGCCGGCCGTCGTCCCGGAGGTCACCGGCAGCGCCTCCATCACCGGCATGCACAGCTTCCTGATCGACCCCGCCGACCCCCTGCGCGAGGGTTTTTTGTTGCGTTAGTTCCACCCTGGTCTACTGCGCCGGCAGCGTCGGACCGGGGGCCGTCAGCCGCCGCTGGCGTCCAGCAACTCCGCCGAACTGAAGACCACGTGGAAGGGCACGCAGTAGATCACCGCGCTTTTGTATTCCGACAGGTCCAGCTCGGCCGGGATTTCGTAGTTCTGGTTGCCGACGTTGCCCTTGAGCGGCCCCAGATCGACGTAGTCGCCGCTCTCGCCCACGCCGGCGAAGATGCTGGTGGGGACGTTTTTGGTCAGCAGCACGTGCAGTTGCGGCCCGTTGGTGACGCGGAAGTCCTCAAAGCGCAACACGCGCTCTTCACCGGCCAGCCAGATGGTGGCGCTGCCCTCCGCGCGGTGCACCGGGTCGATTTCAATCCAGGTGCCGCTGAGCAGCGGATGCGGGTCCGGCGCGCCGCCGGGCATGTCATCCTGCATCTCGCTGTCCGGCTTCATCATGGCGCGGGCCGTATCGGCGGCCATGGCGCGGGCGTCCTCGATCATGGTCAGCAGGGCGTCGCGCTGATCCTCGGGCATGTCGCGCAGGCTATCGCGCTCGGCGCCGCTCAGCACGGGAAAGGCCTCGTCGACTTCATCATTGATGAAGAAGGTCCAGGGTCGCGTGACGAGCACCAGGACGACGGTGACCAGCACAACTGCGGAAAGGACAAGACGTCTGGGATCCATGGTTTCCTCCTTCAGGCGTCGGCCGTCATGGCCAGCCTGCGCCCGGCGAAATACTGGTGCCATTCCGGCGAGAGACCCGGCAACTGGCATGCGCGTTCCGTGGCAACGGGGTCATCGGGCTGCAACAGGCGCAGACGAAAGATGGCGCGCACGCTCATGGGGTTTGTCTCCCGCTCTACCCTTGTGACGCGGTCACCCGCGCCCAGCTTACCCGTCTGCAACACGCGCAGGTAACAGCCGCAGCGCTCGGATTGCGTGAAAGTCCTGACGAAATCGGGCAGGCCCATGCGATGCGCCAGCTTGTGGCAGGGAATGCGCGGCTGACTGACCTGCAGCAAGGTCTCCCCCACGCGCCAGACGTCGCCGATGCAGACCTCGTCTTCCCGCAGGCCGCAAATGGTGAGGTTTTCGCCGAAGTGGCCGGGTGTCAGGTCCGCGCGCTCCAGTTGCTGCGCCCACCAGGCGTAGTGCTCATGGGCATAGGCGTAGACGGCCTGATGCGGCCCGCCATGGTTTTGCAGGTCCGCCTGGCCGTCGCCTTCAAGATTGCTCCGCCCCACCTGTACACGTCCGTCCAGCGGACGCTTGTAGATGCCGGTGCGCAGCAGGCCGCCGCGCGAAGGCAGCGTGACCGGCAGGCCGACGTTGACGGCGTGCAGCTTCATGCCGCCGCTCCCGACAGCCTCACACCAGGGCCACCGTCTCGATCTCGACGAGGGCGCCCACGGGCAGGCCGGCGACTGCGACGGTGGAGCGGGCCGGCGGGTCCTGCGTGAAGTACTGCGCGTAGATGCTGTTGACGACGGCGAAGTCGTCCATGCTGGCGAGGAAGATGGTGGTCTTGACGACGCGATCGAAGTCCGTACCGGCCGCCTGCAGGACGGCGCTGATGTTCTCCAGTACCTGCCGCGTCTGCGCCTCGATGCCGCCTTCGGCCAGCGCGCCGCTGCCCGGCACGATGCCGACCTGGCCGGCGGTGAAGACGAGGCCGTTGGCGCTGACGGCGTGCGAGTAGGGGCCCAGCGCAGCGGGCGCGTTCGATGCTGAAATGATGGTCCTGGACATGGGGACTCCGTCAGTGATCGCTGGTGAACAGGCGCATTGTAGCGATCAGGCTGGCGCGACGCGAGTCGGCGCAGGTCAGAGAGCGGCCAGCAGAGCCTCCACTTGCTCGACGCGCTGGTCGTAACGGTGATGGGCCAGCACGTGCTCGCGGGCGCGGCGGGCCATTTCCTCGCGCTCGTCGTCGTGCGCCAGGAAGTATGCGACCTTGTCGCGCAGGTCCGCCTCGTCGCGAAAGGTGAGGATATTCTCGCCCGGCGTGAACCACTTGTAGATGCCGGGGCGGTCGTCGGTGATTTGCAGGGTGCCGACGCCGGCGGCCTCGAAGAGCCGCATGTTGCCGCCGTATTGCATGGTCTGCCCGTGTGGATTGACGGTCAGTTTCGCTGCCGAGACAATGTCCAGCATCGCTTCTCCCAGGGCCTCGCCGCGCAGGAAGGGACGCAGGACCGGGGGCAGATCGTGCACGCTCCAGATGCCGGGGTCAAAGTCGCGCAGGGCGGCCAGCGCGCGCACGCGCTCGCCATAGATGTGGTCCGGCAGCAGCGTGCCGACGAAGGCGACGTCGCAGGCGAGGGCTGCGCGCCGGCGGTCGTCCAGCGGGCGCGGGAAATGGAAATCGGGGTCCATGGCAGGTACGGGCAGGCTGATCGCCTGTCGAGTGCCAAGCTCGCGCAGCTGAAAGCTGTGGTAATAGTCATTCACCAGCGCCACGTCCCACAGACTGGCCGCCTGGTTGTCCAGGGCGTAGTTGAAGACAAGGGGAGACTCACCGCCCACGTACAACAGTCGGCAGTTGTGGCGCTGCCTGATGCTTGCCAGAGTTTCCGGCAGGATGACCCGGTTGCCGGCGACCAGCCAGAGGACGTCGGGTCTAAATTCCTCAACCATCTGCAGCAACTGACGGTTGCGCCGATGGAACTGCGGGTTGAGTTGAGGCGGCAGCCGCTGCACAAGCGCCTGGGCCGCCTTGCCAGGCGTGAACCCGGCGCGAAAGCGAGGGTTGCGCGACGATCGTTCGCGCCAGAAAACGGCGAGTTCGTGACCACGGCGACGAAGGGCCCGTTCGTAGAAATGTTCCTTCATGCTTGACGGGAAGAGCGGCGCTGTTTGGCCTGGCGGAGTGTTGGCGACTGCCTGCTTCAACTGCTCCACGTGGGTGAGGGAAGCGACGAAGAGGATACGCAAGATCAGGAACTCCAGGCCTCGACCAGGATGCAGTCCGCCGCCGCGCGCCCGATGCGCTGCTGCCGTCCGTTGACACGCAACGCCAGGGGCTCGTCCGCGGCGGCGGACTGCATGATTTCGACGCGCGCGTTGAGTGTGATGCCCTGGCTGACGATGTCACGCAGCATGTCCTCACTGCGGCTGCGAATTCGCGAGACGACAGCCGGTCTGTCGGAGGGCCACTCGCTGAGGGGTTGCAGGCGACGGCGCAGGATGGTGCCGTCCGGCGCCGGGATGGGGTCGCCGTGGGGGTCGAGCCCGGGCTCGTGCAATCGTCTGGCGATGGCCTCGATGAAGCGCTCCGAGACGGCGTGTTCGAGTCGTTCGGCCTCGGCGTGCACCTCGGGCAGTTCGTAACCCAGTTCTTCCACCAAAAAGAGTTCGATCAGGCGGTGGCGCCGCAGGATCATGAGCGCCTCGTTTTCGCCGGCGGGCGTCAGCCGGATGCCGCGCCACTTGCGCCAGGTGACGAGGCCGGCCTCCTCCAGGCGCTGCGTCATGTCGCTGACGGAGGGCGGGGAGATCTGCAGGATGTCCGCCATGGCGCTGGTCGATACCAGTTCGCTGCCCTGCTGCAGGGTCAGCAGCGACTTGAGAAAGTTCTGCACCGATTCCGATTGCAACAGTCCGCGCCGGGCTGCCATGGGTCGTCGCCCCGTCGTTGGCCAGACCAGCATAGCATACCCGGGCCTGCCGTGGCGTTGCATCGTTCAGGCGCGTACAATCTCACGGCGGAAGTTACGCAGGCGGAGAAGACCAGAATGCAACGCAGGGATGAAGTCAATCGCAAGCACGAGCGCCTGCGCGGCTTGCTGGCCGGCCATGACGCGCCGGCCCTGTTGCTGACGCAGACGCGCAACCTCGCCTGGTTCAGCGCCGGCGCCGACGCCAGCATCCCGGTTGACAGCGACGCCGGCGTCTGGAGCGCGCTGGTGACGCCCGCCAGACGGGACATCGTAACCAACAACATCGAGTTGACGCGGCTGCGCGCCGAAGAGCAACTGGAGGCGCTTGGCTTCGGCTACCAGGAGTATGCCTGGCATGGTGACGCGCCCAGGTTGCCGCCCGGGACCCTGGTGGACACGCAGCCGGAGGTGGCCGATGCGCTGCTGCAACTGCGTCTGGTGCTGGATGCCGGGGAGCAGGAGCGCTGCCGCCGCCTCGGCGAGGAGACCGCCGCGGCACTGGAGGAAGCCATTCGCACCGCCCGCCCTGGCGACAGCGAACTGGAGATCGCCGCAAGGCTGGACGCCGCCTGCCGCCGGCGGGGCGGTCTGGCCGTGGTGAACCTGGTGGCGAGCGACGAACGCATCGCGCAGTTTCGTCACCCGCTGGCCACGCAGAAAGGTATGGAACGGTTGGTCATGATCGTGGTCTGCAACCGCAAGTGGGGCCTGGTGCTCTCCGCCACGCGTCTGGCGCACGTCGGGCCGCTGCCGCCGGACCTGCGCGCGAAGGCGCAGAAAGTCGCGAAGATTGACGCCGCCGCCATGTTGGCCACGCGGCCGGGCCGCAGTCACGCGGCGGTTTTTGGCGATATCCAGAACGCCTATGCCGCCCAGGGCGAGGCCGACCAGTGGCGCGATCATCATCAGGGCGGGCCCGCCGGCTACAACGCGCGCGAGATTATCGTCACCCCCGGCGACGAGTCGCCGGTGCAGGCCGGCAGCCTCTATGCCTGGAATCCCTCGATCGTTGGCTGCAAGTCCGAGGACACGATTCTGGTGGGTGATGAAGACTTTGAGATCATCACGGCTGCCGGCCCGGACTGGCCGACAATTCGGGTCGAACAGGCCGGACAGAGCGTGTTGCGCCCCGGGATTCTTGAACTCCAGGGCCGGGCAAGGGACGAAAAGGGCCGATGATGTCTTTGGCAGCCAGGCGCTTGCTGATCCCGGCATACTTTGGTCTGCTGGCCGTCATCGTCTTTGCCACCCAGTTTGCCGGCACGGGCTTTGGCGGCACGGGCCTGCATTACGCCTGGGTGCCGTCCCATACCCTGGCCATTGTCAGCCGGGCGACACCGGAAAACGGTTTTGTGGGCCACGCGCGCAGTTTCCTCGATGCTGACGGCGCGCCCGACTATCTTTACTTCGACCGCTATCCGCCTTTCTTCAGCGCCATGCTGGGCGCGCTCATGGGTCTGACGGACGATCTGGCGACGAAGGTCTGGATTGCGCGCCAGTTGATGCACGTCATTTACATCCTGACGATGCTGTTTTCATGGCTGTTGTTACGGCGTCTTGGGCTGGATAAACGCCTGGCGCTGGTCGTCGTGTCCTTGAGTTTCAGCGGTCACATTTTGCTGTATTACCGGGAGTTAATTAACTTTGATCCGCCGGCGTTGATGGGGATGATGTTCCTGCTCTACGTCATCGCGCGCGTGAAGCTGGAAGGGCGGGAACGCTGGCGCTGGCTGACCGTGGCGACGCTGGTAGCGGTGAATCTTGGCAGCAACCTGCTTTCGATGGCTGTCCTGGCGCTGTGGGCCGCCATGGAAGCCGCCGGCCTGCTGTGGCGGCTCGGGTTGACTTCCAGGCAACGCCTGCGCGCGATCCTGCGGCACGACGCGACGCGCATGCTGCTGCTTGGGTTGGTATGGAGCGCGTTGGCAACGGGATACAACGTTGCGCAGGAGATGGCGCGACGCGAGGTGCCTCCTGAGGAAACGGGCATCATCCAGAGTTTGCAAAGGCGACTGCCGGGGGGTGACGTAACAAGCGACTGGCGGCCGGACTACGACGCGTTCTTTTCCCGCACGGAGTGGCGCCTGTTGCGCTGGTTTTTCCCGCTGGATGAACACAGCGACAGTTTTCTGCATCGCCGGGTATCGTTGCCGCTGCTGTTGCTCGTTGTTTACTATCACCTGCGGAGCCAGCCGTCGGCCCGTCGCATGGTGCTGCTGCTGACCGCCTTATCAGGACTGATCACGCTCTTCGTGATGATCAACCTTGCCTGGTTCCACGGCTTCACGACAAATTACGCCTTGGGGTTCGCACTGATTTTCTGGCTGGCCCTGCTTGGCCGGGTGCGACACGGATTCCTGAAAAACATCCTGCTCGTGCTGGCCCCGGCGCTCTTCCTGTATTCCGCTCTGAATGTGGAAGCCAAATATCGCGCCTGGCACGAAGGGGCGGCAGTCTACACCGACGATTACAATCGCATTCTGCAGGAGATTGGCTATCGTGGATCGGTGGTCTACAGCGACGGGGCGCGCCAGGATCGACAGGTAACGAGACCAAAATACCTGTTGAGTTTTTACCTTGGGGACAATTTTCTGGCGACCAACGTCCAGGATGCCGACTACATGGTGGCAAACCGCGATTTTGTGGCCCTGCCGGCGCGGGATGGCGCTGGCATGGGCCTGTATGAAACCTTGACGCCGGAGAACCAGGTCGGCTTTCTGTTCGACCTGCGGGGAGACGCAAGGTATGAACCGGAAGACCTAACGGCCCGGTATAACTTTGGCGACGAACTGGCTCTGGGACGATGGGAGTTGCGCGACAGCGTACAGGTGCAGCCCTGCCAGCGCATTCGCGTGGAGAGCTGGTGGCAGGCGCCGGTGCCACTGACGGTGAATCACCATCTGCAGTTGTCAATGACGGATGAAGTTGGCGACATCCTGACCTCCGCGGACGGCCCCCCGGTCGGTGGCGACACGCAGGGCTGGTTCCCGCAGCGCTGGTACCCGGACGGCCGCAGTCTGAAGATCCCCTGCGATGCGGCGCCGGGCGCTTTCTCCCTGATTTTCAGTGCCTACGACCCGGAGTCGGATGAGGACAATGACAAGTTGCGCCTGGTCAACGCTGACGGCAGCGAAGGCGACACCTGGCTCTATCTGACCACAGTCTTCATCAGTTGACGATTCAGGGATGCCGGAGGCGAACGACTTGACGAATGACAGTGCCCGTGCCGGACTGGCGTTCCGGCGTCTGCTGATACCGGCGTATTTTGGTCTGCTGGCCGTCATCGTCTTTGCCACCCAGTTTGCCGGCACGGGCTTTGGCGCAAAGGGACAGCACTACGGCTGGGTGTCCTCGCACTCCCTGGCGATTATCAGTCGCGCCACAGCGGCGAACGGCTTCGTCGGCCACACGCGCAGTTTCCTGGAGGCCGACGGCACGCTCGACATCCAGTATTTCGACCGCTATCCGCCTTTCTTCAGCGCCTTGCTGGCCGCCCTCATCAGCCTGACGGACGATCTGGCGACGAAGGTCTGGATCGCGCGCCAGCTAATGCACGTCATATTCATCCTGACGATGCTGTTTTCCTGGCTGTTGCTGCGGCGTCTTGGCCTGGGCCGGCGACAGGCGCTGGTCGCGGTGACGCTGGCCTTCAGCGGCCACCAACTGTTGTTTTACCGCGAGATGATTCATTACGATCAGCCCGCCCTGCTGGGCATGATAATCCTGCTCTACGTCATCGCGCGCGTGAAGCTGGAGCGTCGCGAACGCTGGCGCTGGCTGACTCTCGCCACGCTGCTGGCCGTGGGTTCGGGCCGGGGCATTCTGTCCCTGAGCGTGCTGGGGCTGTGGGCGTTCATGGAGGCGGCGGGTCTGTTGTGGCAACGGGAGCGACCCCTGACACTACGTCTGTACGCCATCCTGCGGCACGATGCGACGCGCATGCTGCTGCTGGGCGTAGTCTGGAGCGCGCTGTTGCTGGGCTATAACATCTCGCAGGAGATGACGCGGCGCGCGATTCCCGCCGTGGAGACCGGCATCGTCCGGAGCATGTTGATTCGTACGCCGGTGGGCGGGATTGTAGAAGGCTGGGAACAGAGTTACGAGGAATTTGCGGATACGCTGGAACGGCGATTGCTACGCTGGTATCTCCCGCTGGATGAAGAAAGTGGCAGAACCTTGCATCGCTGGGCCTTGCTGCCGCTGTTGTTATTCGTCGTTCACCACCTGATGAATCAGGCGGCGGCCCGTCGCACCGTGCTGTTGCTGACCGCTTGTGCCGGTCTGGTCTGGACCATCGCGATGATCAACCTCACCTTGTTCCATGGTTACACGACCATGTATGCCCTGGGGGTTGCGCTGGTGACCTGGTTGGCGTTGCTGGATCGGGTGCGTCAGAAACGCCTTGTCAACGCGCTGCTCCTGCTGTCGCTGGCACTGTTCCTGCGCCAGGCGCTGGAAGTGGAAGCGGTCAACCGCGCCTGGAACGAGGAAGCCGCCATTTATACCGACGACTACAATCGCATTTTGCAGCGGATCGGCAGGAGCGGATCGGCAGTTTTTAGTGATCCGGCCTTGCAGGACAGGATCATCCTCGTTGCCAAATACGTGTTGGGCTTCTACCTCGCTGACAATTTCCTGGCGACCCGGCTGCAGGATGCGGACTACATGGTGGCCAACCAGGACTATGTGGCCCTGCCCGCCGCCGACGGGCGCGATGACCTGCGGCTGCTTTACACGCTGACGCCGGAGAATCAGGTGAGATTCCTCTTTGACCTGCATGGCGCTGAACGCTACCCGCCGGGCGGCATTGCGCCGCGTTACAACCTTGGCAATGCGCTGACCCTGGGCCACTGGGAGCTTGTGGACAGTGTGCAGGTGCAGCCCTGCCAGCGAATTCGCGTCGAGAGCTGGTGGCAGGCGCAGGCCCCGCTGGCGGTGAATTACCACTTGCAACTGACACTGGTGGATGAGGACGGTGGTATCCTGGCCTCCGCGGACAGTGCGCCGGTCGGCGGCGAGACACAGGCCTGGCTGCCGGATCGCTGGTACCCGGACGGTCGTGTACTGCAAATCCCCTGCGAGGCGGCGACGGGGGCCAGGTCGCTGATCCTCAGTGCCTATGATCCGGAGGCGGACACGCACAATGACAAGCTGCCGCTGATCAACGCCGATGGTAGCGCCGGCCACACCTGGCTCTACCTGACCACACTGTATGTAAACTGACAGACGGTCCAAAGGTACAGGTCGGAATGCCGACGGTAGCGCGCAGCGAAACCAGGAGTCGCCTGCGCAGGTTGCCAGTGGCGGCATACTTCTGTCTGCTGGCCCTGATCGTCTTTGCCACGCAATTTGCCGGCAGGGGCTTTGGCGAACGCCGGCATCATGGCTGGGTGTCTTCACATACGCTGGCAATTGCAGGCCGCGCCACGCCTGAAAACGGTTTTGTTGGTCACTCTCGCCTTCTCGTAAATGAGGGTGGCACGCTGCTTTACGATTACTTCGATCGCTATCCGCCCTTTTTCAGCGCCTTGCTCGGCGCGCTGACCGGCCTGACAAAAAATCTGGCGACGAAGGTCTGGCTCGCGCGCCAGATAATGCACGTCATTTTCATCCTGACGATGCTGTTTGCCTGGCTGTTGCTGCGGCGTCTGGGGCTGACTGCAGGCCTGGCGCTGGTCGCGGTGACGCTGGCATTCAGCGGACCCATGTTGCTGTATTACCGCGACATGATTCATTTCGATCAGCCGGCGCTGGCCGGGATGCTTTTCCTGCTTTACGTCATCGCGCGCGTGAAGCTGGAGCAACGTCAACGCTGGCGCTGGCTGACGCTGGCGACGCTGCTGGCCGTCAGCGCGGGCCGGGGCTTTGTCTCCCTGAGTGTGTTGGGCCTGTGGGCCGCCTGCGAGGCCGCAGGCTTGCTGTGGCAGCGCGATCGGCCGCTGACACAACGATTGCTCGCGGTCCTGCGGCATGATGCGACGCGGATGTTGCTGCTGGCTGTCGTCTGGAGCGCAGTGTGGCTGGGCTACAACCTGGCGCAGGAGATGACGAGGCGCGACGCAGGCCTGGAAGAGACCAGCATCGTCGAGAGCATACAGACCCGCTGGCCAGGCGGGGACCCCGGGCGGGGCGCGGAACCGACCCTCGCCGCGTATGGTGGGTTGCTGGCGGAGCGCCTGTTGCGCTGGTTTCTGCCGCTGGAGGGCGGGAGCATCCCGGCTGCACTGCGTTGGTCCACCTTGCCGGCCCTGGCTCTCATCCTGTTTCACCTGCGCAGCCAGCCGGCGTCACGCCGCATCGTGCTGCTGCTGACGGCCTTCTCCGGCCTGGCATGGCTCGGCGTGATGATCAACCTCGCCTGGTCCCACGATTACACGACCATGCATGCCCTGGGCTTCGTGCTCGTGTTTTGGCTGGTGTTGCTGGAACGATGGCGTCAGCCGCGGCTGGACCGCGCCCTGCTGGTCCTGGGCCTGGCGCTCTTTCTGCACAGCAGTCTGACGGTTGAGCTGCAGCAAAGCGAGCACTTCCGCGCGACAGTGCGCTATACGGAAGATTACGATCGCATTCTGCGACAAACCGGACACAGTGGCCAGGTCTTCTATACCGGGAGGGACCTGCACGATGCGGTCATCTACGCGGGCCGCTACCTGTTCGGCTTTCTCCTGGGTGACAACCTGCTGTCAACATCCCTGAACCATGCGGACTATCGGGTGTCATCGCGCGAATGGCTGGCCCTGCCGCCCGCGCAGCCTGGCGACGGGCCTGATGGCTGGCGCCTGTACCGGACGCTGACGCCGGAGAACCGGATCGCCTTTCTCTTCGATGATGCCTACGTCGCCCACTTGCCGCCGGCGCAAATCAGACCCGAATACATTTTCGGAGCGGAACTGGCGCTGGGGCACTGGGCACTGCGCGACGAGGTGCAGGTGCGGCCCTGTCAGCGTATCAACATCGAGAGCTGGTGGCAGGCCATCCGGCCGCTGGCGGCTGATTACAGCCTGCAGCTGGCGCTGGTGAATCTGGCGGGTGAGGCTCTGGGCGCCAACGCTGAACGTTTGACAACAGTCAATACGAGCGACTGGGAAACGAACGCCTGGTTCCCCGACCTGCGTCCGCTTACGATCCCCTGTGACGCGCCTGCCGGCGAGTACCCGCTGGTGCTGACTGTGTACGATCCCCTGCGCCTGGCGGAGCAGGGGCCGCTGCCGCAGATCAACGCTGACGGCAGCGCCGGCGACACCTGGCTGTACCTGACGACGCTCTTCGTCAACCGGAGTTGAATGCGTTGCAACGGCACATGACGGGGAAGTTTAGGCGGAGGAAAGCGGGCGTGCTCCTGGCCCAGGCGTATTTCTGTCTGCTGGCCCTCATCGTTTTTGGCACCCAGTTCAGCCACACCGGCTTCGGCGCCCGGCACCACGGCTGGGTCACGTCGCATGGTCTGGCCATTGCCGTGCATGCCACCCCCGCCAACGGCTTTGTCGGGTACGCCCGCCTCTTCGTGGAAGAAGACGCTGCCTTGCATCTCGATTACTTCGACCGTTACCCCTTCTTCTTCAGCGCGCTGGTTGGCGCGCTTGTCCGCCTGTCCGACGATCTGGGGACACAGGTCTTCATCGCGCGCCAGTTGATGCATGGCATTTTTGTGCTGACGATGCTGTTTGCCTGGCTGCTGTTACGGCGCCTGGGGGCGTCGCTGACGGCGGCCCTGGCGGGCACGACCCTGGCTTTCGCCGGTTACGGGGTGCTTTACTTCCGTGGCGCCCTGCACTTCGACCAACCGGCGATGTTGGGGATGCTGGCGCTACTCTGGTGCGTCGCGCGGGCCAGCCAGACGCCGGCCGGCAATCGGCGCTGGTTGCTGGCAGCCACGCTTGTAGCGGTCAGTATGGGCCGCGGCTTCATTTCCCTGGCTGTACCCGGGTTGTGGCTGGCCCTGACAGCAATAGCCGTCCTGTGGCGGCCCGGGCTGTCGGCCGGACAGCGGCTGCGCCGCATTGTGGCGCATGATGCCTTGCGCATGTTGCTGGCCGGCGCGTTGTGGCTGGCCCTGTTGCTGGGCTACAACGTCGCGCAGGAGATGAAGCAACGTGACGTGTCGCCGCAGGAGACGAGCATCCTGGCCAGTCTGCAGCGACGCGCGCCGCTGGGCCACGAAGGCGGCCGCAACCTCAGCACTTCCAACTACCGCATACCCCCCTGGGACGCCTTTGCGACCCTGCAGGCGGACCGTTTCCTGCGCTGGTTTGCGCCGCTGCGCTACCAGAGCAGCGACAGCGCGCCGGCTCCCGCCAGCCTGCCCCTCTTCCTGCTGGTGCTGGCCCTGGCGCTGACGCATGCCCTGCGTCAGAAACGGGCCCTGCGCGAGCCCCTGCTGCTGACGGCCCTTGCCGGTGTGCTGGTCATCGCCGCCATGATTAACCTCACTGCCGAGCATGATTACACGATCATGCATGCCCTGGGCCTCGCGCTGGCGTTCTGGCTGGCCCTGTTGCGTCCGCTGCAGCGACACAGGCGACTCATGGCGCTTGTGCTGGCCGCAAGCCTGACGCTCTTCCTGCGCTCCAGCCTGCTGGTGGAAGCGGAAAACCGCGAAATATTCGCCGAAGCCTCGCGCTTCACCGACGACTACAATCGCATTCGCCTGGCGCTGGAAGCCAGAGGCGTCGGCCAGGCCCATATCTTCGACACTTTTGGGCGTGATCACTGCCCG
>LXNI01002426.1_pt1 | contig 12935 bp, 12 predicted proteins | sample 809091 | NCBI WGS metagenome assembly LXNI01 (sample SAMN04870527, study PRJNA318959) | sponge metagenome | biome: 01000161; feature: marine sponge reef; material: water | host: Sarcotragus foetidus | place: Greece: Milos, Mediterranean Sea | collected 2013-05-29 | depth 5-7 m | reverse complement strand
CGGCACCTGGATTCCTCATCTCCTCTTCAACCGCTCTTTTGAGAAGCTCTACTCCAGTATCCCGGAACACTCTTATGCCGACCGATTCAGCGGAGGTCTCGGCGTTTGATATCTCCTTGCTGATCTTCGTAATCCTGCTGTCGTCGACAACAACTTTCATGTCTTCCCTTTCGTACCGGGGCCGCTTCTTTATGGGAAGACATATCTTTTCATCCCTTACAGAGAGCACCTTGTCCAAAACGCCTATCTCGTATACATCATCTCCGTTCATAACCACTAAGTCTTCATCGAATTCACTCCGGGCTATCCAGAGAGACACAAGGCTGTTTGTGGATTGGTAGAAGGGATTGTAAAGGGTATTGATTCTCATCCCCAGGCCATCGTAGCTTCTTAGGAAATCCTCCACCCTCTCAAAACCGAAACCCACGACGATCACTACTTCGTTTATGCCGCAGTCCCTTATAAGGTTTATCTGGTGTTCGAGTATGGATATGTTCCCAATATCAAGAAGACATTTGGGCTTTTCGTGAGTGTAAGGATATCCTGGTTCCCCTTCCCGCTGCAAGTATTATAGCTTTCATAAATCAGGCCTCACAAAAAAAGCAACTTCTTGTTTCTCCAAAATTCTTAGCCTGCTAGTATAACCGCGCCGCAAACCATGTCATTATGTGTGTTAACAATGTTAGCGACCCAAGGGTAATTGGTTACAATTAGCTTCATGAATCCACTGCTTTCAGTCGAAATTTCATACAGGGCCATAAAAAGCAACAAGGTGAGATCCTTTCTCACTACCCTAGGAATAATCATAGGCATCGCAGCCGTGATTTCGCTTGTTTCTATAACCGGGGGGGCGAAAAACATGATAGAGGGACAACTGGCATCCCTCGGAGCCAACTCCCTTGCGGTAAAAAGTGGAAAAATCACAAAAAGCGGAAAAACCCTTTTCGCAAGCAATCTGAAGCCGCTTACCGGCAACGATGTGGAAGCGATAGGAGACCTTGAGGCGGTAAAATATGTATCGGCCATATCCAACACGACCGCGAACGTGGTGTCGGGGAACAGGAATGTCTTCACGGCAGTAATAGGAACAGGAAAAGACTTCGTATTCATAAACGACTGGTTTCCTGAGATGGGAACGTTTTTCAATGAGATTGACGTAAGGGAAGCGGCCCTCGTCTGCGTGCTGGGAAAAACCGTGAAGGAAAACCTGTTCGGAGGCCAAGACCCTATAGGAAAAAGCCTGAGAATCGGTAAATACACTTATAGGGTTATCGGGGTTATGTCTCCGATCGGACCCACTCCCAGTGGAAAAGACCAAGATGATATCGTTCTGCTTCCCTACACATCCGTTCAGAAGAGGCTTGTCGGAACCAGATCGCTTGACAGAATCACGATTTTCGTGGGCCCCGCCTACGATATCACCCTCGCCCAAGGGGAAGTGGAAAAAGTTCTGCGAAGACAACACGGGATCAAAGACGAAATGGAAGACGATTTTTCCGTAAGAACTCAGCAAACGCAGATAAAAACGATAAAAAACGTCTCGAGGATCCTTACCGTGCTTCTCGGAAGCATAGCGTCGATCTCGCTTGTTGTGGGGGGAATCGGGATAATGAACATAATGCTCGTCTCGGTAGGGGAGAGAACAAGGGAAATAGGAATCAGGCTCGCCGTCGGGGCCAAGGAGAAAAACATACTGATCCAGTTTTTAATTGAATCTGTACTTCTTTCCCTCGTAGGCGGCGCGATAGGGACAGCGGTAGGAATACTGATCTCAAAGGTCGCCTCAGCCCTCACCGGCTGGCCAACCCAGATATCCCTGCTGGCAATACTGGTAGCTTTTCTGTTTTCGGCCCTTGTCGGGATAGTCTTCGGCATATACCCAGCCAAAAAAGCAGCGCAGCTAAATCCCATAGAAGCTCTTAGATACGAGTAAGCATGAACAAAGACAAATTCACCGTTCTCTTGTTATTGCTGTTGTTTGACCTAATTCTTATTGTTTCCATCTCGATTTTCTCTGATAATCCCAAAGAATATTTCAAAGAATTTAATTTATTCACATGGATTTCCTTCATAAAGCTTTTGATAATTTCATACCTCAGTTGGAACATCTACACGGAGAGGAAACCTCCCTGTGGAAATTTTAGCTTCAATAACGATCATTCAATCTGGTTCATTGTGGCTTGCGGATTTATTTTTTTAGCATTTGATGAATTGTTATCAATACATGAAAATGTGGACAAAGCGATCCATAAGATGCTCGACATGCCGGAAACAGGTCTTACAGACAGAATAGACGATGCGATAATTCTTATTTACGCTACGCTTGGAATTGCGGTACTTTACTCATATAAGAATGAGTTAATAAAATTTGCGAAATCCATACCCTACTTAGCAGTGGGTTTCTTGTTTTTATTTCTCAGAATCTCGATTGATTTTATAACTAACAAAGATGATATAATTCCTAAAATAATTTCAGATGAAATACTTGTTTCAAAATTAGCCAGAGTCCTGCCTGTAATTGAAGGAGGCTCCAAGTTGCTTGCTGAAACATTCTTTATCTTTGTCTTTTACTCGTGCTTTATGCAAGTGAAATCTTCAAAAGCTGAGGCACAAGAGCAAAGCATCAGAATTGCGGGGAAATAATCAATGAAAGTGATGTTTGTGGTTGAACGCATTGAGGTGGGTGGCGCGCAGAGACAAGTTGCCTATATGGCAAACCATCTTTCCCGAAGAAATATAGAGGTTTCCTTGCTGGTGGTGAAAAAAAAGGAGAGATGATAGACAAGATAGTTCCCGAAGTAGAAATAGTTTTATGCTTTAGGTTGGCATCAAGAATGCCCTTTTTGGGCGTCATTTTCCAAGTTTTGGCTATTATTCGGGCGGCAAGAAGCAAAAAGCCAAATGTTATATATTGTCGTCTTATGGAATTTCCCAGAGCAGTTGCAGGGAAAATTCTTGGTATTCCCACGGTCGTTGCGGAGATAAACAATCCGCGCAAAAGTCAACGGGCGATATGAATAAAACCACTTCAAACCGGCAGAAAAAGATTCTTCTGGTCTCCTTAAACCTAGACGCCGGAGAAACCCAGAGACAAGTAATAAACATTGCCAACGGGCTGAACGAAATGCTGGTTTCCCGGTTGACACGTAAGACACTTCAAGGGAACACATAAACGTAATTTTATGAAAGTTCTCATTTACACGCATGAATTTCCTCCGTTTCAAGGTGGACTTGCGACAACAAGCTACAAGCTCGCAAAAGGCTTTCAGGAATCTGGAGTGCATACCACAGTGTTGGCTCCGACTTATTCAAAGGAAGACCATATCGCGGACAAAAACTTCAAATTTGCGGTCAGCAGAATGGGAAGTCTCACCAGGAATCATGGAGTTCCATGCCCCGTAAGAGAGATCGCAGGATTGCTTTCGCTCTCAAGATACCTGTCCGCACATACGCCGGACGTGCTTTTGCTCATTACGAGAGAGGCTCACCTCGTCGGAGGAATCGGACTTGATCCCGGCAAATACAGAATCATCGTAAGGGCTGCGGGATATGAGGCAAAAAGATTTCTTCTGGGAAAAAAATGGGAAAACAGACTGCTGGGATCAATTATGAACAGACTCTACAGGCAAGCCGACAGAATCGTGGGGCCTAGCAAATCAACAAAACGGTTGTTTGTGGAATCAGGGATTCAGGACTCAAGACTAAAGGTAATACATAACGGCATAAGCAAGAATACAATTCTGCGCGAAACTCACCGTGAGAAAACACAGCAGTTCAGGAAGAAGTACGGCGTGGGAGATTCGGAGAAAGTAATCCTGACCATATCGAGGCTTGTTCAGGGAAAAGGACAGGACAAGGTCATAGAAGCACTTTTCGAAGTCAGAAAGAGGCTTGAGAATTTTAAATACATTATTGCCGGCGAGGGAAGTTACGAAAAAACGTTAAGAGAACTGGTGAAAAACTATCGTCTGGAGGATAAGGTAGTGTTCGCCGGGCCTGTGCGACACGAAGAAGTATGGAATTTCTACGACTCGTGCGACATTTTCGCAATGATCAACAGGACTATATCGAGCAAGGAAAATATTGAAGGGCTCCCGAATGTTCTGATCGAGGCAGCCGCAAGAGGCAAACCCATAATCACTGGTACAGACGGCGGATCGGAGGAAGCGGTCGAGCATGGGGCAAGTGGCTACGTCGTGGAAGGAAACGATATCGGGCGGATCGCTGAACATATAATCGACCTTATTTCGGACGAAGACAAAAGCAAACGATTCGGGGCAAGGGGAAGGCAGAAGATGCTCGATGAATTCACAGAAGAGGGGATGATTGAAAGATACCTTGAGGTAATAGGCTACCGCACGTAAAAAAATCTGCCCTGCTGCCGGAGATCAAACATATTTCGTTCTCCATATCTTAAAGACCATAAGCGCAAATAGTCTCCGGGTCTGGTCGGAACGGGGTTTTCCGTTGAGTCTTATAAGTCGTTCGATATATTTTCTGTTAAAAAATTCATCATCCCCGTCAAGCAGGACCTCGGCCGCAAATTCCTTCCACTCGTTTTTAAGCCACCGGGAAAGAGGAGGATTAAAGCCTCGTTTTCTCTCAAGAGGAAGTTCAGAAGGCAGGTACTTCTGCGCAAGTCTTTTTAAAAGGTATTTGGTCGTGCCTTCTTTAATCTTTAAGTTCGCAGGCACTTTACCCAGTGCGAACTCCACTATATTCGTGTCAAGAAAGGGAGTTCTCACACTGAGTCCCTGATCCCTGCTCAGGCTGTGGATCTTGTAAAGAATATCGTCCGGGTCGGACCTGTACGTGAAAAACCCCATCTTGCCGCCGAAAGTTCCTCCGTAGGATTCAAATACCGAAGCGGCATACTGCTCAGGTTCGTAAAAACCTTCCCCGAGAGCCTCAATTACCCAAGGTCTAAAAATCTCCATTCTCATAACATCACTGAATACCGTATTCCGCCTCAGAAAAAACTGCTTTGATGTTATATTTTCCAGAAAAACCCTGAGCGCATGCTCTTTTGGAAAAAACCCCGCGACTTTACCCCTCAGGTGCTTAAGGGGTCGGGGAAGCATGCCGTCAATCGCAAGATGTTTCAAGGAAAATCGATGAGTTCTGAATCCAAGGAAAAGCCCATCGGCTCCGTCTCCCGAGAGAACCGATTTCACGTTTGCTCCGGCAAGGGCAAGCGCGTAGGAAGTTGGAATTATCGACGGGTCGGCCAAGGGTTCGTGAAATTTCGATACGCAGTCAATAAAACTGTCTTTGTCAGGTTCCACAAACAGTTCGTGGTGGTCCGTCCCGAAGTGACGAGATACTATTTTTGAGTATCGGGTCTCATCGTAATTCTTATCCGAATACCCCACTATGAAAGTCTTTACGGGCCTGGGAGAAAGCCGACTCATAAGCGCTACTATAAGACTCGAGTCAAGCCCGCCGCTTAGAAAAGCTCCAGGGATGCTGTCGCCCCCGAGTCTTAACCTTATGGCTTCCTCGAAAAGTTCTTCCAGTTCCGAAAGAAGTTCTTCTTCGTTCCCAGTCTCCCATTCCTCCATAGGCGGTTCCCAGTACCTTGTATGGTTCAGTCTGCCGGAATCCATGTGGTAGGAAACGAAAGTTCCCGGAAGTACCCTGCGGACATTTTTAAATATAGTCCTATCCGCCGGAATATATCTTGACGCCAGATAACAGTTTAAGGAGACCGGATCGATTTCTCTTGGAAATCCTTCTGACTTTACAATTGCACTTAAATCGGATGAGAAAATAAACCTGTTCCCAAGTTTGGAAAAATACAGAGGCACCCGTCCTATCTGATCCCTAACGAGGATAAGTTCTCTTTTCGCCTTGTCTAGCACATAACACGCAAACGCGCCGTTTAATTTACGGAAACATTCGCTTCCCCATTTTTTGTAAGCTGCGGATACTAGTTCATTGGAGTTTTCTTCTGACAGATACCCTGTTTCCCCGATTCCGTCCCTGATTTCCCGCAAGTTATGGATTTCTCCCTCGCACACTGCCAGAACAGTAGCCCCAGAACCTGGGAGGGCAGGGGTTCCCGTTAGATCCAGCATTTCTCCCTGGCAAATTTCATATGCAAAACTCATTCAAGTTCCGAGATGAAGTTTATTATTTTTTTAGCCCTCTTGTCCCAGGAAAAATTCTGAACAATCTCAAAAGCTCTCTGGCTTATCGAATCGGAAAGTTCCTTGTCATCCATACAACGTTTTATCGCCTGCGACATTTCCTCTGGATTATCGGGCTTGACGAAAACACAGCTCCTCTCATCCAGAACAGATCTTATGGTTTTGAAATCGGTTGAAATAATCGGTCTTTTCGTCGCCATGTATTCATACAGTTTCATCGGAGAGCTCCAACTCTGGAATCGCCACTTCTGTGAATACGGTATGACTAGAGCATCCGAACTTAACTGGTAGAGCGGAATGCTAGAAGCAGGCATGTTTCCGATCATTCTGACTTTAGAATCGACCTTCTCCTCCGAAATCAACTGACTGACCGATCTTATATCGTCGGTCTTGCCCCCGACTACAACGATTAAATACTCATCATCTAGATATCTCGCAGCTTTAACCAAAGTGTCAACACCGCGGTCGTAACCAAGATGCCCAGTATAAACAATGATGTGCTTATCATCTGGCAGATCAAGCTCCACCCGGATCGAACTCCTGTCTTTTTGAGATTTCTTCCGGTAGTCCTCGACATCCACGCCCGATGGTGCAAGCAGGATCTTTCCTGCATCTACACCGGATTCAATCAATACCTTTTTCAGTTCGGGGTTTATTACAACCACTGCGTCCAAAAGGCCAACGGCTTTAAATCCCCGCTCACTAGGTCTCTCGTGTACCTCCGCTATAACTTTCGGGAAATGCTTATTAGCACTCCTAAGCTTGAACCTGACTATATCCTCAAGCAACGATTCTCCTCTTGTAGGTTGCCGGGTATAGATAGCAGTCTGTCTGTCTGTCTCCCCTCCCTCAACCTGAATTAAAGTGCCAAGCCTTCTGAGAAGATTGAATCTGAAACGAAAATCATAATCTATCGGCAGATATCTGATTGATTTAATTTCTTCGTACGCAAATTCATTCCTCAAGGAATAAAAGGATTTTATGTTGTCGGCAAATTCTTTTTCAAATCTTCGGAGAACAAATTCAACTTCAACTGAGTTCTCCATAAACGAATCAATCATTTTGGCCATCTGCACGTGACGGGCATTCGGACCTGGAAAGATGTTTATAAAATAGAATATTTTTGCCAGTCGCTTTGTATCCATGAGGGAGATTATATCAAGTGAACCGGCTGTGGCTATATAGTCAGAATTCTAGAATCAGAAAAATATCAGGAAAACAGAAAAGGTTGTATCCTTGCACATGAGTAAATTCAACTTAGATATATACGATTAAATCTGCGCAACAAAAAGACCGCTAGAAGAAAATGAAAGAACTCCGCAACAAGATAAGAGATGCCAGCACCCAGATAAGAATATCTCGGAACCAAGATCAGTAGTAAAACAAGGTAGGCCAATATCTTAAACATACTTACCGCCGTCCTGAGTCCCGGTCTTCCTAACGCAAGAAGTAGCGGCATCAGCCAGAATGTTGAACCACCGAACAAAACGGCTACCGCCAGCACTCTCATGGTATCAGAGGCAGGCAAGTACTGATTGCCAAAAATCAGACCAATCAGTTGCTCCGTAAACAAGAGGGTTACAATCAGAATAGGTATTATCAATTTAAGCAGACTTCTTATGGAAAACCTTATGATTTCAGCAAATTTGTCATATAAGTTCAATGTTGAGAGACTTACGAGTTTCGGGAAAATTGCCTCGTACATGGGATCTGTAATCCTAGCAACCACTTTAATCACGGATCTTGCGATCTTGTATAGACCTGCAGCTGTATTTCCAGAAAAGTAACCCAGAATTAAAACAGCGACTTTCCCTTCGCTGGCAATTTTCAATGTCGCATTAAGACTCGTGTTAAGGAGAAACCAGGTTATCTCTCTCATTCTGTAGGACAAAAGCCACACCTTAGCCGAAAACCAGACATCAAAACCCCTGCCTTTCAGCATCCTGTTCACAGTTATTTGGGTCAGCAGAAATTCGAAAAAGGAACTAGCAACATAAGCGAACATAACACCCTTAACTCCGTAACCTAGATATAAAACCACAAGAACGGAACCCAGCTTGAAAACCGATTTCGTCGACTGTACAAAAACTATCGTTTTGAATCTGTCAAACACCCTGAAAAGCGCTCCAGATGTGGAATTGACGGTAGCAACCAAAAGGCTGAAAGAAAAAATCATAATCAGGTTAAAACCATCAGGAGACTTTATGAATACATCGTTAGCCACACCAGCCAGGAGCACGCAAACCCCAAAAGCTAACAACCCTGTCGCAGCGTCAACTATGTAAGAAAACTTTATCATTGATAAGACATGTTCATGTTCGTTTTTCTCTAGAAACTCTCCCACATACTTAACAACGGATTCCCAGACTCTGAAATTGAGAAGGGAACTTACTATATTCACATATGCAACAACCAAAGTTAAAAAACCAAAAATCTCAAGACCCAGCACTCTTGCTAGGACAATCATTTCCAGAACATTGGCGGCACTAGGAACGGCCTTGGCGACAAAAAGCCAAGACATGTTTTTCATGAATTCTTTTTTTTCCGCTTTCAGTTTACTCATATTCAGAAAACAAGAGATGGAATCGGCGTCTTCAAAAATTACCGAATAAATCAATCTTGACCGCTCTTACTGATTACAAAACCGTTTCTTCTTTTTGCCTAAAGAGCACTAACAAAACTTCAGAAAACCACTCGAATGGCAGAAAGCCATCCTGAAAGAGGTATAGAAGAGACAATCTACTGCTTAACATAAAGCCTACAACTGTAGTCAACACGGTGCAGCCACACAAACCCGAAATCTTTGAAAAACTCGTCAACAGCCTTCCTAGATCCCGCATAGCATCCGTAATCATCAATTATAAGCACACCCCCCTTTTCAAGACGGGGAAATAGAACTTCCAGTTCCATCTTCGTACTTTCGTACCAATCTGTATCTAGCCTTAAAATTGATATTTTCTCGGGCAAATTATCTTCCACAACTAAGGTGTCTTCAACCTTGCCAGCGACCAATCTCAGGTTGTCTGTTCCAACCTCTTTGCTAAAATTGTCCGAAACTTTATCCTTTGCCTCATAGTTCCAGCCTGTTACTCCCCCTGCCTTTTGGCTCGTTAACCATTTCTCTTTTACAAGCGAGTGGTTGCCTAACTTGAGGTCGTATATTTTATAGTCATGTTCGGTCGGCTTGCTCATCCCAGTAAAAGTATCATATCCCCATATCAATCTATCAAAATGTAACATTTTCAACATCAGACCGTAGAGTATCAGGTTTCCTCCTTTCCACACCCCACACTCGACTATGTCACCTTCTATCTCATTATCCGCTATCCATTCGACAGACTGTATTAACGCCCATTGACAACTTCTCGGGGTCATTGTGTACTTTGAGCAGATGTTCATAATCTTAAGATGTTCATCAGTTGCCTCCGGTGTAGACTCACTTCGAGGAATACCAAGAAGATGTTTCTTGAGTATTTTTTTGGCTCTTTTTAACATAGCTTTATGTAATCAAGAGCAAGTCCTGATTAACCCAAGGACCGTCGATTCCGAGTATTTCTATTTTTCGATCTCTTTTTAGGGCAGCTGTCAACCATGTTCCAAGCCCACAGCCCACATCAACAACTGAAGTTATTGGAGGAAGCTTTGATAGAATTACTGATAGAATTCTGTCGGCGGAGTAAAATTTTCCTTCATCCAATAGACCCAAGTAAAAAGCTTCTGTGTATTCATTCTCTTTCTCTCTTAACATAGCGTGCTGGTGCTTTTTATGAGGCACGGAGGTGCTTGTCTTGTATGTTGTTTGTCCTTCTTGCCGTCTTTACAACTTATTTTCTATAACTGGTATTTTTCGTTCGGTTGATGATTCCGTGCGGACGTTTGGTACGAGAGCAGGAAATCTGAACGTGCTCACTCTCCATTTTCTTCCTGCTTCTCAAAAGCCTGGCGCACGAGGCCCATGACGTAAGGTATATCCTCCGCACTTTTAAGACCGCACTCTACATCGGCATTACCCCAATGACCACGGTTTGTTATATCCTCAGCAAGCCCTCTTGAGTCGTGGAGTTCATGAAACTGTATGTTCAAAAATAACCGAAGACGCTGCTTCTGGGGTACTACGTCAACAAAGTTGGTTTCTGCCTTGTAGGCTATATAGAGTTTAAGAAATTCCTCCGTAACGCACGGGTCCAGTGCCAGCACCTCTTTTCGGAAAGCATCAAAAAGGTCACGCATTAGTGACCCGGGTGAGAGGTTGTCTGAATGGTCATCAATCGTGTAGCCAACAATTTGTTCGCCCTTCGGACGATACGATTCGACAACTTTGTCCGACAATAAAGGCGCAGCCCAGACATCCATGGCAATCAGCGCAAGCTGTTCAGCACGAGCCTTGATAGCATACTCATTCCACTGCTCTACCTCACCCATGCCCTGATTAAGCTTCAAGTGACTCTCCCGAAAACCTCCACTCATATCACGTTTCTGCGCAAACGGGCGATCGCTGTATTCGGAGTTGTATCCGGTAAGTGTGAGGTTTCCCAGTGTATGCAACCATATCTTCCTCACGCGTTCCCACTCAGTTCCGAGCTCTTTCCGCCATTCCCTAGATAGGTTTTCGTTCTGTGGCAGGATATGTTCTATTGTATATTCATCAACTTCAGCCTGTTCCTTGTGACCATGGTTCTCTAGGCAACGCAGCCAGTAGCTTCGACGGGGGAAGTTGTAAAGGTCTCGAACGCATAACTGGCGTTTGAATTCATCGTCTCTCGGAAACCGGCGATACGAAGGCAGGATCAGCAGATGTGCCTCAATGCTCTCAAGGTAACGGTCCTTCTGAAGAAACCGTCCAAAAGTGGCAAATGTTTTATTCAGTGAGTTGGTAGGAATGGAGCAGACTGCGCGACGAAAAACGTATGCTTCCACTAATCGTACAGCCGCAAGGAAGTCCGATTTGACCAACATACCCTTTTTGTAGTCATCGTAGAACTCAAGCAAGAGAGGGTATGTAACGTTCGCCTTTAATTCTCGCAGAGAACTGAAAGCCTTGTTCAATTCCCTGTCAGGTTCTTTGCCCAGAGCCATAGAACAGTAGTAACCTGCGAAATCCTGAATATCCGCTATCAGCGCGGGGATTCCATTCGCCGCCACTTCAGGCGTAAGGACATATTCCTTAAATACTTTGTATACGGCGCGGACATTTGGAAGGTCTCCGGTTTTCAAAGTCAGGTAGTATCGCATGAAACTGTCGAAATGCTTCCCATACGCACTCTGGCCGAAGTCTACTTCCATTGGTCGCCAGTGGTCTTCGTACAGCTGGGTCTGCTGTCGCGGTTCCAACCCCATAAGTATGAAGTTACGTATCAGATCGGCCTGGCTGAGTTCCCGACCCGTTGAATTCATGCTCTCAAAAATGAGCTGAGGATTGTCCTGATCCCGGGTGAGCGCTACATCAACTATTACAAGCTTCGCAAGTCCTTTACAAAGCACGACAAGATCGTCAGTGCTAAGGTTTCTGATCTGCTTATCTAAGAAATCAAAATTCTCGGCAACTCTCAGGGAATAGTCAGCAGGTTGCGCCTTCTGCTGAATCAGTGCCAGAAGGCTTATCTTGTCGGTCTGAGTAAGCAGCAGTTTGAATCTGGCATCTTCATCCTCTAAGTCGTTAAGCAGGTAGTATCCACGTAACTTTCTTGCCGAGAAGCCTTTTATAGGTTCGCTATCGCCCAATTTCCGCGCCAAAGCTTCAAGGATCAGGGTGACCGTAGTCAGTCTCTGCTGGCCGTCAATCACGAGAAGAGGTGACAATCTGGAAACTTGGTAAAGACCCTTCTCGATATAGACTATGGGACCGATGAAATGTGCAGAAATAGCATCGGTGCGACCAGTACGCATTATATCATCCCAAACCTGGCGACATTCTCTCTCAGTCCAAGAATATGTGCGCTGATAGATGGGGATAACGAATTGTGTCGACTTCTTGAGAAATTCTAGGAGCTGAGCTTCTTTGGCTTTCATGGTGTTATCTTTCTCCTAAAGACCAACTCGAATTTTCCCCGTATGGCAAAAAAAATCAATTCAATCTGCATCCGCCGCCTACTGCTCAACCTCATATGATCAATTTTTACGCAACTCGTCAAAGCTTTCTTCATGGACAAAATATCTTCAGGTAAAATTTCCTCCCATTCCCGATTTTCTGCCGTCTTTGAGAAAATGCGGTGCCAAGGGAATGCTTTTTCCCGCGCCGAAGTCGGGAACCATTTTCAGCAAGAATACATCAGTATTCAGACAACTTGCTGCCTGGGAGAAAATAAGTAATGGAAAATTTTTCGTTGTTGAATCTGATTTGGAATCTGATTCCCACAGACATGGTAAGCGGGTTCTTTGTCGTATCTCTGCTATTGTTTACGGCCTTTTTCGTGAGAAAAACGCTGCTCGATTATTCTCGGTCAAAACAAAACGTATCATTCTACATGGGGCTTCTTTCGGACCTCAAGCAGGAAGACCTTGCACAGAGACGCAGCGAAATCATGAGCAAATCTCAGGAGAACCCCGAATTAGGGAAGGTATGGGAAGAGTTCGACGAGTCGCTGGTTCTGCACAAGGCCGCAAATGGCCAGTACAGGCTTTCAAACACGCTTGACGCGGCCCATTTTTTCAATGCTCACACTTTAGCCCGCATTTCTCACACGGGAGATTTTTCGTGGGCAATGACCATGATTTTATCTTAACTGGTCAACGACTACGCAGTTTTTCAGTTTGGAACCGGAGGTTGAGAAGGTTTCCGGGGATTTC
>LXNI01002425.1_pt1 | contig 12951 bp, 11 predicted proteins | sample 809091 | NCBI WGS metagenome assembly LXNI01 (sample SAMN04870527, study PRJNA318959) | sponge metagenome | biome: 01000161; feature: marine sponge reef; material: water | host: Sarcotragus foetidus | place: Greece: Milos, Mediterranean Sea | collected 2013-05-29 | depth 5-7 m | reverse complement strand
TCGTTCTCGGCGATCGCGAACAGGTAATGCGCGCGAATTTCGGGAACCAGCAGATGGGGGCTGTCGGGCTTGTCGGTCACCAGCCGGCCGCCATGGAAGGAGGCGCCGGCGCCGATCCGATCCGGGAAGGCGGCCGCGGTGCGCATGGTCATCGAGCCGCCCATGCAATAGCCTGTCGTCCCCATCTTGCGGTCCCGCGCCACCGCGTCCTGGCTGTCGAGGAAGCCGACAAAGGCCCGCGCATCCGCCACCGTGACTTCGGGCGTGAGCGCGCGCATCAGCGGGAAGACCTTCTGGCGCACCGCCTCGTCCCGGAAGGAGGCGCCCGCCGGCAGGATCGGCGCCGTCTCGGCGCGGTAATAGGGGTTGACGACCAGAGCCGCATATCCCGATTCGGCCAGCCGCCGCGCCATCTGCTCGAAGGCCGGCCGCAGGCCGAGCGCATCCGGCCAGATCAGCACGCCCGGATGGGCGCCGGCGGCGGGATGCACGAAGTGGCAGTCCGCCATGCCGTCGGCAGTCGGCACCTCGACAGTCGCCGCCGTCACCTCCAGCGCGTTCGCGGCCCGGGGCAGAAGCATGGCCATCCCGGCCCCGACCGACAGCGCGCCGAATTCGCGCCGGGTCAGCCGGCCCGAACGGCGCAGATGGTCCTCCGCATCGCGGATCGTGTTTTCATCGCACATCGCTACCTCCCGTGTTCCCGCGTCCCGGCCTGCCGGGCAAGGTCCTCGACATGGCGCTCCAGCCGGAACACATGCTCGTCCTCAATGCCAAGGCGGCGCAACTCGCCCGCCAGCCTTCTCATATAGTCGATATTGGCGCCGCTCGGGCCTGCCGAGCGCAGAATTTGCGCCGCCATCTCCGGGAAGGGCGCGGGGCCAAGCCAGGCGCGGTTGCCAAGGGGCGCGACATAGACCGCGCCCTCGGCCGCGCTCTCCTCGAATTCCAGCCGCACCGTCTCGCGCCGGTAGCCGTTCTTCTCGCGGTAGTCGAGCTCGGCCCAGGTTCCCTGCAGCTCGGCCCGCGCGACCAGATAGGCCATGCCGCCGCAGCGCGCGCCGGCGTCGGGCACCAGCGTCACCACCCGGCCCGGCGCATGCGGCAGCCCGCGATGGTCGTGCGAGCCCTGCCAGAAGCGGCGTTTCCAGCCGCATGCATGCGCAACCCGCCGCGCGCGAAACGGAATGTCCGGCCGCCAGATGAGCGAGCCATAGCCGAACACCCACACACCGTCCGCTTGCCCGTTCATGCCGACCGCGCGATATGGTCGAGAATGGCGCGGGCGGTGAACTCCGGATCCTCCTCCGGCACGAAATGCCCGCAATCCTCCGCGATCAGGCCGCGCACATCCAGCGCCACACGCCGCATCGAGGCCTCGACCTCGCCGGCCCGGCCGAACGCGTCCGTCCTGCCGCCGCCAATGGCGAGCACCGGCATGGGCAGGCGGAAGCCGGTCGTCAGCAGGGCGGCGTTGTCGGCGGCGTCCTGCGGCAGGCTGCGGTAATAGGCGAAGCCGGCGCTGAGCGCTTCGGGGTCGGCATAGCTGCGCAGATATTCCTCCATCGCGTCCTCGCCGATGGCGTCCGGGCGCGCCGAATAGGCCCGGTAGAACCAGCCCAGATAGACGCGCTCGCGCCCGCCGACCAGCGCCTCGGGCAGGTCCGGCGTGCGGTGGAAGGCATGGTGCCAGCGCCGTCCGCCCTGCGAGAAATCTCCGCCGTCGCCGGGAATCACCACGTCGATGATGGTCAGGCTGAGCGCGGCGTCCGGCTGCCTTGCGGCGAGCGCAAACGCCGTCGGGCCGCCCCAGTCATGGCCGGCGACATGCCAGCGCTCGAGGCCCAGATGGTCCCCGAGCAGGCGGTATATGTCCTCCGCCACCCTGCGCTTGTCATAGCCGCTTGCGGGCCGCGAGGAATCGCCGAGGCCGCGCAGGTCCGGCGCGATGACAGGATGGCGTGCGGCGAGGAGCGGCATGACATGGCGCCACTCGAACCAGGTCTCCGGCCAGCCGTGCAGCAGCACAACCGGCGGCGCGCTCCGCGGGTCCGCGCCTGCCGAGACATAGTGGATCACCGTCTCGTCCAGATCGGCGAAAGCATGGATGAAATCCGAAGGCGGGGTCATGCGCTCTCCTTGAATCCCTCTACCGGCGGGCTTGCGGCGCCCGGCGTTTCAACAGTCGGCGGCGGCGCCCGCGTCCCGCCGCAGGGCGCCGCCCAGGGCCGCGGCGTCGAGCCGGCGGCGCAGCTGGTCGCGCACATCGCGCCAGCGGAAGCGGATCGAGTTCATCACGATCTCGCGGTCCAGCGCCTTGTATTCGTCGATGACCGGCGCGAAGCGGACGAGGTCGGCTTCGCTGCCGGCGAAGGCGTGGCGCCCCTCCGCCGCCGCCGGCCAGTCGGTCGCGCGGAGCCTGAGGTCGAGCCGCGCGAGCGCCTCCGCCGGCATCGGTCCGGCGCCGGCATCGGCCAGCCCGCGCTCCGCCGCCTGCCGGAAACAGCGCGCCGCCAGCGCCGCCGCCCCGCCCGGCGGGAGCGCCCCGTCCCGTTCCGCGAGCGCCGCGGCAAATACCGTCAGATCCGCCAGGCAGGAAAGAAACAATTTGGCGGCCGCCATGCGGATCGAGGCCGAGAAGGCGTCGTCCTCGAAATAAGTCCGGTAGCTCGTGCCCATTCGCGTTTTCAGATAGCCGTAGAGCGAAGTCTGCGCGACATAGGACGAGCGCGTGCGCAGAAAGTCGGCCAGCACATCCGGCGTATCGAGCCTGTGGCGCTCAAAACGCGGGCCGAATCGCTCCATAATCTTTCTGAGACCGCCAACGCCCTTCAGCAACATGATCGCTTTTTTCGGGTTCACATCCCCAAGAATCTCGATTATAGGCGATGGTGGCTCCGTGCGGTATCCCCGACCTCCCGAGAGGAAGTTTGGAGAGTCGATCGGCAAGGCTGGGGAGGCCGACGCCCGAACAACAGAAGAAGGGGAGAGAGACGCATGGCGGAAGTCAGTGCCGAAACCCGGCAGTCGCATTGGAGGAAGACCTCCACCCTAACCTATGTGATTCTGGCGATCTGGTTCCTGTTCGGATATGTGGTGCCATGGTTCGCCAAGGACCTTGACGGGGCGTCCTTCCTCGGATTCCCGCTCGGCTACTACTTCATCGTGCAGGGCTCGCTGATCATCTTCGTGCTGCTGATCGTTGTCCACAATATCGTCCAGGACAACATCGACGAGGAGCACGGGCTGGTCGAAGAATAAGGGGAGCAGCTCATGAACACCCAAGCGCAAGGCACGAGGTTCGTCGATAAGCTGGGGAAGGTGTACGGCTTGTACACGCTGGGTTTCCTCGCCTTCTTCGCCCTCATGGCCATTATCGAGCAGTTCGGCGCCGGCGCCAGGACCATCGGCGTGCTGTTCCTGCTCTTCACCCTCGCGATCTACGCCACCATTGGCTGGCTGTCGCGCACCATGCAGGTGGACGCTTACTATGTCGCCGGGCGGGAGGTCCCGGCCCTCTATAACGGCATGGCGACGGCGGCGGACTGGATGTCCGGCGCGTCCTTCGTGGCGCTTGCCGGCGGCATCTATTTCGGCGGCTACCCCTATCTGGGCTTCGTCATCGGCTGGACCGGCGGCTATGTGCTGGTCAACGCGCTGATGGCGCCCTATCTGCGCAAGTTCGGCTGCTACACGGTGCCCGACTTCATCGGCACGCGTTACGGCGGCAACCTGGCGCGGTTCTGCGCGGTCTTCGTTCTCGTGGTGGCGTCCTTCACCTATGTGACGGCGCAGATCAACGCCACCGGCACGATCGCCGCCCGCGCGCTCTCCATCCCGTTCGAGTTCGGTGTCTGGTTCGGACTGCTGGGTATCCTGCTCTGCTCCATGCTGGGCGGTATGCGCGGCGTGACCTGGACGCAGGTGGCGCAGTATATCGTGCTCATCATCGCCTATCTGGTACCGTTGATCTGGATGTCGAACTCGCAGGGCTTCGGCATCATCCCGCATTTCGGCTATGGCGAGGCGGCACAGCGGATAGCCCAGCTTGAGGCGGAGTACGGGCTGCAGCCGGCGGCCGAGGCCGTGGCGGGGTTGAAAGTGCTGACGACGGCGCATTTCGACCCGCAGACCTCGCTCGACAGCTGGAAATTCGTCACGCTCGCGCTCTGCATGATGGCCGGCACGGCGTCTCTGCCGCACATCCTGATGCGGTATTTCACGACGCCGTCGGTGCGCCAGGCGCGCAAGTCGGTCGGCTGGTCGCTGTTCTTCATCTTTCTGCTGTATTTCTCGGCGCCGGCGCTCGCCACGCTGACGAAGCTGCAGCTGCTGGACCCGAGCCTCGCAACCGCGGTGGTCGGCAAGGCGGTGGAAGACGTCATGGCCCTGGAGTGGGTGAAGAACTGGTCGGCTGTCGGCATGCTGTCGGTCGTGGACCAGAGCGGCGACGGGATCGTGCAGCTCAACGAGTTCTTCATGCGGCCCGACATCGTCGTGCTGGCCACGCCCGAGATCGCCGGCCTGCCCTATGTGATCTCCGGCCTCGTCGCAGCAGGCGGCATGGCGGCGGCCATGTCCACCGCCGACGGACTGCTGCTGGCGATCGCCAATGCGCTCAGCCACGATCTCTACTACAAGATTATCGACCCGCAGGCCGATACGCGCCGCCGCCTGATCGTGGCCCGCGTGTTGCTGGTCGGGATCGGCGTGCTGGCTGCCCTGGTGGCTTCTCTGAAGCTCACCGGCATCCTGGGTGCGGTGGCATGGGCGTTCTGCTTCGCCTGCTCGGGGCTGTTCTTCCCGCTAGTGCTCGGCATCTGGTGGAAGAGAGCCAATCGGCAGGGCGCGATCGCCGGCATGATCGCCGGCTTCGTGGCAGGTTCGATCTACCTCTACCATGTGTATGGCGGCGGGGCCCCGCTCTGGTCCATCGACCATCTGCGCTTCGGCATGATCGGCATGCCGGTGTCGCTGGTCGTCATGGTGGTGGTGTCGCTGATGACACCGGAGCCGGATGCGGAAACCCAGGCCATGGTGGACGAAACCCGCATCCCGACGGGCGATTCCATCCTGGCCGAGACGCATTGATCGCAGACTGGTCTGCAAGCGTGAAGGGAGGCGGGGTTCCGGCCCCGCCTCCTGCGCGCTGTCCGGCCTTTCGCACAGTCGGGCTCCCTCATCGCCCCGGCCCCGAAGCCGGGGCCTTGCGCGGCCAGAGCCGCGTTCCGGGGAGGTCCCGGATCACAGTCCGGGACGACGGGGACGACGGCAGGGAGGCGGGGCGGCATGGATAGCCTTGCGCATGCGCTGCCCGGCTGGGTGGTGCTTCTGGATTATGTGCTGGGTGTGGCGATGTGGACCCTGGTCGGCCGCGCCGCCATGAACCTCTTTCTTCCCGTCACCTCGGACTTCTTCTTCATGAAGGCCTTCGTGAAGATGACCGACCCGATCCTCAGGGTCTTCAGGCCGGTCACGCCGGGCTTCCTGATCGATCCCGTGGTGCCGCTCTACGTCGCCTGGTTCTTCTTCCTGTTCCGCTTCTATGTCATGCCCTGGCTGCTCGGCTATTCCGTGCTCGGCATGCTCTCCTTCCCGCTCGAGGGCGAGGTCGCCGCCATGCTCTACGACATGTTCGGCAGCGGCGGGCTGTAACCGCTCTGGCGCCGCAAAGAGGAGCCGCGATGGTCCGCCTCGCCCTGCTATCGCTTGTTATCCTGCTTGCCGCCGGGCCGCTGGCGGCGGAGGGCTACAAGGGTTTCCCGCGCGGCCATGCGCTGATCGCCGCGGCCGAGCTGAAAGCGCTGCTGGACGGCCCCGGCCCGAAACCCGTCGTGCTGGCGGCGGTCGGCCGGGTGCCTTGGCTGCTCGGACATATTCCGGGCGCGCGCCTCGTCCGGCGCCGCGCCTATACCGACCGCGCCGGCATGGCGGCGGACCGCGCGCGCTTCCAGGCTTTTGCGCGCAGCCTCGGCATCAACAGCGACACGCAAGTGGTCGTCTATGACAATGCCTATGACGCCGCGCGCCTCTGGTGGCTGTTCCGGCTCTATGGCAAGGCCGATGTCCGGGTGCTGGACGGCGGCTGGCGGGCCTGGGACGAAGCGGGCTACGCGGTCGAGCGCGGCGCCTCCCGGGCGAGGCCGGAAGCCGGGAATTTCACCGCCGCGCCCGCGCGCCCCGGCTGGGCGGCCGGCATGGAGGATGTCGCGAAGGTCCGCCCGGAGGGGGGCGCGCATCTCTGGGACGCGCGCGACCCGCCGGAATGGAAGGATACAGGCCCGATCGGGCCGGCCCGCTTTATCGGCTGGCGCGCCTTTCGCCGGGCGGATGAAGGCCGGCCGGCCGCGTTCCGCACCGCGGCCGAGATCGGCGTCCTGCTCCAGCGCGCAGGCTTCGAGCCGGGGCGGGACCACATCTTCTACTGCCATTCCGGCATCCGCGCCGCCACGCCGCTCTTCGCGCTTTACCTGATGGGCTATCCCGCCGACCGCCTCAGCCTCTATGACGGCTCCTGGAGGGAATGGAGCCGGCGGGCCGGGTCGCGATAGGGCGCTACTCCCTCGGGGCGTATTTGGCGAGGATGCGCTGCAGGGTGCGGCGGTGCATGCGCAGCCGGCGGGCGGTCTCGGAGACATTGCGGCCGCATTGCTCATAGATGCGCTGGATATGCTCCCAGCGCACGCGGTCGGGCGACATCGGCAATTCCGGCGGCCCGGGCGGGTCCGCGCCCATATGCTTCAGCGCCGTCTCGATGGCGTCGGCATCGGCGGGCTTCGGCAGATAGTCGATGGCGCCGACCTTCACCGCCGCCACCGCCGTTGCGATATTGCCGTAGCCGGTGAGGATGATTGCGCGGCTCTCGGGACGCACCGCTTGGAGATGCGAGACCACATCGACGCCGCTGCCATCGCCGAGCCGGAGGTCCACCACGGCGTAATCGGGCGGGTCGATATCCACCGCCGCCTTGCCGTCCGCGACCGAGCCGGCCGTGCGGACATCGAAGCCGCGCCGCTCCATCGCCCGCGCCAGACGGTTCAGGAATGGCGGGTCGTCATCAACCAGAAGGAGTGTGCCGGCATCGCCGGAGCCTTGCTGTTCATTCATTGCTCATCACCCCTTGTCTCAGGCTCCAGTATGACGCGCGGCCACAGAACCTCAACCTCCGCGCCGCCCTCAGGGCGGTTCAGGAAGGTGACATCGGCGCCCGTGCGCTCCAGCAGCGTGCGCGCGATGAAAATGCCGAGGCCCATATGGCCGTCGCTGCCCCGCCGCGTGGAAAGATAGGGCTCCCCGAGGCGCCCCAGAAGCGCCGCCGGAAACCCCGGTCCATCGTCGGAAATCGTCACGGCGACCCGCTCCGCGTCCCAGACGATCGACGCCACGACGCGCTGCCGTGCGAATTGCAGCGCGTTGGAAAGGATGTTGCCGAGGCCGTTCACCAGCTCGGGGCGGCGCTCCAGGGCGGGCTCCATCGTGTCGTCCCGGGCGCGGCCGAGGATCGCCAGATCGACCGCTGCGCGCCGGTGCGGGTCGGCTGTGCTCTCGATCAGCGCCGTGAGCGGCATCCTGAGATAGGAAGCGCCGCGCGCATCCGGCCGGCGCGACAGCTCCGCCAGGATCGCCTTGCAGCGCTCGGCCTGGCTCTTCAGCAAGCGCGCATCCTCGATGAGCGGGCTGTCCTCCGGCACCTCGCGGGCAAGCTCCGAGGCGATGACGGTGATGGTGGCGAGCGGCGTGCCGAGCTCATGCGCCGCCGCCGCGGCGAGCGTGCCGAGATCGGCGACGCGCTGCTCGCGCGCCAGCGCGTCCTGCGCGGCCGAGACCGCATCCGTCATCCGGCGGCGCTCGATCGCCACCTGCCCCACATAAACGGCGAGGAACACGATGGCGACAATGGTGGCGAACCATATGCCGAGCACCAGCTCGGCCGGCATGGTGGGCGGCGCCCCCTTCCAGGGCAGCGGCATGTGCCAGGTGGCCAGCACGCTCGCAGCGGCGGCGGCCAGCACGGCGAGCTTGAGACAGCTTGCCCGGGACAGTACCGACGCCGCGACCGTGACCGGCGCCAGCAGCAGGAGCGCGAACGGGTTCTGGAGCCCGCCGGTCAGGAACAGCAGCAGGGCGAGCTGCAGCGTGTCGAAGGCGAGGAAGCTGAAGGCGTGCGGCTCCGGCAGGCCGGCGCCGGCGCGCTGATGCAGGCTCGCAAACAGGTTGATCGCCGCCGACATCGCCACGGCCGCGGCCGCGGCCGCGATCGGCAGCTTGTAGTCGAAGCCGAAATGCACCACCAGCACCGTGCCCGCCTGGCCCGCGACTGCGACCCAGCGAATGAGAATCAGCGTGCGGGCCTGCACGAAACCTGTCTCGCCTCGCGGCGGCGCGGGCTCTAAAACCTTCATCGGCGGCGGCGTCTCCGCTGCTCTCGGAGAGGGAAGCATAGCATGAGCGAATGGGCCGTCTCGGTGCGGCGTCTCTCGAAGCATTTCGGGTCCGTGAAGGCCGTGGACGGGCTGAGCTTCGACCTGGAACATGGCGGCATCGTCGCGCTGCTCGGCGGCAATGGGGCCGGCAAGACGACCACCATCGCGATGCTGCTCGGCCTGCTGCTGCCGAGCTCCGGGACCGTGCATGCGCTCGGGGCCGACATGACCCGCGACCGCTACCGGGCGCTCGGGCGCATGAATTTCTCTTCCCCCTATGTGGAGCTTCCGGGCCGGCTGACGGCGGAGGAGAACCTGCTGGTCTATGCGCGCCTCTACGGCGTGGCGCGGGCCGGACGGCATGTGCGGGAGCTGGCCGACGCGCTGGAGCTCACTCCGCTGCTGAAACAACAGACGCGGACGCTCTCGGCCGGCCAGAAATCGCGCCTCGCGCTCGCCAAGGCGCTGGTGAACGAGCCGCAATTGCTGCTTCTGGACGAGCCGACCGCCTCGCTCGACCCGGAGACGGCGGACTGGGCGCGCTCCTATCTCGACGCCTATGTGAAGCGAACCGGGGCGACCATCCTGCTCGCCTCGCACAATATGCTGGAGGTGGAGCGGCTCTGCCGCGATGCGCTGGTGATGAAGGACGGGCGGCTCGTGGACCGGGGCGCGCCCGGGGCGCTCATCGCCCGCTATGGGCGGCGCACCATGGAGGAGGTGTTCCTGGATATTGCGCGCGGCGAGGTCCGGGCCTGTTGACGACGGGCGCGCCGGCGCATGAGCCGGCCCGGCATGGCGGCTGTCCCCGGATCGCCGGGCGGGCGGCTACGGCGCCGCGGCGGCGGGGCGCGCGGCCAGCGAGCTTGAGGCCGTGTAGTCGAGCGCCCTCGGGAAGCCCTCCACGGACCGTTGCACGGCGATCTCCAGCCGGCCGAGCGTCTCGTCGATCTCCGCGTCCGTGATGATGAGCGCCGGGCAGATGCGGACGAAATTCTTGACCGCGATCAGCACCAGCCCTTCGAGCAGCGCATTGTAGCGGATGCGCTCCGCCATGGCCGGGTCCGGACGCCTGCCTTCCGGCGTCTCGACGATGTCCAGCATGTAGTAGAGCCCGGTCCCGCGCACATCGCCGATGACATCATATTTGCGCTGGATCGCCTCGAGCCCGGCGCGGAGCCTCGCGCCGCTCGCGACGGCGCGCGCCGCCAGATTGTCGCGCAGCACGATCTGGAGCTGTTTCAGCCCGATGGCGGCCGGCAGCGGGTCGCCGGAATAAGTGCCGCTCCAGGGCAGCCCGGCCCTGCCGCGCGCGCGCTCGGCGATCTCCCGCGTCGTCACCGTCCCGGCTATGCCCATGCCGGCGGTCATCCCCTTGCCGAAGGAGACGATGTCGGGCATCACGTCATATTGCTCGAAGGCCCAGATGCTGCCGGTCTTGGCGGGCGCAAGCTGCGCCTCGTCCAGCATCAGCAGCGCCTCCCAGCGGTCGGCAAGCGCCCGCAGGCGCGGCAGCCATGCCGGCGGCGGCACGACCATGCCGCCCGCCACGGGTATGGTTTCGGCCATGATGAGCGCGGGGTTGCGGCTGGTGATGTGCTCCATCAGCTCTTCGCTGTGGTCCAGGCAGGCGATGTTGCAGCCGGGATAGTCGAGATTGACCGGGCAGCGGTAGCAGAGCGGGGCGTAAATGGCGTTGCGGTGCGAGGGCATCATCAGGGGCCCGAGATGCGCCTTGCGCCCGCCGCCGACGCTGGTCACGGCCTCGGCCGCCAGGCTGCCGCCATGCAGGCCGCGTATCACCGACACGATGTCGTAGCGCCCGGTTGCGCCGAGCGCCATGCGCATGGCGATCTCGTTGGCTTCGGAGCCCGTGACGGCGAAATTGACCACCTTGAGGTCGCCCGGAAGGGTGCTCGCGATGAGCTCGGCGAACTCGATCAGCCAGGGGTTGGAATACCAGGAGGAGGTGTGGACGAGCTTGTCCGCCTGTTCGCGGATCGCCTCGGTCAGCTCCGGGTGGCCATGGCCCAGCACCATGCACATCATGCCGGCCGTGAGGTCGAAATACTCCTTGCCGTCCACGTCCTTCAGCATGACCCCCCGACCGCTCTCGAAGATCACCCGGGGTTCATAGCGCCAGCCATAGATGAAGGCCTCGTCGCGGGCCATCAGCTCATGGTGCATGTTCGAGAACTGGAAGTGTTTTTCCATGATCCGGCCTCCGCCCGCCTGCTGCGGGAGGCCATCATGGCACAGCCGGGCGCAACTTGCGCGGCCGCCAGCCGGCCCTTATGTTCCGCGCCGCCGGGGAGGTGGCCGAGTGGCTGAAGGCGCACGCCTGGAACGCGTGTATACGGTAACCCCGTATCGTGGGTTCGAATCCCACCCTCTCCGCCATAGCCGATGCAAATTTTGTGGCATAACCATATCTAGTTCGTTGAAATAAAACGATAATGTCGGCACAATAACTTGGCACATTTTGCTCTGGACACGAATTCCGGGGAAAGCGGAGCGGCGGATCCGGAGGGCGATGGCGACAGCGGCCCTGCATTCCTGCGCAGCGGCAGGCGGTTACCGCTCCTGCAGCCGGCCCGCTCCCCCGGAGCTTGCCCGGGGCGCTTGTTCCGGGGGCGGGGCGTCGGTCGTGGTGTTCTGGAGATTGCGCTGGAAATGGCGGCGGCGGTCCCGCACCGGTCTCCCGTTGGCCGGCATGGAGACTGCCGCCGGAATTTGCTCCGCATGCAGGATCGGAAGGTCCCGCGCCGCCCATCAGGGCCGCAATAATTCCTTGATATGGACCGATTTTTCAGCACAAATAGAAAACAAATGCTTTACAAGAACCCCCTGCGGCGGTATGATGATGAGACCTTTGGAGGAGGCAGGTCATGGCGTCCACGCCGCGTCGCATGCTCCGGGTTCCCGAGGCCGCCAGCGCCCGGATCCTGGGCGCCCCCTTCGGGATCCAGGTCAACCACTGCCGCACGCCGGGCTGCGCCAATTTCGGCTTGCCGGCGCGCACCGAGCCCGGCAAGCCCGGCCCCAGCAAGGACCGGGACCTGCGCTACAGGGTGAACTCGACGGCCAAGGGCCGCGAGCCCGCCATCGAGTGCAAGGCCTGCAGGGGCAAGGGCGGCATCCGCTCCAATGCGGCCATCGCCGAGGAGGTCGAGCGGATCGCCGACTATGCCCGGCCGCTCGAATACCGCTTCGCCTGCAAGACCGAAGGCTGCGCCAATGAGGGGCTGTCCATCGGCGAACATCGTCACCTCTATGTGAAGCGCGGCGCCTACCGGACGCCCGGGAATTGTTACTACCAGTGCAAGGCCTGCCTGCGCCGTATCCTCGTCTCGCACAAGGCGTCCAGGCTTCATGCCCGGAACCGGGGACGGGCGGTCGACGTGTTCTCGCGCCTCGCCAACAAGTCGCCAATGCGCCGCACGGTCGTCGGCGCCGGGCTCGGCAGTTGCAGGGACTACTACTCCATCCTGGACTTCATCCACCGGCGCTGCTGCGACCTGAACGGGTCTGTGACGCGCGCCTTTCTTACCGGCGCGCGGCGCCTCCCGGCGGCGATGGACATCGCCATCGACTCGCAGTCGCTCATGGTGAACTGGCCGCACAGGGCGCAGCGCCGCACGGTCGAGATGGCGTCCTGCTGCAGCGTCGACAGCGCCTCGCGCTTCATCCTCGAGCTCGATGTGAACCACGATCCGCGCTTCGATGCCTTCGACGTCAACCATGAGGCCGCCGAACGGGGCGACCTGACGCGCAAGGAGGCGTTCCGCAAACATGCCCGCTTCTGGCTCGCCGGCGACGAGATGCGCAGCGGGCGCAGCGCCCAGCAGCGCATGGGCCACCAGGCCGCCGAGCGCGCGGTGGGCGACATCCAGGACGCCTTCCGGGAAGCCGCGTCCTGGGAGGACGTGTCGGCCATGGAAATCGTGCCGGGCCAGGGGCCGTTGCGCGACACCGTGCTGCGCTCCGGCATGCTGGTGAAGACCGGCTACCGGACGCTCGGGCACATGTTCGTGCTGCGCGAGATCCTGAAGGGCGCCGGCGTCGAGCGGCTGCAACTGTCCATGGACCACCACCTCTCGACCATTGCGGCGTTCATGTCCGCCTTCCGGGCGAAGATCGCCGCCGGCACGGCGCAGGGCTTCCTGGTGCGCTACGCCAAGAACTGCCCGATCGACGAGCGCGAGCGGCTCTACAAGGCAGTCCGGCGGCGCATGCGGGCCTTCGCCCGGGCGCGGGGCCTCGAGGGCATGAGCGAGGACGAGCTCGGCTTCGAGATGATCCGGGCCGCGCTCGAGGCGGACAGCCTGCCGGAGAGCGGGTGGCTGCCCTATCCTGTGCCCACGGCCCGGGAGCCCGGCAAGGCAGTCCGCTGGATCACCGGGAACCCCGACATGGAGCTGGACGACAAGGCCCGGCTCTATCTCGGCGCGACGCTCGCCGAGGTGGACAATGTCTTCCAGCTGACCCGCCGGTTCCATTCCGCCCTGGAGCGCCCGATCGACACGGC
>LXNI01002424.1_pt1 | contig 12952 bp, 10 predicted proteins | sample 809091 | NCBI WGS metagenome assembly LXNI01 (sample SAMN04870527, study PRJNA318959) | sponge metagenome | biome: 01000161; feature: marine sponge reef; material: water | host: Sarcotragus foetidus | place: Greece: Milos, Mediterranean Sea | collected 2013-05-29 | depth 5-7 m | reverse complement strand
GCGGGAACTGGCGCGGCCGCGCCCCGGGTTCGAGGAGCTGGTGGGATGGGCGCAGTGGCATGGGTGGCTGCCGATCGTGGTCAGCACCGCCCCGGACGTGTGCGTGGAAACGGTGCTGGAGGATGCGGGGTTCGACCGGGTGGCTCGCCATTGCGGGCGGACGCGCCAGGTGTACCGCTGGCGGCTCACTTACGCGAGTCCGCGGGGGGTCGAGCTGGAGGAGGGGTTCCTGCTCTCCTATGCGGCGGCGCTGCGTGATGCAGGCGACCTGGTGGCGTACGTGGGCCACGAGGGGGCGGGGAGGCAAGCGGCGGGCCTGGCGTACGCCAGCTGCACGAGCGGGGCGCTGCGCGAGTCGCTGGGCGAAGGCGAGCGCTCACACGGCTTCGAGACGCTGGCGGACGTGCGGGAAATCCTCGAGCGTGAGGGCGAGGCGTGGCGGGCTGGCTTCGCTACCGGGAACGCCACCGGCCCGGCGTAGGACCCGCTACTCGACGTCCAGGTCGCAGGACATGATGACGAGGTCGCGGTCGTTGCCATCGCGGTCCACGACCCAGCCCTCGAGCGTGGCCTGGTAGCGGAAGCCGAGGCGCTCGAAGACGACGCGCGCGCCTTCCTGGTCGACCGTCATCTGGGCGCTCAGTTTGCGTACGCCGAGGGCGGGGGCGACCTCGCGAATCTCGGCGGCCAGCAAACCGCCCATGCCGGTACCACGGAAGTCGGCGTGTACGTTGATGCGAATCTCGCCGATGTGGCGCGTCCAGCGGGCGGGGCGGGTCCAGCGGGCGGGCTCGGTGTGCAGGCTTGAGTAGCCCACGATCTCGCCGCCTGCCCGCGCGATGATCGTGAAGGTGTCTCCGGTCGCGACCTCCGCCAGCCAGGCGTCGACGGTGGCCGGGGACGTGATGTCCTCGCGGAGGAAGAGCAACTCTTCCTCATCGAGCGACTTTGTGAACTCAAGCATGTCGTCGCGGTCGTCCATTGTGAACGGCCAGAAGACCACCGATGTGCCGTCTCGCAGGTCGGCGTGGATGGGATAGCGGGAGACGAGGTCGTGGAGGGTAGGAGACATGGCTCGCTCAGTATATGCGGCCCGTCGATCCTGGGGCCGGGCGGCCGCAGGAAGGGCGCCGCACTCCTCTCTAGATTTCGGTGGCCATGATGAGCAGGTCGAGGTGGCGTCCGTCGCGGTCCATGACCCAGCCGGGCAGGATAGCCTGGTGGCGGAAGCCGAGCCGCTCGAAGACGGTCCGGGCCGTCAACTGGTCGACCGGCATCTGGGCGCTCAGCGTGCGCACGCCGAAAGCGGGGGCGATGGCGCGAATCTCTCCCGCAAACAGGCCTCCAAGACCTGTGCCGCGGTAGTCGGGGTGGACGTTGATTCGAATCTCGCCGACGTGGCGGGTCCAGCGTGCGGGCTCGGTGTGCAGGCTCCCGTAGCCGACGATGCGGTCACCTACCTCTGCCACAACCGTGAAAGTCTCGCCGTTCGCGACATCGACGAGCCACTCGTCCACGACATCGGGGGAGGTGATGTCCTCCCGCAGGAAGAGGAGGTCTTCCTCGTTGAGGGCGCGGGCAAAGCCGATGAGCGAGTCGCGATCCGCGGACGTCGCCGGGCGGAAGACCACGGCCGTGCCATCCCGGAGCAGATCGTTGGTGGGGTAGCGATAGGCGAGGTCGTCGCGTGCGAGCACCATGGGCTTGGCATTCTAGCCAGTCACCGAGCCTCCACAAGGGGGCGGGCTTACATGGGCGGCGAAGGCGTGGCAGGACTCGCGGGGGAGGGCGGGATACTTGCGCAGGGTGGGGTCTTCAGCGGCCCGCGCGCATAGCCAGAAGCGCGATCCACGGCCGCTCCGCACCTGGCGCGCGTGCTCGCAGAGGCTACAGAGGCCGACCGCCGGGTCGAACGAAGGGGAGTCCGTCACGCGCGCAGGGTGGCGCCCAGATCCTGCTCGAGGCGGCGGAGAAGACCCTGCTCGATGCGGACGACGTCCTTCTCGCCGAGGGTGCGGTCGCCTGCCTGGAAGCGAAGGGCGAGCGCCAGGGACTTCTGGCCGGCGGGGACGCCCTCGCCACGGTACTCGTCGAACACGTCGGCGCTTATGCGGACGCCGCGGGCGCGGTGGCTGCGGATGACCTCAAGCAGGGAGGAGGCAGGGGTGCCGGCGGGGACGAGCAGGGCGAGGTCGCGGCGGGCCTCGGGGTAGCGGCTGGGCGGGGCGTAGTCGGGCCGCTCGGGGAGGGCGCGGGTGAGGGGTTCGAACCAGAGCTCGACGAGGAACACGGGCTCTTCGATGTCGAAGGAAGCGGCCACATCGGGGTGGACCTGGGCGACGACGCCGACGGCCTCCTCGCCGACAGAGACGGCGGCGGTGTGGCCGGCGAGGAGGGCGTAGTGCTCCTCGGGCGTGAAGGCGCCCTCGACGCCGAGGTCGTCGAGGAGGGCGTCGACGGCGCCCTTCGCATCGAAGAAGTCGAGGCGCTCGGGACCGGGACGCTCCCAGCGTTCCAGCCGCTGGCCGCCGAGGACAGCGCAGAGGACGGGCCGCTCGTGGGGCAGGTCGGCCTCGGTGGGGAGGTACTCGACTCCGACCTCGAAGAGGCGCATGGCGGCGTCTTCGTGGTGGCGGTTGGAGGCGTAGGCGGCGAGCAAGGCGCCCCGCAACGAGGTTCGCAGGTAGGTGTGCTGGGAGGCGACGGGATTGGCCGCGGCCATTGGCTGCGAACGGTCCTCGTCACCGGGAGCGACGACGCGGGAAAGAACCTCGCCGGAGGTGAGGGTGTAGCTGATGACCTCCTGGAAACCAAGGCCGGCGGCCAGCGAGCGGACGCGCTCGCGGACGCGTTCGAGGGGTCGGGGCTGGGCCTCGGGAAGAGCGCCGCGGAGGACGGTGGTGGGGAGCTTCTCGTAGCCGTGGACGCGGATGAGCTCCTCGATGACGTCGTCGGGGAGGGCGACATCGGGGCGCCAGAAGGGAGGCGTGACCTCGAAGGCATCGCCGCTCTCGGTCACATCGAAGCCGAGGGCAGAGAGGATGCGATGCACCTCGGCGGGGTCGATGGCGATGCCGAGCACCTGCTCGATGCGGGCGGCGCGGAGGGTGATGCGGGGACTGGGGAGCGGGGTGGGGAAGGAGTCGACGAGACCAGCGGCGGGGCGGCCGCCGGCTACCTGCTCCAGCAGGTGCAGGGCGCGTTCCTGGGCGTAGGGGGCGAGGTCGGGGCCGATGCCCTTCTCAAACCGCAGGGATGCCTCGCTGCGTAGCCGGAGCTGGGTGGAGGTGCGGCGGATGGAGCCGGGGTGGAAGTTGGCGACCTCAAGGAGGACAGTGCTGGTCGACTCGGAGACCTCGCTGTTGCCGCCGCCCATGATGCCCGCGACCGCCAGGGGCCCGACGCCGTCGCAGATCATGAGCATGTCGGGGTCGAGCTCGCGCTCCACGTCGTCGAGTGTCGTGAGCGTCTCGCCGGGGCGGGCGCGGCGGGGGCGGATCTCGGCGCCTCGCACGAGGTCGTAGTCGAAGGCGTGGAGCGGCTGGCCCGTCTCGAGCATGACGTAGTTGGTCACGTCGACGACGTTGTTGATGGGACGCATACCCGCGCGCATGAGGCGCTGCTGCATCCAGGGGGGCGAGGGCCGCATCTCGATGCCCTCGATGATGCTGGCGGTGAAGCGGCGGCAGAGGTCGGGCGCTTCGATGGTGACGGACACGAACTCGTCGGCGCGGCGGCCGGACGGCGAGTAGGAGCGGTCGGGCTCCCGAAGCGGTTGGCCGGTAACGGCGGCCACCTCGCGGGCGAAACCGAGGATGCCGAGGAGGTCGGCGCGGTTCGCCCAGGTGGAGACATCGAACACGACGTCGCCGATGGCCTCCACGAGGGGCGCGCCGATGGCGCAGTCCTCGGGCAGGACGAGGATGCCCTCGTGGTCGTCGCTGAGGCCGAGCTCCTTCTCGCTGAGGACCATGCCGGCAGAGTCGACGCCGCGGATGGCGCGCAGCTTCAGCTTGGAGAGCTTGCCGGTGTGGCCGTCGACGAGCATGGCTCCCTCGGTGGCGAAGGCGATCTTCTGCCCGGCGGCGACGTTGGGAGCGCCGCAGACGACGGTGCGCGGCCCCTCGCCGACGTCGACGGTGGCGAGGACGAGGCGGTCGGCGTTGGGGTGGGGGTCGACGGCGAGGACCTCGGCGACGCGCACGAGCTCAGGGTCCCAGTGCTCTCCGATCACCTCCCAGCCCTCGACCTCGGCGATGGCGTCGGTCACGCGCTTGGCGAACTCCGCCGGGGGGAGGTCGATGTCGACGTAGTCACGCAACCAGGAGAGCGGCAGCTTCACGAGCGCGCTCCTGCAACGTCATCGAGCCAACAGCTAACAGCCAACAGCCAACAGCCTCCTTAAAACTGGCGCAGGAAGCGCAGGTCGTTCTGATAGAAGTGACGGATGTCCTCGATGCCCCAGCGGAGCATGGCGACGCGTTCGATGCCCACGCCGAAAGCGAAGCCGGTGTACTTCGACGAATCGTAGCCGGCGTTCTCGATGATCTCGGGGTGGACCATGCCCGCGCCCAGGATCTCGATCCAGCCGGTGCCGTGGCAGGTGCGGCAGTCGCTGCCGTCGGCACGGCAGAGGAAGCAGTCGATGGCCATCTCGACGCCGGGTTCGACGAAGGGGAAGTAGCTGTGGTGGAAGATGATCTGGCGGTCCTCGCCGAAGAGGCGGCGGGCGAAGGCGTAGAGCGTGCCTTTGAGGTCGCTCATGCGGACGCCCTCGTCGACGGCGAGCCCCTCAATCTGGGTGAGCATCCACTCGTGCGTGGCGTCGGTCGCCTCCTGGCGGTAGCACTTGCCCGGGACGATGACGCGCACGGGCGGCTCGCTCTGCTCCATGACGCGGATCTGGTTGGGGGAGGTGTGCGTGCGAAGCAGGATCTGGCGTTCGCCCTCGATCAGGGTGTCGATCCAGATGGTGTCCCACATGTCGCGGGCGGGGTGATCGTCGGGGATGCGAACGGCATCGAAGTTGTAGCGGGACCACTCGACCTCGGGCCCTTCGAAGACGCGGAAGCCCATCTCGGCGAAGGCTTCGATGCAGTCGTTCATGGTCTGGGTGACGGGGTGCAGGCGGCCCAGCGACTGCGGCCGCCCCGGCAGGGAAACGTCGAGGGCGTCGTCGGCCGACAGGGCCGCAAGGGCGTCGGCCCGCGCCGACTCGCGGCGCTCCTCCAGCTCACTCTCAAGTGTCGTTTTGAGCTGGTTGAGGGACTTTCCGAGGGCGGCTCGCTGCTCGGCCGGAGCGTCTTTCAGGCCACGCAGGCGGAGGGTGAGGCGACCGTCCTTGCGGCCGAGCCAGTCGGCGCGCCACGCCTCGCGCTCGGCCTCGCCATCGGCCCGAGCGAGCGCTTCCAGCGCTTCCGCACGAAGCGAGTCAACCTCCGCTTCTGTCGTGGACATCGGCAAGAGGAATGATAGGTAGGGCTGGGTAACAGGCGAGCGGAGGGAAGCGGACCGCTGAGGGCAAGACGGGGTGAAGGCCGCGCGGCGTCTTTACCTTCACCATCTGGCGCAGGCGCGGGCACGTCCTACACTGCGGAGCAGGCGAGGTCGCGAACCGGCGGCCAGCGGCAGACAATGGGGGTGGCATGCTGCAGCAACTTCGTGCGGGGTGGCCCGGGGCACTGGCGGGACTGGCGGCGATAGCGGTCGGGCTGGCGGTGTCGGAGCTCGTGGCGCGGCTGGTGGTGGGCGGTTCGCTGGTCATCGCGATCGGCGATGTCGTCATCGACAACTCGCCGGGGCGCGTCTCGAAGTGGGCGATCGATACCTTCGGCGACAAGGACAAGCCGGTCCTGGTCGCAGGCATCGCCGTCGCGACCCTGGCCCTCGGCACGGTGCTGGGGGGACTCTCCTACCTGGGATTCCGCGTCATCGGCGTGGCCGGATTCGCCGTCCTCTCCGTCGTGGGTGGCCTTGCCACAGCGCATGACCCGTTGATTTCCGATGCAGACGCGGCCATTACGGCCGCCACTGCCTTCGTCGTCGCCAGCGGAACGCTCCTCGGGCTGCTTTGGACGGCGACTCGGTCAGGCCGGGGAGCCGAAGACTCCGCGGACGACCCCTCGGCAGCGCGGGCCGGGCGCAGACAGTTCCTCTACCTCGCAACCGGCGGGATAGCTGGCGCCGCCGTCATGACGCCCCTCGTACGCCGGTTCATCGACCTGTCCGTCGATGTGGATGCGCAGCGCGCATCGATCGCCGACCGCCTACGCAGTTCGTCACGGGCGGCGCAGACCTCGGAGGCGGCGACCGCAACCGCGACGGCCACCGCCACGGCAGCGGCGGCCACGGCAACGACCACGCCGGTCGCGGAGGAGACCGCGGAAGCCACGGCAGCCGCACAGACGCCTGCGGCCACAGCGACGCCGGATGCATCGGAGACCGCGACCCCAGCGGCGACGGAAACCGAGGCGGCGGGACAGACGGAAGCCGAGGCCGCATCCGAGGCAACACCTGAAGCGACGCCTGAGCCAACTCCTGAAGCAACACCGGAACCAACACCAGAACCGACGCCCGAGCCCACGGCAGCGCCACGCCTCGGCCCGGAGACCGTGCGCGGCATCTCCCCGCTGGTCACGCCGAACGACAGGTTCTATCGCATCGACACGGAGCTCTCGGTACCCCGCATCGACATCAACGACTGGCGGCTGACTATCAAGGGGATGGTGGCGAACGAGCTGGAGCTCTCGTTCGCGGATCTGCTCGATCGGGGGGTGGAGGAGGAGTCGGTGACGCTGGCCTGCGTCTCGAACCGGGTGGGCGGCCGCCTGGTCGGGAACGCCTACTGGCTCGGCGTCCCCCTTCCCGACCTGCTACGAGAGGCAGGGGCCGACGAAGCGGCGACGCAAGTGGTCGGGCGCTCCGTGGACGGCTTCACCGTCGGCTTCCCCACGGCCAAGGCGCTGGACGGGCGCAAGTCGATGGTGGTTATCGGCATGAACGGCGAGGCCCTGCCCGCGGAGCACGGCTTCCCGGCACGCCTGATCATCCCGGGGATGTACGGATACGTTTCGGCGACCAAGTGGCTGAAAGAGATCGAGCTGACGACCTGGGAGGGGTTCGACGCCTACTGGGTCGGGCGCCGGGGCTGGGCGAAGGAAGGGCCGATAAAGCTTCAGTCGAGGATCGACGTGCCCGACAACGAAGACACCGTGGCGGCGGGCAACGTGCGCATCGCGGGCGTCGCCTGGGCTGGACTGAAGGGCATCAGCGGCGTCCAGGTGCGGCCGCGCCGGATGCACGCCGAGACGCCGCCGGGCGACGATGAATGGCTCGACGCCATCCTGAGCGAGGAACTCTCGGACAGTAGCTGGCGGCAGTGGGTGGTCGACTGGAACGCCGCGGAAGGCAATTACGACCTGGAAGTGCGCGGCATCGACCGCAACGGCAATGTGCAGACGGCGGAAATGATGCCGCCCAAGCCGAGCGGCGCCACAGGCCACCACATCATCCAGGTGAGCGTTGACGCCTAGGCTAGCGGTCATCGCCCTCATCGCCGGGGCGGCCCTCATCGCCGCCGCCTGCGGTGGCCCGGACGAGCAGCCGGAGGAGTCTCAACCGGAAGCGCAGGGGTCGGCCGTGAACACGGGCGGGGAGGCAACCCGGGAGCCGGGTGCGACCGCGACCGAGGAGCCGGCCAGTCAACCCACGCCCGAGCCCGAGGTGGAGAACCCGGCCCCCGAGTTCCCTTCGGGCCTGACGTGGTTCAACGTGAGCGAGCCCCTGAGCTTCGCGAAGCTGCGGGGCAAGCTGGTGCTCCTGGACTTCTGGACGCAGGGCTGCATCAACTGCCAGCACATCTTTCCCGACCTCGACCGTCTCGAGCACGAGTTCCCGGATAGCCTCGTCGTCATCGGCGTGCATACGGGCAAGTACTCGGAGGAACACGAGGACGCGGCAGTAGCCGAGGCGATCGCGCGCTACGGCTTGAAGCACCCCGTCGTGAACGACCCCGAGGCTGCCATCTGGCGGCAGTGGGGGGTGCGGGCGTGGCCGACCGTGGTGCTGATCGACCCACGGGGGAGCGTCGTGGGGGGCGCGGCCGGGGAGCGGGTCTACGAGCGTTTCCAGCCGGTCATCAAGGAGGTCCACGACCACTTCGCGGAGCGGGGCCTGATCGATTCGACGCCCATCCCGCTCGAGCTGGATGCACAGGTCGCCTCGACCTTCTTCTCGTTCCCGAGCGAGGTGCTCGTGGACGAAGCGGGCAACCGCATCTTCGTCGCGGACGCCGGGCACCACCGCATCGTCGTGACGGACCTGGCCGGACGGGTGGCCACGGCCTACGGCTCGGGTGACGCGGGTTTCGCGGACGGCGGTCCCGGCGAGGCGCGCTTCCGCGACCCGCAGGGGCTGGAACTCTCGCCGGACGGAACCACGCTCTGGGTGGCGGACACGCGCAACCACGCGGTCCGCGCGATCGACCTGACCACGCACCAGGTGACGACGATCGCCGGCACCGGGGCGCGCACCTACGCGCAGTTCTCTTCGGGGGACGCGGCCACCACAGCACTCGCTTCGCCGTGGGACATTCACTATCGCGACGGCTCCCTCTACATCGCCAACGCGGGCACGCACCAGATCTGGGAGCTGAACCTCGGTACGGACGTCCTGAGCGTCTTCGCCGGGACAGGGCGGGAGGACATCGACGACGGCCACCGGCTGGCCACGGCGACGCTGGCGCAGCCAAGCGGCCTCACGGGCGATGCCACGCACCTGTACTGGGTCGACGCCGAGACCAGCTCGGTGCGGCGCGCGCCCTTCGCGGGGACGGGGGACGTGGAGACGCTCATCGGGACGCACCTGTTCCGCTGGGGCGACGCCGACGGTCCCGCGGGCACGGCCCTGATCCAGCACGCCCAGGGGCTCGTGCTGGGAGACGGCGTGCTCTACCTGGCCGATACCTACAACCACAAGGTGCGGGAGCTCTCGCTGGCGGACTTCTCCGTGACCACGGTCGCGGGGAGTGGGGAGCGGGGCTGGGAGGACGCCACGGGGGCGGAGGCGGCATTCGAGGAGCCGAACGGCCTCGCGTTGGCGGGGGGCAGGCTCTACCTGGCCGACACGGGCAACCACGTCGTCCGGGTCATCGACCCCGGGAGCGGCGATGTGACGACACTGGCGCTGACGAACCTGGCGGCGGCGAACCCGAAGCTGCCGGAGGACGGAATCCTGCGCGTGCGGTTGCCGACGCAGGTAGTGGCTCCCGGGGTGAGCACGCTGCGGATCACGTTCCGGTCGCCGGAGGACTTCCACCTGAACAACTCGGCGCCGTCGCGGTTCGAGCTGGCCTCGAGCAGCGACGAGGTCGTGCTCCTGAGCGAGACCCTGCTGACGTGGACGAGCGAGGAGCCCTACGTCACGTTCCCCGTCCCGATCGAGCTGCGCGCGGGCGAAGCGGAGATTACGGGCGAGGGGGTCGTGTACTTCTGCCGGACCGGCAAAGAGGCGCTCTGCCTGATTCAGCGGGTAGAGCTGGTGGCGCCGGTGCGGGTGAGCGCCACGGCCACCGCCGGCGAGGTGGTGGTGGTGTACGAGTTGCCGGCGGTCGAGGCGACCTACAAAGGTTCTTGACAGTCCCCGAGGCGGGCCGAATCATGGCTGCACTCGACTGACTGAGGAGGAGCGCGTGGTTCGAGGGTACGTCCTTATCGAGACTGACGTTGGCAGCGCCAAGGCTGTTGGCGCCGCCGCCGCCGCATTGACCTATCCGGGCGCGACTGTCCTCGCCGTCGACACGGTGACCGGCCCGTACGACGTGATCGTGCAACTCGAGGCAAACGACCTCGACGCCCTGGGCACGGCCATCACCGACGCGATCCAGACGGTGACGGGCGTGCAGCGCACGACGACCTGCCTGGCGGTGCGCCTCGGCTAGGCCCTCCGGAAGCCCACAACCGTGACGATTCCAACCTCGGCGATGATCAGCGTGGAGGATGCGCGCGAGCGCATCCTCGCCTTCTTCGAGCGCCTCGCGCCCGAACAGGCGCCCGTGGTCGAGGCGCTGGGGCAGGTGCTTGCGGAGGACGTGGTCGCGGGGTTCGACATCCCGCCGCTCGACAACACCGCGATGGACGGCTACGCCGTCCGCGCCGCCGACACGGACGGATCGAGCGAGGGCAACCCTCGCCGGCTGACGGTGATCGCAGACCTGGCGGCGGGCTACGTGCTTGAGACGGCGGTAGGCGAGGGCGAGGCGGTGCGCATCATGACGGGCGCGCCGATCCCGCCCGGGGCGGACGCGATCGTGCCCTTCGAGGAGACGGACGAACCCCTGCGCGAGCCGGGGCAGGCGCCCACGCGGGGCGACGCGGTGGGCGTGTTCAAGGCGGCCCTGCCGGGAGCCAACATCCGCCGCCGGGCAGAGGACATCGGCGAGGGGCAGGTGGTGCTGGAGGCGGGGCGCACGGTGCGCGCCTCGGAGGTTGGCGTGCTCTCCAGCATCGGGCGGACGGAGGTCTCCGTGTACCGCCGTCCGGAGGTGGCCATCCTCTCGACCGGGGACGAGATCGTGACGCCCGGCGAGGAGCGCCGCCGCGGCCAGATCTACGACGCGAACGCGCACAGCGTGGCCGCGCTCGTGCGCGCCTTCGGCGGGCGGCCGCGGCTGCTCGGCATCGCGCGCGACACGGTCGAGGACCTGACGGCGAAGATTCACGCGGGGCTGGGCGCGGACATGATTGTGACGAGCGCCGGCGTCTCGCGGGGCGACTTCGACGTGGTCAAGGACGTGCTCGCACGCGAGGGGGCGATCGACTTCTGGACGGTGCGGATGAAGCCGGGCAAGCCGCTCGCGTTCGGGGCGTTCGAGGCTCCCGACGGGCGTCGCGTGCCCCACCTGGGGCTGCCGGGGAACCCGGTCAGCTCGATGGTGGCGTTCGAGCTGTTCGGGCGGCCGGCCATCTTCAAGATGCTGGGGCGGTCGGGCTGGGAGCGGCCGGTCATCCGGGCGATCACGCGGGACACGGTGGTGAACACGGACGGGCGCCGCTTCTACGCGCGCTGCATCGTGACGAAGGGCGACGACGGTCGCTACTACGCCGACCTGACGGGTCCGCAGGGGAGCGGCATCCTGACGAGCATGAGCGCCGCGAACGGGCTCACGGTCATCCCCGAGGATCTTCCGCGGGCGGAGCCGGGCGACGAGATCGACGTGATGATGATCGACTGGGAGCACCCGGAGTAGCCCCTAGGCCCCGCCACCGTTTAGGTAGAACGATGAGCGACGAGGGCGCGCGTCCCTGGTACGAGACGCTGTTCGAGCGGGACTGGTACGACTACTTCGCGAAGGGCGGCCCCAGCTACCCGGACGACGACGGCGAGTACGCCCGTGTGGCCGAGGCTGAGGTCGCGTTCATCGAGCGGGCGCTGGGGCTGACGGAGCCGAGTGATGTGCTCGACCTTTGCTGCGGGCCCGGGCGTCACAGCGTGCGACTCGCGCAACGCGGGCACCGGGTCACGGGCGTCGACATCTCCGCCTACAACCTGGAGAAGGCCACAGACCAGGCTGCGGAGTTCGGTGTGGATGTGACGTGGCGCGAGGCCGACATGCGCGAGACAGGACTGGCGAGCTCCAGCCAGGACGCGGTCATCAACATCTTCACCGCTTTCGGCTATTTCGACGACGAGGGAAACCAGCGCGTCCTGGAGGAGATCGCGCGCGTGTTGCGTCCGGGGGGAGGCTTCCTGATCGAGTTGATCAACCGGGACTCGCTCATGCGCCGTTTCGAGCCCCGCAGCAGCGGCCGGCCACGCGACGGCCGCATGGGGGTCGAAGAGCGCCAATTCGACGCCGTAGCGGGCACAATCACCACGCGTTGGGAGGTCACGCTCGGTGATGGCGAGCGGATATCCGGCAGCCACACCGTACGCGCGTACACGCTGCAGGAGCTGGAGTTGCGGATGGCGCTGGCGGGGCTGGAGGTGGAGGAGGCGTGGGGTGGTCTTGATGGATCGGCGCTGACGATGGACAGCCGCCGGCTGGTCGTGCTGGCGCGGGCGGGGTAGCGGCCGGCCTCAGTCTTCCAGCAGGTCGGGGCGGCGCCGGCGGGTTCGGCGGAGGCGCTGCTCCTGCTTCCACTTCTCGATCTCGGCGTGGTGGCCGCTGAGGAGGACATCGGGGACGGTCCAGCCGCGGTACTCGGCAGGGCGGGTGTACTGGGGGTGTTCGAGCAGGCCATCGGCGAACGACTCCTCGCGGGGGGAGGCCTCGTCGCCGAGGGCGCCGGGGAGGTGGCGGGCGACGGCTTCGATGAGCACCATCGCGGGGAGCTCACCGCCCGTGAGGATGTAGTCGCCGACCGAGACCTCGCGGTCGGCGCAGTGCTCGACGAAGCGTTCGTCCACGCCCTCGTATCGTCCCGCGACGAGGAGGAGGCGGGGGTAGGCGGCGAGCTCGCGCACGAGCGCGTCGTCGAGGAGCTCGCCCTGGGGGGAGAGGTAGATGACGTGGCCGGCGGGCGCTGCCTCAGCCTGCGCGGCCTGCAGGGCGGCGTCGAGCACGTCGACCTTCATGACCATGCCGTGGCCGCCGCCGAAGGGCTGGTCGTCGACGGTGCGGTGGCGGTCGGTGGCGTGCTCGCGGATGTCGTGGAGGTGCAGGTCGAGGAGGCCGCCGTCGCGGGCGCGCTTGATGATGGAGACATCGAGGGGACCGCTGAACGCCTCGGGGAAGAGGGTGAGGACATCGACCCTCATCCGTCGTGCTCGACGGGGCCGGCGAGGAGTTCGGCGATGTGGGGCACCAGGGGGAGGAGGACAGCGAGGCCGTCGGCCACGCCCTTGGGGCTGCCGGGGAGGTTCACGATGAGGGTGGCGCCGCGGGTGACGGCGAGACCGCGCGAGAGGATGGCGTAGGAGGTGTGCTGGAGCCCCTCCTGGGCGAGGGCGAGGG
>LXNI01002423.1_pt1 | contig 12972 bp, 11 predicted proteins | sample 809091 | NCBI WGS metagenome assembly LXNI01 (sample SAMN04870527, study PRJNA318959) | sponge metagenome | biome: 01000161; feature: marine sponge reef; material: water | host: Sarcotragus foetidus | place: Greece: Milos, Mediterranean Sea | collected 2013-05-29 | depth 5-7 m | reverse complement strand
GCAATCTGGCCGTCTTGGTCCGCGGCCAGTGGATCGCTGGCCGTCGACATGTCAGGGGCATGCTCCTCGTGACCGCGAGGGAGTTCGACCGTTGGCGCACTGATGTTAAGGCGGCGGCCGAGTTGCCGCCCCATGCGCTCGTCGCTACCACCTTTCGACTCGGCTAGTGGGGCTCGCCGCTCGGACTGGTCGCGCGTTGCCGCTCGGTTCGGCGCAAGCCGACGACAAGGTGTCGCTTGACGCGGATTGGCTGCGCCACGTTGACGTGGATGTCCGGAGACACTGTTTGAGCAGTCCGCACGATGAGGGTCCGTACTGCCTGCACTTCTCCGTGGCCTTCAACGATGGGGACGATGGTTGCCACGATTTCCTGCGCTTCCGGTCAGCGGCGCGGAAACAGCACACGTCCTTGGGCGTCAGAGAACCGAGGTGCTGCCTGGCCCATGGTGAGCAGTTCGCCGACGGTGAAGTCGCCTCCGTCGATCGCTTCGACGCAGGCATCGTCCAACGAATCGATGCGCGACTCTCCGGCACTGAGCGCCACCGGGAAGACGGACCAATGGGGCAGTTCCTCGTTGTCCAGCAGTTCCACGCTGTGTGTGGTGACGAACGTCTGCGTGGACTCGCTCGCTTCGAGAATGGCGTCCATCACCGCGCCAAGAGCACCGGGGTGGAGCGTCAGTTCCGGTTCTTCAATCCCCACCAGACTCGCCCGACCGTCGCCACGGGCTTGTAGCAGGGCTACGAGAACCGCGAGGCCCCGCAGCGTCCCATCCGACATATTCTGTGCGAAAAACTTGCGTTGCTTCGCCATTTTGCCGTTGCCATCAGGCGCACTTTGCAGGAACTGCAACGTCACCATAGGCCCAAGTCGGCGTGGCTCCACACTCACGAGCTGTGGAGCCATGGCATGAAGGTAGCTGTCGATCCTCTCTTTCCACTCCGGTGCCGTCGCGTCGACTCGCCGAAGGACACTGGCAAGATTGCTGCCGTCTCTCCGGAGCAATCGTCCGTCGTCCGGGGACTGCAGGCCGCGGATGCGGTCCACATTGGGATTGCAGAAGGCCATTCCGGCGAGATGCTGGTACACGGCATCGAAGGGGCGGATGCGCCCCATTCTGGCGAGGTAGAGCTCCGCAGCGTCGGCCGGAGGTCTGGTTGGGGGGCCTTCCTCGACCTCCCCCTCTACGACAGAGAACGACCTCGTCTTGTGTTCGGTCTCGACCCGGCAGCGCTCCTTTGCCACGACATAGCCATCGCCGCGCCGTTCGAGCAGGAATCCGTACCAGCCCTCACCCGCAGACAAGCGAAACCGCAGGACGACAGCCAAACTGCGTGCCACGGTCTTGCCGCGATGGCGGATCTCCCGGAACCCACCGCGCTCTTCAATGACACCGGCGAGCGAGCCCCGTAGCGCCTCGGCGACAAACCGTAAGGCATCCAGCAGGTTGCTCTTGCCTGCGCCGTTCGGGCCCACGAGGATCACGAGCGAACCGACTTCGAGGTCGCAGGCAGCGATGCTCTTGTAGTTCCGAAGCCTCACCTGAGTCAGGCTGTCGCTCAAATCGGCCATCCGCGTATCTCTCAATGGCTCAATCGGGAGTTTAGGCGTACCCGTCCGATTGAAGCCATCGTGCCACAGGTCTCCGCCAGCACCCGCGAACCGAGAGGTTTACTTGACAGTAGAGCATTGGGCCACTTGAACTTGGTTCGTCTAGGCGAATTCGATTGTGAGACGGTACTGAACGTCGCGTACCTCCGCCGGACTATATGGCCTCTTCGGCGGCGAGTTGACGGACCTCTCCGACCGACAGGCCGAGCAACTCGCCGTACACCGATTCATTGTCGGCACCGGCGCCGTGCGGCAGTTTGACGCTCGGCGGCTCGACATCCTCGAAGCGCAGCGCCGTGCTCGGCAAGATCACTTCGCCGTAGTCCTCGTGGGCGAGCTTCGCGAGTGCGCGGCGCGCCAGCAGGTGGGGATCGTGGAGGACATCGTGCAAGGACTGCACCGGTGCGCAAATGACGTCGTGGTGCTGGCACGTGCGGAACACCTCGGCCTTGGGCAGCGTCGACGTCCAGGCCTCGACGACGGCGTCGGTGGCCTCCATGTGCTGCGCACGCGTGCGCATGTCCGAGAACCGTGGGTCGTCGGCGAGGTCCGCGCGCCCCATCGCAGTCAGCAACGATGCCCAGTGCCGCTCGCGGATGCAGATGATGGCCACGTGCCCGTCCCGGGCCGCGTAGACGTTGTACGGCGCCACCGCCATTCCCTGGTGGTGGTTGCCCGTTCGGGGCGGCTCGCCGCCGCGCAGGTAGTAGGCTCCGAGCGCGGTCGTGAGCGTCGGGAACACGGCGTCCTGCATGGCCACATCGAGCGTTGCGCCTTGGCCTGTGCGCTCCCGGCGGAACAGGGCCGTGGTGATGGCCGAATAGAGGTGGACGCCGCCGAGAATGTCGCAGAGCGCGGGCCCGGCCTTCAACGGCGGTTCGCCGTCGTTGCCCGTGATGGCAACCACGCCCGTCATGGCCTGCACGGTGATGTCCATGGCGAGATAGTCGCGATGCGGCCCGGTACTCCCGAACCCCGTGCCGGCGGCGTAGACGAGACGTGGGTTGATGGCGCGCAGGGCGTCGCTGCCGACGCCGTGCCGGTCCATGGTGCCGGGCGAGAAGTTCTCCAACAGCACATCCGCCTTGGCCGCCAGCGCGCGCAGCAGTTCGCGACCGCGCTCGGACTTGAGGTTCAGCGTGACGGTTTCCTTGTTGCCGTTGAGCATCATGAACGCGTAGCTCTTGAGCGATCCGCCCTCGCGTCCATCGACGCGACCGCGCCCATCGTCGCGACCGCGTCCGCGCATGCCCTCTCCACCCGGCGGTTCGACCTTGATCACCCGTGCGCCGGACATCGCGAGCAGGTAGCCGCAGTACGGGCCGTTGTAGATCTGGCCCAAGTCGAGAACGGTGATGCCGGCCAGCGGCAACTCGGTAGTTGGCAAGGGAGCCCTTAGGGATCGTGGACGTTGCCGGGTACAATGCGGTCAACGCGCCCGTAGCTCAACTGGATAGAGCACCAGGCTTCGAACCTGGGGGTTCGGGGTTCGAGTCCCTGCGGGCGCGCCAACTCGATCGGCATCTTTGACGGTTTCCATATGTATGGCTGCAATGATATGGTCCAACCATACGCAGCGTTAAGGATGGAGTCACCGCGTGAAGACGACGCTCAACGTCAACGACGAGGTGCTCCGTCGCTCCAAGGCGTGCGCTCGCGACGCCGGCATCACCCTCACGAGATTCGTGGAGGATGCACTCCGGGCCAAGCTGGCCGCGAAGGAAACCAGCCCGCCGTTCCGTCTTGTGCTCAAGACCGTGCGCGGGAAGGGGCTGCCCAAGGTCGACCTGTCGGACCGCGACGCCCTCTACGACGTCATCGATGGACGATGATCGCGATCGACACCAACGTCCTGGTGTACGCACACCGCGAGGAAACGGACTTCCATGCGGACGCGTCCGCGCACCTCGTGGCGTTGGCCGAGAGCGACGCGCCGTGGGCGGTGCCGGTCTTTTGTGTCGGCGAGTTCCTCCGCGTGGTCACCCATCCGCGCGTGTTCGATCCTCCCTCGACACCTGGCGACGCCCTTGATTTCGTTCAGCGGCTCTTGGCCTCGCCCTCTTGTGTGGTGGCCTATCCGGAGGCCAGCTTCTTGAACCGTCTCGGTGACGTGATCCGCGATTCGAACGCGCGCGGGAACCTCGTCTTTGACGCCCAGATCGCGGCGCTGTGCCAAGAGCAGGGCATTGACGCCATTCTCACCAATGACCATGACTTCGAGCGTTTCAAGCCGCTACGCGTGTCGTATCTCGCTAGCCGACAGAAGGGCACGTGACCATCGCTGCCTTCGACCACGCCGCGATTCCAATCGCGGACGTGCCCGGCATGCTGGCCTTCTACGAGCGGCTGGGTTTCACCGTGCGCGAGGTCCGGCCGGGACTCTTCTACTCCGCCTATTTCGGCGACAACAAGATCAACTTCCACGGTCCCAAGGCCTGGCAGTCCGGCCGATTCACGTTGCGTGGCCCGACCGCGCAACCGGGCTGCGGGGACTTCTGCTTCGTGTGGGCTGCAAGCGCGGACGAACTGCAGACCATGCTCGCCGACGCCGGGGTGGACGTCATCGAAGGCCCCGTCGCGCGCGAGGGCGGGCGCGGCGTCGACGGCACGAGCACCTACATCCGGGACCCGGACGGCAACCTGCTCGAGTTCATCGTCTACGCAACGGGTTAGGCGCGTCGGCTACGACAGGATCTGACTCGCCGCCTTCGCCACCCGCGTGCCTTCGAAGAATCCCGGATTGGTCTTGCCCCAGAAGTGCACGGGGTTTTCGAACACGAAGCGCCGGAAGCCGCCGGCGTCGATGCGGCCGTCCTCCACCAGTTCATAGGCTTCCGTGACCACCTCGGACATGTCCTGCACGTCGAAGTGGCCGATGTCGGACCCGAACAGCGTCTTGATTTCGGCGCCGCCGGGGTTGTGGTCGCGGCTGAACGCCCAGGCGTTGTTGGAGTCGTCCGCCTCGCAGCCGAAGTAGAAGGGCTCCACGAACAGCGTCTTGAAGTCCTCCTTGCCGGAGATGGCGCACGCCGCGTAGTCGTCCAGGTCGTCGATGCCCCCGGTCGTGCGTTCGTTGTTCGACGTGCTGATGCCGCTGCCGGACCGGATCGCCTCGACCATGTCCTCTCCCGCGTACTGCTCCGCCAGGGACAGCAGCATCGCCGGGTCGAGGTTGGCGGGATTGACCTCCTCGAGCGCTTCGCGGTTGCGGATGCTCCAGTGGCCGATGAGGTCGGCGTAGAGCAGGCAGGCGAAGCCCACGCCGCCTTCCAGGAAGGCGAAGTTGAGGCCGGGGAAACGGCGCGTCACGCCGCCGAGGAAGATCGCCTTGCAGACCGCCTCCGAGGCGGCGGCGAAGTGCCCGATGTGGTTGTAGCAGAAGTTCGACGGCGACATCCGGAATGCCCGGCCGCGCGAGCCGCGGTGGAAGGTCGGCGAGACCCCGAGTTGTTCGCACTTCCGCCACACCGGATCGTAGTCGTGGGCACTGTCGAGGCCGATCATGTCGTACCAGATGCCGAGGTCCGCGGCGTCCGGGCGCCCGTCCGCCACTTTCCCGATGGGCCGGTCGATCATGCTGTTCAGCATGACCGCCTTGAGGCCCAACTCGCCCACCGCATGTTCCAGTTCGGCGATCGCCTCGTCCGGGTGGTGCATTGGAATCACCGCCGCCGGGGTCATCCGGTCCTTCAACGGCTCGAAGAGTTCGGCCTGGTAGACATTGAATGCCCGGCAAGCCGCCAGGCGTGCCTCGGTGTCGTTGACGCGCGGCAGTCCCAGTCCCATGGTCGGAAACAGGATCGCGAAATCGATCCCGAACTCATCCAGCCGCTCGTACAGGAGCCGCGGCATCATGGCGGTGGCGCGGTCGCGCGTGTTCTTGGTCGGGGCGCCCCAGAAGGCTTCCTGGGCAACGTTCTCGTGGCGTCTCTCGGCGGGCGTCATCGTCAACGACCGGCGCACGCGCGCGCCGTTGATCTGCATCGCCCGCACGGCTGCATCGCCGCCGATCTTGCGCAGCGCTTCGCCCACGACCGGGCCGTACTCCAGCCAGTGGCCGTCGGCGTCGATCACCGGGTGCCCGAGTTCCGCGCGCAGCTTCGCACCATCGCTTGCCATGTTCCTCCCTCCCAAGCGAGCGTTGTTCCCGGAGTGTCGCCATTCGGCGTGGTCGGGGCAAGTACAAGTAGCCCCGTGGTCGGGGCAAGTACAAGTAGCCCCGTCGACGACGTCGACGCGTCGATGCGCCTCACGGTAGGCTTCCCTTCGGTTGCGCGAGCGGGATGTCGTCACTGGTGACGGGTTGGGTTTGGCTTTCGGCCGGGTGTGCGGTGCTGCTAGTTTTGCGTGACTGCGGTTTAGCTTCACAGTCGGGTTGCATTCTCTGGCCGTTGCGCGTCGACTTCTGGCGCCGCGGCAAGACCCTCGTGCTGAGCGGCGGTCTCGGGCCGCTGCGGCGCTTGGGCGTTGCAGGCAGCATGGCGTTCGATCTCGAAGCGACTGGGACCGGGACCATGATCCGCTATCGCTATTCGGTGAGCGGGCGCAATGTGCGGGGCTGGGCGGAGGCCGTGGACCGGGTCCAACTCGGCCAGCTCGAGCGCCTCAAGCGCTACGTGGAGACCGGCTCGCCCGTTGCGGAGTAGGGTCGCGGTGGCGGCAGTGGGTGCCGATTTCCCGGGCGCGGCCTGTCCACCCGGGAGCCGGGTCAGCTTCGTCCGGGATAGCCGCTCGGTGAACGGCGTCGTGGCCCAACTGCAGCGGCGCGGCGCCTTGGTCGTGCCGGAGGCGGGAACGTCTCGATTGCGCGTGGGATACCACCGCCTCCGTGTGGTCGAGCGGGCAGGTCGCGAACACACGCTTGGCGAGGTCGAAGCACTCGCCGCGGAACTGCTCGAACTGCACAAGTCGCACAGCGGCCTCGACCGTGCGTGGGTATTCGCCTTCGACCTGGCTCCGTCCCGTGCCGGCGCTTGCCGTTATCCGGAACGTCGGATCACGCTCTCGGTCAGCTACTGCCTGCGCGCCTCGATGGCGCAGATCGCGGACACGGTCCTGCACGAGATCGCGCATGCGCTCGTCGGCAAGGCCCACAACCACGATGCGGTCTGGCGCGCCAAGGCGCGGGAGATCGGCTGCAGCGGCGAGCGGACGCACGACCTCCTGCATACCCGGGCCCGATGGCTGGGCGAGTGCGGGTGCGGGGTCCGATGGCATCGGCAGCGCCTGCACCGGCGGCTGCGTCGCGGCGCGGTCTGCCCCGCCTGCCGCGGTGAAATCGCCTGGCGCGAGAACACCCGAGTCCTTGAGGTCGACGCGGTGATAGGGCCGGAATAGGCACTTGTGGTACGGTCGCAGGTTATCCGAAGAGCCCTCATCCGGGAGAAACCCCTTGCCGCATCAAGGACTCGTCGCCACGCTGCTTAGCGCCGTGACGGTCGCTGCGGCCGCTTTGACGCTCGGCGGCTGTGGCAGCGACGACGCGGAGGCCGCGACGACCGAAGGCGCGGCCGGGAGCGCCGCGACGGCGACCCAGCGTCGCGCCCAATTCCGCAACATGGCGAGCGATCGGCTCGCCGAAGACACGCCGAAAGTGCCCGTCGAGGTAGCCGAGGTCCGCCGCGGCGTGGTCGAGGCCTACTACCGGGGCTCCACCAATCTCACCGCGGCGGAGGAGGCCGTGGTGGTCGCGCGCACGCTCGGCGTGGTCGAGGCGCTGTTCGTGGAGGAGGGCGACGTCGTGGTGGCAGGCCAGCCGCTTGCGCAGCTCGAGACCGAACGACTCGAACTCGAAGTGCAGCGGTCGCGCACGCAGTTGGCCAATCTCAAGGCGGCCTACGAGCGCGCGGAACGCCTGAATGCGTCGAAGATGATTTCGCCCACCGAGTACGACGCGGCGCGATTCGGGTATCAGACCGAGTTGACCAACCTGCAACTGCGCGAGTACGAACTCCGCGAGGCCACGATCCGGGCGACCATCGACGGCGTCGTCACGCGGCGGCACATCAAGGTCGGCCACACGCTGGCCCAGAACGCGCCGGCGTTCGAGATGAAGCGCCTCGACAACATCGAGGCGGAACTCAACGTGCCGGAGCGGGAGATCGGTCGCATCCGCACCGGGCAGTTCGCGCGGGTGATCGTGGACGCCCTGGCCGAAGACGCCTTCGAGGGCGAAGTGACGCGGGTCGCCCCGGAAGTCGATCCGACGTCCGGCACGTTCCGCGTCGTCGTGACGCTCGGCAACGCCGACCGGCGCCTGAAGCCCGGGATGTTCGGCCGCGTGGACGTGCGCACGGACATCCGTTCGAACGCACTGCTGACGCCGCTCGAAGCGGTCGTGACGCTGCGCGACAAGAGCAGCCTGTTCGTGGTCAACGAGGATGTCGCCGAGCGCCGCGCGGTCACGACCGGCTACGTGTCCGACGGCAACATCGAGATCCTCACCGGCGCCGACGAGGGTGACCAGGTGGTGATGACCGGCCAGGACGGGCTCCGCGACGGCACGCGGGTGAGCATCGTCGAGGGATACGCCACGGAACCCAGCTAGCGCGGTCCGCGCCGGCAAGAAGCACGAAGGCCGACGGGTACGAGCAATGCAACCCGACTGCAAGCATCAACCGCGGTCACGCAAGCTAGCCGTGCTGCAAGCGCGCCGGGACCGGAACCAGCGATGAGCGTGATCGGAACCGCCATCGCACGGCCCGTCACCGTGGCCATGGCGACCTTGGCCGTGGCGCTGTTCGGCGGCCTGTCGCTGGAGCGCCTCGGGCTGAACCTGCTGCCGGACCTGGCGTACCCGACGCTCACCGTGCGCACGGATTTCGAAGGCGCGGCGCCGGCCGAAGTCGAAGAACAGATCACCCGTCGTCTCGAGGAACGCGTCGGCGTCATCAACGGCCTGCGCCGCATGCACTCGATCTCGGCCGCGGAACGATCGGACGTGGTGCTCGAGTTCGCGTGGGGCACGGACATGACCAACGCCGCGGTCGAGGTGCGCGAGAAGCTCGACCTCGTGCAACTGCCGTTGGACATCGAGCGGCCTTCGATCCTGCGCTTGAACCCCAACCTCGATCCCATCGTGCGCGCCGCGATCGTGCTGAAGGATCCCGAAGCCGCCGCCGAGGTCGGCCAACTGCAGGAACTCAGGCGGTTCGCCGAGGACGTGGTCAAGAAGCGCCTCGACCCGGTGCTGGGCGTCGCCGCCGTCCTGGTGAGCGGCGGCTTCGAGGACGAGATCGCCGTCAACGTCGACCAGGAGCGGCTGTCGCAGTTGAACATGAGCGTGCAGGGGCTGGGCCAACGCCTGCAGGCGGCGAACATCAACCTGTCGGGCGGACGCCTGACCGATCGCGGCCAGGAGTTCCTCGTGCGCACGATGAACGAGTTCGAGACGGTCGAGGACATCGCCGCCATGATCGTGTTCCAGCAGGAGGGACGCATCCTGCGCCTGGAGGACGTGGCCGACGTCTTCGAGAGCCACAAGGAACGCGACAGCGTCATGCGCGTCGATGGTCTCGAAGCGATCGAGATCGCCATGTACAAGGAGGGCGACGCCAACACCGTTGCTGTCGCTGCGGCGATCGACGAGCGCATGACGGAGATCGCCGAGGATCTGCCGGCAAGCTACGAGATCGTCAAGATCTACGACCAGGCCGAGTTCATCTCCGCGGCCATCGACGAAGTGCGGTCTGCGGCGATCATCGGGGCGATTTTCGCGGTGATCGTCCTGTACCTGTTCCTGAAGGATGTCCGCAGCACGCTCATCGTCACGGCCACCATCCCGGTGTCGGTGCTGGCGACCTTCATCCTGATGGACGCCTTCGACATCACGCTGAACATCATGAGCCTCGGCGGCATCGCGCTCGCGGTGGGCATGCTCATGGACAATGCCATCGTGGTGTTGGAAAACGTGGCCCGGCACCGCGATGCGGGTCGGAACGACCCCCGTCGGGTACTGGCCGACGCGGCCCGGCTGGGCACCGCCGAGGTCGGCGGCGCCGTGGCGGCGTCCACGCTCACCACGATCGCCGTATTCCTGCCGCTCGCCTTCGTCGAGGGCATCGCCGGGCAGCTGTTCCGCGACCAGGCGCTGACGGTGACGTTCGCGCTACTCGCATCCCTGGTCCTGGCGTTCACGCTGATTCCGATGCTTGCCGCCATCGAGCCGCGCATCGGCGTGGCAGCGACGACCGGCGCTTCGCCGTCGCGGTGGCGGCGTCTCTTCACCGACCCGATGCGGCTCGGCGTACGCGGCGGCGTCTTGCTGTGGCGCTCGGTCGCGCGCCTGGTCGCGTTGCTGCTCCGCCCCGTCGAGTGGGTCTTCGACCGTGGCTACGAGCGGACGTTCGCTGCCTACGACGTACTGCTCCGGGGGGCCCTGCGCTTCCGTGCGCTGACGCTCGCAATCGCCTTCGCGGGCTTGGGCGGCGTTGCGGCCCTGGCGCCGAGCCTGCCACTGGAACTGATCCCGCCGCTGTCGCAGAACGAGTTCCGCGTCAACATGGAACTCGAGCCCGGCACACGGCTCGAGCTGACCGACCGCGTGCTCGCCGAGGTCCAGGAGCAGTTGCTCGCATATCCGATCGTCGAGCGCACGTATTCGGTCGCCGGCACGGGCGGCAAGCTGGACGCCAGCGCCACACGGGGCGGCGAGCAGGTCGGCGAGTTGAGCGTGGTGCTCTACGACGACACGAGTCCGGACGACGAGGCGCTCATCATGTCGCTGTCGCGCCAGGTCGTCGCAACCGTTCCGGGCGCCCAGTTCAAGGTGGACCGGCCGCAGCTGTTCACCTTTGCGACACCGCTCGAAGTGGAAGTCGCCGGCAACGACCTCGCGGCGATCGAGGCTGTAGCGAACCGATTGGTCGCCGAGATGTCGGCGTCTTCTTCGTTCAGCGACGTGGAATCCAGCATCCGCCCCGGCTACCCGGAGCTGCAGATCGAGTTCGACCAGGAGCGCACGGCAGCGGCTGGCCTGCTGGTGCCCGACGTGGCCAACCGGGTGGTGCGCAAGATCCGCGGCGACGTGCCGACGAAGTTCACATGGCGCGACAAGCGCGTGGACATCCGGGTGCGCTTGGAGGAAGGCGAGCGCAACTCGAAGGCGGACGTGGAGAACCTGCTCGTGGACGCGGGCGAGCGGCAGATCCGCCTGGCGGCGCTGGCGGACGTCACCGTGGCGGCGGGTCCGGCGGACATCCAGCGCATCGGCCAGAAGCGCGTTGCGGTGGTGAGCGCGCACGTCGAGCACGGCGACCTGGCGCTCGGCGGTGCACAGGCGTTGCGGATACTGGGCGACATCCCCCATCCGCAGAACGTGTCGAGCCGGGTGAGCGGCCAGGCCGAGGAGATGGGGGCCTCGTTCCAATCCCTGCAACTCGCCTTGCTCCTGGCGCTGATACTCGTCTACCTCGTGATGGCTTCGCTGTTCGAGTCGCTCCTGCACCCGTTCGTCATCATGTTCACGGCCCCCTTGGCCGCGATCGGCGCCGTGCTGGCCATCTACCTCGCCGGGATCTCGGTTTCGGTGGTCGTATTCATCGGCGCCATCCTCTTGATCGGCATCGTGGTCAACAACGCCATCGTGCTGGTCGATCGCGTCAACCGCCTGCGCCTCGGCGGTCTCGACCGGCGCACGGCGGTGATCACCGGCGCCCGCCAAAGGTTCCGACCGATCATCATGACCACCGCGACCACGGTGCTGGGCCTCCTGCCGATGGCCATCGGTCTGGGCGAGGCGGCGGAACTGCGCACCCCGATGGCGATCACCGTGATCGGCGGCCTCCTGGGGGCGACGCTACTCACGCTGGTGGTGATCCCCGTGGTGTACGACCTGGTCGATCGCAAGACGATTCACGGGGACGTCTTCGAAGAGGCCGCTGCCGAGCCGGCGTAGCGCACATGGCGAGTCGTCCTGATCGCGTTAAACGGTCGAGATGGATCTCCCGAGGGACGCTGGGCGCCGTCGCCAACCCGACGTGAGCGCGTCACCCGCGGTCATGTAGGGCGTCCCAGAAGCCTCGAGGTGTGACGATGCGCACGTCGTCACGGCCGTACCAGTACGTTCGTGTCCAGCAAGACCCGCATGGGGCCAGGCGGCCCTCACGAGACTTCTTCGAACACGTCCTCGTCCGTCAGCCAGCCGCGCGCTTCCGCCAAAGGAGCGACACGCCTTGCGAGTTCCGAGGCGCGCGCGATGGCGAGATGCCGTCGCAGCGCTTCGCGGGCAAATTCGCTCTTGCGTCGGCCGGTCCGGGTCGCGTAGTCGCGCAGTTCGGCATCCAGCGCTGCGTCGAGCCGTATGGTCAACGTGGTCATGTAATACAAAGTACTACACCCGTGGGTGGCGTGGGTGGCGTGGCAATCGTTGGGCGACAGCGTTGGCGTGCGATTAGGATGACCGGAGTAGTGACCCGGGATTCCGCTCAGCACCGACCGATCGCAAGCACCGGTCGAATGCGAGGGTTTCTTACATGGAACATCCCGTAACCCATTGATTTATGGAGCTTGCATTTAACATAACGCGTCGTGGATTGACGCGAACCAGCCGCGCAGCAGAACGCGATGTTCCCTGCGCGACAGCGCGGTAACCCCTACCGCGGACCACTTACATGGAACGGCCACAGACACCCAAGTCACAGTCCAACTACCGGTCCCAACAGGCACCGGCTCGGGACACTGGTCAAGCTGGGCGACGCCTGGACCACGCCTGCACCGATCGGTGATTGCGCCACCGTTGCCGCCACCCTATGCTGGCCGGATGATCGTGTCCCGCGCCGCCATCCGTCGTCCGGTCACCGTGGCCATGGGCTTCATCGCCATGGTCATCGTCGGGGCGTTCGCCGGTTCGCGCATGTCGGTCGAGGAATACCCCGACGAGGAACGGCCCTACGTCGGTGTTGGCATTCCGTATGCCTCCACCGCGCCGCAGGAGATCGAGCGCAACGTCACGCGGCCGGTGGAGGAGATTCTCTCGACCATCGGCGGCATCGATCGCATGTTCTCGAACACCCGCACCGGGTTCGTGTGGGTGGGCATCTCCCTGGAAGACGGCCAGAACATGACGGCCAAGGCGATCGAGGCGAAGGAACTCATCGAGAGCATCCGCCATCGCCTGCCGAGCGATGTCCGCCATATCCAGTTGCGCGGTCAGGACGACGGCGACGAGCCCATCCTGTCGTTCGTCATCTCGGCGCCCAACCTGGACGAGCAGGACGCGTGGCGACTGCTCGACGCCCGCGTGCGGATGGTCCTGGAACGCGTGGCCGGCGTGAACTCCGTGCATCTGTTCGGCGCCGAACAGCAGTACGTGCGCATCGCCCTCGACCCGTCGCGTCTCGAGGCGCACGGGCTCGATGTCC
>LXNI01002422.1_pt1 | contig 12976 bp, 10 predicted proteins | sample 809091 | NCBI WGS metagenome assembly LXNI01 (sample SAMN04870527, study PRJNA318959) | sponge metagenome | biome: 01000161; feature: marine sponge reef; material: water | host: Sarcotragus foetidus | place: Greece: Milos, Mediterranean Sea | collected 2013-05-29 | depth 5-7 m | reverse complement strand
CAAGCCGATTTACCCACAGCTCCGCCGAGGCACGCATCCAACCGCCAACCTGGATGCTACAGCGTCACCCTACCCTGGTGACGAATTCACCAAATAAGCGCACTTCTCGACAACCATCTACATCGGGCCGGGCCTGGGGCTCGAAGGCGAGCTGGCCCTTCACCGTGCGCGCGACGCAGGCCGCGAACAGCGCCTGCTTGTCGGGCTCGGGCAAGGCCCTGAGCGCGGCGAAGGATTCGCCATCGTCAGCGATCGTGAGCCAGTCGAGTGACAGGTGCGAGCGGTCCGCAAGCATCGCCTCGCCCGGCGACCAGTCCGCGAAGTCCTCGTCATTCATGCGGATGTTGGGCCGGTCGGGGGTTTCCTTGACCGCGATGTCGAGGGCGTGGTCGTGGTAGCCCGGCGCGAACACGGCGCGGCCCATCTGGTACAGCGCGAGGTCGAAGGAGGCCTCGAAGTCGCCGGCGAGATAGGCCTTGATGAGCGCGGTGCGGATCGCGCGCTGGTCGTCGGCGTGGCCGATGCCGACGCCGGCCTCCTTGCGCGCCTCGGCTTCGCGGTCCTTCGGCGGCGCCATCGGCGTCGTGACGGACGGGGCGGTGGCAGGATCGACATGGGTCGCGGCGTCCGGGTCATGGCCGTTGCCGGCCTGGGGTGCCGCGCCGCCGGGCTCCGCCGGCTTCGGCATGTCCTCGGGCTTCACCAGGCCCTGGATCGTCTGGATGCTGCCGTCGCGGCCGATGGTGACGATGCAGCCCGCCATCGCGAAGTCCTCGCGGCGGAACACCGCGCGCGCCTCGACGGCGCCCTCGATCTCGTCGAGCCGGGCCTCGATGCGCCCGGCCTCTTCGAGCAGTTCCTCGGTCCACTCGTCGTCGTCTATGCCGCGAAGCTCGTCGTAGCGGGTCTCCAGCTTCTCGCTCTCGGCCTTCTCCTCGTCGGTCGGAACGCCGGGTTGCGGCTCGATGCGGCCGTAGGAGGCGGTGTCGCTCCAGTTGGCCTCGATCATGGGGACGGCCCACTTCCAGCGCGTCGCCAGCTCGTCGGCGGCGGCCTGAAGCTTGTCGGTGGCGAGTTTCTCCAGCAGCACCGGGTCCTCGAACCAGACGCCGTTCTCGTGTTCGTCGGCGAAGAGGTCGCGCATGACCCGGCCGCCCGCGGCCTCGTAGGCGTCCACCCCGACGAAGCGGGCGATCGCGGTGCCGCCGGGCACGCGCTCCTCGGTCAGCAGGCGCTTCACCTGCGCGGCCGAGGGGCGGTAGGCCTGTCCGGAGACCTGCTCCCAGACCGCCATCTGGCGCTCGCGGTCTGCGGTGACGGCGAAGGCCTTGAGCGCTTCGAGATCGATCTCGCCGGCCCGGTAGGCGTCGAGCAGCTCCGGGGCGGCGTTGCCGAGGCGCAGCCGCTGCTCGACGATGCGCTCGGAGGCGCCGAAACGTGCCGCGATGGCGGACACCGACTGGCCGGCGTCCGCCAGCTTGGTGAACGCGACCACCTGGTCCGCCGGGTGCATCGGCACGCGGATGACGTTCTCGGCGAGCGAGAGTTCGGTCGGCTCGGTGTCGTCGGACCGGACCTGGCAGGGCACCGGATGGCCGGCATCGAAGACGCCGTCCTCGACCAGGGCCTGCATGGCCTTGAGGCGGCGCCCGCCGGCGACCACGGCGTAGCGCTCGGCGCCGTCCGAATCCGGCTCGTCCGGGCGGACGACGAGGTTCACCAGCAGGTCGAGGGCGGCGATCGAGGCCTTGAGCGCGGCGTCGGCCTGCGGATCGGGCGGGGTCTTGCGGACGTTCTCGGGGGCGAGCGTGAGCCGGCTCAGCGGGATCTCCCGGATGAGCGGTTCGGCCCTGGGGGCGACGTAGTTCATGCGAATCTCCCTGGAGGGTTGCGAATATGCGGCGCGGGCGGCCCTCTCCGGCCACCCCGCGCCTGCCCGAACGTCGGCCCGGCTCCGGCTCCCGGTGGCGTCGCGGTCGGGGGCCGGAGTTCGGCGGCGGAGTTCGGGAGCGGTGCGCGAGCCGGCCGGTGCGCGGTCGAAGGTCAGTCGTTTCCGACCGGCAACAGGCTGTTGGGATACGGCCGCAGCACCGAGCGCCAGCCGTCCGCGCAGGGCTCGATCTCGATGCCCGACAAGGCCGGGGACTCGTCACGCGCGAGGGCGGCGAGCGCGTCCAATCGATCGCGGTGGACCGGGATTGCCGCATCGAGCCGGTCCGCGACCGCGCGCCACCACGCGACGATCTCGCTCACCAGGACCGGCGCGAACGGCTGCTTGCCGAAGGCGAGAGCCCCGTCGCCGGCGAACATACGTTCGCCGTGGCGGTTGCCCCAGATCTGCGGGTTCCGTTCCGCCCATCCCTTGCACGAGGGGGCGTTCATGAATCCGAGGTCGCGCGCGAGCATGTGCGCCCCCTCGTAGTACATGAGATGGGTGACGGTCCCGTCCCGCCTGAGCGCCATCATGGTCTCGCCGGGGTCCTTGTAGAAGGTCTCGTCTTGGCGCCAGCGGATTGCGGGGTGGTCCATCAGGCGGCCGAGCGCGTACCAGCCGCCATGGCAGGCGGTTGTGCGGCATTGGTGACGGTGGACGATCCCCCAGTCCATGGGGGCCTCCCGGTCGCCGCCGTGGACTTCCATGGCGCGCTCGATGCGCGACATGGCAAGGTGGACGGCTGCGGGAGACGGGTGAACGGTCTGCATGGCGGTGGCTCCTCCAACGGGGCGGCGGTGTCGCCGGGACGTCATGCGGCGATGTCGATGCGCTCGCCCCAGGGCTCGCGGTTCCAGTCCTCCGGCGGGTTCGAGTAGTTCACCCAAATTGTGGGAAACGAGGGCTCCGTCTCGGGGTAGCGGGAGCACTCCATGTCGGTGAAGTAGAGGCACACCCCCGGCCGGATGCCCTGCTCGTCGAGCCATTCGAAGCCCGGCCGGAAGTCCGTGCCGCCCCGGCCCTTGACGACGATTTCGTCGGGGAGGTCGTCGGCGGCGTACTCGGCCACGTCCTGCAGCACGGTGTCGACCTGGAGGACGATGACGCGCTCCGGTCCGATCTCTGCCGCGACCTCGCGCAACTGCGCCCAGAACTCACCCAGGGTTGGGGTTTGGAGTGAGAGCGAAATGTCGATGATGAAGGCAATGATTTCGATGCCCTCCGAACGGATCGAGGGGAGATACAAGCCGCTGTCGATGAAGCGCCGATTGGGCAGGCTCCAGGAATAGTCGCTCTTCGCCGCATCCGTCATGTAGCGCCGCAGCAGGGTTCGCCAATCCAGCGTGCTGGCGTGGGCGCCCTTCACCGTTTCCTCGACGCGGCCCGGCACCTTGCCCTCGGCGCGGGCGATGTTGAGCGCCTGGTGCATGGCTTCGTCCCAGGCCTGCTCCTCGGCGGCGACGTCCACGGGCGTCTCGCCGGACTCATCGCCGTCGTCACCCGCCCGCGTGCCGGCGTCCATGACCTCGCCCGTGCCGGAGGGATCGTGGCTCGGCGGGGCATCGGACGCGGAATCTTCGCCCTGGCCGTCGCCGTCACGGCTCTGGTCGTCCCCGTCCCCTTGGTCCGGGTCGCCATCGCTACCGTCCTGGTCCTCGGCGTCCCCACCGCAGGCGGAACCGGACGGGTCGCCGGTGTCATCGTCATCGCCGTCCGGCGAGGATTGGGCGTCACCGGCAGCGCCGGCACCGGCGGCATTCGAGGAAGCGTTACCATCGTCCCCGGAATCGTCGTCTCCGGGTTCCGGCAGCCGGTCATAGGCCTGCTCGACGCTCAGCTCGTCCCAGGCTTCCGCGTCGGGCGGCAGGGTGAAGCCGGCGTCGCGAATGAGGGCGTGGGTGACGAGCTGCGAGGCCATCTGCCAACGCTCCGGGTCGCGCTCGCCCCGCCGGGTGTGATGCTTCAAGGCGCACGCCATCACCACCCGCGCCATCGCGGTCTCGATCAGGTACGCCTCGGTCTCCGCCACCCAGCGGGGCGAGTAGCGGATCTCGTGGCCGTCCGTCGCCAGCGTCTCGCGGGTGGGATCGGGCCGGAGCGGGAGCCGCAGAACGAGGCTCCCGAAGAAGGGCTGCTTGCGCAGCAGCTCGGTCACGCAGTCGCTCACGCGGAGCGCCGATTCGCTGAGCACGCGGGCGGCCATCAGGCGGCCTCCCGCACCGGCTCGGCGGCGGGCTCTTCGGTCCGCCCCCCGAAATACCCAGCGAACTTCTCCGCGAGCGCGTCGGCGTCGCGCTTCACCTGTGCCCTGGCCGCCGGGTCGAACGTCTTGGACGGCCTGAGCGCGTCCGGCTCGACGCTGGCGATCTTCTCCTTCACCTGTTCGCAGAGCCGGGCGAGCTCGTCGTCGCCGAAGATGTTGAGCCGCGGCACCACGTCCACCAGGTCCCGGATGTTCGAGATCATCGTGTCCCGGAACACCAGCGGCTTGCCGTCGTCGTCCTCGCGCAGCCGCTCGGAGACCCGCTCGATGGCCTCGCCGAACCGGCGGTAGAGGTCGCCCACCGCACCGTGGAGCTGTTCCTCGACGTGGCGCTCGATGTCGCGCTTCACCCGCTCGGTGTCGTCCGAGGCGAGCTGGGCGATGAAATGGTCCGCGTCCGGCACCGGCGTGATGCGGTAGCGGATGGCGAACTTGCCCTGGAGCGCTTCCTTGGAGGGGTAGTCCTCGATGCGGAACAGCTTGCCCAAGTCGAGCCGCGCCTGGTCGATGTACTCGTCGTAGTTCTCGACGAAGCGGGCGCGCTGGTGCACCACCCGCTCGCGGAACCCGTCCATCAGCTCCGTGTAGTGCTCGTAGTTGGCGACGGTCAGCAGCCGCGCGCCCTTGTCGTCCCAGGGGAGCGAGTTGGCGTAGTGCCTGGTACGCGCTTCGCTCATGGTGGCTGTGAGGGCGGCGAAGGCGGCCTTGGGCAGCAGGCGCTTGTTGTAGCGCCCGGCGCTGGTATTCGCTTCGTGGGCGACGGCGACATGGTCGCTCGCCTGGCGGTCGTAGAGCCGGCCGGACCAGGCGGCGATGTGCAGGCCGACCAGCATGGCGTCGCGGTTGAGGTCCATCGGGTTCTCCTCTCGGGTTAGCGGAGCGTCCACACGGGGACGTCGAGGAAGGCGGCGAGCTTCCGTCTGGCCGCGTCGAGGCTCGGCGCCCGCACGGCGTACCTGCGGGACGGGGCATCTCCCGCCGGGCGGTGTGTGACCCACCAGTGCATGGCGCTCTCCCTCATTGCGTTTTCGCAGCCGCCCAGCGGATGAAGGCGGGCGAGCGCTGGAGCGCCGGCTCGCGGCGCACGCAAGCGCCGACCAGCGATTCCCCGACCTCGCGGCGGAGGCGGGTGGCGTAGGTCACGATGGCGTCCAGGTTGACGTCGGAGGCCATGCGGTAGAGCGAGCCGCAGAGCGCCATCAGCGTGCTGGCGTTCTCCGGGATATCCGCGTTGGCGGGATCGTCGAGGACGGCCCTCGGGTGAGGCAGCTCGCGCCAGACCTTCAGGAATGACGTGAACTCGACCGCCGCGGCTTCGCCCACCGTGCCCCGGAACAACGCCCGCTCGACCTCGGCATCGAGCCCGTTGCGGTTCTTGACGATGTTGCTGGCGAACTCCCAGCTCCGGGGGCTCGGGAAGGCGTGCTCCTTCGATTCCGGATGAAACTGGTGAAGCATCTCCGGTTCGAGCTCGATGAAGAACAGCACTTCGGGAGCGATGCCGTTCGCCGCGCCCCAGGCGCACCAGTCCCTGGCGTCGACGCGGATCTCCAGATGGACGAAGCGGTTGGCGAGCGGCGTCGGCATGCGGTGGACGATGCCGCGGTCGTTCTCGCGGTTGCTGCAGGCGATGATCGAGGCGCCCTCGGGCAGCTCGTACTCGCCGCACTTTCGCTCCAGGCTGAGCTGGTAGAGCGCGGCCTGGACCATCGGCACGCAGGAGGCCAGCTCTTCCAGATTGAGCATCCATAATGCGGTGCTGGCGGTGGGCGGCAGGAACACCGGCGGCGCCCATCGCGTCCGGCCGTCCTCGTCGCGCCAGGGGATGCCCCTCAGATCGACGGGATCGAGCAGCAGCGCGCGGATGTCGACATAGTTGTAACCGTGATCCTTGGCGACCTGCCGGGCGATCATCGATTTAGCCGCCCCCGGCGGTCCCCAGACCAGAGTCGGCTGTCGGGCCTTGACCAGGGTGGCGAGCACCTCGGCGAGCTCGTTCGGGCGCAGCGTGTAGTCGGCGGAGATGGTGTCGGGAAGCGTCATGGGCATGCTCCGGAATGGCGGGGAAGCGGGCCGGGCTCCCTCCGGGCGCCCGAGCCTTCATCCGGTCCCCCGCTCCGCTCCGCTCCGTGAACACCGGGGCTTGAGGCTGCTGCGCCGTGCGAGGCGTTGCCGCGCTGGCGCAGGCCGGGTTCGGAGGCTGCCGAGACCCATCGCGTCCTCGCCGTCGCCTGACTTGGACGGCGAAATGCCGGTCAGTTCCGGCAGGGGGATGCCGGAGGGCGAGAGTGTGTGGCCAATGCGTCGCTCAAGCTGCGCGTAGGTGCGGTAGAGCTCAGGGCGGAGTTCGGCCGCCCGGCGCAGATCTCTGGGCGATGAGAAGATGCAGAAGGAACAGCTGCACCGGGACAGGTGGTTGTAGATCCAGTGCGGCGACTGGTCGGCGTCGCGAATGACGCGGAACACGTCGTCGGTCGAGAGGTCGAAGATCGGCAGCCAGTCGAAAACCGCGCGCCCGGCGACGCTCAGGCGCCCATTGCGTCGCCAGGGGTCCCGCTTCGCGCGTGCGGTGCTCTCGTCGCGGCGGATGCCGAGGCAATTGACGAGGCGGCCACCGAAGCGGGGGTTGAGCTTGAGGTAGCGTCTGAGCTCCCGCTCGATCGGCGTTCTCTTGAAATCCCCAGTACAGTATCGCTGCCTGGGCCCAGGAAACCTGCCGCGCTCCTCGATACGTTCGAGCAGGGACTTGCCGGACGAAACCGGCGCCATGACGAGCGGCACGCCGGCAGGCAGGGTCGCCTCGATATGGGGGACGACGCCCTCCCATTCGACTTCGACGAGCGGCGCGTGGACCGCGACGAGCTGGCCGGCGGGCACGATCCGCGATAGCAGGATGGTCATCGCCTGTGAATCCTTGCCACCGCTGGTGTTGATGGCGACGAGGGCGCCGGCGCGGATCATTTCGTTGCACCGCGGCGGTACTGGAACTTCGGCGAGGCGGTCGGACATGGATCGGTCTCCCCGGAGGTGGCGCGCGAGGCCGCTCCGCGGCCCGGAAGGCGCCCCGCCGAGGCCGGCCTCTGCCTCCTGCTGGCGCTACGCCCACCGGGCGGCGGCCGATGCGGGTGTGAGACCGGAAGGGGCGAGACCGCGACAGGGAATCTGCCCGGGCCGGCAGCGGGGGGATCGGCGATAGCGAACCGGAGGCGCGGCGCGGGCGTTGTTGCGAGGCGCTCCACCGGAGTGCTAACTGCCGATCGTGAGTTGCGTGGGCGGTCGCGCTACGGCGTTGCGGGCAATGCGAGACAGAGGGGGTTGGAAACCGTCATGGAGGCGAAGGCACGTCGGAAGGTTCCGGCGTTTGTCAGAATCCTGGCGCTGGTGTGCGTCAGGCAATCGATGCTCGAAACGCTACACCGCGGCGCGACGCCGATTACGCGGACCGGCGACTACTCGGACGTCGTCGTGGTCGACGCCGAAGGCCGGCGCATTCCCTGGCCGGAGGTGTCGCGGTTCGACGAGAACGAAATGCGCGATCTGATGCGCGAGATCGTCAACAAGCTCTACACCTTCTTCGTGAAGGGCGAGGACCCTGATTTCGTGGCGTGGACCGAATTCGTGCGCCCGCAGAGCTACCACTGGGACAGGCCAAAGTTCGACAAGGTCCTGATGCACTATGTGAAGGAATACGCCCGTGTCCGGCGCAAGAAGGGGTGATTGGAAAAGGAGATAGCCAACGGCCGTGCAATCCTCAGCGTACTGCCGAACGAAGTGCCCATGCCACAGACGGGCAAGCATGATCCGGGGGCTGGCCCCGTGCTTAGCGAGGAGACGGTGGCGGGGGAGCGCCACCAGGGCGCTGTCACGGGGCTGAGTTCCAGACGCGAAACCATCCGCAGAACGATTTGAATGAGTCTTCCAGACATCGACTTCCACAACATCCGTCCCGTTGACGGCAGTCGCCAGGACGGATTCGAAGAGCTTTGCTGTCAGCTCGCCTCGCTCGAGCCCTCAAGGGCCGGCTCACATTTCGTCCGAAAAGGTCGAGGAGGCGATGCAGGGGTCGAGTGCTTCATCCGCCATGCAGATGGCACGGAAACAGGATGGCAGGCGAAGTATCTCTTCGTCTGGAACCAAGGCACGGCATCGCAGCTCGACGCGTCCATTCGCACCGCACTCGAGAAGCACCCACAACTCACCGAGTACGTTGTCTGTCTGCCCTTCGATCTGCCCGATTCTCGGTCGGCCAAGAAGATTTCCGCTCGCGAGAAGTGGAATCGCTGGCAATCGAAGTGGAAGAAGAGCGCTGAAGGGAAACGGCGCGAGCTGACCATCACGCTCTGGGGCAGGAGCGAACTTTGCGCCCGTCTGGGACGAGGTGATCCCACCTATTCAGGTCGCGTGCTCTACTGGTTCGGGGTGGAGGCCCTTACGCCGACATGGTTTCGCGAGCAATTCGACAAGACGCGGGTCTCCCTGGGCAATCGCTACATCCCGGAGAACAACGTCGAGCTCGCCATCCGCGAGGAGTTTCTGGCGTTCGTTCGCTATCCACAGCTTCAAGCCGAGATAGACGACTGGTTCAGACGAGTATCCGAGAAGGGGCGAACAGCGGCAGCAGCCATCCGCGCGACGCAGGCATCCGAGGCCCGCACTCAAGCCGAGGCGGTGGCTGGCGCAGTCGATTCACTGGTTGCCCTGCTCAATGCGGACCTGGCGGCTTTCGGCCCAGGGTACCCAACGGACGCATGGAGTTCGTCTGCCACTGCTTGCCTCGACGTGGCCCGCGAGATTCTCCGCTGGTGCTTCAGCCTTTCCCCGTCCAGCCCCCAACCCTTCACAGACAAGCCGGAACTATGGGAACGGCATCACGTCCATGAGCTGATCATGGCGCTGCAAGATGTCCGCAGTGCTCTCGCTTCGACGCGCTGGCATATGGCCAACGCCAATGCGGTGCTGCTCAAGGGACCGGCAGGTATCGGCAAATCGCATCTGCTCGCAGACGTCGTCAGCCTTCATCTCGAGAAGGGTGGCCCTGCCGTGATGCTTCTCGGAGGCGCGTTTGTCGACGGAGAGCCATGGCCGCAGATTCGCGAAAGGCTGGACCGACCCGCAATGGAGGCGTTCCGTCATTTTCTGGGCGCCCTCGACGCCGCGGCGCAGGCCGCGGGAGCAAGAGCCCTGGTGTGCATCGACGCGCTGAATGAACGCCATGGTTTGGACGTGTGGCCGGAGCGTCTCCCAGCCTTCCTCGAAGAGTTCCAACCGTTCCCGCGCGTGTGCGCCGTCCTCTCGTGTCGGTCCACCTTCGTTCCCCATGTGATTCCGGAATCCCTGGGAAGCGACAAGCTCGTCGAGGTGGAACACAAAGGCTTTGCCGGCGACGGAGAAGACGCCGCGAGCAGGTACCTCGACATGCGCGGCATCGTTCGCCCCGGCGCACCCAACATGGTTCCCGAGTTCCACAATCCACTCTTTCTTAAGACATGCTGCGACGCGCTGGACGCAGCCGGAGAGACTGAGCTTCCGAAGGGTCTGCGAGGCGTGACTTCCGTTTTCGGCTTCTACAACGACGCGTTGGCCAAGTCGATGAGCCGCCGAATGAAGCTCGATCCCTACCAGGACATCATTCAACGTGCCATCTCGGGGTTCGCCCAGCTGCTCATCGACGCTCGGGGCGGTTACGTCACCACCACCGCCGCGGGCGAGTTGTTGGAGTCAATTCGCCCCTCGAACGGAGGGCTCGAAGAGTCCCTGCTGTCCCAGCTCGAGAGCGAAGGTCTGCTGACCGTCGAGATGGTGCCGCAGGGCGACGGATCATTCACCAAGGCGGTTCGCTTTACCTTCGAGCGCTACAGCGACCATGCGATCGCCTCGCGCCTGCTCAATGACCATCTTGACACGAGCGACGTACACGGGTCCTTCAGCGCAGGCAGCGCCTTGCACGAGATCCTGCGCGGACCCCGCAATCTTCAAGCTGCCGGCGTCATCGAGGCGATGGCCATTCAGCTACCCGAGCGCACAGGCGTCGAGATTGTGGAGATCGACAGCGACCCGTCATGGCTGTTGCGGGACGCGTTCGTCGAGAGCCTCCTCTGGCGTGAGCCGTCATTCTTCTCGCAGCGTACCCTCGATCTCGCTCGGACGCTCATGGACAGCCCCGACTTCGACGCGCTCCTCATCTCCGTAGGAACCGAGCCCGCCAATAAGTTTAATGCGCGCTACCTTCATCGGCGGTTGATGCGCAAGAGCATGCCTGCACGCGACGCGTCATGGTCGATCCTGCTCGCAACACTCGCGCTCGACGGCCCTGTCGGAACCATCATCTCCTGGGCCACCCGAAGCTCTCACGAACGCATTGATGACGAGCGCATCCTCCTGGCCGGGACGATGCTGACATGGTTCCTCACAACGTCGCATCGTGAGGTGAGGGACAAGGCCACCAAGGCTCTCGCCTGCTTGCTGACTGGACGTCTTGCGCTCGGGGCACGGCTGCTCAAGCAATTCGCCACCGTAAACGACCCGTACGTCAAGGAACGGCTGCTGGCCGCATGCTACGGGGCGGCGCTTCAGGGAGGGGCGGTGGAGGTGCTGACGGAGCTCGCCGGCGCAGTCTTCAGCACTGTGTTCTCTGACGGGACGCCGCCGGAGAATGCGCTGTCGCGCGATCACGCACTTGGCATCCTCGAGTACGCGGCGCATCGCGGCGCCCTGCCAGCGTCGATCGACATTACGCGTGCCCGTCCTCCATATCGGAGCCCTTGGCCAATCGAATACGTTCCCGACGAACTGATCGAGACCTATAGGGATCGGCGCGGAGGCATCGAGGGTGCCGACGACATCGCGGGGTCGACCGTCGACCGGGGCGACTTCGGAGAATATGTGGTCAGTCGCATAGTCAGCGCGTGGAGTCCGGCACCTCTCGGCACGACGCCCCTTCCCACCGACAGCGACACGTTCAAGTCCTGGGAGCAAGACTTCGGAGCCAGCGCCACCGCCGCGCAGGTTGAAGCGTACGCTGCGTACATGCAGGCCCTCGTAGCCTCGCTCAAGGTCGGTCATCTGGCGGACGCTCCGGAGACCGCAAACCTCCGCGAGGCCGAGCGGTCATTGCAATGCGCCATGACCGACGAGCAGTGGGAAGACTTCCGCGTTCGGGCGAAAGACATGGTTGAGTATCCGCGGCCCGGTTGGGACAACCCGGAACATCCCGCGTGCTTCAGCACCCCTTGGGCGCAACGATGGATTTGTAAGCGGGCTCACGAACTCGGTTGGACGACCAGGCGATTCGGAGCTTTCGACCGCCGCTTCCCCGCCCATGCGCGTCGCGACCACAGAGTGGAGCGCATAGGAAAGAAGTACCAGTGGCTCGCACTCCACGAACTCGTGGCTCGCATGGCCGACAACCTCGCCTTCGTGGAAGGACGGTGGGGGTATGACGCGAGCCGCCGGCCCGAATACAAGGGCGCGCAGCAAGTGGGCCTACGCGACATCGATCCTTCGCTCCTCATCACCCACACGCATCACGACGGATGGAAAGAATGGGGCCGGACTTGGTGGGTGCCGATTGACCCTCGACTGCGCCCGGTTGGGCCTCACGAGCGCATAGCCTGGCTTCACAGCGAAACTGACCTCCTCAACAGCAGCGCCTTGATTGACCTCGTCGATCCGGCCACAGGCCGGAAGTGGCTCGCTCTCGACGGCTTTTCCAAGTGGATCGGCTGGGCAATGCGCGAGGGACATCGCGAGATGCAGCGCGATACCTGGTTTCGTCTTCGCTGCTTCGTGGTCGCTCGGGCACACGAGGAGCAGATTGTCAACTCCCCGAAGGACCGCCTCCATCTGGACGACCGGTCGCTTCCGTACATGGAGGTCCCCTTCCAGTTCTACCTCGGCGAGTTCCCTTGGCATCCTGACATCATTGGGCTGGAGCAGCAGGAATGGCCCCTTCCCCCAGACTCACCCCTCGCCCCCGTGTATCCGGCTGTGGCCACCTATACGAGAGAGAAATCCGGATACGACCACTCGATTGACAGGAACATTCAAATCGAACTGCCCGCACCCTGGCTCGCCGACCAGATGGGGCTGCGGATGAAGGGTGGGCACTCACCCGTTTTCGTCGATTCCGACGGACGGACTAGGTTCATGGATCCGTCGGTTCTCGAACCGGGACCCTCCGCGGCGCTCGTCGATCGGGGCGCGTTCCTTCTCGCTCTCGAACAGCGCGAGCTCGCCGCGATCTGGGTCATTGCCGGCGAGAAGAGCGCCTATGGGGGACCAAACGGCGCCATGGGATTCGGTGGCCGCCTGAGCCATACCGCGATCTACCGCCTCAGGGGTGACCGCTTCTCCCGATGCTATCACCAGGAATGGAACGATCCCGATCAAGAACAGCTTGAGACGATGTTCCGACCGGACAAGGTGCCTCCGGGGCTGACGACCAAGACCCTGCGCTGAGCGACTCCTGCCGCGGCCGGTCGGACCTAGCGGAAGAGAGGGAAGCGGAGCTCAGAGGGATGGCGCCGGAGCTGATTCCCGAATTGGTGTGTAACCTGCACGGATGGCGGAAGTCCCGGCCGGAGGGGAAGCCCGACACGGGGCCGGCTGCGTAGCCTGTGGTCCGCGTTCATTCACCGGCGGATTGGCCGCGCACAGGTGTCCCCGATCGGCGAGCAGAAAAGGGTGAGTGCCCGGCTGGGCCATTGCTTACAATGAGTTAGTGCCTCTAACCCGCCCCTTGGGGCGTCACCAGCCGGGTGAAGAACATGGTCCAGCCTTAT
>LXNI01002421.1_pt1 | contig 12977 bp, 10 predicted proteins | sample 809091 | NCBI WGS metagenome assembly LXNI01 (sample SAMN04870527, study PRJNA318959) | sponge metagenome | biome: 01000161; feature: marine sponge reef; material: water | host: Sarcotragus foetidus | place: Greece: Milos, Mediterranean Sea | collected 2013-05-29 | depth 5-7 m | reverse complement strand
GATGCCCAGCACCCGTCCCCAACCGACATCCAGAATGCGGAGCTTCGGCGGCCCATCCACCATCCCCAGCCATGCCCCATCAGTGGAAATGACGGTGTAGGGCGGGGCACCCTCGCGTGGGCCGCCGGGGATGAACGTCGGGAGCCAGACGCGGCCCTCCGCATCGGCGAAGGGGGGCGAGAAGTGCGAAATGGGATTGCCCAGTCTCGTCTCGTACCTGGCCATGGTCTCGCTGGTTATTTCTTCCAGCCGTTCGTCCGACATCCCGGGATTGGCGAAACGGAGCCTGTCCCGCAGGATCGGCTCGAGCCCCTCCAGGTATTCCTCGGTCATGTACCGGCGCTCGAGCTGCCAGCGGACGATCTGTCTCATCGTGCCGTCGGCCAGGTGCCAGACGACCTCGGGGTTGTCCGACCGCACGTAGACGAACTGCCCGCCCGAGACGAAGACGTATCCCTGGCCGGGTATGGGGTTCGACTCTCCCGACACGAACTTGTAGGACGCGACTGTGTCGACCGCGCCGCTCTCCGGGTCGTACCGCGCCAGATGTCCGTAGAGCCACTCCCCTTCGAACCCGGACCGGTACGAGCCGGTGGAAACAAGGAATCTGCCGGCACTGTCGATTCCCTTGGGCCAGAGCGAGGAAGCGCGCCGCAGATCCACGATGGACGCCGTGTGGGCGAGCGAACCGTTCGCGAACAGCAGGAACCGGCTCTGGTTGCGGTCCAGCATGAGGAGGCTGTCCGGCCCCAGCACGAACATGTCCGTCACGTAGTCGATTTCGCCGGGGCCCTGGCCCGGCCTGGCCAGGATGTCGTGTCGGCTGCCATCGGGGCTCAGCACGACCACCTCGGAGCTGGCGACGTCGACCAGGGCGGCGCGGCCGTCCGGAAAGAGGCGTCCCTCTCCAATCAAGCCGAAGGAGTAGTGGTCGGGAACGTCCCCGTGGCGATACGTCGGCTCGTCGGCGAGCGCAAACGGGGGATCCACTTCGGGCACCCCGGCGTATTGGATGATCCGCACGCCCGCGCTGTCCTCGGCCACCGCGTCCGCGATCGGGGTGGTGTCGCCGCCGCAGGCGAAGAGGGCCAGTGTCGGCACGGCCAGTAGGGTGCGGCATTCTTGGCGGGCCGTCATGTCGTCCTCACTTTGGGATGGTGTGTATCATACACACTCTGTTGAATCTTGCTGGTCGACGCCCGGTGTTGCACCGGTCACCACCCCACCAACTCCCACACCACCACGCTCTCCACATCCATCTCGTCCTTCACCACGCCGAGGACCTGTCCTCCGACCACGTCCAGGATGCGCAGCCCATCGGGCACGTCCAGCCTGCCCAGCCAATTCCCTTCAAGTGAGAATATCGTGTAGGATGGCGCGGCACCCGGATTGGAAGGCACGGTGAACTCGCCGAGCCAGACACGCCCCGCGTCGTCCGAGATGGGCACCGTGAATAAGGGCAGCGGCTCATCGGGATCCAGCTGATACCGTGCCAGCAGGCTTGTGACGAGCTCCTCAATGGCCTCTTCGGTGCGCGCGTGGGGATTGTATTCGGGCGCAGTCTCGCGCAGGTCGGCCGCGTAGAGGTCCCAGTGCTCTTCGGTGGGGTAAACCCGTTCGGGTTCCCAGCGAACGATCTGCCGGATCGACCCGTCCGGCCGGCGCCAGATCAACTCCGGCGTGTCGGTACGCACGGACAGGAATTCGCCCCCGACCGCACCCACGATTCCAAAGTGGGAGAAGGGGTTCTCGGGGGTGCCTTCCGGTGGGCGGAAGGGGATCCAGTCGTACGTGGCTACCGTGTCGGCGACACCGGTTTCGAGGTCGAAGCGGACCATGTAGCCGGGGAGCCAATCCTCCGGGAAACCGCGGCGGTACGACGCGGACGACATCAGGATCCGCCCGTCGGCGTCGATTCCGTGTGAGCTGAAAGCGTAGCTCACGGCCTGCGGGATTCTAGTTGTGCCCGCAAGAGAGCCGTCCACGAAGAGTGTAAAACGACTATTGACGTTGTCTTCGAGGAGGAGGCTGTCCCGTCCCAGCGCGAACATGGTCGGCACGAAACCAACGTCGCCGGGGCCCTCTCCGCGGGATGCGAGGACGGATTGGAACGAGCCTTCCGGACCCACGAGCACGACCTCGCTATTCCCGGCATCGAAGACCGCGGCGCTGCCGTCGCTCAGCAGTACTCCGTCCCAGATGGCAGCGAACATGTGGTCGGTGTCGCCGTCCCCGTACCGGTACACTGGCTCCGGCGCGAAGGAGAAGGGGGGCTCGGCATCCGGTGTCCCCGTATGCTGCACGATCCGCACCCCGGCGCTGTCCTCGACGACCATGTCCGAAGCGGGCTCGCTGTCGCCGCCACAGGCAGTCAACGCCAGCGCCAGCACGGGGGTCATGAGGGAGCGGGCGGTGTTCCGGCCCTCGCGGTCGTCGGCTCTCGGGGGGCACAAAAAGGCGGGAGAACACATCGTCGAACCTCCGGCTCGGGGGGATTGGATGGCGCTAACATAGATACCCCCCGGCCCCCGGCAACCGTTCCGAAGTGCAATCCCTTCCCTACTCCCTCCCTTCGTCCCGATCGTACACCAGGACAAACGGGGGCGCGGGCGCCGACATGTGCGGGACCCGTATACTGCGGGTAATCCGAAGCTGGCCATCCACGATTTCCAGAACCGCCCGGACCTGGCCGCTCGAACGCGCCCGGCTTTCGAGAGCAAGCCTGTCGCCATCCCAGTACACCCGCGTGCGGACGGATTGTCGTTCCGGGTCTTGCCAGATCCACTCGCCACTCATCGGCATCTCCATGCTCTGTCCCGGCGCCGGCACGTAGACCAGGCTATCCTCGTCCACCCGCAGGATCAGCGTGCTCGGACGCTGCGAGAACACCTCCAGGATGGCCTCCAAATCCGCCGTCCCCCTCCGCGCCGACTCCTCGCTCATTCGGGCTGCTTCCCGGCGGGCTTGTTCCACGCTTTCCGCACGGACCTCGATCTTCTCTCGCTGGAACTCAATCTTGGGCATGCGCGCCGAACTGCTGGAGTCGTCCAGTACCCACACGCCCGTGAGATCCGCAAAGATGGCTTCGGCCTCCGCCCCGGTCAGAGGGGGGGAGCCGCCGCCCGAGGCGCAGGCGGCCAACGTCAACACGAGCACAGGCGTCAATATAGGGACACCTGCGGGCCAGCGACGGCCGCTTGCCGCTTGACGACGCACGACGGCGGAAAACGGCATGGGAAGTCCTCCGGCTACGAGTGGACTGGAGTCTAACATAGACACCCCCCGGCCCCCGGCAACCGTTCCGAAGCGAGGCCCGTCCATTAATATTGTCTGTCGGACGACTTGAACCCCTTCAACCACAACCCCGATAACCCCAAGGTGGCATGAACCGAGACATCGAAGTCATACAGGCGAGGATCCGGGAGACGAGCGGCTTCGTGGACCGGCTCCTCGACGAGGTGGGACGCGTGATCGTGGGGCAGAAGACCATGGTCGAACGTCTCCTGATCGGACTCCTCTCGGACGGACACGTCCTCATGGAGGGAGTCCCGGGACTCGCCAAGACCCTTACCGTACGGACCCTGCGGACGCGATCCGGACATCGTTCCAGCGGATCCAGTTCACGCCGGACCTGCTCCCGGCGGACCTGATCGGCACGCTCATCTACGATCCCCGGAAGACCGAGTTCGAGACCCGCACGGGTCCCATCTTCGCGAACGTGATCCTGGCCGACGAGATCAACCGGTCTCCCGCCAAGGTCCAGTCGGCGCTGCTCGAAGCCATGCAGGAACGCACGGTCACGATCGGCGACAACACCTTCCCGCTGCCGTCGCCCTTCCTGGTGCTGGCCACGCAGAACCCGATCGAGCAGGAGGGGACGTATCCGCTTCCCGAGGCGCAGGTCGACCGCTTCATGCTCAAGCTGTCGGTGGGCTACCCGGACCGCGACGAGGAGCTGGAGATCATGCGGCGGATGAGTACCGGTGAGGAGCCGAAGGCCGAGCCGGTGGTGACGCCCGAGGAGATTCTGACCGCGCGCGAGGCCGTCGAGACGATCTACATGGACGGCAAGGTCGAGCGGTACATCGTCGACCTGGTCTTCGCAACGCGCGAGCCGGGGGAGTGCGGCCTGGAGGAGCTGGAGCCGCTGATCGCCTTCGGGGGGTCGCCGCGGGCCACGATCTGTCTGGCCAGGACCGCGCGGGCGCATGCTTTCCTGCGGCACCGGGGCTACGTGACGCCCGAGGACGTGCGTTCGGTGGCCATGGACGTGCTGCGGCACCGGGTCATCCTCACCTACGAGGCCGAGGCGGAGGAGATGACGACGGAGGATGTGGTGACCCGGGTGCTGGACACGATCGAGGTCCCGTAGGGGACGGGGAGCGGGCGCGGCGATGATTCCCCACGAGATCCTCAAGCAGGTGCGGCGGATCGAGATCACCACGCGTGGTCTCGTGAACGAGGTGTTCTCGGGCGAGTACAGCTCCGTCTTCAAGGGACGGGGGATGAGCTTCGCCGAGGTGCGCGAGTACCAGTACGGGGACGACATCCGCGGCATCGACTGGAACGTGACCGCGCGCACCGGCTCGCCGCACGTGAAGATCTTCGAGGAGGAGCGCGAGCTGACGCTGATGCTGGTGGCGGACGTGAGCGCGTCGGCGGACTTCGGGACGCGGGGGCGCATGAAGTCGGAGCTGGCGGCGGAGCTGTGCGGGGTGCTGGCCTTCAGCGCGATCAAGAACAACGACAAGGTGGGGCTGATTCTGTTTTCGGACCGGATCGAGAAGTTCGTGCCGCCGCGCAAGGGACGGCGGCATGCGCTGCGGGTGCTGCGGGAGCTGCTGTATCACCCGGCGGAGGGAACGGGGACGGACATCGCGGGGGCGCTCGAGTACCTGGCCAGGGTGACGCGGCGGCGGGCGGTGGTGTTCCTGGTGTCGGACTTCATGGCGGGGGGGTACGGGCAGGCGCTGTCGGTGGCGGCGCGGAGGCATGACCTGGTGGCGGTGCGGGTGGGGGACGCGCGCGAGGAGGACGTGCCGCCGATGGGATTCGTGGAGTTCGAGGACCCGGAGAGCGGGGAGAGGGTGGTGGTGAATACGTCGGCGAGGGCGTTTCGGGAACGGTTTCAAGAGATCCGGGAGGGGGAGCGGGGACGGGTGGACGAGTTGTTTCGGCGGAGCCGGGTCGACTCGATCGATGTGAGGACGGGGGTGCCGTACGATCGGGCGTTGAGGCGGTTTTTCGAGAAGCGGGCGCGGAGGGTGCGGTGAGGGTGGGGCTTGGGTGGCGCGTCGCGCGAATCGGTAGATATCAAAATGATATTGAAATGATATCACGGGATGGAAATGGTGGCGGGGGCACGGGTTGTGGGGTGGGGATCGGTTGGGGCGGCTTGGTTGTGGGGGTGGGGGGGCGTGGGGACTGGGTGGGTCGCCGCTCTTGGTGTGCGGGCGGGGTTTTTGACGGGATCGTGGTTGGCTTGCGCGTGGGGCTGGTCGGCGTGGCCGTCGGGCTGGTCGGCGTGGCTGCGGGGCTGGTCGGCGTATCGGCGGCCGGGCAGCCAGCCATTGCGCAGGAAGCCCGGATCGCGATGACGGTGGACACCACGCTGATCCATGTCGGCGACCCGGTCACGGTGCGGTTGTCGGTGGATCATCCGGAGGGGTGGACGGTTGAGTGGCCGGATTCGTTTGAGATCGCCCCGTTCGAGGTGCTGCATGTCGACCGCGCCGTGCCCGAGCCTGCCGTCGGCGGGGGCGAAGCAGTGCGCTCCACGGCTACCCTGGTCGTCACAAGTTTCGAGCTGGGGGAGCTGGAGATTCCGGGGATCGAGGTTCCGGTCACGGCCCCCGACGGGACGACCCGCACGTTGGTCACCGACCCGTTCCGCGTTGGCGTCGAGAGCGTGGGGCTGGACGAGACGGGGGACCTTCGTGACATCAAGGGGCCGCTGTCGCTCGCGCGGAGTTGGTGGGCCGTGTTGCTGTGGGTGGCGCTTGCGGTGGCGTTGGCGGGCGGCCTCGCCTACTACCTGCACCGTCGTCGCCGTGTCGTCCCCGAGTCCCGCCCCGCCGTCCCCCGCGCCCCGCCCCGCCCCTTCCACGAACTCGCGCTGGAGGCGCTGCGCGCACTCGAGAAGTCGTCGCTGCTGGAGCGCGGCCAGGTCAAGGAATACCATGTGCGCATCTCGGAGATCATCCGCCGGTACATCGAGTGGCAGTTCGAGGTGCCGGCGCTGGAACTCACAACGGGCGAGGTGGCGGATGGGATGCGGCGGGCGTCGCTCGGGGGTCCGATCACGGTGGCGTTCCAGAGCTTCCTGGAGCGCTGCGACCTGGTGAAGTTCGCGAAGCTGCGGCCGGGGGCGGATGATTCGCGGGAGCTGATGGGGAGGGCGCGGGGGCTGGTGCGGATGACGAGCGGGGGCGGGCGTGCGGTCGGCGCCGCGAGTGCGGATGACGGTGAGGCCGGAACTGCGGCCAGCGAGCCCGACGCGATTCTGCCCGGTGGGACTCCGGTGGGGGCCGATGGGGCGACCGCCACGGCCAGTGAGACCGCCCCATGATCTTCCGCTTCGAGGATCCGTTCTTCCTGCTCCTGCTGGGGGCGATCCCGCTGCTGGCGTGGTGGTACGTGGTTCGCGGACGGCGGAACCGGGGATCGCTGACGCATCCGGATGTGGCGGGGTTGGGACGGGCCGACAGGCGGCAGGGACGGTGGCTGCAGCACCTGCCGGCGGGGCTCCGGGGGCTGGCCCTCGTGGCCTTCATCGTGGCCTTCGCGCGGCCACAGACGGGGGTGACGGGGGAGAACGTGGTCACCGAGGGGATCGATATCGTGCTGGCGCTGGACATCTCCAGTTCGATGCTCGCCGAGGACCTGGCGCCCAACCGGATCGAGGCGGCGAAGGCGGTGGCGGCGGACTTCGCCGGCGGGCGTGGCAATGACCGGATCGGACTGGTGATCTTCGCCGGAAAGGCGTTCACGCAGGCGCCGCTGACTTTGGACCATTCGGTGGTCGTCTCGCTGATCGGCGAACTCGAAGTGGGCATGATCGAGGACGGGACGGCGGTCGGGATGGGTCTGGCCACCGCGGTCAAGCGGCTGCAGGCGAGCGAGGCGGCGTCCAAGGTGGTGGTGCTGCTCACCGACGGCCGCAACAACCGGGGGGAGATCGATCCGATAACCGCGGCACAGGCGGCCCAGGCCCTCGGCGTACGCGTCTACACCATCGGCGCGGGGTCGCGCGGCACGGCGCGGGTGCCGATCACCGACCGCTTCGGCAACCGGCGCTACGTCACCACCCGCGTCGATGTCGACGAACCCACCCTGCGCACCACCGCCGAGACCACCGGCGGCCGCTACTACCGCGCCACCGACCGCGAGAGCCTGGAGGCCATCTATCGGGAAATCGACGAGCTGGAAACCACCGAGATCGAGGTCGAGAACTTCACCAGCTACGGCGAACGCTTCCATATCCCGCTGCTGTTGGGGCTGTTCCTGCTCATGGCCGAGATCGTGCTGGGCCGCACCTGGCTGAGGACGTTGCCGTAGCATGTTCCGCTTCGGTGACGGCATCGCGCTCTGGGGCCTCGTGCTGGTCCCGCTCCTCGTCGCGCTCTACTGGTACGCGAGCCGTCGCAGCCAGGCCCTCCTCGACCGCTTCGGCGAGCACGAATTGGTGCGCAAGCTCCGTCCCGCAGTGAGCGTCACCGCCCAGCGCTGGAAGGCCTCGCTGGTGGTCGCGTCGGTGGCCCTGGTGGCCTTCGCGCTGGCGCGGCCGCAGTTCGGCACCCGCGTGGAGACCCTGCGGCGCCAGGGACAGGACGTGATCGTCGCGCTCGACGTCTCCCGCTCCATGTACGCCGAGGACATCGCGCCCAACCGCCTCGAACGCGCGAAGATCGAGGTCGGCCGCATCATTCAGCGCCTCGACGGCGACCGGATCGGCCTTGTGGCCTTCGCGGGGGACGCCTTCGTGCAGAGTCCTCTCACCGCCGACTACGGCGCCGCCATGATGTTCCTGAACGCGATGGACCCCGAGTCGATGTCCACGCAGGGCACCGACCTGGCCCGCGCGATCGAGGTGAGCATCGAGGCACTGGAGGAGACGCCGCCCGAGAACCGCATCGTCGTCGTGGTGACGGACGGGGAGGACCACGAGGGCGGCCTGGCCGAGGCGCTGGTGGCGGCGGGCGCGGCCGAGGTCACGATCCACACGGTGGGCGTGGGTTCGTCGGAGGGGGTGCCGCTGCCGGATGCGGGGGGCGGGGGTCGGTTCCGGCGCGACGATGCCGGCAACGTGATCACGACGCGCCTTAACGAGACGGCGTTGCAGGACATAGCCTTGCAGACGGGGGGGGAGTATCACCGCATCGGTCAGGGGGCGGGGGGGCTGGGGAGGCTGGTTGAGCGGATCGAAGGGGGTGGTCGCGAGGTAGAATCAAGAGAGGTTACCCAATTCGAGGAACAGTACCAGATCTTTCTGGGGGCGGCGTTGCTCCTGTTGGCTCTGGAGTTCATTGTACCAGGCAGACGCAGGCGCATTGCCAAAGGTCGGAAGATAGTATCATGAGGGATCCGGAGGTAGTACCATGAGATTTCCCGCCTGGCGCTGGACCATCGTCCCCGCCATCCTGGCATTCGCCGTCCCGCTCTCCGCCCAGGACGGCCGCCGCGAGATCGAAGAGGGCAACCGGCTCTACGAGGAAGGCCGCTTCCAGGAGGCCCACGCCCGTTACCTCGAAGCGCTCGAGAAGGTGCCGGGACTGTCGCTTGCGCGCTTCAACGAAGGCAACGCTCTCTACCAGAGCCAGGAGTTCCAGCGCGCCATGGAGGCGTACATGGAAGCGTTGGAGAACGGCGATCCCGAGTGGCAGTCACAGGCCTGGTACAACCTGGGCAACGCCATGTTGCGGCAGCAGCAGCCGGGACCCGCGCTCGAGTCCTACAAACAGGCGCTGCGATTGGATCCCACCGACCAGGACGCGAAGCACAACCTGGAGATGGCGCTCCGGATGCTCGAGCAGCAGGAGCAGCAACAGCAGCAGGACGGCGAGGACGGCGAGCAGAACCAGGACCAGCAGAACCAGGACCAGCAGTCGCAGGGCGACCAGCAGCAGAACGATCCCTCGGAGGGCGAGGACGAGGGCGAGGAGGGGCAGCAGCCGCAGTCGCAGGAACAACCCGGAGGCGAGTCTCCGGAGTCCAATGAAGAGCAGGAAGGACAGGCGGCAGAGTCGCCCGCCCAGATGACTCCGGAGCAGGCCGAGCGTCTGTTGCAGGCGATTACCGAGGATCCTGGCGAGGTCAACCGGAAGACGGCCCAGGCACGGGGGCGGAGGCCCAGGAAGGATTGGTAGGATGTGTAAACCGAAGTGTAGACCGCGATTGACACGGGTGCTGGCCGTTCGGGCAGTCGGTACGGTGATCGTGGCAGCGGCCGCAGTGTCGGTTGTTGGCTCGCTGTCCGCTCAGGTTCCCACCGCTCGTGCATACGTGGAACCCGCCGAAGTTCAACTGGGCGAGCGGTTCCGGTTCGTGATCGAGGTGAGCGGGGTCAGCGAGGCGCAGGCTCCGAGGGATGCGTACGTCCTTCGCCAGTTCACCGATGGTTCGGCGGACGAAGCGTTCCCGTTCGTCACGGAGATCACGGCCCCGACGGCCGGACAAATCGGCGGATCGGTCACCTTCACCTACTCGTTGGTGGCAAGGGTGGCGGGGTCGTTCGAGGTGCGTCCCCTTCGAATCATGGCGGATGGCCGCAGACTCGAGACGGCACCGGTCACCTTCCGGGTAACGGTCCCGGATCCTGGCGCGGTCTCCGTTCGGGCCCGGCTGGACCGCACCGAGGTCGAGGTGACGGAGGAGTTCCAGCTGATTGTCGACGTGACGCCTGCCGATGTCGTCCTGCAATGGCCGGAAACCCCCGACCTTTCGGATTTTGCCAACTACACGCAAAGGAAGCGCAGGGAGGCGGACGGATCGATGGTTTTCCCCTACGTCGCCTCGGTGCCCGGCACCCACGAGGTCGGTCCGGTCGTGTTCGAGGTGGGTGAGGAAACCCACAGGACCGAACCGGTCACACTGGTGGTGGTGGGCGAACCACCTGCGCTCGAAGCACGCGCGTCCATCAACACCGAACAGACCTGGGTGGGAAGCGATGTCGTCCTGGTGATCGAAGTTCCGGGAGTGAGAGACCTGGACTCCGATCCCGTGCTTCCGGACATGTCCGGTTTTGCGGAACAGGTTCGTGGTGATGGGGGTGGATTATCGATAACCGGCGGACGGTACACGGCTCGCCGCGAATATCGAATCCGGGCAGCCACCGCGGGCGAGTTTGAGATTGGACCCATTCAGGTCATGGCGGCCGGCCGGACAGCGCTCACCGACCCGTTGCGGCTGGTGATCAGCGAGGCCTTGCCGCCAGCGCCCTTGGAGTCACCGAAGGACGTGCTGGCGATCGCTATAGCCGACAAGCAGCGCGCCTACGTTGGCGAACCCGTGGCGGTGAGATACCGGGTGCTCGCCAGGGACAATCGGTGGGGCATGAATTGGCGGGTCGAGCACCGAGCCGACACCTTCGCCCTGCCCGAGCTGGAGAACTTCCGAGTCGAGACATCTCGGTCAGGGGATCGGGAAGAACGCATTTCCGTGGACGGTCGCTCGTACCGCGTCGCCTCGCAACGAGATGTCGTGTATTTCCCGCTCGAGACAGGCGCGTCGACGATCGGACCGGCCGACTTCACGATCCAGATCCACCAACGCGCCTGGCCGCCGCTCTCGTCCCGCGCGGACGATCGGAGCCGGTTTGTCGAATTGACACAGGCCCAGCAAAAAGGAACCTGGACGCCCATGATCCTCGCAACCGACCCCATTCCCCTGGAGGTCGTTCCACTTCCCTTCGAGGGCCGGCCCGAGTCGTTCCGGGGGCACGTGGGCAGGCTCGAAGTGCGTTCCCGGGTGGACAGGACGCATTTGGAGGTCGGTGACACGTTGACGTTGCGGATCGAAGTTGCGCGCGATGGTCCCAGCATGGCCGCGCCGGATCCGGAGGTTGCATTCCCGGTGGGATTCGAGGTCACGGAGCCCGAGATTGACGACACCGCCATGCGTGGCTACAGACTGTCCGGAACCCGCGTGTACAGCTACCGGCTGGTTGCCACGCGGGAGGGGAGCTTCCGCATTCCCGCTGTGGAAATGTCCTGGTTCGATCCCGAGTCGGAGTCGTATGTGATTGCCCGCACCCAGCCCTTCGATCTCGCGGTTGTCGGGGTCCGCAGGGATGGAGGAGGTTGAGGAAATGAGAGAGTGCAACATGCTGTCGAGGAATCCGCCGTTGGTTGCTGCGTTCACCCTTGTCCTCGCAGCGACCGTCGAAGTGCAGGCCCAGGAACCCTCCGTAAGGGTGTACGCGGATCCACCCGAGGTGGCTATAGGTGAGCGATTCCGGGTGGTGGTTGAGGTCAGTGGAGTCAATAGACTTGAAAGCATCGGCATTCCCGAGCGCTTCAACTTCGCCCAATTCCGCTCCCGGCCGGTCCTGAGTGTCAAGATCCCCGGTGGAGACGCGGCAGGGTCGGCGAACTCGGTCCTCCTGACTTACGCGCTCGAAGCCCACGAGGCAGGGCTGTTCGAAGTGGACCCATTCCGGGTCATCGCCGACGGCCGGACGCTGGAGACCGGTCCGTTGGCCATCCTGGTAACCCGCGAGGGTAGTTCGGAGATCGAGGTCCGGACCCGCATCACGCCTTCACGGATCCATGTCGGGGATGAATTCAGGCTGACCGCCGAAATCGTGGGCGCGCCGTCGGGGACCCATGAGTTCATTTCCCCGGACCTGTTCGATATTGTCGAGCGGATCAGTCCCGCCGGAACCTTGTCGGCCACCGAGTGGAGCTGGAGCGCACAGGCCGCGGAAGAGGGTGAGTTCATCATCCCGCCGGTCAAGGTCGTGGACGGGGACCGCACCTGGGAGAGCCAGCCTTTGACCCTGGTGGTCGGGCCTCCCCGGGTGAGAATCGAGACACGGCTTGGTTCCCAATCGCTCTGGGTGGGTGGCGAGTTCGACTTCAGCCTGGAAGTCCGGGGTGTCAGTACCCTGGACGAAGAACCTGTGACCCCTCTGACTGACGACATAGCGGAGCTTCTGGGTGTTCAGGAGTCGTCATTTGACATGGACGGGGGCCAGGTGGAGCGTCGATACAGCTTCCGAGCCCTCCAGGCGGGTCGGTTCGAGATCGGCCCGATGCGAATAGCCGCGAACGGGCAGACGTTCGAAACGCAGCCGATCTCGCTGGTGGTCGACGAAGTGCCGACCGGCGACGCCGTTCCTCCCGACGATCTGCTTTTCACAGGTGTACCCGGCAAGACCTTCGCCTATGTCAACGAGCCCGTGGTGGTCGAGTACGCCGTTCTGCAAGGTGATCGCGGGGGGGTGGGTCTCTGGCCGGTGGGAGGCACGAAGTCCTGGCCCTCATTCGAGGGCTTTGACGTACTGGGAGTCCCGGGGTGGGGGGAGCGTGAGGTCGTGGTGGACGGCCGACGCTACGAGAGATATGTGCAGCGCAGGGTCGCCCTCCGGCCAATGCGGGCGGGCCAGGTGAATCTGGGTGCCGCGACCGTGGAGGCTAGAATCGGTAATCGGTCGGACTTCGGACGAGACATGATGTCGGTGATCCTCACCTCCGAACCACACACGCTGGAGGTTCTGCCCTTGCCCGAGGACGGCCGGCCCACGTCCTTTCGCGGCCATGTGGGCACGTTGCAGGCGGTGTCCTGGGTGGACCGGATCCGTGCGGAGGTAGGCGATACGGTGGCCGTGCAGGTAGAGGTGTCGATAGAGGGACTCGTGGAGGCCCACCTGGCGCCGGAGGTCGATTTTCCTGATGGCTTCGAGGTGTCCGCCCCGGAAATCGACACGAACTACACGCGGCGTGGGGGTGGCCTGAGCGGCACCCGCACCTACACCTACC
>LXNI01002420.1_pt1 | contig 12985 bp, 11 predicted proteins | sample 809091 | NCBI WGS metagenome assembly LXNI01 (sample SAMN04870527, study PRJNA318959) | sponge metagenome | biome: 01000161; feature: marine sponge reef; material: water | host: Sarcotragus foetidus | place: Greece: Milos, Mediterranean Sea | collected 2013-05-29 | depth 5-7 m | reverse complement strand
CTGCTGTTCAACAACCAGATCTACGGGCTCACCAAGGGGCAGTACTCGCCCACCAGCGAGCGGGGCAAGGTGACCAAGTCCACCCCCCACGGCTCGGTGGAGCAGCCCTTCAACGCGGTGTCGCTGGCTCTGGGAGCTGAGGCGTCGTTCGTGGCCCGGACCCACGACATGGACCGGGGCCACATGCAGGAGATGTTCCGGCGGGCCCACGACCATCCCGGCGCGGCGCTCGTGGAGGTCTACCAGAACTGCAACGTGTTCAACGACGGCGCCTTCGCAGCCCTCACCAAGCGCGACGCCCGCGATTCGATGCTGATCGACCTGAAGCACGGTGAGCCGGTGCGTTTCGGCGCCGACGGCGAGTTCGGCGTCGTCATCGAGGACGGCCGGGCCCGGGTGGTGTCGGTGGCCGATGTGGGCGTCGACGCCCTGGTGGTGCACGACGAGACCGACCCCGACCCGTCGGTGGCGTTCTCCCTGAGCCGCCTGGCCAACACCAACGACGTGCCCACCCCGATCGGGGTGTTCCGGGCCGTGGACCGCTCGGAGTACGGCTCGGCCGTAACGGCCCAGATCGCGGCCTCCCAGGCCAAGGCCGGCCCGGGCGACCTGCACAAGCTGCTGCACTCCCGCCCCACCTGGCAAGTCGCCTAAGAGGCCGAGCAAATAGGCGGGACCACCCGGCCCATACGGCGCGAGGCCGTGGCCCGAGCGGCCCGTGAGCGCAGCGAACAAGAGCGGGAATGACACCGCTGCGACGCGACCGGCTCTTACCTGTTTGCGGACGCTCTAGCCAGCCGCGACCCCGGTCGCGGCCCCGCTCTAATCCGTGACGGTGTCGGGGCGCTCCCAGGCGTAGGGCGGCTCCAGCATGCGGCGCTCCAGGGGCGTCCAATCGTCGGCGGTCGTATGGGAGGGCCGGGGAAAGGCGCCGCCGGGCTGCTCCCGGCCGTCCTCCCGGTAGCGCCCCACGAAGGCCATGTGGCCCGGCATGTACCGGTAGAACAGCGCCCGGCGCTCGTGCTCCGCGGTCCAGGGAAGGGTGCCGTGGGTGAGGGCCTCGGTGAACAGCACGGCCGAGCCGGCCCTGAGCGGCACCGGCTTGATCCAGGGCCCCGGTTTGGTGAGGGACTTGAAACTGTCCGGGCAGGCGAAGTTGCTCTTGTGGCTTCCGGGCAGCGCGCAGAACCCGCCGTCGGCCGGACCCACGTCGCACAGCGCGTAGTGCACCACCACCAGCCCGCATTGGATGCGCCCCTCGGACGCGTCGTAGGCGATGGCGTTGTCCCACGGCGTACCGCCGCCGTGCAGCCCGAACGGCTGGCCGCCCCTGCTCATGACCATGGCGTGGCCGTGGTCGTAGCGGAACCGGGGTCCCAGGATCTCGGTGAGGTATCCCACGATCCTCGGGTGGGCGATGAGGCGCCGGAACGGCTCGTCCCACATGTGCAGGGGACCGGCCGAGACCTGATGCTCGTCGTTCTGCCAGAAGTCGAAGGACAGATCCTCGCCCCTGGGCCGGTTCCATAGGTCGTGGCCGTCGAGCAGGCGGTTGAGCTCCTTCAGCTCTCCGGCCCCCAGCACGTCCTCGATGACCAAGTATCCCTGGAGGTCGAACAGGTAGCGCTCCTCGGTGGTCATGCCGGCTGCGGTCATCTGCGCTCGCTCTACGAGGGGAGCCGGTCCCGCTCGGAGACGTAGGGGTACTCGAGCAGGCGGCGCAGCTCGGGGGTGAGGTCGGCGTCGGCCGCGTCGGACGGCTGCGGGTAGGCCCAGCCGGGCTGCTCGGCGCCGTCCTGGCGGTAGCGGCCGACGAATGCCATGTGGCCCGGCGTGTACCGGTAGAGCAAGGCCCGGCGCTCGTGGTCCGCGGTCCACGGGAGGGTGCCGTGGGTGAGGGCCTCGGTGAAGATGATGGCTGAGCCGGCCCGCTGCGGGACCTGCCGCAGCAGCGGCCGGTACGCCTCGGGATCCAGCAAGCCCTCCGGGCGGGGGAACCCGCTCTTGTGGCTGCCCGGCACCACCACGAAGCCCCCGTCGCCGGGACCGACGTCGCACAGCGCGTAGGAGATCACCGTCAGGCCGCAATGGATCGCGCCGTCGGCGACCCGGTAGAAGCCGACCCGATCGCAGGGGGTGCCCCCGCCGTGCAGCTCCAGCGAGCCGCTGCCCTTGCGCATGAACATGGCCTGGCCGTGGTCGTAGCGGAACTCGGGACCGAGGATCTCCCGCAGGTAGCCGGTCATGCGCGGGTGGCCCAACACGTCTAGGAACGGCTTGCCCCAGCAGTGGGGCGGGCTCACGTGGAAGAAGCGCTCGTCGAAGGTCTCGTAGTCGAGCGGCGCGTCCTGGCCTCGGGGCTGGTTCCAGAGGTCGAGGGTGTCCAGCTGCTCGTTGAGCTCGCGGACATCGGCGGGCTCGAGCACGTCCTCCACGAGGAGATAGCCCTGGAGGTCGAACAGGTAGCGCTCCTCGGCGCTCATCCCCCCTGCGCTCACGGCTCGGACCCTACTTGGCGCCGGCTTGGCGTGTCCCACCGCGCGTGCAGCGCTCAGGGGGCTACGGCGTGCCCGCCGAGGTCCGGGTTCGGGGCGTCAGAGTTGGGCGGAGCCGACCTCGAACGGGTCGGCCGTCTGGCGGGTCCAACCCTCCAGAAGTGCCCGGTGCTCGGCCAGGACGGGGTCATGGCCGGCCGACCCGACCAGGTTCACCGTCTCCAGAGGATCGGTGTCCAGGTCGAACAGCATCTCGGGGTCGGCGCCCGCGCTGAAGGCCACGTACTTGTAGCGGTGGGTACGCAGCATCCGGCCCTTCAGCTCCATCCTGAGCGAGTCGGGCTGCAACTCGGCGACGACGAAGTCGCGGCCGCCCATCCTCGGATCATCGATCACGGGCCGCAGGGACCCTCCCGCCAGACCCGCGGGCGCGGCGACCCCGGCGTAGTCGCACAGCGTCGGGACGACATCGACGCCGGAGGCGAGGTGGGATCGGTCGAACCGCTCCGCCGGGACCACCCCCGGCCACCGCAGCACGAGGGGGACCGTCACCGGCTCCTCGTAGAGCATCTGCTTGGTGGCCCAGCGGTGGGCGGCCACCCCCTCCCCGTGGTCGCTGGTCAACGCCACCAGCGTGGTGTCGGAGATCCCGGTGTCGGAGATGGCGCTCAGCACGCGGCCGATCTGGACGTCGACCATCTCGACGAGGCGGTCGTACTCGTACAGGTACCGCCGCCAGTGCCGCTCGTCCCAGCTGTCGGTCCAGCGCAACTCGTTCCAGCCGTAGTCGGGTACCACCGCCGCCTGCTTGCGCATCCACCGCACGAACTCGGGCTCGTCGGCGACCGCGTCGAAGTTCTCGGGCAGCGCGGGCAACGCCGGCAGCGGAGCATCCGCCCAGGGCAGCACGTCGTGGTCGCGGTCCATGATCCAGAAGCAGATGTCGTGCGGGTTGTACAGGGAGACGGCCAGCAGGAACGGCCGGGTCGGGTTCCCGGCCAGATACCGGACGGCCGCGTCGGTGATGTCGGCGTCCATGGAGGCGCCGAGATCGCGGTACGTCTCCGGCTGCGTTGCACGACCCGCGTAGCCGGAAATGATCTGTTCCGTCGAGGGGTACGGCTTCTGCTGCCACTCGAGATTCCAGAACCCCGGTATGGCGTCGGGCTCGGGCGGGAACGACTCGGGCAGGTTCCACTTGCCGGCCCAGACGGTCTCGTACCCGGCGCTCGAGAAGATCTCGCCGAGGTTGGCGATGCCGTCGCGCACCGGCAGGTCGTTGATGTCCACGCCGGCGGTGTGGGGCATCTGCCCGGTGACGATGCTGGCCCGGCCCGGGCTGCACAGGGGCGACGAACAGTACGACTTCTCGAAGGCGACGCCGCCCGCGGCCAACTCGTCCATGTGCGGGGTGTGGGTGCGGTCGTTGCCGTAGGCGCTGATGGTGGCCCGGGTCTGCTGGTCGGTGATGAACAGGACAACGTTGGGACCGGTCATTCTCCCGTGCCTTTCTTGAATGAGTAGTTGCCGGAGCCCACATCGAAGACGACTGCCCCGTCTTCTTGGCGGGTTCCGTTGATGCCGGGACGGCCCCCGATGGGCTCACCGCGATTCCAGACTGTCACCCCGCCCTCGGAGATCACCGGATCAATCTCTCCGAGTTTGGGGACGCTGACGGTGGCACGGGTGTTGGCCGGGACGGCCACATCGAGTTCGAAGGTGCCGTTGCCGCGCCGCCAGCCGGCCGAGATGGCGCCCCGCACCGTGCTCAGCTCGGCCCGGGCGTGGGTCAGGGCGCCCACGACCTGGGGTTCGACCGCGAACGTGGCGTAGCCCGGAGAGCCCCGGCGGATTCCGGCCAGGTCCCGGAAGAAGAACTTCTGGACGCTGCCGAACAGCTTCATGTTGTAGCTGAGCTGGGGGTCGGTCTCTCCCTCCCACGCCTCCCACAGCGTGGTCGCGCCCTTGGCGATCTGCTCGCCCCAACTCGGGAACGTCGTCTGGGTCGCGACGGTGAAGAACACGTCGGCCCGGCCGGCGGCCGGCAGCACCCGGGCCAGGGCGTCGGTGCCCAGCATCCCGGTGGACAGGTGCCCGTCGTGGTTGCCTTCGATGTCGGCGACGATGTTGTCCAAGACCCCGTCCTCGTAGCCGGCGGGCACGAGGCCCAGGGCCAGCGGGATGGAGTTCGAGCTCTGGCTGCCGGTGGCGTAGTCGGCGGTCGCGGCGTCGAAGTACCGCTCGTTGAAGGCGTCCCGGATGTCCGCGGCGAGCCGCGAGTACTCCTCGGCCCGGCGCTCATCGCCCAGCACGGCCGCGGCCCAGGCCAGGATCTGCACGTCGCGGCAGTAGATGGCGCTGGACGTGAGCCCGGCCGGTGTGTGGACCGGAGCGAACGCCGACGTGCCGTCGGGCTGGGGTTCCATGTGGTCGCCGAGTCCGCCGGTGAGCAGGTGGCCGTCGGCATGGCTCTGCAGGAAGCGCACGAGGTTCTCGATGCGGTCGAAGTGACGCTCCAGGACCCGGGGATCCCCCGACTCGAGATAGACGTCCCAAGCCACGATGGGGTAGGAGCTCTTCCACACCGGGTACCACAGGTAGCAGTCGTAGGTCCGGCGCCAGTGCAGCGGTGAGATGACCGGCAGGTCGCCCGACGGCAGCTGGGAGTCGGCGAGGTCGTCGAGCCATTTCGACCAGAACAGCACGGTGTCGAACGTGAACGCGAAGTCGTCGACGACCGGGTCGCCGAGCCAGCCGACCCGCTCGGACCGGTCGGCAGCGTCCTGGGGGTATCCCTGCAGCGAGCACGCGAACGTCCAGGTGACGTTGCTGTGGATCCGGTTGAGCAGTGGATCGGAGCACTCGAAGCCCTCGGTCTCCGAAACGGCGGTGCGAGCGTGACGGGCCTCGATGCCCTCGACGGCGACCCCGTCCGTGTCACAGGAGACCTCGGCATAGCGGAAGCCGTGCAGCGTGAAGCGGGGCTCCCAGGTCTCGGACCCGTGGCCCGCCAGCACATAGGTGTCGGTCTGCCGTGCGGAGTGGTCGTAGTGCTCGCCGTAGTCCTCGAATCCCTGCTCGCCCCGGGCCACCGCGTCGAGATGGAACTCGACGTCGTCGCCGTAGGAGTACATGTTGGAGCGGTTGTCGAGGCTGCCGTCGGGGTGGACTCCGTGACCGTGGCGGATGGTCACCCGCGCACCCGCCGGGCCGCTCACGGTCAGCCGCGTCCATCCGCTCATGTTCTGGCCGAAGTCGTAGATGGTTGCGCCATCGCCGGACGGGAACCAGCGTGCCGGCGAGATGGTCCGGACGACCCGGATGGGAGGCAACGGCTGAGCCTGCAGTCGCCCCGAAGGTGCCCTGGCCGCTTCTGCCGGCTCCCACGCGCTGTCGTCGAAGCCGGGCGCGCACCAGCCGGGCCGCTCCAGGCGGGCGTCGTAGGTCTCGCCGTGGCTGTAGTCGTTGTAGGTGATCGGCCCGGCCGAGGCTTGCCAGGAGGTGTCGCTGACCAGGCGTACCGTCTTGCCCCCGTCGAGCTCGATGTCGAGCTGCAGCAGGGCCACCGGCCGGTCTCCGTAGGGCTCGCGATGGCTGGGGGAGGGCGGCACGTCGTCCTCCGCGCTGTACCAGCCGTTCCCGAGCATGAGCCCGACTGCGTTCGGGCCGGCACGCAGGTGCCGGGTCACGTCGTGGGTGGCGTAGAGGACCCGCGAGCCCAACTCGGCCGGCAGGTCGTTGTGGTAGTAGGTGATGGCCGGGTCGAGCACCTGCTCGCCGACCCGCCGCCCGTTGATGTGCAGCTCGTAGTAGCCCAGCCCCGACACGTAGCACCGGGCCCGGACGGGCCGGTCGATGAGCACGGTCTCGGTGCGCAGCAGGGGAGCGGAGACGCCCGCCGCCGCGCAGATCCAGGATGCATCCCAGTCCCCGGGGTCCAACAGGGCCATCTCGAAGGTCGCCGGCGGGCTGTCGGTGCCCGGGCGGCCGTCCCGGTCCCAGGTCTGGACCCTCCACCAGCAGCGTTCGCCGCTGCGGAGCGGCTCTCCCTCGTAGGCGACGGCGTTGGTCGTTTCGGAGGCGACCCTGCCCGAGTCCCACCGGTCGCCCATTCCGGCGTCGAGGCCCGCCCGGCTGGAGCTGACCAGCACCCGGTAGGCCGACTGGCTCTGGCCCCGCCCGGCCGCCTCGATGCGCCAGCTGAAGCGGGGCGAGGGCTCGTCGAGGCCGAGCGGGTCGATCCGGTACTCGCACTTGGGGTCGACAGCCGCGAACCTCCTGCGGTCGCTCACCTCGGACACCCGCTCATCTCGGAAACCCGCTCACCTGTGGCCCGGTGTCGGCGGGAGAGGTCAGCGGTTTTGAGCCGGGCGTGATCGGCGGCGCGGGCGCCTACGGGCCGAAGACCTCGGCGAGGGCGCAGGCGAACCCCGGCAGCACGTCGGCGCCGTCGATGCTGTCGTCTCCGGCGACGGTCGTCGCCGCCTGGTCGGGGCGGTGGACGTCGACGGTGCGGGTGTCGGGATGCACGACCCACACGAGCCGCACGCCGTGGCTGAGCCACATGCGGGCCTTGTCGTGGACCTCGCGCCGGCTGTCGCTGGGCGATCTGATCTCGACCACGAGATCGGGCACGACCTCCGAGTAGCCCGGAATGCGAGTGTCCAGCGGCATCTTCTCCGCGGAGGTGAAGGCGATGTCGGGTTCGCGCACGGTGTCGGGATCGCGCTCCAGCCGGACCCCGGAGTCCGATGCAACCAGTCTGCCCAGCCTGCGGGGCTTGACGAAGTTGAACAGAGCGGCCCCCAGGTTCACCACGACCTCGCCGTGCTCGTGTCCAGCAGCCATGGTCTCGTGCAGCACCCCCCGTATCAGTTCGCCCCGGACCCCCTCGCTATAGAGGCGCAAGAGGTCATCAGCAGTCAAGAGCTTCGTATCAGTGATCGTGTCCGTGGCTGTCATGTCAGTCCGCCTCAGTCTCCGACCGTTGATCCTACATGGGCACGGCAGTCTCGACTGTTGCTGGCGGCGGGGTCAGAGCCTCAGTCCGCGGGCGGGATCCAGTCGGCGGGGTGGATCACCGCGTTCATCTCGGCACCGGTGCGGGCCCGCCTCGGCCGCGTGATGGAGGAGTTTGCCTACGGGCCGAAGACCTCGGCGAGAGCGCAGGTGAACCCCGGCAGCACTTCGGCGCCGTCGAGGGTGGCGTCGTCGGTGAGGGTTGTCGTGGGGCGGTCGGAATGGTGGACGTCGATAGCTTGCGTGTCGGGGTCAACGACCCATACGAGGCTCACGCCGTGGCTGATCCACATGAGGGCCTCGTCGTGGACCTCGCGGCGGCTGTCGGAGGGGGAGCGGACCTCCACCACGAGGTCGGGCGCGACCTCGGCGTAGCCGGGGATGCGCGCGTCGAGCGGGATCTTGTCGGCCGACGTGTAGGCGATGTCGGGCTCGCGCACCGTGTCGGGGTCGCGTTCGAGCAGCACTCCTGAGTCTGATGCCACGACGGTTCCGAGGCGACGCGGCTTCACATGACCCATGAGCGCGAAGACCAGGTTCGCAACGATCGTGCCGTGTTCGTGTCCAGTCGACATGGTCTCGTGCAGCACCCCTCGGATCAATTCGCCCCGCACGCCCTCGCTGTAGAGGCGCAGCAGGTCGTCAGCGGTCAAGAGCTTCGTATCAGTTCTCGTCTCAGCGGCCGAAGGCACAGCCTTCTCAGCGATTGTCATAGCTGTTCACACCTTGCTCTCCAACACGGCTAGAGCCTAAACGATCCGGTCCGGGTTGTGCGTCCGGTGGCAGCAGGGTCAGCCGTGAGAGTCGCTGGGCTCAAGCCAGGCGTCGGGGTGGATCACTGCGTTCATCTCCGCGCCGGTGCGGGTGATGGCCTTCACCGCCACGGGGCGTCCGTCGGCGGGGATGTCGAAGGGCTGCGAGAGCAGCGAGGTGAGGTTGGCCTCGGCGTCGGGGTCGAGGTCCTTGGCCAGGCTGCGCATGGTCGCTTTCAGGCCGCTGCGGTTGCGCACGCCGTTGGGGAAGTAGGTCAGCCGGGCGATGAACGACATGGCGCCTGGGGCGACTCGGTCTGATCGACGCGCTGCCCGTCGAGCAGCGACTTCTGGGCGCCGGTCGCCTCGGTCGGGTCGCGGCGGCGGAACGCCTGGAAGTTGACCACCTCAACCCGGGCCGCGTTCAGGTCGGCGCGCAGGTGCCCGGGAACCAGGCCGAGTTCTCGGTAGACGTTCTCAGGGTGCGACGGCGACAGCACCGCCAAGCGGTCACGTACCACCTTCCCCGGGGTCAGCACCAGGAACCGCGACGAGTGCTGCAGGTTGCGCCGACGCCGAGAGCGCAGCGCGTTGAGCGTCTGCCAGGCGATCAGCATCCCCATCACCGCTGTCTTGCCCGTGCCGGTGGCCATCTTGGCGCAGTAGCGCACGATCCCGTCGTTGCAGTCTCGGGCCAGGCCGACGCACGACGGCCAGTTCGCGGCTCCACCCCGGCCATGGCCCGACCAGCCTCGTCGAGTTGCCAATGCTTGTCGGGTGCCGCATACGGCGAGCACAGGATCGGATCGACCGCCGGATCGAACTGCGGCTCCGTCATTTGCGGCCAGGCGTGATCGGCGACCCGGAGGCCTACGGGCCGAAGACCTCGGTGAGAGGGCAGGTGAAACCCGGCAGCACGTCAGCGCCGTCGAGGGTGTCGTCGTCGGTGAGGGTTGTGGTTGGGCGGTCGGGGTGGTGGATGTCGACGGTGCGGGTGTCGGGATACACGACCCACACGAGTCGCACGCCGTGGCTGAGCCACATGCGGGCCTTGTCGTGGACCTCGCGGCGGCTGTCGCTGGGCGAGCGGACCTCGACCACGAGGTCGGGCACGACCTCCGAGTAGCCGGGGATGTCGGCATCGAGGGGAATCCTCTCTGCCGAGGTGAAAGCGATGTCGGGTCCGCGCACGGTGTCGGGGTCGTGCTCGAGCCGGACCCCGGAGTCGGCTGCCACGAGCGTCCCCAGGCTGCGGGGCTTCACGAAGTTGAACAGCGTCGCACCCAAGCTCATGACGATCTTGCCGTGCATGTACCCGGAAACCATCGTCTCCTCCAGCTCCAGCACCCCTCGGATCAGCTCGCCTCGCACTCCTTGGCCATGCAGGCGCAAGAGGTCGTCAGCGGTCAGCAGCTTGGTCTCTGTCTCAGTGACCGTCATGGGCGATCTCACCTTGATCTCCGATGTGCCGTGATGTTACAGGCTGCGATGTTGTATGTCGCTGCGGCTCGCTGGCCGCTCGTTCGGGAGACGCCGCGGGGATGCTCGGCTTCGCCAGTCCGGCTAGCGTCGGCTCGGCCGGGTCACCCAGAACGGAGCCAGCAGTGCGAGCCGAGCGCCCCAACATCCTGTTCCTGCTGACCGACAATCAGCACTGGACCTCGATGGGGGCGGCCGGCAACGACATCATCTGGACCCCGCACATGGACGACCTGGCTGCCCGGGGCGTGATGTTCGACAACTCCTTCGTCACCACGCCCATATGCGGCGCGAGCCGGGCCAGCTTCCTGACCGGCATGTACCGGCGCAGCCACCAGTTCGACTTCCGCACCCCGCCGTTCAGGGCCTCTCTCGGCCCGATCACCTACCCGGCCCTGCTGAAGGCGTCCGGCTACCGGACCGGGTTCATCGGCAAGTTCGGCATAGAGAGCGACGGTTACATGAACGTCGAGGACGAGCAGGCCGTCCTCGACTCGATGTTCGACCACTTCGACGACTTCGAGCACTGGGGGCCCGACTACTACTTCGAGCGCCAGCCCGACGGCAGCCTGCGCCACCTGACCGACGTGACCGGCGACAAGATGATCGACTTCCTCCGGCAGTGGGACGGCTCGTACTCCGAGCAGCCGTTCTGCCTGTCGGTCAGCTTCAACGCCCCCCACTGCCAGGACGACCATCCCCAGCAGTACATCTGGCCGTCCAGCGTCGACCACCTCTACCACGACGCCGTCATTCCGGTTCCCCCCACGGCCGACCCCGCCTTCATCGAGACGCAGCCCGACTTCATCAGGCACGGCGAGAACCGGGAGCGCTGGCTGAGGCGGTTCGGCACTCCCGAGCTGTTCCAGGAGAACATGAAGGGCTACTACCGGATGGTCAGCGGCATCGACGTGGTGCTCGGCCGGGTGCTGGCGGAGTTGGACGATCTCGGCGCGGCCGGATCCACTGTGGTGATCTTCACCAGCGACAACGGCATGTTCTTCGGTGAGCGGGGCCTGAGCGACTGCTGGCTGCTGTACGAGGACTCCATCCGGGTGCCATTGGTGGTGATGGACCCCCGCTTCGAGGATTCCCGGCGGGGCGCCCGCGCCGATGAGATGGCGCTCAACATCGACATATCGCCCACCATCGTCGAGCTGGCCGGGATCGATGTTCCGGACGCGGTGCAGGGCCGGAGCCTGGTCCCGCTGCTGGCGGGCACCTCCGCCGGCTGGAGGCAGGACTTCTACTGCGAGCACCTGTTCGAGCATCCCCTCATACCGAAGAGCGAGGGGGTGCGAACCACCCGATGGAAGTACATCAAGTACGTCGAGTTCCCGGCCTCCGACGAGGAGCAGCGCCGCGAGGGCGACGCGGTGAAGGGCGGCATCGGCAGGCGCATCCGGGGCGGCAACCGCTACGAGGAGCTCTACGACCTCGCGTCGGACCCGCTCGAAGCCGACAACGTGATAGACGACCCGCGCTGCCAGGACACGCTGGACCGACTCGTGCAGCGCTTCGCCGAGCTGCGCGGCGAGGCCGCCTCGGCCCGGCAACCCGGCACCGACTGAGGGGAGCGGTCATGGCGGCCTATGTTGCGGGATACGACGTCGAGGCGGTGTACGCCTGGTGGGACTCCGACCACACCGAGCACACCGGCGACAACTACGACGACGTGGTCAGCTACGAGGGCGAGCGGCTCACCGACTGTCTGGCCGGTGTCCGGGCTGTGGCCGAGGCGCACCTGCAGCGACAGGCCCCGGCCACGTTCTTCATCGTCGCCCGCCTGCTGGAGGCGGCCCGCTCGGAGCTGGTCGAGATCCTCGACCACCCGATCTTCGAGATCGCGAGCCACTCCTTCACCCACCCCGACATCAAGGACTACCTCCACGACGACCACCGTCTGCGCCACGAGATCGTCGACTCCAAGACCGCCATCGAGGACGCCTTCGGCCGGGAGGTGCTCGGCTTCACCACCCCGGGCGGCTACGAGTACGGCTACATCGGCGAGCCGAAGGTCCTGGAGATCCTTCAGGGAGCCGGTTACCGGTACCTCCGCAGCGTCGGCACCGGCCCCCACTACTCCATGCCGGCGCCGCTGCACCAGCCGTTCACCTACGACGCCGAGGGCTGCGGGGACCTGCTGGAGATCCCCACTCATGCCTGGCACGACAACGTGCTCACCGGCCAGCACGGTCTGGTGTCGTGGCCGCCGACGCTGCCGTGGGACTACCCCACGAAGATGCCGACCGACGCTCAGGGCGTCTACGAGGCGTACGCTCCGGGCATCGAGCACGCGGTCCGCGCCGGGCTCCTCACCTACGTGCCGACGTTCCACCCGTGGTCGATCTACCGCGTCGACAAGCGCGCCAGCCACATCGGCATGCTGCTCGACCACGCCGACGGCGTGCTCGACATCTGCTCGTGCGTGCAGGTCTACGAGCAGGTCCGCGACGATCCTCAGCTGGCCTCGGCCCGGCCGCTCATCCAGCTGGCCGGCTGACGGGGGAGCGGCCCATGAAGATCGCCAAGGTGAGGGTCACCCACATCGACATGTCGTTCTGGGGCGAGTTCGCCAGCCGGCAGGACGAGCTGCGGCTGGTGACGCTCATGGCGATCTACCCCCAGTACCGCCACCCGCTGTCGAGCTGGTTCCCCCGCGACGCCATGTGCGTGGTGGAGGTCCAGACCGACGACGGGCTGGTGGGCACCGGCTGGTGCGAGGACTACGCCCGGGCCACCAGCGCCATCATCGAGAACCACCTGACCAAGCTCCTCGTCGGCGCCGACCCCCTCGAACGCAGCCGGCTGTGGGATCAGATGTTCCGCAGCACCATGCCTTATGGCCGCAAGGGTCCGGCCCTGTACGCCATCAGCGCGGTGGACATCGCGCTTTGGGATCTGGCCGGCAAGCACTTCGGGCTGCCCGTCTACGAGCTGCTCGGCGGCCGGGCCCGAGACCCGGTGCCCGTCTACGCCAGCCACCTCCATTTCACTGACTCCGACGAGTTCGTAGCCGAGGCCACCGAGTACGTGAGCCGGGGCTTCAAGGCCATGAAGATGCGCTTCCTGCACGGCCCTGCCGACGGGCTCGCCGGCCTGCGCCGCAACGTCGAGCTGGTGCGGATGCTGCGGGACGCGGTGGGCGACGACATCGACATCATGGCCGACGCCTACATGGGCTGGGACCTGGAGTACGCGCTGCGGATGTGCCGCGCCCTTGCGCCGTTCGACATGAAG
>LXNI01002419.1_pt1 | contig 12988 bp, 8 predicted proteins | sample 809091 | NCBI WGS metagenome assembly LXNI01 (sample SAMN04870527, study PRJNA318959) | sponge metagenome | biome: 01000161; feature: marine sponge reef; material: water | host: Sarcotragus foetidus | place: Greece: Milos, Mediterranean Sea | collected 2013-05-29 | depth 5-7 m | reverse complement strand
CCTTGTGGGCGAAACCGGGATTCCATCCGCCGCAGGTTCCCTGGACTCGCCAACACTGGTCGTGGCGCGTGCAGGCGCGAGCCACCGCGCGATCAAGACCAGCCTCGATGACCTGCGGCAGCTCCAGGCTACAGCCGTAGCGATTCGATTGAGCGTTCAGTTCTCCGGCCCCAATCAGGCAAGCCGCCAGGATGCATAACGCCAATAGCCACCGCCTCATCGATTCAGTCTCCTTCCCGTCTCCTGGTGTCGTTCTAACCGCGAGGTGCCCGTCGAGCATGTGCCCCGACCGGCAGCACTTCAGGGCACCAGACTACAACAGTTTTGCGGCTGCCGGAGACGTGGCTCGGCGGTTCGCCGTTCCGGCAGCCGGGCGCGCGGTCCGCTCGCCTATAGTTGAGGAATGCTGCGGCTCGAGTACCGCTCCCGCCTGTTGCTGGCCGTTGCGATGGGCGGGTTCGTCTGCACGTCCCTGTGGACCCAGCCGGTCGCCGAGCCGCCGTTGGCCGTAACCGGTGCATTCGTCGACCAAAGCGGCTCGCCCGTCGCCGGAATCGACGTGGTCCTTCGCCCTTGGCCGAGCGAGCACCAAATCGACCTCGACCTGCTCGGCTTCTCGAACGCGTTGCCCGAGGCCGTCGACCGGACCCGCTCCGGCCCGGACGGCGTCTTCTCACTGACTGCGCCCTTGCCAGGTCCCTACCGTCTGGAGGTCCGTCCTCTCGCGCCCCCCGGCCAGCCGAACGTCGAGCTTCCCTTCCTCTACCGGGACTTCGCCCCGCTGGTTGAAGATCGATCCTTGGGATCTCTCAAGCTGCCGCGGCGCCACCCCCTGACGATCCGGGTGCTGGACGCCGGCGAGCGGCCGGTTCAGGGAGCGCGAGTTGTCGTCAGTCCACGGGCGGACCGTCGGGAAGGCAGCTTCGTTGAGAACTCGACCGACGAGCGGCCAAGCATCAACCTTGGCATCCATCGCACGGCCTCCACCACGAACGGCGAGGGCACCGCCCGCTTTCTGATGCCGGCGTTGTCGGCCAAGGTTGTCGTTAGCGCCCTCGGGTTCGCCGTGGGCCGTGCCACCGCGGAAGCACGCGAAACAACGGTCTGGCTCGAACGCTCGACCGGGTTCCAATTTCGGGTCGCCGGTCCCCGCGGCAAACCCGCGCCTTGGGTGGTCATCCGCACGGCCGACGACTTCCAGGCGCCGCTCGCGGTCACGGATGAATCGGGAACGGCGACGGTCGGCCGTCTCGCTGACGGCGCCACTGGCTACGAGTTTGAACGCGCGGACCAGGCGCTGGCCCGGGTCGCGCCCCCGCCGCGGAGGGCGGCAGACCCGATCAGCGTAGCGCCGGTCGTGGATGTGCAACTTGAGGCGCCGTTCCGAATCCTGGGTCGCGCCCTGGAGGCCTCGACGGGGCTTTCGCTTGAGAACGCGGCCGTCTGGTCCCGGGAGACCCCCGGGCACAACGCGATCAGCGGGCCGCGCGGCGGCTTCGAACTGACGACGCGTCCGCGGCGGGGTGCGCTCGCGTTCCAGACGGTTGCGCCCGGTTACCTGCCGGCCAAGGTGGACGCCGAGAGCTCAGGGCGCACTACCGCGTCGGAGATTGTGGTTGCCCTTACGCCTGCGGCTACCCTGGTTGGCCAGGTAACCGATGCCTACGAGCGGCCCATCGCCGACGCCCAGATTCATGCCGAGCCGCATCCGGGTACCGGACCGTCCCGACGGCCCCCGCCAGCGACGCAACTGACTACGTCAAAGAGCGACGGTTCCTTCCGACTTCGCCGCATCCTCCAGGGGAGAGCGTACCGATTGATGGTGCGCGCCCCTGGTTTTCCGGTCAAGTTCATGGAAGTTCCGCCGGTTGAACCCGGCCCCGAAGCCCGACCGCTCCGAATCACGCTGGCCGCCGGCATCGGCGCGTGGGGCAGGGTGATCGATACCGAAGACAATCCCGTGCCGAACGCCGAAGTGACGCTCCATTGGCGGGAGAGCGCGCCACGGCCTTCCGGGCGCCGGCGCCCCGGCCCGACGGACCCTGCGACGACCGACGAGCAAGGGCAGTTCCGTTTTCCGGCCCTCAGCGCGGGCGCCTACCAGGTGGTCGTGGCGCACGCCGACTACGTCGGGGCCGGAGACTCGACCGCCGAAGTGCAAGCAGGAGAAGTAGAGAGCTACCTTGGCGACTTCACTCTCGTCGCCGGCGCGAAGCTGCATGGTCGGGTGATTGACTCCCGCGGCGACCCCGTGGCGAGCGCGACGATCACCGCGCTTGGCTCAGGCCCCGCAGCGCCGGAACGAACGGCGATTTCGGACACCGGGGGCCGGTTTCGACTCAGCGGACTTGCGCACGATCTCGTCCAACTCCGGATTCGGGCGGACGGTCATCCGCCGGCGGCGGAGTTCGCGGTGCGCCCGGGCGCCGACGAGCCCGTCGTGGTCGAGTTGTCAGCCGGCGCACTGCTGACCGGCCGCGTGACCGACGACGCGGGCGCGCCGGTCGCCGCCGCTTCCGTCTGGCTGCTGCCCGACTCCGAGAACCGAGGTCAAACCTTCGCATGGAACCCGCGTGACTACGCCACGCAGACCGACGGCGAAGGGCGATTTCGTTTCGAACACGTTGCTCCAGGAAAATGGTCGCTCGGTGCGAGGAACGCTCAATCGCGGACCTCCGCCGACGGCATCGAGCTACAGGCGGGATTGGAGCGAGAAGTCGACCTGCGCCTGCGCGAGCCGGCCGTCTTGTCCATCGCGGTCACGGACGATTCAAACCGGCCGGTGGCCGACGCCTCGATACGCGTGGCGTTCGCCCACCGGCCGCTGGCCACGGTACTCGGCAGCACGGACGCAAGTGGTCGAGCGCGCATCGCGGTCGACGTCGGCGCCGCTTCCGTCCAGGTCACGCACCGGCTGTATCGGGAGGAGTCGACAAGTGTCGAACTCGCCCCCGGGGTCAACGACTTTGCCATCCGGCTGTTCGCTGGCGGGACCATACGAGGTTACGTGCGGTCGGCGGACCAGGTTCCGCTGAGTCAGGCGACCGTGCTGGCTCACACGGATGCGTCCCTGGAGCTTCCGGCCTTTGCCCGGCGTTCCCTGGGCCTCGCGGTTGAGGCGGACACCGACCGCAACGGCTGGTTCGAGATCACTGGTCTGGAGTCCGGCCGCTACGTCGTAGGCGCCAGAGCGGAGGGATTCGCGGCGAACGCGGTCGGCCGGACGATCGAGATCGCCGGTCAATCGACCGCCGATGTCGACATCGTGCTGACGCCAGGCGGCTCGATCACCGGCGTCGTGACGGGCCTGGAACCCTCTCGTCTGGCTGACGTGGAGATCAGCGCTGTGCGGTTCGCCGAGCGGGAGACGACGTCGCCCGATCACGCCGGGGCCTTCGCGTTTTCGAATCTGGCGCCTGGCGAATGGGCGGTCACGGCGGCAAGCGGAGGTCCCGCCGGCCCGCGTACGGTGAAGCGCGCCGTGACGATTCGCAGCGGCGCCGAGGGTGCCTTCGTTGAACTCCCGTTCGAACGCGGCCTCCGGTTCAGCGGGCAAGTCCTTGCGTCCGGGAAACCGCTGGTCGGCGGACTCCTGAGTGCCGTTCGGACCGGGAGCGAGGAGGTCCGAGCGACTCGGACTGACCACCGAGGGCGGTTCGAGATGGGGGGTCTCCCCGTCGGCGGCTACGAGTTGACGATTCGCCGGACGACCGGCGCCGTCGAACGGCGGTTCATTGACCTCTCGGTCGACCTGCAGGGCCTGACTATCGATCTTGAGCCTCCTGCCACCTTGGCGGGCGTCGTCATTGACGCGGTGACCGGCCAGCCGATTGTGGCCGCAAGTCTGACTGCCGGCGACCCGGCCGCGCTCGCGGGTCCGGCGGTGCACGAGAGCAAGTTCCTGCCGGCCATCGCGGGGTACACCTTCAGCACGGCCGGAGGCGACTTCAAACTCGAAGTCGGTCCGAACGCATCTCAACTGCTAGTCGCCCGGCAGGGCTACGCCAACGCCGTGTTACCGCTCAGTATCCTCCCTGGCCAGCGCCTGGCGGGCCTCGTCGTGGAGTTGCAACCGAGGCCGTCGGAAACGCCAAGCCAGTAGCCCGCCGCTCTTCCCCGTCGCGGCTTACGGCATGTAGGGCGTCGGCCCGGGTCCGAGCTGGGTCTCCAGAACCCCCTGGGCGGTGTCGATGAAGTCGCAGACCATCGGTCGGGTCTCGCGGGGATCGATGATCTCCTCGATGTTGAACGCTTCGGCGGTGCGAAACGGCGACGCCAGGGCCTCGAGGCGATCCTCGATCTCCTTCTGCTTGGCCGCGGGGTCGTCCGACTCCCGGATGATGCGCCGGTAGGCGGCGGTCACGCCGCCTGAGATGTGCATCGAGCCCCAGTGGCCGGACGGCCAGGCCACGCGCCGGAACATGCCGCTCGGGCGGTCGTGGCATTGGCCGGCGACGCCGTAGAGCTGCCGGATGATGATCGTGAGCCACGGCATGCGCGTCCTGAGCGTCGCGCAGAGCATCTTCGCGCCGGCGCGGACGATCCCCTGGCGCTGCTGCTCGGGGCCGACCATGAATCCGGGCTCGTCGGCGAAGTAGACCATCGGCAGATGGAAGGTGTCGCAGAGCTGCAGAAAGCGGATCACCTTCGTGCCGGCGGCTACGTTCATCGAGCCGCCGAGGTAGCTCGGGTTGTTGATCATCGTGCCGACCGGATGGCCGCCCACGCGGGCGAGTCCGACGATCCGGGAGCGCCCGTAGTGCGGCGTGATCTCGAAGAACGAGTCGCGGTCGAGAACCGCGTCGAGGACGGCTCTCGGGTCATAGGCCTTGTTCTTCTCGCGGGGAATGGCGGACAGGAGCGACGGCTCGCGGCGCCCCGGGTCGTCGTGCGTGTCGCCGCGCGGCGGCATCTGCCAGACGTTGTCGGGCAGGTAGCTCAGGAACTGCTTGAGCATCGCGAACGCCTCTTCCTCGGACTCGGCGAGATTGTCGATCACGCCGCTGCCGAACACCTGCGTGCGCTCGTCGCCGAGATCTTCCTTCGTGATGTCGATGCCGAGCGCGGCCTTGACGACGGGAGGCCCGCCCGGGAACACCTGGCTGGTTCCCCTGACCATCACGTTGAAGTGGGCGAGGCAAGCCTCCACCGCGGGCAGCCCGGCGACTGAACCCAGCACGCCGGCCACGACCGGCACCCGGGACAGCAGGTCCTCGATGCCCGGAGTAGCGGGGTTGGTCGGGATGTAGGTCCGTCCGATCTTCTCGAAGGTCTTCACGCTGCCGCCGGTGGAGTCGAGGAGCCGCACGTACGGCAGGCGCCAGCCGAGCGCCAGCTTCTGCGCGTGGCCGCTCTTGTCGCCTATCGACGCGTCGGAGGCGCCGCCGCGCACGGTGAAGTCGCCGCCGTTGAGAACCACCTTGCGGTCGGCCAGGCGGGCGAGCCCGATGACCCTGTTCGAGGGTCGTACGTCCTGGAGTTCGTTGCCGTCATAGGTGGCCGCGCCGGCGAGTTCGCCGATCTCCTGGAACGAGTCCTCGTCGGTCAGCAGCTCGATACGTTCCCGGATCGTCAGCTTGCCACGACGGTGCTGCTCCGCGATGCCGGCTTCGCCGCCCATCTGTTGGGCGAACTCGCGGCGTCGCCTCAGCTCCTCGATCTCTCGTTCCCAGACCATGGTTCCTCCTCTAGCGCGGCAGAACGTCCGGAAGCCGGCGGATGGCAGGCCGGCGCACCCGGTTTCTGCCGCGCAGGCTCCTCGGGCGCCGATGCTACTTGCCCAAGGGCTGCTAGAGTGCCGGGCCGGCCGGCGCTGCTGGGCCGCACTACGACGACGTCGACGGAGCAGATGATGACCGAGCCGCAGGTGGCGCGGCGTGGCGGCTCGCCGCAGCCGCTGATCGCCGCACCGCAACGCCTGACCGAACTGCGGGAGGGATCGCGCGAGTGGCCCTCGTGGACGCTGACGCCCCGCCAGATCTGCGATCTGGAACTGCTTCTCTGCGGAGGGTTCGCGCCGCTCGACGGCTTCATGAACCGGGCCGCGTTCGACAGTGTGTGCGAGACGATGCGCTTGCCTTCGGGGGCGCTGTGGCCGATTCCGATCACGCTCGACGTCACCGCGGAAGCGTCCGACGGCCTGGAAACGGGTTCGAAGCTGGTCCTGCGCGATCCCGAGGGGCTGATGCTGGCCGTGCTCACGGTGGATGACATCTGGGAGCACGACCGCCGCAAGGAAGCGGAGCTTGTGTACGGAACCCTCGACCAGGCCCACCCCGGCGTGGCCCATCTCTACCAGCGGACGAACACCGTGTCCGTGGGGGGCAGGATCGAGGGAGTCCAACTGCCGAAGCACTACGACTTCCCGGGCCTGCGGAAGACGCCGGAGCAGTTGCACCGCCGCTTCGCGCAACTCGGTTGGAAGACGGCGGTGGCCTTCCAGACCCGCAACCCGATGCACCGGGCGCACTTCGAGCTGACCCTGCGGGCGGCCCGGGAACTGGAGGCGAACCTGCTGATCCACCCGGTCGTCGGCATGACGAAGCCGGGCGATCTGGATCACTACACGCGGGTCCGCTGCTACCGCCGGATTCTGGCCCACTACCCGCGCCACACGGCGGAACTCGCGCTCCTGCCGCTCGCGATGCGCATGGCGGGACCGCGCGAAGCGCTCTGGCATGCCCTGATCCGCAAGAACTACGGTTGCACTCACCTGATTGTCGGCCGCGACCATGCGGGCCCCGGGGTCGACTCCTCCGGCCAGCCCTTCTACGGCCCCTACGACGCGCAGGAGCTGATGGTCGAGCACGAGGCCGAACTCGGCGTGAAGATGGTCCCTTTCCGGATGATGGTCTACGTCGAGGACCGCGACTCCTACGAGCCGGTGGACGCCGTGAAAGAAGGAGAGCGGACCCTGTCGATCTCGGGCAGCGACCTCCGCCGGCGGCTGCGACGCGGTCTGCCGATCCCGGAGTGGTTCACCTTCCCGGAGGTGGCCCGGGAGCTGCGGAGCAGCCATCCGGCGCGCAGCAACCAGGGGTTCACGGTGTTCTTCACCGGCCTCTCCGGCGCCGGCAAGTCGACGATCGCGAACGTCCTCCTGGTCAAGTTTCTGGAAGCCGGCGGCCGTCCGGTGACCCTGCTCGACGGCGACATCGTGCGGACCAACCTGTCGTCGGAACTCGGGTTCTCCCGGGAACACCGCGACATCAACATCCGCCGGATCGGGTTCGTCGCTTCCGAGATCACGAAGAACGGCGGTGTTGCCATCTGCGCGCCGATCGCTCCCTACGAGAGCGTCCGCCAGGACGTGCGCGAGATGATCGAGGAGGTCGGCGGCTACATCCTGGTCCACGTCGCGACGCCGCTCGAGGTGTGCGAGGAACGCGACGTCAAGGGGCTGTATGCCAAGGCCAGGGCCGGGCTGATCGACTCGTTCACCGGCATCTCGGACCCCTATGAAGTGCCGGAGAACCCGGACCTGATGATCGACACGACGGACATCACCGCCGAGGAGGCTGCGCAGCAGGTCATCCTCCACCTCGAGAAGGAGGGGTTCGTCGGACCGCGCTGATTCCCCTCCGCGGCGCTTCGCGCTCAGGTGGCGATGGTTCTCGGTTGGCGTCGCCGGTGCTGTCGCGTTGTTCCTGCTCCTGCCGGCGTCCGCCTTCGCCGACACGCTGGAGGGCGGCCTGCGGTGGCTCGCGGGTCTGCTCGGAGGCGATGCTCGCCGGGCGGCCGCGGAACTGCCCTGGGACAAGATCGTCCACGCGGTTCTCTTCGCGGGGTTGGCCTGGGTCTGGTGCCGGCAGCCGGCCCGCGCCGGCCGCATCCGCGGCGTGCTTCTGGCGGCGCTGGGCGCGGTGGCCTATGGCGGCGCGATCGAGCTCTGCCAGATGCTGCTCGGCTACCGGGCGGGAGAGTGGACGGATCTGGCCGCCGATGCGATCGGCGTCGTCGCCGGCGCGGTGCTCGCGATGGGAATCGGGCCGCGGCATCGACGGTAGTAGCGTCCCATTCCGGCAAACCGACCAGCCACCGGAATCAACGAAGTGAACAAACCGCCGCCGGACCGCGCCACCCGCGAGCGCTCCCTCGTCGCCTGCCTCGAACACCGCATCCTGGTCCTCGACGGGGCGACCGGCACGGCATTCCAGGCGGCGAACCTGGGCCCGGCCGACTTCGGGGGCGCCGAACTCGAGGGCTGCAACGAGATCCTCGTGGCGACCCGGCCCGATGTCGTGCTCGACGTCCACCGCTCCTACCTCGAAGCCGGCGCCGACATCGTGGAGACGAACACCTTCGGCGGCACGCCTCTCGTGCTCGCCGAGTACGGCCTGCGGGAGCGCGCTCTCGAACTGAACCGGCGCGCCGCCGAACTGGCGCGGCAGGCCTGCGCCGAAGCCGGGCCGGAGCGCTTCGTCTGCGGCTCGATGGGGCCGACGACGAAGGCGATCTCGGTGACCGGCGGCGTCACCTTCGAGCAACTGCGAGACGACTACTTCACCCAGGCGCTGGGTCTGGCCTCCGGTGGCGCCGACTACCTGCTGCTCGAGACCTGCCAGGACACGCGCAACGTGAAGGCGGGACTGATCGGGATCGAGCGCGCGTTCGAGCAGTTGGGCTGGAGGTTGCCGGTCGCGGTCTCGGTGACGATCGAGACGATGGGGACGATGCTCGGAGGCCAGGAGATCGAGGCGCTGGCCGCGTCGCTCCTGCACCGGGACCGCCGCGATCTCCTGTACGTGGGCCTGAACTGCGCCACCGGCCCGGACCAGATGTTCGATCACCTGCGGGCGCTGTCCGAGATCTGCCGCACGCGGGTGGCGTGCGTCCCGAACGCCGGGCTGCCGGACGAGGACGGCCTCTACACCCAGACTCCCGAGGACTTCCGGGCCGTCTTCTCCCGCTTTCTCGACCACGGCTGGCTGAACCTGGTCGGCGGCTGCTGCGGCACGACCGCGGCCCACATCGAGACGTTCAGCGACCTGGTCCGCGGCAGCGCCCCACGACGGCCGCCCGATCACGGGCGCTGTCTGGTTTCGGGCCTGGACGCGGCGGAACTGACCGAGGACAACCGGCCGCTCCTGGTGGGCGAGCGCACGAACGTGCTCGGCAGCCGCAAGTTCAAGCGGCTGATCCGCGAGGGCGAGTACGAGGCGGCGGCCGAGGTCGGTCGCGCCCAGGTCGAGAACGGCGCCCAGGTGGTCGACATCTGCCTCCAGGACCCGGAGCGCGACGAGGTGGACGACATGGAGCGGTTCCTGGAGCGCCTGGTGCGCCGGGTCAAGGTGCCGCTGATGATCGACAGCACGGACCACGAGGTAATGGCGCGCGCGCTGACCTGGTGCCAGGGGCGCTCGATCCTCAACTCGATCAACCTGGAGGACGGGACCGAGCGCTTCGAGCAGGTGGTGCCGCTCGCCAGGGAGTTCGGTTGCGCGGTGGTCGTCGGCCTGATCGACGAGCAGGGCATGGCGGTGTCGACCGACCGCAAGCTCGAGGTCGCGAAGCGCAGTTACGACCTTCTGACCTCGCGCTGGGGCCTGGAACCCCAGGACATCTGGTGGGATCCACTGGTCTTCCCGTGCGGCACGGGCGACGAGGCCTACCTCGGCTCGGCGGCGGCGACGATCGATGGGGTGCGCGCGGTCCGCGAGGCGTTCCCGGGCACGCGGACGATCCTGGGCATCTCGAACGTGAGCTTCGGCCTGCCGCTCGCGGGGCGGGAGGTGCTGAACGCGGTCTTCCTCTACCGGTGCACCCTGGCCGGCCTCGACGCGGCGATCGTCAACACCCAGGGGCTGGCCCGCTACGCCGAGATTCCGGTCGCGGAGCGGGTACTCGCCGACGCGCTGCTCGATCTGCGGCCCGGCGACGTGGAGGCGGGGCAGCGCGCTGTCGAGGCCTTCACCGCGGCGTTTCGGGAGCGGAAGGGGTGGCAGGAACGGGCGCCGCGCGATCTGCTGCCCCTGCCCGAGCGACTGGCGCGGTCGGTGGTCGAGGGCAGCAAGGAGGGGCTGCGCGCGGACCTGGACGCGGCGCTGGCGGACCCGCGCTGGCCCGACCCGCTCGACATCATCAACGGGCCGCTGATGACCGGGATGGCGGAGGTCGGACGGCTGTTCAACGACAACGAGCTGATCGTTGCCGAGGTGCTGCAGAGCGCCGAGGTGATGAAGGCGGCCGTCGACCACCTCGAGCCGCACATGGAGCGGATGGAGGGCATGACCCGCGGCCGGATCATTCTGGCCACCGTGAAGGGCGACGTTCATGACATCGGCAAGAACCTGGTCGACATCATCCTGACGAACAACGGCTTCGAGGTCACCAACCTCGGGATCAAGGTGCCGAGCGAGCAGTTGATCCAGGCCGCGCGCCAGCACGAGCCCGACGTGATCGGGCTCTCCGGCCTGCTGGTCAAGAGCGCCCAGCAGATGGTGGCGACCGCCGGGGACTTCGCCGCCGCCGGCATCGATACGGACCTCGTCGTCGGCGGAGCGGCGCTGACGCGGCGGTTCACCCACGGCCGGATCGCGCCCGAATACGGCGGCGTCTGCACCTACGCGGGCGACGCGATGAGCGGCCTCGACCTGATCGAGCGTCTGTGCGACAAGGGTCGAAGGGGGGCGCTGCTGGAGGAAGTCGAGTCGCTGCGCGAGCGGGACGCGGCCGCGTTCCGGGCCCGGACCAGGGCCCGTGCGGTGCCGGCGACGGAGCGCCGCAGTTCGACCGTCCGCACGGACGTTCCGGCGCCCCGGCCGCCCCATCTTGAGCGGCGCGCCGAGCGCTTCGACCTCGACGAGGTCTGGCCCCACCTGAACCTGCAGATGCTCTACGCCAAGCATCTGGGCCTCAAGGGCTCCGTGGAGCGTCTGCGCGAAGCCGGCGACCGGAAGCTGCGCAAGGTCGAGGCTGTGGTCGAGGAACTCAAGGACTTCGCTCGCGGCGAGATGGCGGTGCGCGGTGTGTGGCGGTTCTTCCCGGCTCGGGCTGAGGGCAACCGGCTCACCCTGCTGGATGCGGGAGACGGCGAACCGGAGAACGCCGGCCGATCTGCCCCGGCGGATCGCCCACGGGTCGCGGCCGAATGGCGCCTGCCCCGCCAGCCACGCGAGGACGGCCTCTGCCTCGCGGACTACGTGCTGCCGGAGGGCGATCACGTGGCGCTGTTCGTCGTCACCGCGGGCGCCGGCGTCCGCGATACGGCGGAGCGGTTCAAGAGCGAAGGCGAGTACCTGAAGAGCCACGCGTACGCGGCGCTGGCCATCGAGACCGCCGAAGCCGCGGCCGAGCTGCTGCACCAGCGACTCCGCGCCGAACTCGGCTTCCCCGATCCGCCGGAAATGACGACGCGCGAGCGCCTGGCTGCGAAGTACCGCGGCAAGCGCTACTCCTTCGGCTACCCCGCCTGCCCCGACCTTGCGGGCCAGCGTCAGCTCTTCACGGCGCTTCAGCCCGCCGACATCGGCGTCGAACTCACCGAGGGGGACATGATGGACCCGGAGGCCACCGTATCGGCGCTGGTGTTCCACCACCCGGATGCCCGCTACTTCGGGGTCTGAGCGAGACGAGCAGGCGCGACGGTCCAACTTGACAACTTGACAGATTCGTTGCCATAGTCGGCCCATGAGAGCGCTTCCGGTAGCCGAGTTGAAGGCCGGGTTCTCGCAGATCCTCGCCGACGTGCGTCGGGGCGAGCGCATCGGCGTCCTGTACGGGAGGTCGAAGACGCCGGTCGCCATGATCGTCCCTTACGAAACGGCGCCTGCAGGCAAACGCGAGCTCGGTTTTCTCGACGGGGAGGTCACGATCGAGTTCACCGATGACTTCGAGATGACGGAAGAGGAACTCCTGGCCGGCGCGTGACGTACCTGCTGGACACGCATGCCCTGCTGTGGGCCATCGGCAGATCGAACAGGCTTTCCGCTCCCGCTCGTGAGATCGTCGAGGACCCGCGCAACCGGATACTGGTGAGCACCGTGTCCCTGTGGGAGGCATCGTTGAAGTACGGGTTGGGGAAGCTGAAGCTCGATCCGCTGGTTCCGGACGACGTTCCCGACCACTGCCGCCGGCTCGGTTTCGAGATCCTCCCGTTGGAAAGCGCCGACGCGGCGAGCTACCACATCCTGCCTCGGGTGGACACGCATCGCGACCCGTTCGACCGGATGCTCGTTCACCAGTGTATTCGCGGCAACCTGATTCTGGTCAGCCGGGATGGTCGGATGAAGAGCTACCAATCCCACGGGTTGAGCCATGTCTGGTAGCGGCGTGCTGATGTTCGGGGAAGTGGTCAAGGCGCTTGACCTGCGGCCAAGCTCGGCAATCCGCCGGGAGCGGAGGCAGACGGGCGTCTGACGGCTGCAGTTGCCTTGATCGACATGTTCCACGCGAAGGAGCGAACGTCGTGAGAGATCTTCGCGGCAGCCTGCCGCTGGCTCTTCTGCTCCTCTCGGGAGCGGCTTCACTGACTGCGGGGACGCCGACGCGACGGGACTCCCGACCACGATTCGTCAACCGCTCAACGGACAGGCGAAGGAGAATCCGATGACCAGAGGACTCAACGACGGGTTTCCGTTGACCGTGCGACGGCCATGTCCAAGGCGATTCCAACGCCGGAGTCGGGCAATCCTGGTCGTCGGAGCGCTTGCGGTCCTGACCGTGGCGGGGCAGCGCGCTCCGGCGATGCAGGGGCAGCCTGACTGGTGGGACGAGATCAGCCCGGCGGGTTCCGTGAACATCTCAGCTTTCCGCGTTTCCCGATCCGAGGCGCTGGAGTACCTGGATCGCCTTGGCCTGGTCGCCGGGGCGGTGGCTGATCCGGAAGTCAGCACAAACGGAAGAGATGCGTTCCACGGCGTGGAGGAGGCTAGGAGCGTGCGCGGTAGGAAGTTCCGTGGGCGCGCTGCGTTCTCATGATTCAGGAGCTTCCTGGCAGTTGGTGGGTCTTGGCGGGTTGGGTGCGTGTCGTGTGGACTCGGATTCGAGT
>LXNI01002418.1_pt1 | contig 12988 bp, 11 predicted proteins | sample 809091 | NCBI WGS metagenome assembly LXNI01 (sample SAMN04870527, study PRJNA318959) | sponge metagenome | biome: 01000161; feature: marine sponge reef; material: water | host: Sarcotragus foetidus | place: Greece: Milos, Mediterranean Sea | collected 2013-05-29 | depth 5-7 m | reverse complement strand
GCCGAGCAAGGACAAGTGGATCCGGCGCGGGCGCAGGATGAATCCGTGCGTACTTTCCATCAACTCCAATTGATCACCGGGTTGCACGCCCAGCGCGTCGAGCACGTGCTTGGGGAAGGTTACCTGCCGTTTCGAGGTGATTTTTACAAGCATGGCCTCGCTCCTCCTTACGATCAAGGTAAATTAGTAAGGAAGAGCATGTCAAGCGATTCGGGATAGCGGGAAGCATACACTCCTGTAGGATCACGCCACGCTTCGACAACGCAAGACTTGGAGAGAGGGTCATGACGACCACTGCTGAGAACGAACTGCTCCAACGCATCACTGTGTGTCCGGACATCTTTGGCGGAAAGCCGATTGTCCGGGACATGCGCATTGCCGTGGGACATATCCTGGGCATGTTGGCGGCCGGAGATAGCGCGCAACTCATCCTGCAGGAGTACCCGTTTCTCGAACCGGAGGACATTCAGGCGTGCCTGGTGTTTGTCCACCGCTCGCTGGCAGGCGAGCAGGTGCATGAGCGTATGCCCGTTCGGGCAACGGGATGAAATTTCTCTTCGACGTATGCGCCGCATCCCTCCGGCCGCAAGATTCGTTATCCGCGCAGGGGCACGACATCCTGTCGGCTCTGGAGAGAAGCCCTCGCGCCACGGACGAAGAAATTCTGGCTCTCGCAATGCACACCCAGTTAGGGGTCGATTGCGGATGGGGACGAAATAACACGGTAAGGATCCGCCGAGTCCTTAACCGCCGGTTTGAGGGCCGCACCTCATCCCGTTCGCTTGTACCAAAGGCCGACCCACACGACCAATACGCAACCCAACAGGCCGCCGAGTAGTTCCTGTCAGAAGGTTTCGCGCATCAGTTGGCTACCGGCAAAAGGCCTGGCCTTCCTGATCCTTTGTTCCCCGGTGAAGTATCGCCAATAGCCGCTTTTCATGACGGGGTGATAACTGGGGGCCTTCCAACTGCTCCCTAAATTCAAACCACTCCTGAAAATCCTTTGCAATCGGACCGCCGGTTGTCAGAAGCAGCACGTCTAACCGAGCGTTCTGTAGAGCCAAAGGGCGTCTTTCACAATACTTTGACAGCGCGCAGGCCGCTATCACGAACGCGCATATCGTCTGTATTAGTTCGGTCATCTTCAGGCTCCCATTGCGTCGCGCATCAGTTCGGCTTCCAAAACAAACGGCCCGGCCAATCGTGCGCCGGGCCGTGCGTATAAGGGTTTGGTGTTTAGTTTCGCTTTTCAGCACCGAACGCACCGACGATAGACAAAAGGCCCGAGGCCCGGACGTCAAACTCGCCAACTACTGCGGGCGACACTATATCAGGGTCCCCAGTACGTACGGGTACGAACGCGTGACCCCATTGACCGTCACCTGTGGCGCCACCAGACAGCGTGAGTACCGCCGCGTTAGATTCATTCAGCCCCACAACCCACCGAGAGGTTTTGGGCGCTGCGCTGCCGCCTATCGGTGTCGCTGTAAAACCGTGGATTCTGCCAGTGATTGCACTTGCTGTTGTGGCCGTCAGATTGGCGGTGGCAACGAATTCTCCCTGCCTGTACGTATCGACGGTCGCGCCGACATCTCTCTCGACATACGCGCCAACTGCCTTGCCGTCATAGTAGAGTGGGAAGGGTGTAGCTGTGTCAGTGCCTTGAATCGTGGTTTGCTCGGCACCGCCAACGGCGGCGGCGAACGTGTCAAATTGCGTGAGGCCTGCCGAATCGTCGCGCCAGTAGCCAAACACCATGTACTCGCCATCCGCGCCGACCGGCCCGCCGTCGCGCAATGGAATGGTGGCGTCAGACCTAGTAGGCTTGAAGAATATTCCACCATCCCCAGTAAGGGTCACCGTAGTCAGAGCAAAGCTGTCTCCCTCGTCACCCTCATTACCCGCATAGGTGGGCATCAACTGAATCTGGCAGCTGGCGCCGCCACAGACAAAGGTGCCGGGGACGCCATGCAGGGTGCCTGGGTACGACGCTTTCGGGGCGGGGTTGGCGGGATTGGCCGGACGAACCATCACGGGGGGGTCAGCATCATTGTTCACGCCGCTCAAGCTTGTTGGGCTTACACCGTGCGTTACCTTCCAGTTCTTGCTGGTTAAGGAAATCGCCCCGGCGCTTGCTGTTTCTGCAGGAATCCCAACCGGTGTAGTAATAGCAAGTCGTGTCTTATCAACTGTGTCCGGGGTGTAATGCTTGAGCAGCTGCCGGTTCAGTTCTAGATTCGTGTAGACGACCGTCTTGCCAGCCCCGGCACCGGTCCCGGTAATCGTCGCAGAGCGTATGCCGGTACCGCGGAGCGTCGCGGTTTTGCTGCCACTCTGAAGCCTCAGGCTGCCGCTGGTTGGCACTGTGATCATAATTGGTGAAGTAGTAAGAATATCCGGGGCGATCGTCGGATCCTCCCCAAAAGCCGTCTCCAGATTTCGCGCCCGCTGGCTCGCCTCCAATCCTTGTACCCGCTGATTCGCCTCCTGCTGCGCCTGTTGCTGCGCCTCCTCGACCTTCTCCTCCGCCTCCGTCACAGCCGCCTGCGCCGTCGTCAGCGTCTGCCGCGTGGTGTCGAGCGCCTTCTTCGTCACGTCCAACTCGGCCGTCAGGCGCGTGACCTTGGCGTTGGCCGTCGTGAGTTCGCCCATCAGCCGCGTCACTTCGGCCTCCGCATGGTTCAACTGCGCGTGCAAACTGGCGCTTTCGGCAGCGTTGGCCGCGTCGGTTGCCGCACCGATCAGGCCGGTCAACCGCGTCACCTCGGCGGTCGCATGGTTCAGGCGGGCGTGCAGGCTGGCGCTTTCGGCAGCGTTGGCCGCGTCGGTTGCCGCACCGATCAGGCCCGTCAGCCGCTCGACCTCGGCGTTGGCGGTATCGCGCTCGCCGGTCAGCCGCGTCGCCTCGCCGGTCAACCGCGTCGCCTGGGCCTCGGCGGTCCTGCGCGCCGCCGCTTCCCTCGCCTTGGCCTGGCGCTCGGCCCTCAATTCGGTCAGCGTGTTATCGAGTTCGTGTTGCAGCAGGTCGTGGACGCTCTGGCTCACGGTCGGTTCGCCGCCGCCGCCACCGCAACCGGCCAGCAGCAACGCACCGAGCAGCAACGCCGCCATCAGTCCTGTCGTTCGTGTGTGGATCATCGAAACCCTCCGGGGTGTTGTGTCGTGTGGGCATAAAAAAAGCGGGCCGACCGCTGAGGGTACGGCCCGCTGTAGGGCTTGGTGTGTTGGGATGGCGGCCCGGAACGAAGGGGCCGCCGGGAAATTGGTGGGTTAATTGGCGCCGAGGTCGTCCCTGTGTCCGCCGAAAGCACCACGGAAAGCACCGTCCGCAATGTCTTTCGACGTGAAGTCGAATATGCCGCCTGCCTCGACCGCCTTGTCGCCGTAAAAGCCGCCGCTGAATGTGCCGGTGAACGTGCCGCTAGAGTTCAGGCCGTGCGGGTCGCCTGTCGCTATGGCTGCTTTCGTTCCCTTAAACGTGTTTCCATCAAGGGCGCCGGTCAGCTTGGCCAAACCCATGAGGTCGGCTTCAAGGGTCATCTTGGCAAGGTCCGCCGTCAGTCTGGCAGGACCATTCTGCAATGTAATCGCCCCCTCGCTCGCCCCCTGAATGGCGGCGGCCCAGTCGCCCTCATACTTGGCCATACCCTGATTTGGCATGGTCATCGTCATGCCCTTGCCGATGCTCTGGACGAAGCCGATGCCAAGTTCGTCAAGTTCTTGATCACCGTTCTCATCTCCAGCAGATTTCTTGTTGGCCTCGCCCAAGCCAGCCCACACGCCGAAATGGAGGTGCTCGTAGGCCTTCGCATCGGGAAGCTCGGCCATTACGCTCACATCCCTTTGCTTGCGCGAATCTTGGTCAGCCGTGGGAGATGCGGGCACTTGAGGGAGTGTGACCACGACATCGACTTGACGATAGTTGTATGTGGTCGCGCCGCCGGTTGTCGTATAGGAGTTAACGATCACGTAATGGCGGACGTCATCGTCGTTGCCAGGCGTACCGTCATCACCTGCGTTCATGTAGGAATACACCGCCACGGGCTCGGGGACCCCCATCGTGTCACTGTCGGCTGCGACAGAGTCACTTGCATTTGTCAGATCCGGAGCAGTGCCAGTGGGATCGGCAACTACAAGGTCGTTGTCAGTCGCCTGACCCGTTGCAAGGTAGTACATGCCTTTGTACGTCAGGGCTCCCTCATTGACACCATAGTCATTAGTGCCATCGTTCGTTATCTTCGCTTTTGTTCCCGAAAAGTCGGGAACAACTGCTGCAGCATGATCAAACACCTTAACCATCTTCGAACCGGCGTAGTGTGTCATCAGCATCAGGCGGGCCATGTCGTCGGAGGTATCGAGTGTCCTGCCGATAGCCACTTTCATCTCCGCCACGTGTGCCATCGGCGTCTTGGCTTCATTTCCGGGAGTGTTGGGATCGTCCTGCGCTCCGCCCTGCCCATGCTTCATGGCAACCGTGTGCATGGGATCCATGTCTTCCAGCCGCCCTGTTATCGTCTTGTTTCCGTCGTCGTCCATGTCCGTCGTCATCCCGGCACCCGCGTTCACCATCGACTCGCCAACGCTCTTCATCTTGCCGTCGATCATCAGTTCCGACATGGCGTACTTCACCGCGCCCATACTCTTTTCGTCCGCCGTCATGGCGTACTTCTCGGCGTTCGCCTGCTCGGCTACGGCCATGTCCCTGGCGGTCGTGGCCGATACGACCGTCGCGTCGTCAGCGTTGGCCGTTTCGGACGCCATCTTGGCAGCCATGTACGCCTTCATCGCGCCATCCGCAGCCTTCTTGGCCTCGTACGCCATCATCTTGGACATAGCGCCGGTCTGCAGGGTGGCGATATTCGCCGTGGCGGTCATGGCGGCCTCGGCGTCCATCGCGGCGGCGTCGGATGCGGTTTTCGCAGCCATCGCGGCGGCATCGGCAGCCATCTGGACGTCCATCAACTCTTTGGCGGCAGCGGCGGCGGCCTTCCTGCGCTCTTCCTCGGCAGCGGCAGCGACATCCTTCAGCCGCTGTTCCTCGGCGGCCTCATCCTTCATGCGCTGCTCCTCGGCGGCGGCGGCCTCATCCTTCAGCCGCTGTTCCTCGGCAGCAGCAGCGACATCCTTCAGCCGCTGTTCCTCGGCAGCAGCAGCATCCGCTTCGGCCTTCTGCACGGCAGCCAGGCGCGCCGCTTCCTCATCCGCAGCCTTCTGTTCGGCGGCCATCCGGGCCGCTTCCTCATCCGCAGCCTTCTGTTCGGCCTCGGCCTGCGCAGCCAGGGCCTGGTCGTGCACGCTCTGATCTACGCCATCGTCCCCGCCGCAACCCGCCAAGGCAAGCGCGGCGATCATGGCGAGCAACATGGCCAGTCTCGTCAATGTCGTGTGGTTCGAACTCATACGGATAACTCCTCATTGGTGTAGAAACTCAGGTGTTTCCAACAACGGCGGCAGGCACGGCGTTTGCGTCGCATCCAAGAGACAACGGTCAGGCACCAGAGGTCGACAGGGAGTTCGCCGCCAACGTGGCGCCTGGCCGCCACACCTGGGTTTAAACGGAGTCACCGTTCGCACCACCTGATTGACAATATTACGTCCCTTAATTACATTTGTCAATTATACCCACACACAATCATTGTTCCATTCATGTTCATCAGGATTCTCATATTGAGGACTTACAGAGTCGCGTCCCACAAAGCTCCGCCCAGAATCCCGACGAACCGTGCCGGTCGAACTGCACAAGAGGCCGAGGGAGCTGGCATGGCGGAGACCGCCTGCCTCTCTCGAACCTTACGTCGCGGCCCCAGCGGCGAAGCCTTGTGCGCCGTTAACTTTGCATCGTCTTAATAGTATGGGGGCGATATGGAAGACAAACCCAAAACCCAGATCACGCTCGTCATGCCGCGGAGTTTGTACGAGCGTTTGAACGAGATGCGCTGGGAGCGCCGCGCCCCATCATTCACCGGGTTGTTGCGCGACTTGCTGGAGGACTGCGTGGACCGCTTTGAAAAGGAACACGAGGCCCACCCGGAGATGGCACAATCGGAAGTGACGCAATGAGGCGCCGTTTCCAGAATGCCGGACACGAAGCAATTTGATTGATCCAGACGAAAATCTGCTCTGACACCTCCGCTCGTCCTGGCCGCCGCCGATTCCGACATACCCCACCGTTTTCAGAAGTCTGATCTAACTTCAACAACCTGCCGTTGTAAAAAAGGTTGACTTTAGTCACAAACCTATCGTCAGCCATTTCTAGAGACGCGGTCTTGACCGCGCCGCCGCCCCAACAGTTCAAAACGGCTCCGCCCGGGAATCTCACCCGGGAACACCGATCGGGTCCCCACCCAGGCAAGCCCGGCGGGCTCCCACCCGCACGAACGCCTGGATCGGATTGGGGCCGTCTCTACACTTCCCCAGCCGGTGACGCGCTGTAAGCGCCGGTTTCAACTGACCCAGAACCGCACCCCAGTACGTCCACACGTGCTTCACACGCTTCCTTGCAGGTACGTGGAAGGCGACGCGAACGCCATTGCCGACGGGGGCTTCCCAGCGGCGCGGGATACGCTCGGAGCAGCGAAGCAGACGACGGGCCAGCACCAGGGCCGCTGCCTGATGAACGCTGAGCCCGTACCTCTCCATGAACTTCACCCGGCCGATCACCGAACTGAAAGCCGGGTTTACCTGTTGAATGCCAACGCCCTCGCGGTGACCCCTCGACAAGAAACAAGCCAGCGTCCTGGCGTAATTGAGACTGGACAGCATGCGGCTGTACTTCCGGGATTCGCCTTCCAGGGCGGCCTTCTTCTGACGAAAATCCAGCCGCTCCAGCACAATGGGCTTCCTGACGCACCTGGCGTATTCGACTACATGGGCCACCGCATCGCCGATGAGCGCCGCAGCCTGCTGGTTGGACTTGCCGTAGGTCACCAGGGGCACCCGGAAAGTGTGGACATAGTTCCCCGAGGCGTCCGTCCCGCAGACGGCCAGATGGTCGGCGTTCAGGTCGACGCCAACGGCGCCGCGCCTTTTGTCCGTCACTACGGACACGTCCTGCATCTCGGTGGTGAGGAACACGCGCCAGCCCTTGCCGTCGCGCTTGAACCGGTAGCTCAGAGCCTGTCCCGGGCCCGTCGTGGGTGCCGCCTTCTCCCCATGTTCACGACGAAAGGCAACGTAATCGGCGTTGCTCCCGAGTGCCGCCAGCACCTGCTCCCGTCCATAGGCGAACCGTACGCCTGTCACCGTCACGTACTTGCCGTGCCGCTCGGCCAGAGAGCCCGGCATCCGAAGCCTCAGGGTCAGCGACCCGTCTTCCGCGATGTCGGCTACGCACAACTGGCAGCCTGCCGTCTCATCCCGGCTGCCGAGCACGAAAAACTCGTCGCTGCGAGCCTCACGCCAGTCCGCAAGCCACGCCCCATGGCTGGCGTAGCCGTTGGCTTCAAGGTGATGCCGCTTGCGCCACAGCTTCCTCGACCCAAAGCAGAGACGCACAAGTCCCGCCTTGAGTTCGGTCTCCAATACCTTCAGGCGATGTTCCAGATTCGCCAACCGGCGCCCCTTATGATGGGCCTGATCCAGCCGTCCGTCCTTCCTCGCCTTCGTAACTCTCTTCTTCGCACGGGCAATACGCCACCGCAGGTCATCCACACGAAGCTTCTGACCCTCCCTGACCGACCGGGCTTTGCCTCCCAGTGAAACGCGCACCGCATTGAACATGCGAGCCAGGATGCCGTAGCGCTCCAGGTACTCGCTCTTGAGAGATGCCGCCGACGCTCCCGCAGCCATCTCCGCAAACAGCTTGTGCTCAACCCGTCCGTACAACTCGGCATACGCCGACAGGGCGGCATCACCGGCTGTGCGAGTTCCCTCGCTATAGGCCATGATGCGAGTCTGGTAAGTGGCTTTCATCACGCCTCTCTTGCTGCTGCAAGGGCCCGCTCGGCACGACGCCGGGCAGAGCGCCTGCCGTAGAGCCGGGCACACAGCGAGGTCATCACCTCGGTCACGTCCCGCACCAGATCATCCTCGAGCTCGCCGTCTTCCATCACCAGAATGCAAGCCCCGCGGCCTGCCAACGCCGCTTCCACGTACTCGAAGCCGAACCGGCACAAACGCTCACGGTGTTCCACCACGACCGTCCTCACCGTGTGGTCGGCCACCAGACGCCGCAGACGGCGGCGGTTGCCGTTCAGGCCGGAACCTGTCTCCTTTACCACTTCGTCAACGCGCCAGCCTTGCCCAGTCACCCATTCCACGACCCGGCCCACCTGCCGATCCAGATCCTCTTTCTGGTCCCCAGAGGAAACGCGCGCGTACACGACAAGGCGGCCATCGCTCTCCGGCGGCACCACCACGTAGTATCGCCCGTTGGGCAGCTGCTCGACCTGAAGCTCGGGCGGCAGTTTGCCGGCATGGTTCATGCGCGACGTGGTGGCCTTGTCAAAGCCGTAAAGACGACCCCACGCGGTCAGGCTGATACGGCGACTTGTAACATCCATAATCCACTGCCATAAACTATATAATCAACAGTTGTCAACCCTGACCTGCTGAGTCCAGTGCTTCTGTCGACGCTGCGCAGGCCGCTGTGCCGCGCGAGTTGCGCCTCCGACGAGCTGCCGGCGATGGCAAGGCCTCATCGTTTACGACGGTTGCCCAAGGTACCACCATCGACAAGATGCCAAGCAGCGCTGGTCCTCGTATTTCCCGTCAGTGTTACTGTCTCAGGAAGTATTTCCCGTCAGTGTTACTGTCTCAGGAATTGTCTTGACGAATAGAACCGATTGCTGGCACGATGACATGAAGTCCTGAAATCATCCTGTCAATTCTGAGACCCTACATGAAGACAATTGCCATTCTCTCGCAGAAAGGCGGATCAGGAAAAACCACTCTCGCCTTGCATTTAGCCGTTGCCGCCCAGCAGGACGGCAAGACGGCCGTGATCGCCGATCTCGACGAGCAAGCCTCGGCCACCATGTGGCACAAGGCACGCGAAGAGCCCTTGCCTCACGTTCAGCCGACTCACTCAGCCGCGTTGGACCAGTTTGCCTCGGAAGCCCAGCGCCAAGGCGTGGATTTCCTATTCGTAGACACGGCGCCGCAGTCCGACAAGCCAGCCATCAATGCTGCCGAGGCAGCCGATATCATCCTGATCATCTGCAAACCATCGGTCATGGACCTGCGGGCGATTCAGAACACCATCCGACTCACCAAGCTGGCCAATCTGAAACCCGGCGCGAAAATCTTCGCCGTGCTGACCCAGATAGAGCCCTTCGGGAAGCTTCACGAAGAAGCCAGAAAGACGCTTGGCAAGCTCGCCGTCGACGTCCTTCCCGAGGGTCTGGGCCGTCGCGTGGCCTATCACCACGGACTCATCGACGGGCAAACCGCTCTTGAATACGAGCCCGACGGCAAGGCTGCCCAAGAAGTCAGGGATCTGTATAAGAAGATATGCAATCTTGAATGCATGACTTCTTAAAGTCATGACGTCCCACCATCACAGAAAGGAGATTCTAAACCGATGAAGACAAAAAGATCAGAACTGAACCTTGAAAGTCTAGGAGTTGCCGCCGGGGAGACCCACAACCCCGTCGACGTCCTGGAGCATCACCGCGCTGGGACCTCCAAGAGCCGGACAGGGAAAAAGCAGATCCAGGGTTTTTTCCACCCCGCCTACCGCCAGACCATCAAGATGCTAGCCGCCAGGGAAGGGAGCACTGTTGAAATGCTGCTCCAGGAGGCAATGCGCGATCTCTTTGCGAAATACCACATTGACATGAAGGCATGATCTCATGACTTCATGTCATCTTTACGGCATGACCCAATGCAAGGAGAGAGGGTGTGCCCAGGCCAGAGCTCATTGCCGCAGCAACGCACCCGCCGTCAACGCAAAGTGGCCTCGGCACGCACGGACATGGCCGGGGTCAGGAACAAGACATCGAGGGACACCAGCATGAGTGAACAGCACGAACGATTGCGACCCGACGACTGGCTGTCAGCGTTGCCACACCTGAAAAAGGCAGGAGGCGAGCATCACGGCCCCTGTCCGGTATGCGGTGGAACGGACCGCTTTCGGGTGAATGACAAGGGTGCCTTCTGCCGCAAGGGGTGCTCGTTCGAGGACCTGCAGAAGGCAGTCTTCGGTGATAGCGAACCCACCCAACCCTCGGAAAAACGCTACAGGCACTACAAGTGCGAGGCGCGGGACGGCAAGACCGCGGTCCATGTTCGGCTGGACACCGCCGGCCGGCCAAAACGGGTCTGGTGGGAAGAGAAGCCACCCCAATCCTATGAATTCAAGACCGAGAACTTCCTGTATTTCCCTCCAGGCGCTGACCGCGAAGGTACTGCCTGCATCATCTGCGAAGGCGAAAAGGATGCGGACGCCGTGGCATCCGCACTGCCCGATCACCGAGTCATCGGTACCGTAACCGGGGCGGCAACGGCGCCAACGCCTCACACGTTGGCCTGGGGACTGAACGGCGCTGAAACGGTGATCCTGTGGCCCGACGCCGACGACCCGGGTCTGGCGCACATGCGCCAGGTGGCACAGCGGCTGCCTCATGACCCTGAAGCGCTGTGGGCAAACACGGAGGGCCTCTCAGACGGACAGGGCGCGGCGGACTGCACACCGGACGACAGGCGACGGCGAATACGTGAGGCGACTGGACAGACCACCGAACAAGAGGCGCTGGACGTCGACCGGCCTCGCATGGCGCCTCTGTCCGCCTGGAAGGATGAGCCCGAACCGGCGCCGGTGCTGTGGCGCGACGCGGACGGCCAACACGCCGATGCGGTGCTGTCGGTCGGCGAAGTCGCCCTGCTGAGCGGTGAGGGCGGCCTCGGCAAGAGCTACGTGACGCTGGCGCTTGCGGTAGCGGGCGCATTGGCAGCTGATCTGGGGAAGGACTACGGCGCAGCCTGCGGATTGCGCGTCATGCCCGGACCCGTGGCGCTGGTGAGTTACGAAGACAGTCCGGCTCGCATATACGGACGACTGGGGCGCATGGGACAGACCGCGGCGGCAGAGCGGATTCATTCCCTCCCCAACCCTCCGCCCCTGTGGACGGCGGACAGCGGTGCCTCCAGGCAAGCCGAGTGGTGGAACGACCTCTGGCAGTATGTGCGCGGAGTCGGCGCACGCCTGGTCATCGTGGATCCCGCAAGTGCGGCGCTGGCCGATGCCGACGTGTCGCAGACCGGCCCCGTGCGGAAGTTCCTGCGAGCCCTGATGCACGAAGCACGGCAGGCCGAGTGCGGTGTGCTGGTGGTGTCCCATAGTACGAAGGCGGCACGGAACGCGCTGCGCCGCGGTGACGACCCCGGCGCCGGAGTGGTGGCGGGCAGCGCGGCTTGGTACGACGGTGCTCGTGGCGTCCTGAGCTTGGAAGAAGCCCCGAACAACCCCGACGCGCGCATCCTGGAGTGCGTCAAGGCCAATTACGGACGCAAGGGTTGGGGTGCCCTTCTAAGCGAACAAGTAACGGACAGTGGCACTTTCGCCGGGCTTGAACTGGGGAGCGATGCCAATTGCTTTGAGCGTATGAAGGACTGGCGTGGACGGGCGGACAGCAACGTGTCTGATGCCGACTTCGCACCCGTCACAGAAAATGGGCTCAACCCATATGAGCAATAAGCAGCACCCGACATATAGCACGGCGAAGACGTCCAGCGAAATCATTGCAGCGATCGCACGGGCGGCTTGGTGGAAAGAGCACGGCAATACCCAGTGCCCCGAGCACATGATCCCGACCGAGTCTGACCTGTGCAAGTACGTCCAGGTTTCTGGTGGCGGGATTGTCGCCAATGACCCCGGAGAGGCGGGGGAGCCTCGCTTGTTTATCGACGTGTCTGAGTCAAAGGCCTCCACAGTTGTTGCCGATGACCAGATCGAACACTCGACCATGCACAGGTTGAGCGACATCAAGACGGCCCATGCCGATTTTATAGCGCTCTCCACCGGTGGTCGCGGCACGCACCCTCTGGAGCGCCTAGTCCGGAAGTGGCAAGAATCCCCCCCTCTAGTCGAGCACGAAACGCGCAAGGATAGGCGTATTCTACCCAAAATTGAGGTTCTGCCTGCTCACCCAGCCCGTGAACGCGGGATGTTGTTCGGCGGCCTGGCCGACGGGAGACAACCGCCCGAAAGCGAGCTACCGCTGTTCCCACAGTTCTCTGAGCGTAACCGCGTTGCCATCCTGGATGTCGTAGACGCAACGGGACTGCCAATCATGGCGCGCGGTAAGGGGGCACCACTGGCTTTGCGATTTGGCATCCGATCGCTGCTGACCGTCAAGCCACATGACCGGCGCCGCCAGTCAGTACGCTTGGCAATGACATTGAGTGAACTGGCTGCGGGTTTATATCCCACCAAATTCTATTCCAGGGACTGGCCAAAGCTGCGCAACGTGCTCCTCGAAGCCCGCAACTACGGCATGCTCATCGACGACGGACGCTCGCTGTGGTTCCCGTGGGCGGTTCGCCAACTGCCCGCTGAACACGCGCCGTCGATGGATGATCTGGTGGTGATTGATCTGGCCTTTCCACCGAACAGCGCCGAAGGGCCACTTATCGACCTAACGACATTGGATCAACTGGGGGTTGAGTCCGCTCCGCGTTACCGCGCCTACTTGGCAATGCACTCCCTGAACTGGCAAAACGGTGTCACCCGCGTGCCAGTGGACAGGGCGCGCGGCCAGTGGCGGTGGGCAAGGGACGTCGCCAAATACCCTGTCGTAACGTTGGAAGAGCGCCGCCGACTAGCGTTCGGCGAACACGACAAGAAACACCGTACTACCGCGGAGATCAATGCAGCGTTTGTGGACCTGCCCGGACTTATGGTTGTGGAACGCAATGCAAAAGACCCACGCAGTGGCATTACGGGTTGGCGGATCGCGCCCACTAACCTGGTGATAACCGGGGAAAATAAGGTGATAACCGGGGAAAATAAGGTGATAACCGGGGAAAATAAGGTGATAACCGGGGAAAA
>LXNI01002417.1_pt1 | contig 13006 bp, 9 predicted proteins | sample 809091 | NCBI WGS metagenome assembly LXNI01 (sample SAMN04870527, study PRJNA318959) | sponge metagenome | biome: 01000161; feature: marine sponge reef; material: water | host: Sarcotragus foetidus | place: Greece: Milos, Mediterranean Sea | collected 2013-05-29 | depth 5-7 m | reverse complement strand
GCAGTCGATGGCCGGCCGCGGCCTGATTTCCGCGGCTTCGCTCTCCCTGTGCGCAAGCACTGCAATTGTCGCAAAGACGCCCGCTGCGGTTTCCCGGGGGAGCGGCGATCCGGCCTTAATCTTCGAAAGCAGGGCGAAAGCGGCATGAGCGAATTCGTGCGCAACAGTTGGTATCCGATCGCCTGGCTGGACGAGTTGGACGAAGGCCCGCTGGGCCGGCGGCTGCTCGGGGATCCGGTCATGGTGTTCCGGACCGGAGACGGGTCGGTGGCGGCCCTGGAAGACCGTTGCGCCCACAAGTTCCTGCCCCTGTCGAAAGGCCGGGTGCGGGGCGACTGCATCGAGTGCGGCTATCACGGCCTGCAATACGACGCGACCGGCGCCTGCCGCAAAATTCCGGGCCAGAAGCTCATTCCGGGGAATATCCGGGTGCGGTCCTACCCGGTCGCCGAACGGCTCGGGCTGGCCTGGGTCTGGACCGGCGAGCCGGAAAAGGCCGATGAAAAGCTGCTGTTCGACCTGCCGCCCTACCGGAACCCGGACTGGGGTATCAATCACGGCCCCTACACCCACGTCGCGGCGCATTATCAGCAGCTGACCGACAACCTGCTCGACCCGGCGCATGTCAGCTTCGTGCACCCGTCCTCGCTCGGCAGCGCCGAGATGGAGGACATTCCGGTTGAGACGAAGCAGGTCGGCGGCATCGTCGAAGTCAACCGCTGGACTCTCGACCGGGCGCCTGTGCCGATCTTCGAGCAGTTTATGAAGATCGACGGCAATGTCGATCGCTGGCAATATTATTTTTTCTATCCGCCGGCAATCAATGTCGTCGATTTCGGGATCGGCCCGGTCGGCATGGGCCATTCGGACGAGGACCGCGAGAAGGGCACGCGCATCTTCTCGTGCCACTATCTGGCGCCGGAGACCGAGCGCAGCACCCACTATTTCTGGATGCAGGTGCGCAACTTCGAGCCGGAAGACAGTTCGGTTTCCGAGCGCATGACCGAACAATTCGTCATGGCGTTCGAGGAAGACCGGGAAATCCTCGAAGCGGTCCAGCATTCGCAGGACGAGGCCGGGGTCGCGCCGACGGTTCGCCTGGCGATCGACAACGGCCCGAACCGGAGTCGGCGGATTGTCGACAGGATGCTCCGCAACGAGCAGGCCGCCGCAGCCGCGGCGGCGGAGTAACGCATTTCAGACGGCGCACCGGAACGGCAGGCGGCTGTTTCCGGACGCTAAACCAGGGAGGAAGTCCTTATGAAAGCAAGATACGTTCTGACGGCAGGCGTCGCCCTCGGCGTCCTTTCCGGCGGCCTGGCCACAGGCTTGCCGGCACTGGCAGCCGATGAAATCAAGATCGGCGACATCAACAGCTACACACGGCTGCCGGCGCACACGATTCCGTACCGGCGCGGGGCCACGCTGGCGATCGAGGAAATCAACAAGGCCGGCGGCGTGCTCGGCAAGAAACTGGTGTTCGTCTCGCGCGACGACCAGGGCAAGCCGGGCGAGGCCGTCAAGGTCGCCGAGCAGCTGCGCTCGCGCGACAAGGTGGCGTTGGTTTCGGGCTCGCTGTTTTCGCATATCGGCCTGGCGCTGGCCTCTTGGGCCAAGCAGCGCAAGACGCTTTATCTGGCGGCCGAGCCGCTGGCCGATGCACTCGTCTGGGCCAAGGGCAACAACTACACTTTCCGCCTGCGTCCCTCGACTTACATGCAGGCGGCGATGCTGGCGGCCGAAGCGGCCAAAAACAAGAATGCCAAGCGTTGGGCGACGATCGCGCCGAACTACGCCTATGGCAAGGACGCGGTCGCGGCGTTCAAGAAGATCCTGACCAAATTGCGCCCCGATGTGACATTCGTCGGCTCGCAATGGCCGGGCCTGTTCAAGATCGACGCCGGCGCCGAAGTGCAGGCGCTCGCTGCGATGAAGCCGGACGGCATTTATAACGTCACCTTCGGCGGCGACCTCGCCAAGTTCGTCCGCGAGGGCCGGACCCGCGGCCTGTTCAAGGGCAAGCTGATCGTCGGGCTGCTGACCGGCGAGCCGGAATACATCGATCCGCTCAAGGGCGAGGCGCCGGTCGGCTGGCTGGTCACCGGCTACCCCTGGCAGGACATCAAGACGGCGGCGCACAAGAAGTTCCTGGCCGCCTACCAGGCGCGCTGGAAGGACTATCCGCGCATCGGCTCCATCGTCGGCTACAACACCATGCTGGCGATCGCCGCCATGTTGAAGAAAGCCGGCTCGACCGACACCGACAAGATGGTTGCCGCCATGAAGGGCCTCAGCTTCGACGCCCCGACCGGCCCGATCACCTTCCGCGCCGTGGATCACCAGTCGACCATGGGCGCCTATGTCGGCTGGACCGTGCTGAAGGACGGCAAGGGCACGATGGAGCGCTGGCAGTATCTCGACGGGGCGAACTACCTGCCGTCCGTCGAGGAAACCAAGAAGCTGCGCAAGCAGTAGCCGATACCGCCGCGATGCCGGCAGCCTTTTGGCGAAGGGCTGCCGGCTTCCGGTTTCCGATCGCCGGCGCCCGGACGTTCGAGCCGGGCGCCGGCTGCATTCCCCTTCCGCTGAGCGCCGGGTGCCGCGATGGGTGATTTCGTCGTCACGCTGCTGACGGGCCTTTCCAGTGCGGCCGCCCTGTTCCTGGTGGCGTCGGGCCTGTCGATCATTTTCGGCGTCACGCGGATCGTGAATTTCGCCCACGGCTCCTTCTATATGCTCGGCGCCTATATCGGCGTCACGACCGTCCAGTCGATCGGCGGCGGCGCGGTCGGATTCTGGGTCGCGATCCTGCTGGCCGCCGTGCTCGTCGGGCTGATCGGCGTAGCGATGGAAGTCCTGCTGCTGCGGCGCATCTACCGGGCGCCGGAGTTGTTCCAGCTTATCGCCACCTTCGGCGTCATCCTGGTCATCCAGGACGTCACCCTGTGGATCTGGGGCTCGGAGGATCTGGTCGGCCCGCGTGCGCCCGGTTTTACCGGCGCGGTCACGATTCTCGGCCAGCGGCTGCCGGAATACGATCTCGTCCTGATCGCGGTCTCGCCGATGGTGCTGGCCGGCCTGTGGCTGCTGTTCAACCGCACGCGCTGGGGCACGCTGGTACGCGCCGCGACCCTCGACCGCCAGATGGTCTCGGCCCTCGGCGTCAACCAGCGCTGGCTGTTCACCGGCGTGCTGTTTCTCGGCTCGGCTCTCGCCGGCCTCGGCGGGGCAATCCAGCTGCCAAAGGGCGGCGCCGACCTGCTGATGGATTTCAATATCATCGCCGCGGCTTTCGTCGTCGTCGTGGTCGGCGGCATGGGGAGTATCGGCGGCGCCTTCCTGGCCGCGATCCTGATCGGCTTGCTCCAGACCTTCGGCATCCAGATCTTCCCCAACAGCACGCTGATCCTGATGTTCCTGGTCATGGCGGTGGTGCTGATCTTCCGGCCGTGGGGCCTGCTCGGCCGGCCGGAAATCCCCGGCCATGGCGTTGTCGAGGCGCCGGAAGCGCCGCTGCGCCCGGCGGGCAGGAGCCTGCGCATCGCCGGCGCACTCGTGATGGCCTTCCTGCTGCTGTTGCCGGTCGCCCATCTGATCGCGCCGTCCCTGGTCGGCGATTTCTCGCTGGTGCTGACAATCGAGATCCTGATCTTCGTGCTGTTCGCCGTCGCCCTGCATTTCATCATGGGGCCGGGCGGCATGGTCTCGTTCGGCCATGCGGCCTTTTTCGGCGGCGGCGCCTACGGGGCGGCCCTGCTGGTGAAGTTCGCCGACGCACCGATGGAGATCGCCTTCTGGGCGGCGCCCGCCGGCGCGGCACTGTTGGCGATCCTGTTCGGCTGGTTCTGCGTGCGGTTGACCGGCGTCTATTTCGCCATGCTGACGCTCGCCTTCGCCCAGATCGCCTGGTCCATCGTTTTCCAGTGGGGCGAGGTGACCGGCGGCGACGACGGCATTCTCGGCACCTGGCCGTCGGACTGGGCGAGTTCGCGCGTCGCGTACTATTACCTCACCGTCGGCTTTACGGTCGCCGGCATCCTGGCGATGCGCCGCATATTGTTCGCGCCCTTCGGCTACACCCTGCGCGCCGGCCGCGATTCGCCGTTGCGCGCCGCCGCCATCGGCATCGACCTCAAGCGGCACCAGTGGATCGCCTTCACGATTTCGGGCGCCTTTGCCGGTCTTGCCGGCGCGCTGTTCGTCTATTCCAAGGGCAGCGTCTTTCCGACCTCGATGGAGATCGCCCGTTCGTTCGACGCCCTGCTGATGGTGCTGCTCGGCGGCGTGCATTCGCTCACCGGACCGATCGTCGGTGCGACGGCGCTGACCTGGCTCAACGACCTGTTCAGCGAACTGAGCTATTGGCGCTTCCTGCTCGGCGCGACGATCATCGCCCTGGTGCTGCTGCTGCCCGACGGCCTGGCCGGGCTGGGCGACAGCTGGGCCGGCCGGCGGCTCGGCCTGGCCTCCCCTGGATCGGAGTCCGGGGCGGGCCCCGGATCGGGGTCCGGGACAGGCGACCGGGAGGCGCCGGCATGACGGCGCTGCTCGAGGTCAGCGGCCTCTCCAAGGCCTTCGGCGGCGTGCGCGCGGTCCAGGACGTTTCCTTCGCGATCGAACCGGGCGAACTGCTCGCCCTGATCGGACCGAACGGGGCGGGCAAGACAACCTGTTTCAACATGCTGATGGGCCAGATCCGGCCGGACCGGGGGGCGATCCGGCTCAAGGGCCGGGACATCGCCGGCCTGCCGCCGCACCGCATCTGGCGGCTGGGCGTCGGCCGCACCTTCCAGATCACCGCCACCTTTTCTTCCATGACGGTGCGCGAGAATGTCCAGATGGCGCTGATCAGCCACAAGAACGCCAGCCGCAGACTGTGGCGGCCTGCCGCCGGAACCGAGACCGCGCAGGCCGAGGCGCTGCTCGAACGGGTCGGCATGGCGGAGCAGGGCGACCGCGCCTGTTCGGTGCTCGCCTATGGCGACCTCAAGCGGGTCGAGCTGGCAATCGCGCTCGCCAACGACCCGGACCTGCTGCTGATGGACGAGCCGACCGCCGGCATGGCGCCGCGCGAGCGGGTCGAACTCATGAGCCTGGCCGACGAGATCGTCGCGGAGCGCAGGATCGGCGTGCTGTTCACCGAGCACGACATGGACGTTGTCTTCGCCCACGCCCACCGGATCATGGTGCTGAACCGGGGCCAGCTGATCGCCGAGGGGGCGCCGGCAGCAGTGCGCGCCAACGAGCAGGTGCGCGAAATCTATCTCGGCAGCTCGGTCGATGTGGGCGCGGCGGGGACGTCATGACGACACCGGTCCTCGAAGCGCGCGAGCTGCACACCTACTATGGCGGGGCGCATATCCTGGCCGACTTGTCCTTCGTGCTGAACGACGGCGAGGTCGTCGTTCTGCTCGGCCGCAACGGCGCCGGCAAGACAACGACGATGAAATCGGTCATGGGGCTGGTCCGGATTCGGGCCGGCGCGGTGCATCTCGAAGGCGCCGACATCACCGGCGAGGAGCCCCACGTCATCGCCCGGGCGGGCATGGGCTATGTGCCGGAGGACCGGCGCATTTTCGGCGACCTCACTGTGATGGAGAATCTCGAGGTCGGCCGCCAGCCGCCGCGCCCCGGCGCACCCGCCTGGACGCCGGAGCGGCTGTTCGGGATGTTTCCGAACCTGGCGGAAATGCGCAGCCGGCCGGCCGGGCGGATGAGCGGCGGCGAGCAGCAGATGCTGACCGTGGCGCGCACCCTGATGGGCAATCCGAAAGTCCTGCTGCTGGACGAGCCCTCCGAAGGGCTGGCGCCGGTGATCGTCGACCAGATGGCCGCCACCATCCAGGCGCTCAAGGCCGAGGGCCTGTCGATCCTGCTGTCGGAGCAGAACCTGCATTTCGCGACCGCCGTGAGCGACCGCGCCTACATCGTCGAGAAGGGGCGCATCCGCTACGAGGGCACGATGGACGCGCTTGCCGCCGATGCGGAAGTGCGCAACACCTATCTGACCGTGTAACCCTTGAAAAAGGGCAGGGAGGAGCCGCCATGAAAGCCGATATCCGCAAGACCATGGTGCTGGTCGAGGACACCCGCAAGGAGATGGGCCGCGCCATCGATCCGCCGACCCGCCGTGCCGTGGCGATGGCCGTGATCGCCAACCCCTTCGCCGGCGAATATGTCGAGGACCTCGAACCGCTGATGGAGATCGGCGCCGAACTGGGCGCCTATCTGGGCGGCAAGGCGGTCGCCGTCCTGGGCATTGAGCCTTCGGCCGCCGAAAGCTACGGCAAGGCGGCGGTGGTCGGCGAGCGCGGCGAACTGGAGCACGCCGCCGCCATCCTGCATCCGCGGCTCGGCGCGCCGCTGCGCAAGGCGGTCGAGAAGGGCGCCGCCCTGGTGCCGTCGTCCAAGAAGCGCGGCGGGCCGGGCACGCCGCTCGACGTGCCGCTCGGCCACAAGGACGCGGCCTATGTCCGCAGCCATTTCGACGGCATCGAGGTGCGCATTCCCGATGCGCCGGCGGCCGACGAGATCCTGGTCGCCGTCGCGGTCACCGACAGCGGCCGCCCGCTGCCCCGGGTCGGCGGCCTGACCGCCGACCAGGCCGTGGGCGAGGATGGGCTGCGTTAGCCCTCCTTCGAGACGTCCATTTCGAGACGGCGCTTCGCGCCTCCTCAATGGCCTCCTCAGGATGAAGAAAAATGACTGAAATGATCTTTGCAGCTTCATCCTGAGGAGGGGCTGAGGAGCGATCCGGGAGGATCGCGTCTCGAAGCCCCGTCTCGAAGGACGCCGCAGCACGGACAACGAGAGGGAGAAACGCCATGAGCCTCACCGTTTCCACCGCGCCGCCGAAGGGCAAGACGGTCGTGCGCAATATCGGCCTGATGCTGTCCGGCGACCTGGCGCAGCCGATCCTCGATGCCGACTGCGTCGTCGCCGTCGACGGCCGGATCGATAGTTTCGGCAAGGAAGCCGATCTCAACACGGCAGGCGCGGATACCGTGATCGACGCCAAAGGCACCACGCTTGCGCCCGGCCTGATCGACAGCCACGTCCATCCCGTTTTCGGCGACTGGACGCCGCGCCAGAACCAGTTCAACTGGATCGACAGCTTCCTGAACGGCGGCGTCACCACGATGATCTCGGCCGGCGAGGTCCATCTGCCCGGCCGGCCCAAGGATATCGTCGGCCTCAAGGCGCTCGCCGTGACCGCCCAGCGCGCCTTCGACGCCATGCGCCCGGCCGGCATGAAGGTCCATGCCGGCGCGCCGGTGATCGAGAAAGGCATGGAGGAGGCGGATTTCGCCGAAATGGCGCGCAACGGCGTAAAGTTGCTCGGTGAGGTCGGCCTGGGCGGCGTCAAGCAGGGCGAGGAAGCCAAGCAGATGGTCGCCTGGGCACGCAAATACGGCATCCAGAGCACGATCCACACCGGCGGGCCCTCGATCCCCGGCTCCGGCCTGATCGACAAGGATGTCGTGCTGGAGGCCGATGCCGACGTGATCGGCCATATCAACGGCGGCCACACCGCCCTGCCGCTCGACCAGATCCGCTGCCTGTGCGAGCAATGCTCGCGCGCCGTCGAGATCGTGCATAACGGCAACGAGCTGGCCGCCCTCTTCGCCATGCGCACGACCATGGAACTGGGCCAGCCGGAACGCATCATCCTGGGCACCGATTCGCCGGCCGGCTCCGGCGTCCAGCCCCTCGGGATCCTGCGCCTGATCGCCATGCTGTCGAGCATCGGCGAAACGCCGCCGGAGATCGTCTTCTGCTTCGCCACCGGCAACACGGCGCGGATGCGCGACCTCGATGTCGGCCTGATCGAGGAAGGCCGGGCGGCCGACTTTGTCATCATGGACAAGGCCCAGCATTCCGCCGGCGGCACGATTCTGGAATCGGTGCGCATGGGCGACGTGCCGGGCGTCGGCATGGTGATCGTCGACGGCGCCGTGCGCTGCGGCCGCTCGCGCAACACCCCGCCGGCGACGACGCTGCCGGAGGTCGTGGGGTAGGGGAGGGCCCGGATTCCGTTCGCCCGGTGACGCATACCAATCCAATATAGTGTCACGCCGGACTTGATCCGGCGTCCAGAGTCGGCCGGTGAGTTCGTGCCCGTGACTCTGGACCCCGGATTTGCTCTTCGCACCATCCGGGGTGACAAATGAATTTGATTGTTGCGGATTGCCGGGCATCCCGTTCACCGGACGCCGCCCCGGCCATACCGGCACCGCGTACGCGCTATGACTCGCCGGGCCTGCCCTTAGCTCTTATGTTTCCCCCGCGACGGCGCTCTTGCGGGCGCCGTTCGTTTGTGGGGAGGGGAAGCGCATCATGGACGGCAGCGGAGAGCGGCATTACGGCATCGGCGACCGGGCGCCGCGCAAGGAAGACCGGCGGCTGCTGACCGGCCGCGGGCGCTATGCCGACGATGTCCGCATCGAGGGCGCGCTCGCCGGCCATGTACTGCGCGCGCCGGAGGCCCACGGCGAAATCTGCACCCTCGATACCGCAGCCGCGGCGGCCATGCCCGGCGTTCGCCTCGTGCTGCGCGCCGAGGACCTGATCGACTTCGGCTGCCGGCCGTTCCCCTGCAAGCTTCCGATCACCGGCCGTAACGGCGAAGCGATCCTCACGCCGGTCCGCCATGCGCTGGCGCACGGCCGGGTGCGCTTTATCGGCGAGCCGGTCGCCTTCGTCGTCGCCGACACGCCGGACGCGGCGCGCGACGCCGCCGAAGCGATCGAACTCGAGATCGAGCCGCTGCCGGTTCTGCTCGATCCGTGGCAGGCGGTCGAGGCCGATGCGCCGCTCATCCATAACAGCGTCCCCGGCAATGTCGCGCTCGACTGGGTCGGCGGTGACGAAGCGGCGACGGACGCGGCCTTCGCCGCTGCCGCCCACGTCACCCGGCTGCGCATCGCCAGCCAGCGCGTCGCGCCGACCTCGATCGAGCCGCGCAGCGGCACCGGAGAGTGGGACGCCGCGAGCGGCCGCTACACGATGCACACCGGCGGGCAGGGCGTCTTCGGCCTGTCGCGCAGCCTGGCCGACCTGGTCGGCGGCAAGTCCGGCGACGTGCGGGTCCTGATGGGCGATGTCGGCGGTTCCTTCGGCATGAAGGGCGGCGCCTATCCCGAGCATGTCCTGTGTCTGGTCGCCGCCCGGCTGACCGGCCGGCCGGTGCGCTGGCGCGACGACCGCTCCGACAGCTTCCTCGGCGACGCCGCGGGCCGGGATATCCATGTCGACGGCGAACTGGCGCTCGACGCCGACGGCCGCATTCTCGCCATGCGCCTCACCGGCGTCGCCAACATGGGCGCCTACGTCTCCGGCGTTGGCCCGCTGCCCGGCTCCCGGAACATCCTGAAGAATGGCGCTTCGCTCTACCGGATTCCCGCGGCCTTCGTGAACATGCGCTGCGTCCTGACCAACCAGAGCCCGGTCGCCGCCTATCGCGGCGCGGGCCGGCCGGACGCCAACCTGTTCACCGACCGGCTGGTCGACCGGGCGGCGCGCGAGACCGGGCGCGATCCGGCGGAGATGCGCCGGATGAACCTGGTGAGCCCGGAGGAGTTGCCCTACACGGCGGTGTCCGGCCAGGTGTACGGCGAGGGCGAGTTCGAGGCCGTACTCGACAAGGCGCTGGACGCGGCCGATCGGGCCGGCTTCGAGGCGCGCAAGGCGGAAAGCGAAGCGCGCGGCGCGGTTCGCGGCCTCGGCATCGCCAGCTATCTCGAGGCGACGGCCCCGCCCGGCAAGGAGCTGGGCGGCCTCCGCTTCGAGGCGGACGGCCGGATCGTCTTCCTCACCGGCACCAAGGATTTCGGCCAGGGCCATGAAGGCGTGTTCGCCCAGATACTGGGCTCCGCCCTCGGCGTGTCCTACGACCGGATCGGATTGATGCAGGGCGACAGCGACGCGCTCCTGCACGGCGGCGGCACCGGCGGCTCCCGCTCCCTCATGGCGAGCGGCAAGGCGGCGGTCGAGGCGGCCGAGGCAGTCATCGAGAAGGGCCGCGCAGCTGCGGCGCACTATCTTGAGGCGGCGGCAGGCGATATCGAGTTCGGCGGCGGCCGGTTCCGGGTTGCAGGAACGGACCGCGCCATCGGATTGCACGACCTCGCCGCGCGCATGAAGGCCGATCCGCCGCCCGGCGATGGGCCGGACGGCCTGGATGTCGATCTGGTCGTCGAAACGCCGCCCTCGGCCTTTCCGAACGGTTGCCATATCTGCGAGGTCGAACTGGACCCGGAGACCGGAGTGCTCGCGGTTGACCGCTATACGGCGGTCGGCGATTTCGGCACGATCGTCAATCCGATGCTGGTCGAAGCGCAGATTCACGGCGGCGTAACCCAGGGGCTGGGCCAGGCGCTGACGGAAGAAGTCGTGCTGGACGCCGAAGGCCAGTGCCTGACCGGTTCGCTGATGGACTATTGCATCCCGCGGGCTTCGGACCTGCCGGCCCTGACGCAGATGGTCGTGGACGATCATCCGGTGCCGACCGAAACCAACCCGCTCGGCGTCAAGGGCTGCGGCGAGGCTGGCACGACCGGCGCGCTGCCGGCCGTCGCCAACGCCGTCGCCGACGCCCTGCTGCAGTGCGGCGTCGACGGTTTCGACATGCCGGCGACGCCGCACCGGATCTGGCGCCTGCTCAACGGCATGGCGGAATAGGCCGGGCGCTCCGCCGCTGCGGAGCGGGTTCCGGCGGCTCGGCGGCCCAGCGGGGCACTCCTGCCGCGTCACCCGATTGTGACGGGATGTTGATGTCCGGCGGGCGCGGACCGGATGATAATGCGTGCCGTACACCGGGAAAGAACCATGGCGCGCAGCATCCTGCTCATCGACGATGACGACCTGCTGCGGTCGGCGGTCGGCGATCTACTGGAGAGCAGCGGCTATACGGTCGCCTCGACCGGCGCGGGCGATGCCGGCCTGGAAATGTTCCGGGCCTCCCGGCCCGACCTGGTGATTACCGATCTGACGATGCCGGAAACCGATGGCATCGACATCCTTCGGGCGCTGTCGAAGGAAGAGCCGCGGCCCCGGATCGTCGTGATATCCGGCGGCGGCGAACGCCTCGATACGCTTTCCAGCCTGCGCCGGGCGCAGGTTCTCGGCGCCGACAGGATTCTCGAAAAACCGTTTCGCGCCAAATCGTTACTGGAAATCATCGATTCGGTTCTGAAAGAACCCGAACTGGAAGCCGGCAGCGCCGGCGCCGGCTGACCCGGCGGGCGGCGCCTATCGCCGCGTCTATCACCGCCCGGGCACGCCGAATTCCGCTTGCCGAAGCGCAGAAAAAATGACATGAACCGCGCCCCTTCCAGCGGAGAACGCCGATGAAGAGACCCCCTTATCCCCGGTCTCCGGACAGCAGCCCGAGTGGCGGCCCGAATGGCGGTCCGAATGGCGGTCCGAGTGGCGGCGGCGCCCTCTCGCTCGACGAGCGCGCGGCCCGGCAGATGGAGGAAGCGGGCAAGCTGAACCGCTACCTGATCGGCTATGGAGACGCCGTTGAGGCCGACTGGACGGCGCGCGGCCTCGAAGCGCCCGACCTGCCAGCCATGCAGCGGTACCGGGTCGAGCGGGTGCGCGCCGAGATGCGCAGGGCGGATGTTGCCGGGATGGTGCTGCTCGATCCGCTCAACGTCCGCTACCTGACCGATTCAACCAACATGCAGGTCTGGATCACGCACAACGCAGCCCGCTACGCCTTCGTCGCGACCGAAGGCCCGGTGGTTCTTTTCGAGTTTCACGATTGCCTGCATCTCAGCGCCCATTCGGTCGCGATCGACGAGATCCGGCCCGCGACCGGTCCCTATTTCTTCAAAGCCGGGAGCCGGCTGCCCGAGGTTTACCGGAAATGGTCGGCCGAAATCGTCGACCTGATCGACAGCCATGGCGGCGGCAACCGGCGGCTGGCGCTCGACCACGGTTCGCCGGCCGGCATCCACGCCCTCGAAGGCCTCAACCTCGAAGTGGTCGATGCCCAGCCGATCATTGAGACGGCCCGCAACATCAAGTCCGCCGAGGAGATCAAGGCGATGCGCCGGTCCATGGCGGCCTGCCTCGATGCACTCGACGACACGCGGGCGGCGCTGAAGCCGGGAATGACCGAACTGGAACTGTGGGGCGCCTTCTGGAACGCCGCGGTCAGCCGCGGATCGGAATGGGTCGAGACCTGCCTGCTCGCGGCCGGGCCGCGCACCAATCCGTGGTTCCAGGAGTGCAGCGGCTACGCCATCCAGGCCGGCGATATCGTCGGCTTCGACACCGACCTTGTCGGCCCCTACGGCTATTGCGCCGACATTTCGCGGACCTGGCGGTGCGGCGACGACCGGGGCGACGGCGAGCAGCGCGCCCTCTACGCCATCGCGCAGGAGCAGGTGCAGTACAATACGGAGCTGCTCAAGCCTGGCCTCGGTTTCCGCGAGTTCGTCGAGCAGGCGCGGCTGCTGCCGGAAGATTGCCTGCCGGGGCGCTACGGCGTCCTGATTCACGGGGTCGGCCTGTGCGACGAGTGGCCGGCAATTCCCTATCCGCAGGATTTCGACAAGGCGGGCTATGACGGCGTGTTCGAGCCGGGCATGGTCGTCTGCGTCGAGAGCTACACCGGCCGGGTCGGCGGCCGGGAAGGCATCAAGTTGGAAGAGCAGGTCGTCATCACCGAGACCGGCTACGACCTGATTTCCATGCCCAGGCCGGACCCGCAACTGTCGTGACTGCGTCGTGTGCGGGACTCTCCGGTGCGGGAATAACGGACAATCCGCCGCCGTCGTTCGGCAGGCAGGCGCATCGGGATCCCGCCGGATTTGCAGGGGAGGGCTTGAAACCCTCCCCTACGCCCGGGACATGCTCTACGGTAAATCGGGAACGGGCCGCTGCGCTGGCGCATAGTTCGGTGCCTTCGGCGCGAAAATCGATTTGCCTCCGGAGATAGAGAACATTATAAGAACATATAGCAGCATCGCCGATCTGCCCGATGACGAAAAAACAC
>LXNI01002416.1_pt1 | contig 13008 bp, 11 predicted proteins | sample 809091 | NCBI WGS metagenome assembly LXNI01 (sample SAMN04870527, study PRJNA318959) | sponge metagenome | biome: 01000161; feature: marine sponge reef; material: water | host: Sarcotragus foetidus | place: Greece: Milos, Mediterranean Sea | collected 2013-05-29 | depth 5-7 m | reverse complement strand
TGCGCGATATCCTCGACCCGCGCTTGAAACTCTAGCGCCCTGCGACTCTAATCCGGCGGTTCAAACAGCATCGAGTGCAGCGTGAAGTCGCTGGTGGTGATGCCGGGCGGCAGCGAAACGACCGTATGCACCATGTCCGCGATGGTTTCCGGCCCCACCAGAATCGCCTTGTCGATGCCCGGTGAAGCAGCAGCGCGCATGGGCGTATCGGCCGGGCCGGGCGAAATCATGACCACGCGGATGCGCTCGGGACGCAGCTCGGCCGCCAGTGAGCCGGTCAGCCCCTTCAAGCCGACCTTGGCCGCGGTGTAGGCCGTCACCGTCGGTACCGACAGCGCCGTGACGATGGAGCCGATGTTGATGATGCTGGCGTTGTCGCTGCGCCGCAAGTTTGGCAACAGCGTACGCGACAAAATGTAGGGCGCGCGCAAGTTCACGCGCAAGATGTGATCGAGCTGTTCATTGCTCGTATCCGCCATCAATGAGATCAGCCAATCACCGGCGCAGTTGATGAGTATATCGACCGTCCCGCCACCAAGCGCGGCGCCGAGTTCAGCGACAGCCGCGTCATCGGTCAGGTCCAGCGCATGGACGCTCGACTGGCCGCCCAGCGCGCTTATTTCGTCCGCCACGGCCCGCAGCTTGCTTTCCGTGCGACCGACGAGAACCGGCTTGATGCCGGCCGCTGCAAATCGCAAGGAAATGGCGCGACCCATGCCCTGCCCCGCGCCGGTGATTACCGCATGTCGCTTTGTCATGCTTGCTCCCTTGGCTCAGGCGCCGCTGTCGATCAGCTGGCGCAGTCGGGCGATATGCGCCGGGCCGATCTCGCAGCAGCCGCCGACGATGGACGCGCCGGCTTCCATCCAGCCCGCGGCATGATCGGCGTAGACCTCCGGCGGCAAGTCGGCGCGGGAGGACAGCTGCACCACCCCGCCTTCCTCTTCCCAGTCGTCGGGGATCTCCACGAAGCCGTTGGCATAAGCGCCGTAGGGGATGCCCCGCGCGCGCAGAATCGGCAAGGCGCAGCTGATGCTATCGGGCGTGCAGCAGTTGATCAGCAGCGCATCGGGCGTGGCGTCGCCCAAGTCGGCAATGACCGCTTTCAGGCTTTCGCCGCCGCGCAAGTTTGTCGAGCCGTGATCGTCCAGGGTCAGCGACAGCCAGGCGGTCTTGTCCCGCGCAGCCGCCGCTTGCAGGAAGGCGCGGGCTTCAAAGCTGGTCGAGAGCGTCTCGCCCAGGAAGATATCGACATAGGGCGCGAGCAGGTCCATCAGCTCGCCGAACTGGGCGGCGGTCTCGTCAAAGGACAGCGCGAATTCGTTGACGTAGCTCGCTTCCAGGGGCGGCAGGCTGGCGGCGACTCTGACATCTGGTCGTCCGCAGTCGGCGCGGGCGGCTTGCGCCAGCTCTCCGGCAGTACGCGCCAGTTCTTCGAAGCGGTCTTCGATGCCGGCGTGGCGCAGCCGGATACGCGTCGTGCCGTAGGTATTGGTGGTGATGACATCGGCGCCGGCCCGGATGTAATCGCAGTGGATTTCCCTTACGAGGTCGGCGTCTTCGTATACGGCGGCCACCGCCCATTCGCCGAAGCCGCCCTTGCCGCCGCGATTGACGATCTCCTGCCCCATGCCGCCGTCGAGGAGGATAGGTTTGGCGTTTGCAGTCATGGTCGCTCTTTTCCCTTCAGATATTGGGCGGGATTTTAACATGAGTGCTTGCGGTCCAGGTAGTGGGACCAATCAGGTTTTGGCGAAATAGAAAATATTTGCTATACTGCTAGAAAGATGATAGTTTAACTGCTATAAAGGCGATAGATGGTGTGCTTAGCTTATCATGCGCGTCATTGAATTGAGGCGCATATTCCAGAATTAAGAAAGCTCGTTACATTCTTAGAGCCTTGCGTGAATAGAGGTTGACCATGAATCATACAGAATTGGCTTTTCCAACGGAAACAGCGTTCGAGAATAACATTGAGGTTTCCGAAGAAACCAGCTCCCCAGATGTTGTCCGGCGAATCGGTAAACTAATCATTGGCAATTGTGTTGAAGTAATGCGAGGTTGGCCCGAAGGGGCAATAGACCTTACGGTTACCTCGCCGCCGTACGATAAACTGCGCGACTACAATGGCTACGAGTTTCCTTTTGAAGAAATCGCCAACGAACTCTATCGCGTCACGGCGGACGGCGGTGTAGTGGTTTGGGTAGTCGGCGACCGAATCAATGGCGGACGAAGCCTAACGTCCTTTCGCCAAGCCATTTACTTTCAAGAGATCGGGTTCGCCGCCCATGATGTGATGATTTATCAAAAGAAAAATACTCCTTTCATGCGCAGCAATGCCTACACGAACGCCTACGAGATGATGTTCGTGCTATCAAAGGGCAAGCCCAAAACGTTTAACGCGCTCAAAGAGCCAACCCGACGGCATGGCATGGAATTGCTTACTCACAACAAGTTGCCTGATGGTATCAACAAGAAGAAACGCGGCGAACTTAAGAAAGAGAAGACACGCACAAACATCTGGCCATACGCGGTAGGGCTGGGTGGAACTACCAGGGACCGGATTGCTTTCCAGCATCCGGCAGTATTTCCTGAGAAACTTGCCTATGAACATATTTATTCGTGGAGCAATCCAGGGGACATGGTGCTCGACCCCATGTGTGGCTCAGGTACGACTGGCAAGATGGCGCTGTTGAATGACCGAGATTTCAAAGGTATCGACATCTCGGCGGAATACATCGAGATTGCCCGCGAACGACTCACACAGTGTGACCTTGAGGTAGCCGTCGAACATGCCTAATCCTATAGGAAGCTCTGATTGGGTCCTCTGCACAGGTGGATCAGGTCATGCTTGTACGCACGGCGTTAGAGATGTCATCCCAAGCCATTTTCCCAAGAACTCTCTTGCCGTAGTTCTGGAGCAAGCCGAAAAGGAACTGCTGCTATTTCTTCCTGGCGAAAACCAACAGTTCTTCGTCAGCAGGGCAGACATAGAACAGGTTGACATTTACAGCACTGGAAAAGGGTTTCAAGCGAAAATCTGTAACGTTTGCTTCGTCCTAAAAACCATGAATGAATTTCAAGTCAACCAAACAGATGCAAAAGGCAGGAAGACAAGACGGCCATCGTGCAATATATGCCGCCAAGACATCGACCGCCGTGCGATTCCCAGCCGAGAAAGGAAGGAAGCCAAGCGACTTCGTCCCAATAAGGGTACATTGTGGCAATGTCCAATATGTCGCAAGATGGGCATAGTTGGCGTCAATGTCAAAGTTGTGGCGGACCATGACCATTATGCTGGCAGATGGAGAGGTTTCCTTTGCGACAGTTGCAACACCGGAATTGGCAGGTTTAGGGACGACGAAAACATCCTACGCAATGCGCTAGCCTATGTGAAAACACACGAAGCAGAGAGCTAGTATTCCCACACGCGACCCTAAAGTCGCCTCTCAATTCCCCATCTCCGCTACCCTGAGAACGGCGCGCCTCATCTATCAGATTTCGCGGCGGAGAGCCGGTAAGGTCTTATGATAAAAAGAGGCTATGTGATACAAAAAAATATTCGCATTATCGATAATCATTATCAATCGTCACCCTTTCAAGAGACCCTTGTCCGCCAGGAGCGGCAAATCGCGCAGCGTTAATGTCTCCATGCAGTCATCGAAGAAATCTGTTTGCCCCCCATGCCCTTTGTGGCAACAGCCTGCTAGATACCCGCCACTTTGCGATTAGCGGCGAAATCGCTACAATATCAGCATAGTCAGCCCTCAAGTGAAACGAGACCTGCCATGGAAGACGTGACCATCCCGACCCTGTATCCCATCAAGCAGACCCTGCCCCAGGGCGACCCGGTCGACATCGACCGGACGCTCGAGGCTGAGTTCGCGCGGCTGGGCCTGGCGGCTCAAGTGCGTGGCAAGCGCATCGCGCTCGGCTTCGGCAGCCGCGGCATCGCCAGCATCAATCACATCGCCGGCAAATTGGTAGCGCTGGTCCAAGCGGCCGGAGGCCAACCCTTCATCGTCCCGGCCATGGGCAGCCACGGCGGCGGCACACCCGAAGGGCAGATCGAAGTGCTGGACGGGCTGGGCATCAGCGAAAGGACGATGGGCTGCCCCATCCACGCCACCATGGAAGTCGTGAACACCGGCACAACCCGCGTCGGCATGCCCGCCTACCTGGACAAAAATGTCGCCGAAGCGGACGGGCTCATCATCACCAACCGGACGAAGGTCCACACCGATTTCCATGGCCCGCACGAAAGCGGCATCCTGAAGATGCTGGCTATCGGGCTGGGCAAAGAATTGGGCGCGCGCACCATCCACCAGCAAGGCACGGTCGGCCTGCGCGACTACATGCCTATCGTGGCCCAGCACTTGCTAGAACATTGCAATTTCGTGGCTGGCTTTGGCGTGGTCGAGGACGGCTACCATGCGGTGGCGCGCCTGGAAGGCTTCGGCGCTGATACCGTGGTCGCGGGCGATCAGCGCCTGCTGCAGCTTTCGCGCGAGTTGATGCCGAGCTTGCCGGTGGACGATATTGACCTGCTGATCATCGATGAGATGGGCAAGAATATCAGCGGCGCCGGCATGGATACCAATATCATCGGCCGCTGGATGGTCGAGGGCGAGCCGGAGCCGGAATCGCCGCGCATCAAGCGCATCGTCATACTCGATCTGACGCCGGAATCACACGGCAACGCTACGACTTATGGCTTGGCCGATTTCATGTCGCGCAAGCTATTCGACAAGATCGACTTTCCTATCACCATGAAGAATATGTTCACCAGCGGCTTCCTGAAGCGCTGTCAAATGCCGCTCGTCTTCGAAAGCGACGAAGAGACCATCAAGGCGGCGCTATTTGACGCCTTCCGCAGCGATCCGTCGCAGTGCGCGGACGCGCGCGTCGTGCGCATAAAGAATACGCTGGCGCTAGAGCAACTGTGGGTCAGCGCCAACATCGCCGGCGAGTTGAACGGTAAGGACAAAATCGAAGTCAGTGATGACGAAGCCATGTTGGTCTTCGCCGCCGGCGGGATGCTGATGTGAGGCAGGGCGCCTAACTTAAGCCGAGCGAGAGCAGGTTGCGATAGCTGATCGCCAAGCTGTCGAAGGGGTCGCCGGCGCAGAAGTCTTGCTCGACCGCGTACCACTCGACGCCCGCCTGCTGGCAAGCCGCCAGTATGGCCGGGAAGTTCAAATTGCCCGCGCCGACTTCGGCCATGGCTTGCACGCCGCGGCCGTCATCGCTGGGCAGCATGACCATGTCCTTGAGGTGCACCACCGGCATGCGCCCCGATACGCGCTCGATCCAAGCGAGCGGGTCGCCGCCGCCATGTTGAATCCAGTAGGTATCCAGTTCCATCTGCACATAGCGCGGGTCGGTCTCCTCGAGCAGCAAGTCCAGCCCGGTCCGCCCGCCGAACTTGACGAATTCGAAGCTGTGATTGTGATAGCTGAAAGTGAGGTCGGCCGCGGCCAGCGTTTCGCCGATGCGGTTGGCGGTCTCGGCGAAGCGACGGAAGCCATCCTCGCTCCCGCGGTTCTCCAAGGGCATTCCGCCGATGGCCACATGGCGGCAGTCCCAGACCTCATGCTGCGCAATGACGCGCTCGGGATGGTAGAGCAGGTCATCGACGGCGACATGCGTATTGCAGATGGTCAGGCCATTGTCATCGACGATGCCTTTGACGGTCACATCGGGGATGTCGCCAATGGTCGAGATCTGCACCGCCCGGTAGCCGATGGCGCGGATCTTTTTCATGCTGGCTTCGAAGTCGGCGCGGGTCTTGATATGGTCGCGGATGGTGAATAACTGCGCTGCGATTTGCGTGTCCGGCATAACTGGTTCTCCCGTTACATTGTGCTTGCTTATCCTTCTTCAATTCCCGCCGCCGCCATCAGCTCCCGCAGGGCGCCGACCGCCATGGCCATGCCCTCCGCGCCGCTGAAGCCGCTGGAGTGCTTCGCTTCCAGCAGATGCGGCTCCAGGGAGAGGACGCCGTCGTAGCCCTTATCGCGCAGGCGCGCCAGCAATTGCGGCAGCTGGCCGTCGCCCTCGCCGGCGACAGTCACTGACTTATCCGCCAGCCGCGCGTCTTTGATGTGGATGTAGCCGATATGCGGGCTCAGCGCGTCCCACCACTGGTCCACTTGCCGGGCCGCGCCGCATTGCACGAAGTTGGCCGGGTCCCAGATAAAGCGGAAATGCGGCGAGTCAAGCGCGCGCATAATTTGCAGGCAGCGCTCGGGCAGGTCGCCGACCACGCCCTTCTCATTCTCCAGCAGCAGATTTAAGTCCTCCGCGGCGGCGATCTGCGTCAGCGCGCCCAGTCTGTCAATGGACTGTTGCAAGGCGGCGTCACCCTCGGGGTAGAAGCTGAAGAGGCGAATATTGCGCGTGCCGAGCTGGCGCCCCGTTTCGCCGACGCGCTTCAGGCGCTCGCTTTCGATGTCGATGGGGTCGGCGATTGGCGATTTGCCGATGGGGCTGCCCATGCAGGCGGCCGCCACGCCGTATTGCGCGCAAAGCTGCTTGATGCGCCCTATGTGCTCGTCGGTGAATTGCGCGCAGTTCACTCCCCAGGCCGCGCGGATGTCAATTAGCGAGATTTCGAGCCCTTGCAAGACTTGCAGTTGTTCTTCAAAGTCGACGGCGGCTTCATCGCCGAATGCGCTGATTCTCATCATATTCAATTGGTCGCTTTCAGATGCGGTAGACCGGTCAGGGTTTATTTAACCACAGAGGATACAGAGGGCACAGAGAAAAGCAGCGCAAATGTCAGGGCGCGTAACCGGGGCCGAGCCCGCGCAGCAGGTCCGGCAGTTGCGGCGGGTCCTGGAATAGCAGGCCGTCGTCGCCGGCCGGGTCGGGGAAGACGGGCGGCTCGTACTCGCGCCAGGCGCCAGCTTGCACCGCTTGCTCGTAGCCGTCGCTTTCGAAGCGTTCGATGATTCTGCGCCGCAGCTCGGCTAGCTGGCCTTGGTAGCGCGGATTGCCGGCGAAGTTCATGGTCTCGTCCGGGTCGATGCGCAGGTCGAACAGCCACTCTTTATGATCGGCTGCTGAGTAGATGTATTTGTGATCCCGACTCGCGATCATGTACAGGCCGGTATTGCCCTCGCTGTATTGACTGTAGACGACCTCGCGCTGGACATCGCCCGCCGCGAGCGCCAGCAGATCGGCGCCTTCCGCTGATGGCGGCGGATCATCCGCGCCGGCGGCAGCCGCAAAAGTAGGGAAAATGTCCAGCAGGCTGACAGGCCTGTGCACGAGCAGGCCGCCCGGCGTCGCGTCGGGCGGACGTAGGATCAGCGGCACTCTGGCGGCCGGGTTCAGCATTGTCCGCTTGCCGACGCTGCCGTAATCGCCCAGCAGCTCGCCATGATCGGCGGTGAATACGATCAGGGTGTTGTCGATTTCGTCGCCGAGCGCGGCCAGGATGCGCCCCAGGTTGAAGTCGATGAAGGAAATGCAGGCGTAGTACATGGCTTTCATGGCGCGGAAGAGCATTTCGTCGTAGCCCTTGTCGCGGTACTTGTAGCGATTTTGGCGCCTATTCCAATAGGTAAGCAGCTGTTCAAAGCCCTCGGGGCGGCGGGGCGGCAGCATGTCGGCGGCGCGGTAGAGCTTGTTCCAGGGCGCGGGCGCTTCAAAGGGCGGATGCGGCTTGATGAAACTGGTCCACAGGAAGAAAGGGCGCTCGCGGTCGCGCTCTTGCAGAAAATCAATGGCGCGGTCGGCCACCCAGGTGCTGTGATGATGGTGCGCCGGCAGCTGCGAGGGCTGCGGAATATAATACATTTCGCTGCGAATGCCCTGCGGCTCCAGCACATGATCGTAACCGTTCTCGCTGAGGTAGCGGTGGAAGTCGTTGCGGCTGCCCGGTCCGCGCGCGCCTTCTTCGGAGATGTCGCGGCTGTCAAAGCCCCAGAGCGCTTCGGTCTCGGGATTGAAGTGCATCTTGGCGATGCCATGCGTCTGATAGCCGCAGCCCTGCAAGACCTGCATGATGCTGCGCCGGCCCAATGGTGATTCGTTGTTTGACGCGCAGCCGTTTATATGAGGCGGCAGGCCCGTAATCGTGGCGCTGCGAGCGGCGACGCAGACCGGCGAGGGCGTGTAGCAGTTGCTGAAAGCTATGCCCTCCTCAACCAGCGAATCCAGGGTTGGCGTGCGAATCGCCCGGTTGCCCAGCGCGGCGATAGTGTCGCTACGCTGCTGATCGGTCATGATGAAGAGGATATTGGGTTGCTGGGTCATATTTTCAATTCCATTCGACCGCGATTGGAGCGTTGCGGGCGTTTCAGCGAAACGCCCCTACTGAGCGATTTTAATGACGACTTTGCCAAAGTGATCGTGTTCCTCCAGGACTCGGTGGCCCTCGCGGATCTGGTCCAGCGGCAAGACGCGGTCGATGACCGGACGCAGCAGGCCTTGATCGGCCAGTTCCAGCACGCGCCGCAATTCATTGTAGCTGGCTCCGTTGGCGCCGAGGATGCTGAGCTGCCGATGGTAAATCTGCGGGATGCGCAGGTCGAACTGCTTGCCCGAATGCGAGCCGCAGACGACCATGCGGCCGTTGCGCGCCAGCGTCCGCAGCGAGTCCGCCCAGGTCAGCGCGCCAACCAGGTCTTGCGCCACATCGACGCCGCGGCCGCCGCTGAGGGCGATGACCTGCTCGACCCAGTCATCATCGCGATAATTAACCACGTGGTCCGCGCCCAGGTCGCGCGCTTTGGCCATCTTTTCCGCGGTCGAGGTGCTGGCGATAACGGTGGCGCCGGCCAGTTTGGCGATCTGAATGCCCATGGAGGCCACGCCGCCGCCAGCGCCGGGTATAAAGACGCTCTCGCCCGCAGCCAGCCGCGCGACGGTAATCAGCATATGCCAGGCCGTGCCCGCCACTACTGGCAGCGCCGCCACCTCGATGTGACTGAGGCGATTGGGCTTGGCGATCAGGTTGCGCGCCGGCGCCAGCATATACTCCGCCAGCCCGCCATTCATGTGCTCACCGATAATCTGGTGTTCGGGGCAGACGGTCACTTCGCCTGCCCGACAAAATTCGCAGTCGCCGCAGGTGATGAGTGAATAGAGCGTCACCTCATCGCCGACCTGCCAGCCGCGCGCGTCCGCGCCGAGCGCGTCGATTACGCCGGAGACATCAACGCCGGTAGTCAATGGCAGGGGCACGGCGCCAAATTGCGGACCGCGGCGGATGCCGACATCGAGCCAGTTCAGCGCGCAGGCATGTACTTTGACGCGCGCCTCGCCGGCGCCCGGCTGCGGCTGCGCTACCCGCTCCAATTGAATGACATCGCGCTCGCCATGCTCGTGAAATACCGCCGCCAACATCGTGTCTGTCATGCGCGAGTCTCCAATCCGACTATTGCTCTACGACCACGGCGCCCAAGGCCACGCGATTATCAGGCCAAGGCACAGCATCCGCGTCTGTCGCCGGTAATCGCTCCGAATCATAAATGCCATACAGGCCAGTGTAGACAGTGTAACTGCCGGGCGCCAGGTCTTCCGGCAGCGGTACCTGCCAGATTTCGCTGTCGGCCAACCCCTGGTACCAGAGACGGGTGGGCAGGCGCGGCCCCAGCGGCTGCTGGTCAATCCCCCACCATGCGCCGGACGCTTCATGCACGAAATGCAGAAATTGAATGGCGTCCGTTCCACCCGTTTCGTCAGCGCGCCAGGCGAAGGTGATGTCGAGCGTCTCGCCTGCTTGAGCGTGTTGAGGCATGGCGACAGCTTCAAGCGCAAGTCCGCCGTGGAATGATGCCAGCGGCACGGATGTTGCGGACGAGGTCTCGGCTGGCAATACCAGTTCTTTCAGTATGACTTGTCCGTCATCAAGCAGCGGGAGGTCACTTGATTGGACTTTGAGAGGCATATATTCGCCGCCATCCGTACGCCAGACTGTCAACACGGTCCATAGAGCCTGGTTAGTGGGCGCATGCGGCGGGACCTTGAGATTCACATATTGCGCATATACGCGCTGATGGCCAGCTCCACCGATTTCTATCCTAGTGTAACGGTTTGCCAATTTATCGAATTTGGCAATGGACTCGCCACTCAATTGCTCCACGAGATGCACTGAATAGCCCACATCGTCTTTACTCATATCTGCCGGCACATATATGTAAATTGCCGAGGGAAGTCCATTTTCGCCAATGCGTATCCCGTGCAATTCCACTCTCGTTCCGAATTTTACCGACACTGGCTGCCCAGGAACTCCAAGTACGCGCCCGCGGACAGGTGAAAACACACATAGAAGCAATATCCATAACGCAAACCAGCCAACTAGCGCGCGACGAACCCGGGGCCGCAATGAAGGGGCCGCGTCCGAAAGCTGTCCAAGCACTGCTAACAGTACTAGCCAGCCGCCGACGAACTCAACGATTTCGTCAGGCGCGTCACTTATAATGAAACATCGGTCCAGGTCGATGAAAAACAGTCCATCGCAGATGTCCGGTAAACCATCCAGGATGAGTCCACCGATAGCAATGAATATAAGACCCAAAATCAGGCAGCTGTGCCACTTCATTAAGCGCTTGGGCGAACTAATCGCGACGCACACCGTTGCGACTACCAGCGCCTCGCCCATCAGTCTAATGCAGAATTTCCAGCCCAGAACGCATGTTTTTAAGCCAAAATATTCGTCGTATCCTAAATACAAGAAAATCAGAGCCAGACCAACGAAGTAAAGACGGCGCCAGGCGCCTTCTGACCGATTTTTCCAAGCTAGAACCAGCGCAATGCCGCTGATCATTGCGAACTGTGTTGAGGAGAGAATTGATTGTATGTTCCATTCGCGGTCTATGTCCCAAAACCACTCCTCTAGGGCAGAAGCGGGCTGGGCTACAAACCAAACCATAATCAGCGCTATATGCGCGGCGATTGTAGCGCTGGCGATGAGTTTGGCGAAAGACGTCAGAAATGGATACAATCGCCTGAAAGATATTAATGCAACTGGCAACATGAAAGCTGCGGCGAACAGGAGCGTCAGGGTCTTCACAGGGATGGACATTTCAAAGAGGGATCCCATAGCGCCCATTTGACTCTGAGCAATAGCGAGCGAAACCTTGGCGCCAGACCATATATAACACCGTATTATAGATTTAGTACCAGGTCCAGCGCCACCCGATTGTCGAGCCAGGGCGTCCCCTCGGCATCTCTCGCCGCAAGGCGTTTATTATCGCTCGCACGATAGAGCCCGGTGAAGACCGCATAGCGCCCCGGCGCGAGCTCGGCAGGCAGCGGAACCTGCCATGTTTCGCTGTCGGCCAGGCCCTGGTACCAGAAACGCGTGGGCAGGCGCGGCCCCAGCGGCTGCTGGTCATGGCCCCACCAGGCGCCGGACTCTTCGTGGACGAAATGCAGAAATTGCGCGTAATCGTCCTGGCTATCCTCATCGCTGCGCCAGGTGAATCGCAAGGCCAGCGTTTCGCCGGCTTGAGCGCGTTCCGGCGCCTCCACCGCTTCCAAACTGAATCCATTGTCGAAGGCTGCCAATGGGAATACAGACGGGGGAGGCGATTCCAATGGCAAGACCACTTCGTCCAAAATTACTTGCGTGTCGCTCAGAAGCGGAAGATCGCTCGAAAGCGCTTTCTGATCCGCGAAGGCGCCGTATTGTCCGCGCCAGAGCGTCAGCACAACCCACAGCGCTCGATTTTTTGGCGCATCCGGCGGAATAATCACATTTCGATCTTGGCGAAAAAGATGCGCGGCTCTTGGTCCGAGCGTGAATTTAAGATCACGTTGCACATAGGAGTTCACATGCGCGATAGAATCGCCGCTGACTTGGCCAACCAGATGCACGGAGAAACCGAGTCCTTCAACAAAATCCCAATTCGCTGGAGACAGAGACAGTCGTATATTGAAACCAGTGCCATTAGCCTTAATGCGATAGTCATACAAGCTGGCATCTGACTCGAACGCTACCGCAGGCCTAAGCGGCTGAGCAAGTGATTGAATCGCAAAGGGACTACTGGGAACCAGGACGAGAAGCAGCAAGACGCAGCCTACCGGTATCAGGTAAAGCGCCCGCCAGACGCGAAGCGACAACGTATCCTCAGACAAGATTCCGAGCACAGCAAGGAGCGCCAGCCACACGCCGATAAACTCAAGCGGCTCCTCGTAATGATAGGGCTCGAAACATTCACTTAGTTGGAAGGGCCCCAAGTTTCCGCAATAGTCGCGGTACTGTTCAATCGCTACAGCGCCAACCGCAGCTGTGCCGAGACCAATCAGCAGACAGAAGAGCCAGATTCGATTTTGCCTGGACAAGCGCAAAGCAGTGGGTAGGGCGAGGAACACCAGAGCATAGCCGAGCGCGGTGTAGGTATCCTCCAAAACGCCGCTGGTTTCGTGGAATTGGAACAACTCATCCAGAGCCAGGAAGCAGCACAGGGCGGCGATGGCTACCAGATAAAGGCGAAGCGGAACACTCGGTTTCCGGCCTAGCCCGGCGGAATAGAGCGCTACACAGCCCACCGACATCAACTGTGTTGCAGCGAGCACCGTGGGTACATTCCATTCGCCATTGAGATCCCATAGCCACCCATGGAAACCAAAGATATGCCAGTGCAGCAGCGACAGCGCGATCGCCGCCAACTGCGCCAGCATAAAAACCCCAGCCAGACGCCGGGCCGCAGACCCGAGATGCGGCAGCAGCCAACGACAACTGATAAGGCAGGCGGGGACATACACCGACAAGAGAAATGCAATGTTTAGTATCTTCGTGGAAATAACGATCTCAAGGCTATCCATGCGCGCCTCTAGCATTCGCTGCGGTGGTACATATTCTTAACGCTCTAAGAAAATGCTCCCCAGTCTTACACGAGCGTCAGACCAGGGCTTTCCTGCCGCATCAAGCGCCGGAATCCGTTCATTATCGCGGTGGCGATACAGGCCAGTGTAGACAGTGTAGCTCCCGGGCGCCAGATCTTCCGGCAGCGGCACGAGCCAGATTTCGCTGTCGCCGAGGCCACTGTACCA
>LXNI01002415.1_pt1 | contig 13008 bp, 10 predicted proteins | sample 809091 | NCBI WGS metagenome assembly LXNI01 (sample SAMN04870527, study PRJNA318959) | sponge metagenome | biome: 01000161; feature: marine sponge reef; material: water | host: Sarcotragus foetidus | place: Greece: Milos, Mediterranean Sea | collected 2013-05-29 | depth 5-7 m | reverse complement strand
GTCCTCGAGAAGAGCAACGCCTTCGCCTGGAGTCTGCTTCCCGCCATGATGGCGGCCGATCCGGAAGAGAATGTCCTCGTCTCGCCGCTCAGCGCCTCGATGGCGCTCGGCATGGCGCTCAACGGAGCCCGGGGCGCGACGTACAGTCAGATCCAGGCCACTCTCGGATTCGAGGATGCCCCGCTGGACACGATCAACCTGGGCTATCACGGCCTGATGACCCAACTGCCGGCAGCGGATTCCTCCGTGAGCATGCAGATCGCCAACTCGGCCTGGCGTCGCGACGGATTCCCCGTCGACCAGGGCTTCCTGAACACGCTCCGGGCCTTCTTCGACGCGGAGTTCGCAGGGCTCGACTTCTCGAGTCCCGCCGCCGCCGATATCATCAATCAATGGGTCTCTGACGGGACCAACGGACGCATCGAAGAGATCATCGAATCCCCCATCGACGCTCTGACGATGCTCTTTCTCATCAACGCCATCTACTTCAAGGGCCCCTGGACGTACGCATTCGATCCGGAAAAGACCCAGGTTGCTCCCTTCCACATCGCCGAGGGCGAGTCGCAGTCGATGCCCATGATGGACCAGACCGCCGAGTTCCCCCATGGCGGGGACGAGGGCCTTCAGATCGTCGAGCTGCCGTTCGGGGAAGGAGCCTTCTCGATGATGGTGCTGGTTCCCGGCACGAACACCAGCATCGATGCGGAGATCGCGTCGATGGATGCGAAGCGCTGGCAGCGCCTGCTCGACACGCTGAACGAGAGAAAGGTGAGGGTCGTGCTTCCCCGGTTCCGGGTGGAGTATGAGAGGAACCTCAAGGAGGACCTGCAGTCGCTCGGCATGACGGACGCCTTCACCCCGAACATCGCCGACTTCACAGGCATCTCCGGGTCTTCTCCTCCGCTCTACATTTCCGAAGTCAAGCAGAAGACGCTTGTCGAGGTGGCCGAAGAAGGGGCGGAGGGAGCCGCCACGACGTCCGTGGGGATCGGGGTCACGAGCCTTCCTCCATCGGTGATCGCGAACCGGCCGTTCGTCTACGTGATCCGCGCGCGAGAGTCGGGCGCGATCCTGTTTGCAGGGGTGTTGAGGAGGCCACCGGAGGCGAGCTGAACGGCATCATCCACGGACGGCTCGGGCTGATATGGATACGATTTATCGCAACAATCAACACACGGAATGATAATATGAGCCGCACAGTCGTGGCCCTGATCGAAGCCGAATACCGACGCTACAAGATCCTCGGGGAACGCGCGTTCGGCCAGCTGGATGGAGAACAGCTCACCGCCGGTTCCGAGCACGCCAGCTCGATCGCGACCACCGTCTGGCACGTCGCCGGCAACCTGGAGTCGCGCTTCACCGACTTCCTGACCACGGACGGGGAGAAGCCGTGGCGCGACCGGGAGTCGGAGTTCGAGGCCCGCGACGTGTCGCCTTCGGAAGTCACAGCGAAGTGGGATCGTGGCTGGGGCATCCTCTTCGACACCCTCCGGGAACTCACCGACGACGATCTGACCTCCGAAGTGACCATCCGCCGCGTACCTCATCGTGTAGACGAAGCGCTGCTCCGTTCCCTCGCCCACGCCGCCTACCACGTGGGACAGATCGTGTACCTGGCCAAGTCCTTCCGCGGAGCGGACTGGCAGTATCTGAGCATTCCGCCGGGGCAGTCCGAGGCCTACAACGAGAATCCCATGCTGGAGAAGTCGTCGACGTATGCGGAGAATGTGGCGAAGGGGCGGGAGGATGCTCGGGACGGGACTGACTGAGACGCGGCAGAGAGCATTCTTCGCCAAGCAGGGTAAGACCGGTAGCTGAAGGGGGAAGTATCTCGCTGCCCGCTCGATCGGGCGGCCCGCCGCAGGGGGTGGATCGAGTGTTCGGAACGTCCACCAGGGCATCGTTGCCCTTCGCTGTTGCTCCACTGCCAATCGCTGCTGCTCTAACCGGTTGGCTATCCGCCTGCGGCGCGCCCGACGCCCCGCGGGATCTCAACACGCTGCAGGACAGCACCGCCACCGTCGACATCCTCGAGAACTCGGCCACGTGCTCAAGCTGCATCACCGTAGAGCGCGTCGTAGCTCTGGGCGACACGGCAGGCCCGGGGTACATCAGCTGGTCGAGGTACGCGACGCTCGATGGTGCTGGCAACTACTGGGTCGGCCAGCAGCAGGAGAGCGTGGTGAAGGTCTGGGACGCTGAGGGGAGTTTCCTGAGGCAGGTCGGCCGAAGGGGGGACGGACCCATGGAGTTCCAGCGGCCGGCTCCGGTCCGCACCGACAGCGAGGGGCGGGTACACATCATCGACCTCGATATCGGACGAGAGACCGTTGTGAATCCCGACTTCTCATTCCACTCGGACAGGTCCATCTACCCGGGGTACAGCCATCTCGCAGTCCCGCTCGGGGAGGATGGGAGGTACCTGCTGAACATGGGCACGACGAGATCCGGGTTGGTGGGCATGCCTCTCCACATCGTCGGTGCACCTGACATGCTCCATTCCTTCGACCGGATGGAGGGCCTTGACGCACCGGGCTTCGCACCTCGGGTATTGGCGGTCGACCGGCGGAGGCGGATCTACAGCGCTCGCTCCGACGACTATCTCATTCAGGTATGGAGCGAGAGCGGCCGCAGGATCCTCGGGCTCAGCGGACCGAGGTTGAACGAGAGGGCAGCGTCACGCGAACCCTGGTCTCCCGACAACCCTCCGCGGCACCGGATGTACGCGATGCAGGTCGACGACGAACAGCGACTCTGGGTGATCAGTTCTGCTCGCAAGGACGACTGGCAGGATCACATGGAGCTGCGGCGCATGCCCAATGGCCGGGTAGCTTATGCCCCGACCGACGATGACTTCCGTGAGATCTTCCAAATGCGCATCGACCTGATCGATCTCGCCAGCGGCTCGTTCATCGCAACCCGCCGTCACGATTCGCTGCTTGAGGCCTTCATCGGTGACGGGCTGGTCATCGAGACCGTGGAGAACGAGCAGTACTACCCGCAGATGGTGGTCTGGAGGCTCGGGTTCGACGCGATGAGGTAGGTCACCCTCCCGCCTGGGCGATGCGGCGCGTCATCCACTCCACGTAGGACGTGCGCGTCATCCCCCGCCGCCTCGCCTCGCTGTCGATGAAGCCAATGACGCCCTCGTCAAGCATCATGTTGGCGCGGATGCTGCGACCGGAGAGATGGATCAGCGGAACGGACACGAGCGTGCTCCCCCTCGGGGGCGTCACGTCCTCGAGGGCGCTGGGGGCGATTCGGGCCTGACCATCCTTCTCCGTCTCGATGGCGTAGTCGCGCAGCGCGTCCTCGGCGTTGACCAGAGCCTGATCCACAGTCTCTCCCATCGCCACGACACCGGGAAGATCCGGGAAGCTGACGCCGTAAGCGCCGTTTTCTCCATCGATCAGGGCTGGATACCGAAGCATGATCTTCTCCCTATTCGTCATCTGGCCACTGCGCTTTCCTGGCGATGGACCGGGCCACGCCGGGGGATAGCGTCCTGTGCCGGGGCAGCGTAATGATCCCCCGGATATCCTGGTGCCGGTGAATGTCGTGGCTGGAACCATGCCGGACGAGGTACCACCCGTCCTTTTCCAGCCGCCGCTTGATCTTGCTGGTTTGTGTCTCCGGCGGTGCACATATATGCACACGCCGCAGCGAGGTCAAGGGGAGAGACCGACCCGAACTGGCCCGCAGATGGTGGTCTGGAGGCTCGGGTTTCGAGCAGACGAGACGGCCTCGCGCGCTGGACCGGAGCTGGGTCACGCTGTCCACGACCCGGTGCAAATCAACCACCTGATGGGTGATAATCACCCACCTCGTGGGTCATTTGCACCCTCGGGAGATCAGACGGAACGCTGTGAGTAGCGGCGGAACCCCGCGATGATCACGCGGAACGACCCGCCGCCCTCTCGGAAGCGATGTGCCTGAACGTGCGGGCCAGCCCCTCGCGCAGGGTATGCGCCGGTGACCAGCCCATCGCGCGGATCCGCGCGGTCGAGAGCACGCTGCGGCGAACCTCGCCGGGACGGGCGTCCTTGTGGACCCGGCCCGGCCGGGCGCCCGCGATCTCTTCCAGGAGGGTCGCCAGCGTGTTCACGCTCGTCGCTTCTCCGGTGCACACGTTGAAGGCTCTCGCGTCGATTCCGGCGTCGTTCTTGAGCGGCATGTCGGCGGCGATGAGGTTGGCGGTCGCCACGTCCTCCGCGTAGACGTAGTCTCTCGTCTGCTCACCGTCGCCGTAGATGTCCAGGGGTTGGCCGTCCATCAGGCGATTGCAGAAGATGGCCACCACGCCCGCCTCTCCATGCGGATCCTGCCTGGGGCCGTAGACGTTGCTGTACCGGAGCGCCACGTAGTCGAGGCCGTGCACTTTGCGATAGGAGTCGAGGTAGTGTTCGCCAGCGAGCTTCGACACGCCGTAGGGGGACACCGGGCGCTTGGGGGCGTTTTCGGGCGTGGGATACACCTCGGGCTCTCCGTAGACCACGCCTCCGCTGGACACGAAGACCACCCGGCGGGTCCCTGTCTCGCGCGCTCCCTCCAGGATGTTGAGGAGGCCGACGATGTTGACCCTGGCGTCGGCGATCGGGTCGGCGACCGAGGCGCGCACGTCGATCTGGGCCGCGTGGTGGTTGATCAGGTCGAAGTCGGTGTCGCGGATCAGCGTCCTGGCGCGGGGATCGGCGATGTCCATCTCGACGAACTTGGCGCGGGAGGGGATGTTCGCGGGCCGTCCCGATGAGAGGTCGTCGATGACCCACACCCGGTCGCCCCGCGCGATGTGGGCGTCGACGACGTGGCCGCCGACAAAGCCGGCGCCGCCGGTGATCAGGACCTTTCGGCTCACTGCGGGAAACTCCGGTGTTGGCTGGCGTGCTCCCGGACAGTCATCGTGTCCGGACCTCCCCCTGTCGCGGTGGTCGACTTCGGTGTCGTATACGGTAACATGTCTCGCACACCCCTGACCCTCGTGATCCTCGCGGCCGGCCGCTCCACGCGGTTTGGCCGCCTCAAGCAGCTCGCGCCCATCGGTCCAGGTGGCGAGGCGCTCCTCGACTACGCCCTCTACGATGCCGCGCTTGCCGGGTTCAAGCGCTTCGTGCTCGTCATCCAGGAGCTGCTCCGCCCCGACTTCGACGCGCATCTTCGCGACGCGGCAGCCCACCTCGACATCCGCTACGCGTACCAGCGGATGGCCCACCCAGGACTCGTGGATGCTCCCCCACCCGGACGAACCTGCCCCTGGGGCACGGGCTTCGCGGTCCTGACCGCGGGCGAACTGGTCGACGGCCCCTTCGCGGTGTGCAACGCGGACGACTTCTATGGGCGGGGGGCGTTCGCGACGCTCGGCATCACCGTGGACCAGCAGGCGGATGGGTGGGCGATGCGCGGTACGCGGCCCAAACCGATCCAGACCTCCACCATCGGATACCCCCTCGAAGGCACCCTGTCGGAGAGCGGGGGCGTCTCCCGCGGCCTCTGCGAGGTCGACGAATCGGGCGCGCTCCGGCGGCTGACCGAGGGGCTGGAGCTCCGCCGCGAAGGCGACCGCGCCGTGGGCCGGGACGTGGCCGGTCGCCGGCTCGAGGTGCCCCTGCACGCCCCTGTCTGCACCAACCTCTGGGCGTTCCAGCCGGACATCCTTGCGCCCCTGCGCGAACTGTTCGCCGCGTTCCTCGCGTCGGGACCGGGGCTCGACCGAGAGTTCTACCTTTCGGAGGCCATGAACGACCTCATCGCGGCGGGCCGCGCGCGCTGCACCGTCCTGCCCACCCGGGAGTCGTGGCTCGGCGTCACGTTCCCCGGCGATCACGCGGGAGTGGCCCGATCGCTGCGGGGGCTGGTAGACTCGGGGGTCTATCCGATGCGCCTATGGGACGCCCGGCCAACCCTCGGCGAAGCCCGGTCAACCCTCGGCGACGCCCGGTCGACCCTCGGGGAGGCGCGGTCACCCCTCCGGGACGCCCGGCCATCTCCTTTCTCCCGCGAGTGAAGCCGAATGCAACTCACCACGCTCGACTGGATCGTCATCGCGCTCTACGGGCTCACCGCCCTCGCCATCGGCCTCCGCTTCGCCCGGCGCGCGGGATCCGGGGCCGACGAGTTCTTCCTTTCGGGGCGGAAGCTGCCGTGGTGGCTGCTGGGCACGTCGATGGTCGCGACGACCTTCTCGACCGACACGCCCAACCTGATCGCCGACTTCGTGCGCGGCGGCGGGGTCGCGCAGAACTGGTCCTGGTGGGCCTTCCTGATCACCGGCATGTGCACGGTCTTCTTCTACGCGCGCCTGTGGCGGCGGTCGGGCGCGCTGACCGACATCGAGTTCTACGAGCTGCGCTATTCGGGGCGCGCGGCGGCGTTCCTGCGGGGCTTCCGCGCGATCTATCTGGGCGTCTTCTACAACGTGATGATCATCGCGACGGTGACGCTCGCGGCGACCAAGATCGGCGGCGTGCTCCTGGGGCTGGATCCGCTGACCACGGTCCTGATCGCGGGAACCGTGACCATGATCTACTCGGCGACGTCGGGGCTCTGGGGCGTCGTCGTCACGGACCTCGTGCTCTTCGTCGTGGCGATGATCGGTTCGGTTGCGGCTGCCGTGTTCGCGCTGCGCCAGCCCGAGGTCGGGGGGCTCGCGGGGCTGGTCTCGCACCCTGATCTGCAGTCGGCGATGAACTTCTTCCCGGACTTCTCCGACTGGAGCGTCGCGGCGGGGATCTTCATCATCCCGATCGCGGTGCAGTGGTGGAGCGCGTGGTATCCCGGGGCCGAGCCGGGGGGCGGTGGCTACGTGGCCCAGCGCATGCTCGCGGCGAAGAACGAGAAGGAGTCGATGAAGGCCACGCTGTGGTTCAACATCGCGCACTACGGGCTCCGGCCCTGGCCGTGGATCATCGTGGCGCTGTGCTCGATGCTCGTGTACCCGGAGCTGTCGGACATCCAGGCCCGCTTCCCGGACCTCGACCCCGGGCTGGTGGGCAACGACCTGGCCTATCCGGCCATGCTGGTGTTCCTGCCCGCCGGACTGCTCGGGCTGGTGGTCGCCTCCCTGGCGGCGGCGTACATGTCGACCATCAGCACCCAGCTCAACTGGGGCTCGTCGTACGTGGTGAGCGACTTCTACCGGCGGTTCGTGAACCCGGCCGCGAGCGATCGGCAGCTCGTGACGATGGGGCGGCTGTCGACCGTAGGGCTGATGGTGCTGGGCGCCTTGATCGCGCTTCAACTCGACACCGCGGGGCAGGGGTTCCAGATCCTCCTCCAGATCGGCGCCGGGACGGGGCTCATCTTCCTGCTGCGCTGGTTCTGGTACCGCGTGAACGTGTGGAGCGAGCTGGCCGGCATGACCATCTCGTTCCTGGTGGCGGTCTATTTCGCGTGGATGCACACGGGGCTGGGATTCGCGCCCCTCCCGGCATGGACGCAGCTCGTCATCGGCGTGGCGGTCACGACGGTCGGCTGGCTCGGAGTGACCTTCCTCACGTCGCCCGCCGACTCGGCGACGCTGCAGCGCTTCTACGACAGGATCCGGCCGATGGGCAGGGGATGGCGGCGGGTCGTCGACGTGGGTGACGGGCCCAGCGAGGCCGGGTCCATCACCGCGGCCTTCCTGGCCTGGTTCCTCGGCTGCGTGCTCGTCTACGCGGCGCTCTTCGGAACCGGGTATCTGCTGTACGGGCAGATGGTCTCGGCGGTGATCGCGCTGGCGATCTCGGCCGCGGCCGGGGTCTGGCTCTTCCGGCTGCTGCCGAAGTTGGGCTATTCGGATTGAGCGGTGACGATGGAGGAGGCACGCGCTCCGGACCGACGCTCGAAGGCGTTTCGGGCGGGCGGCCAACCGGCAGACGCTGGCAAGCCATCGCGCCCGGCCGCGTCAACCTGATCGGCGAGCACACCGACTACAACGGCCTGCCGGTCTTTCCCATCGCGATCGACCGGGATGTCCGCGTGGACTTCTGCGTCGTGGACGATCCGGTGGTGCGCCTGGACAGCCCTTCGCCCCGTTTCGCTCCTTTCACGTTTCAGCTGAAACGTCCCATCGAGGCAGCGGACCAGGGAGACTGGTCAAACTATGTGCGGGCCGCGGCTCGGGGACTGCTCGAGCACGGGATACCGCTGGAGCGAGGCATCGAGGGGACGGTGACCGGCGATGTGCCCGTCGCGTCGGGGCTGTCGTCCTCGTCGGCGCTGGTGGTGGCCTCGGCGCTGGCGCTGCTGAAGGCGAACGGGGCGGCCCTGCCCCGCCTCGAACTCGCCTCCCTGATGGCGCGCGCCGAGCGCTTCGTGGGGCTTGAGGGAGGCGGGATGGACCAGGCCGCGTGCCTTCACGGGGTTGCCGGGCACGCCCTCCGCATCGAGTTCGACCCGCTGCGGGTGACTCCGGTGCCCGTGCCCGAGGGGTGGCGGTGGGTGGTGGCGTCGTCGCTGGTGCGGGCCGAGAAGTCCGCGGGCGCGCGCGAGGCATATAACGAACGCGCGCGGCAGTGCCGGGAGGCGCTCAGGCTGGTGGGCAGTCGGGTCGGAGCTGCGGCCGGGGTCGAACATGGTGGGGCGCCGCGAGCGGCGTCCGGCCACGACGAGTCGCGCCGGCGGACGGCGACGGATCACGGCGGCCAGACGGCGGAGCACGCGGATGTGGGCGAGCGTGGTCCGTCGCGGAGGGACGGAGAGCGCTCCGGTGGGCGCCCCCCGAGCTACCGGGACCTGGTCTTGATGGACGACCGAGACGCCCTCCTCGATCACGCCTGCCGCGCCCTCTCCCCCGTGCTGTTCCGCCGCTTCCGCCACGTCGTCACGGAGGGCCGCCGGGTGGCGCTCGCCGAGCGGGCCATGCGCGACGGCGACTTGCACCGCTTCGGCCACCTCATGATGCGGTCCCACGAGAGCCTCCGCGACGACTACGAGGTGAGCACGGGCGAGCTGGACGCGATCGTCACAGTGGCCCTCGACGCGGGTGCGGCGGGCGCGCGCCTCACGGGCGCCGGCTTCGGTGGTTGCGCCGTCGCGCTGTGTGACGAGGCCAGCGTCGCGCCCGTCATGGAGGCGTTAACCGCCCGATTCTACCAGCCGCGCCTGGGCAGGCCACCCACCCGCGACATGATGTTCTCCGCGCAACCCAGCGGAGGGGCAGGGGTCCAGCACCTGTAGCCCGGTGTCCTGCCGGCGTGATCCAGTCGACCCGATGCCGTCGGGGCCGGTGTCGCGCCCTTCGCGTTTCAGCTGAAACGTCCCATCGAAGCCTACCAGGGTTTCACCAGCCGCAGAACCTGCGGATGCTCGACGTCGTCGACATCACGCCGCACCCCGAACACCTCATCGGCGCCCACCCGCATCAGTTCGAAGCGCGCCGGTGTGGTGACGACTCCGAGCCACGCCCCCGACGAGTCCAGCACGTACCAATCCTGCGGTTCGTTGCGCCGGGCGAGTCCGAGGTATTCGCCCGCCCACACATTTCCGTCGGCATCCACGATCATCCGCTGATAGCCCGGTTTCTCGGCGGGCTCGGGCAGGCGGGCCATGAAGTCCCGAATGAAGGGACTGGGATCGGGTCCCAGCCATTCCTCCCTTTCACGGTCCACTTCCGCGCTGGACACGGTCAGCGATACTCCGGGAATCCTCGCGATCAGGCGCAGCTCTCCGGTTCGGCCGTCGACGATCGAGTACTCCAGCGCGTCGGCCGTGCCCATTGCGATTCGTCCGTCGCTGTTCGGCACCGCGTGGGGCAACCGGCCCATGATCGGGATGTCGTCCCCTTCGGTAATGATGAAGTTCTCGTATCCGGGAAGGCTGGTGACCGAGTCGCCCGACATCCGGTCCTCCGACAACCGAACGATGGTGACGGGAGGACGCTGGAGACCCGCGCGCCGCCTCTCTTCATCCGCGGCGGGCGCCGGATCCAGTCCCCAGACCACGTCCGAGGGTAGCGGATGTCGAACCGGCGAGACCCCCTCCGGCAACCGGAACGAAGAGACCAGCCCCGATTCCAGGTCGAACTCCGCGCCGCTTCCCCCCGCCGTGCGGTCCAGTGCCACGAGTCGCCCGTCGGGCTTCAGCACGATGGTCCAGAGGGAGCGAAACTCGCCCGGTCCCTCGCCCGGCCCGCCGAATGCACGGACGAATCGCCCCGTTGCATCGTAGACCCGGACCTGCTGGGACGCCCCGTCGGCAACGGCCAGATGCCCGGATCCCGCGCGCAGCACATCCCGCACGCGAAAGAAGGTGTGCATTTCGCCCAAGCCGGTCCCGGCCAGGTCGAGGATCGGTTCCTCCTCGATCCGCCATGCGTCACCCGCACCCCACAAGGGCGCGACCGATTCGACGATCGTGACCCCGAGGCTGTCGCGCGACGTGCTCTTCGAGACGGGGGGCGCTTCGCAACTGGCAACCATCGCGGCCAGGGCCAGGATCGCCGTCGTCGTCCTCCGCTTCATCTCGGTGTCCATCCGGACGTGTAGCACCGAGCTCTGTGGTTCGTTCCCGCCCGGGCCTCGCGTCGGCTATCCGCCTGGCCCCCCTGATTCGTTCCGGCCTTCGCAGACGGCTACAGGGCTTTCGACCTTCGCGTCCGCGATTCGCGTTTCAGCGACCGGCTCCCCGGTCTCCGCGCGCGTCGGGGATTGCCGGTCCCCGGTTCCGGCGGGCCTCGCCGTACCTTCAGTCGGCGGCCGTGCCACTCCGCCTTGTATTCGAGTTGGCGCAGCAGTTCCGAGCTCGCGCCTTCGACTTCGATCTCGCGGGCTTCATGCACGACGCCGGTCGTGGCCTTGTGCTGCAGATCCGCCTGGTGGTTCCGGACCTTGCGCGCCTGGTTGCGCATGAGAGCCAGGGTGCGCTTGCGGCCTTCGGACTTGAATTCGCATCGCTCCAGCCGCCGCTCGAGCCTTGCCAGGCGGCGTCTGGCGTTGCGGAGCGCCCTGCTCTCGCGGATCACGTGGACGGATTCCCCGTCGACCGACACCATGATTTCGCGGCCGTGTTGTCGGACCGCGGCCTTGTCCGTTCTCGCCCTGGAAGGGGTGAGCGGCTCGCACTCGAACAGGCAGGAGAGCATCCACCGGTTTCCCGCGTCCAGCCAGACTCGTCCGGAGAGCAGACCGAGGGTCTTGCGTCCGGGCGGTCCCGCGAGTCTCCCGGGGGGCAGCCTCCCGCCCTTCCAGCGCACCGAGCCGTACTTGGGCAGCCACACCCGGCTGCCCTCGATGCGGATGCCCTGGTTGCTGAAGTAGATGCCGGGCTCTCCCCCGATGGCCTTCAGCTGGGGGAACCCGCTTCGCCCACGTCGGCCGGGCTTGCTGAACCAGGTGCGGAAGGCGCGGTCGAGATCGTCGGCGACGCGGTAGGTGGCGCTGGCGGGGAACCCCCTGTGCTCCGGCTGCCGCTTCCAGTCCCGCGCGAAGGCGCGCATCTCGGTCAGGGAGAGCCGCCGTCCGGATTCCCCGTACCTGAGTTGGGAGGCGACGAGCAGTTCATTGGAGAGCTCGCGCAGGCCGTTCCTGCATCGGTGCAGCGCCGCGTCCTGTGAGGGACTCGGATAGAGCCTGCAGCGCCAGCCGACGTAACGCCGGGAAGTCGATCCGGCCACGGTCACGATATCCGCTCGACGGCTGCCCGCGCGGGAACCGGATGGGATTTCCCGGGCCCGTTGCCGGCGTGGGGCTCCCACACCGAATCGACCCATGCGTTGAATCGCCGAACGACCTGCTCCGGATCCTCGGCCGCCGCCGCGAGCGTACAGCCAGCCAGCCGGTTGAAGTTCCTCTGCAGGGTGCGGCGCTGCAGTCCCGCCCGGTCGGCGATGGCGTTCCAGCCGTCCCGCGAGCGAGCGCGCACGGCCCAGAGGATGACCGCCCAGCTCAGGAATTCCTTCAGGCTGCACCGGAGGGGCATGTCCTCCCTCCAGTATTGCCTCAGCGTAGGAGGGGCCAGATCGACGCGGCGCGCCAGTCGGCCGACCGAGTTTGCCGGGATGAACGGGGCGTCCCCGACATCGTCGTGCAGGCCGCAAACCCGGCTGATGGTCTCCCGGAGTGAAGGTCTGAAGGAGTGATCGGAGAGCAGCTTCACGCCGAGCCGCCACATCGGACCCCGGTGCGTCCCCGCGAAGCCCTCCAGGACCTCGACGAGGCGGCTTTCCACTTCGTCCGCCCAGATGACCCGCACCCTGCCGGAACGGAGCGCTTGCAATCGTCGCACGCAGCCCACCGAGAGGCGCGCCACCACGACGCAAGGCGGACCCAGAAGCCCGAAGCCCGACCGCAGCCATGCGATCTCGGTATCGGAGCACGCGGTGATGCCGACGACCGCCGCCCGAGTGCTCACGGACGTCGCCACGAGTGCCTTTCTTGACCTCACTCGCTGGACGGCGACACCGCGGAGCACCCGCTCGAGTCGGTCTCCAAGATCGTCGTCCGTGCAATACAGCGAGTAGACAGTTCGTTCCGATTCCATCCGCCACGCCGTCCCTGGGAGCAGGATGCGCGAGCGACCATCGCGGCGACTTCCTTGCCCACTAGTGAGCCCGACAATACCAGTAGGGCAGAGTCACCATTTTGTCACGCCTATCAAATCATAGGCGCCTATCAAATAGCAGGGGCGCGAGCCGGGTAGCCGTCATCGTTTGTGTCCTTTCAAGTCCTCGTTATTGTCACTATGACGACGGAAGGTGAGCCGGTATCTTGAGAGCCGGGTTTCTGATCACGGCATGCGACAAGCGGGAGGACAGTGTAGGTCAATACCGATGTATAACCATCGCTTTCGTCATATTCAGAAAACAGCGTTGATCCTCGATTATCCGAGGATTTTCACCGATGAGCCTGTGCCGTCGACCAGAAGGATAGTCCGTAACTGCTTGAGAAATATGAAGGTTCCCAAACTGGCACCACCTTTGCTTATCCGAAGGCACGCGACTCTCTCCAGCCGCCTCAGGCCGGTATTCATTCCCATCACTCAGGAGATTCCATGAATCGACTCAGACTCTTCGCCACAGCTACGCTGATGGCC